>Ga0179593_1662865_pt1 | contig 10038 bp, 6 predicted proteins | sample CZODoug2_1_08_16_FD_185931 | JGI IMG/M metagenome (GOLD analysis project Ga0179593, IMG submission 185931) | Vadose zone soil fungal communities from Angelo Coast Range Reserve, California, USA - CZODoug2_1_08_16fungal (PacBio error correction) | ecosystem: Environmental > Terrestrial > Soil >...
CGGAAAATTCTATGACTTGAAAAAATCTGATAAGCTTTCGTACAGCCAAAAAAATAAAAACGAGGAAAAACGGCGTTCCGAGGAGGAAGAGAAGGGGTCGGGAACCTAAACCCAAATTTTCGGGAAAAGGAAAAATCACGCTAACCGAAGAAGCCGACGAAGCCGCGACTTACTCTAAGCACCGAGGAGCAAGAAAAGCCACAATCTAGTGACAATTCAGTAAAATTTACACGACTTCGTAAAAACTTGATGACAGGCCCGTGAAAAAAGGATAAAAGGCAATCGAGCGCCCAATAATTCCACAAAGGGGGCCATTAACGCGGCACTAGGAAGACGGGTCTGCACAAAAAAAAAAAAAAATTCCCAAGTATCTGACATCACAACTGGCATTCTGGGAAGAAAAAAGTTCTACCTCATAAAAAGAATCGGAGGGGAGAGCGCCTTTTAGAGTAGGAGACCCGGGAGGACGTTGGGAGAAAAAATAGTTTCAGTCCTGGACGATTGGGGGGAAAACTGGACAGAAGCACCCTTATCGCAGGGGTAGCCCTTGAAAAACTAAAAGCTTCCCCACTAAGCTAGGGGGAAAGGTTGGGAGAAGACAAACTAATCATCATGAAAGAAGGACCTCCATCAGTCCAAAGGATTCAGCCCTTTGTGACTATTGACCCGAAAGAGGGATCTTGCACCAACTAAAGAGGGGGGCGGACTAGGATATTGATCTCTTTTTGATGCAAGAGGAGGGAAAGCTTTGGAGTAGGAGGTCTTTCTCTAGGCCGGGGAGGAGGCGGCATACAGGGTGTGCCGGGAAGGTGATTAAGAAGATACCCAGGTATTGAAAAAGGGAACATCATAGAGGACTGTCAAGGAACGAAACCGCCGCTACGCGCCGGTAGCTCGTTGGGAGCCCCGAAGGCCATATGGAAAGGGGGGGTTTGGGCCGTTAAGGCAAAACGAAAAACACAGAAGAGGCGGTTATAAGAGGTCGGAACTTTTCGATTTTGTCTCATCTCAACTAGGGGGGAAAAGAAAAGAATGACAGGAAAATTGCCAGCACTTTTGCGACATCTCGAGGTTAAACGTGATAAGGAGGGGTTGTTTTCACGGCATGTCCGGAAAGAACGAATGACTTCCGCACCCTAGCAATACGCACATGACCAGAAGTACTCTTCAGCTATTGATCTGAAAGGAGGAAAGGGGTCCAGGGAAGTGACCATGGGCCGGCCCTCAATTAATGAACATGTCTGTAAGACGGGAAGAGCGCCCTGTGAAACATGTCCCTTGGATTCAAGCAAGAAAAAGAACGACAAAGATAAAACTGTCCTTCGTCGAACGTAACGCTTGGGGGGGGCATACCTTCGTTTAACCTCCCCGTGATGGAGCCGCTGCAAAGGAACACCCCCCCAAAACCAGCAGGAAGATGTAAGGGGGTTGGAAGTCGCTATGTTCGTCAGCATACAAAGCTTTGAAAAAGAAGACTGTCGGTATGGAGGGAAGGCGGCACGCTTGAACGCGATAACGTATGCGGGGAAACAATGGGGAGGGAGAGAAAAGAAATATCCACCTTCAACCAATGCGATTCGGGCCAAAAAGCGACCGGGGGGGGGAGGGAACTACTTGCGAGAGTAACCTGGGCGAAAAGAGGAAACAGAAAGAGGTTTTCCGAAGTTCCATAGAAGAAAAAAGAACAAAAGGTGGAGAATCCGTTGGCACCACGACCTTCGGAGCCGGAAGGAGGTTTGGGCGGAACATAGAAGCTAAGGGGGGGAGGGCGCTCGTGAACCTTCGTTCCACGTCTAAGGGAAAAAGGGTGCAGGAAAGAGGGGATCAGGGGGAACACGCGCTTTCCTAATTTCCAAGAATTATTCAAGAGCCGTTGAGGCAGCCGACGGGTACGTCAACAAGGTTCCAGGCCCGTCGAGGAAAGGGATCAAAGGAGTGTTGGGCCTTCGCCTGCTCCGTTATCCTCAACGAAAGGAAAGGGGGAAACTACAGTTCTTTCCGTCTTGAAACAAGGGGTGGGGAAGAGGGGACTCTCCACGAAGAGGACTCACAGAGCGGCATGGGAAGAAGGAGAAAGAAAAAAAAGGAGGAGGAAAGAAGATATTTTTGTCAACGGAAAAGGTGAAAAGAGGGGTCTTGGTAAGCAGGGACGGAAGAGGGAGGCAGAAGGGGTATGTTCAATACTTAACTGAAGTGTAGCGCAGAAGGGGCGGAAAGCCGAAAAATCGGGAAAGAGGGGAAAACTGCGGGAGATATGGCTACACGGGGGGGGAACTCGGAAAAGGGGGATGCGGCGAGGGTCGGCTGCCTCTGGCGGCTTTAAGACCTGAGTAAAGGGGAAATGAAGGAAGGAGAGAGGTGTCCTCCTCACATCTGGGGGGTACTTCAGTGAGCCGACTGGTACGAAGGTTCATGCGTGCGGAAAAGACTTCCGTCTTACTGGGGGGGCTCTACGTGGGGAAAAGAAAGGCGCTTTGGAGTAAGTATGCTGTATGGTACATTTTTCTGAAAAATGTGCAGTGGGAAGGTTGGTCTCAAGAGCGGTGAGGTAGAGAACAGGGGGACGATTTAACCGGCCTGCAATTGGGGGAGGAACGGGGGAAAAGGACAATTGTGTGTCAAGTCGGTAACCAGCGCGGTTTCAAAAGCGGGAAGGGGATTTCTCAAATAAACGACCAGTCACGGGGACAAAAATTTGGGGATGACTAATAAATATCTAGAAAACCGAAGGCAATCGCCCTGCAGTGGGTCAATCCAACCTCCGGGTCTCTCGTACTACAGACGGCTAGGTACACATAGACTGTGGGGCGAATGAATAAATGGAAAAAAGAATTGCGGGTAATAAGCAAACAACTGACGGAACTGGTTCGCAGGCTCTCTTTCGCTCTTTCCAAAGGGTGGAATTATAGCACGTCTGAATTGCAAGGGGGTTCTTTTCCAAATGGGCCATAGGGACAGCCGGGGGGGGAAAGGCCGGGAAGGGAAGTTCATGTTGAGCTCCTCCTAGGGGAATTGAATTGAGGGGAAAGTAGACAATATTCAGTAAAAACTTGGAGAAGGCACTGTGCCTCCAGGAGGAGAAGGGAAAGACAAGAGGGCTGCTATTTGAAATGACTATGAGCAAATCGGGAAAATCTTAAAAGGGGGGAAAGGAAATAACCAAGGAGGGTGCAAGTGGGTAGAATTCACTGATGTCAACCTCCAATGCAGTGAAGACCTGGGTTGCCTGCGCAAAATCCTCTCCTGAGGGAGGGGTGACTAGGTTTCCCGTTAAGGCAGCCTTACGTTATGAAGGGTCCGAAAATAATCGAGACTAAAAACTCAGTATTCCTCTCGGCACAAGAAAGCTTAAAGACTCACCTGCTGTATAACCGCTTAGTCACCCTTCTGGGGCTCTCCCCTCAGATTCCGACAAATGACGTGAGGTGAAACTGGAGGAGGCACACCACTTTCTTTACGAACGCTGAGGGAGGGTGTCCAGTGCAGGAGGGGAGGGGGCTTTCCTATTTTGTAGAAGAAAGAGATTGGGGGGAATCTGAGGGGCGGGGTCCAGTGGCTATACGGGGGTTGCTTTGAAGGAGGTGGGCTGAAGGGCCAAATTCAGGGGAAAGTTAAGGGCCAAACCAGTCGGATAAATCATGTCGAACAGAATCAATTCCTATGCGGGCTGAGGGATCCTTTTCGTAAGAAGGAAATTGAGTTTATGAGGTGACAGACTTTTACTGGAAGGGGGGCCGAGAGTTAAGAAAGAGGGCCTTGAAATTGCTTAGGGGGGGTCGGGGCCTAGGGAGGGGCGCGAAGGATGCCAGTCCTCCTGCGCTCGGGGCGTGAATGCTAAGCTTTTGAAGGCTCGCGGAGGTGTAAGGGGGAACCCGAAAATTGCGATGGGGTTCAGGGGGGCCGCGGTGGAGGGGACGATTACTTCGGGGCAAAGTGGGAGGAGGGAGAGCGGAGGGAAGGGGCTGAGGGGGGGAAGGAAAAAGGTGGTTTCGGGCGACAGGGAGCACGGGTCGCACTCGTTTTCGAATGAAGGGGCTTGGCGGTCAAGAAATCGGAGAAGAATGAGGAAAGAATAGGCAAAGGGAACTCGAGCGTGCTCCGGAGAAACCCAGTCCAAGGTGGGAACAATAGGGACCAATGACTTGGGCACATAAAGGAGGAGAGGAGAGAGGCGTTTTCGTCGGTTGGTCGAACAAAACTTGGGGGTGCCGCATTCTCAGTGGAAGAACGGAGACACATATAAGGCCGGAAAAAACCGGGGCGGGGGTTGGAAAAAAGAATACCAGCGGATGAAGGGGTCGCGTATCACTCCTGGGGGAAGTTAGGGAGAAAACGCTTCGCTTTGGCCGCCATTAACTTAAGATCGGAGATTTGGGGAAAATCTGGGGGCGCGCCTTTCAGGGGGGAAAGGTCAAGGGACGTGGCTTCTTGGAAGGGGTTTAAAAGTTTCTTTGTCGTCGATGCTAGTAGGAGACTTAGAAAATCGATTACTTGGTTCCAGGGGATGCTTGAAGAAGAGGAGTGATGTCCGTTCTGGGGGGAGGTCGTCATGGGAAGCCATGAAGTACCATATTGGGGGGGGCGGGTCGATTTTCGAGGCGATGATCTCTCTCAACAAAAAAAAATGATGAAAAAGTCCGCCGTAAATTCCGAGCCTAAAAATACAAGACCCAGGAAGACAAGCAGGAGAAGGAAAAACCGGAAATCGGCCAGCATCCAATCAACCCGTCATCGAAGAAAGGGGGGTGGCCCCCCAAACCCTGGTAGAATCTGCCGAAATCAAGGGGCCCCTTGTCTGAAAGAATCCCCGGACCTTTAACCGAAAATCTTAACAAAAAAAAAGCTCGCGACGTTTCCTGGGAGGCTAAATACAGAGGGGAAGTGGTGTCACTAAAAACGTCGGGAAGTGGTACTCCGCGAAGTTGAGGTTTTCTAGAAAAATGGGCCGGATGGATCTGTACTAGCGGTCTTCCACAGCGACTTGATATTCGTAAAAGTTTGGTGAAGAAAAAAAGCAAAGCACAACCACCTCCGGCTTTTCCAAGCATCAAGTGGTGAAAACTACGGCAGCGGGGTCCTATTGTAAAACGGGTCCGGAGCCTACTCGAGGGCTAATATAAAATAGAAAGAACTGAAAGGAAGGATCGAACAGGACAGCAACTCCGAAACGGCGGTTCCAGAAACGACCCTTCGCACGCCCCTAAACCAAAGCTGGAAGGGGGAAGTAAAATCCCGCTTACAGAACGACCGAAGAAAAAAGAAGGAAATCGGGGATTGTGGGGGTTGGGGGGGGGGCGTATCGGCGCACCGCTGCAAAGAAAAGAGAAAAGAATCAGTTTCCTCAACTCGGGACAAAAAAGAGAGTCTTCGCAGCTTCGCTCCAAAACGAGCTCAAAGTAAAAAGGAACTGGTACTCGAGATTCCAAGCGAAGAAGAGGAACCAGAACATCGACACCGCCACGTTTGGCCAAAAAAAAAAACACGAAGCAAAAAGAAACCTGTCATGCGGGTCGGAAAGACAGGGAGACATCGAAAACGAGGCACTGCTTGATGGGCGCGCGTTCGAGTAGGAGAACGATGCGGGGAAAAATAAAATGAGTGTCACAATTGGCCCAACTTAACAGGGGACACGACACACCGGAAGGTATCGAAGTCCGCCCGGAAACCTCAACTACTCGATCCAGACAATTGCCGTGGGGGGTAAGGAAAAACTAGGGGAAGCATCATCGAGACCGCCAGCACTGGAAACAAAGGAAAAAGGGTCCAAAGTGGTGGCCTATGCCCTCCATCGGCCTTGACCAGGAAAAAACGAAATATGAAATACTTGTTTTGCGGTGAGGGAAAAAGGTGGGGGGAGAATTGCTGCAACTGAGTGAAAAGCTTTGTCATAGAGAAGGTGAAGGTAGAGAAAAGGAGCGGGGGAGAAGCGGCGGAGGTGTCCTGCCTGGTAGGCGCCAGAATAAACGGGGGGGGGTAGGAAATAAACGGAGCAAACCCCGGAGAAGAAGGAAAAACTGGAATCTACGAAACGCCGCCAGCTTCTTTGCCGCAACCGTGGGAAAAGACCAGAGTTGAGGTTGAAAGAATTAGTATCCCACATGGAAAAAAAAAAAAACCCTCTTGGCGCGGGGAGAGGGGTTACGAACTTGGATAGAGGTGCTCATCGGTCAAAATTCAATCAACAGAGAGACCGAAAAAGATCCAAAGACGGGAGGCAAACAGACTCACGGTTATGCGTTTACCGGGTGTTCAAAAAAAAGGTATCTCCGCCGTAATTAAAGAAAGTAGGGGCACTATCAAACATGACCCGCACTTACGCGACCGCGATGGGATAAGAGTGCAGAAAGAAAAAGGGACAAGGACCTTTCACACACATGAGGAAAGCCGCAAAGTAAGGCACCCAGGTCCAGAGGAGAGCCGGGAAAAAAAGGGCCCGCACCGCAGTGATTACTGCTTTCAAGCACGGAAATGCGAAAAAGAGGAGGCCAAAGGGCACTAAACAGTACGGGTACTCTCGCCTTCGGGGGAGCGCGCCCCGTAAGAGGAGTATGGAGCAAAAGGGCAGCAGGTGGGCCTTCGGTTTGGGGGGGGGATTCGGCTATTTTCGTACAGACAAGGCGGGGAAAAAAGGCTTATGAGAAATAGAAATGTGCCCCTCTCTAACATATTATTTGAAAGGGCTTGGAGGGACGCGCAACAACTTCATCCCCAGGGGGCGGGCCTTCAACTCTACCGGTTGCGCCGACCAGTTGAAAAAGCCGGAAAAAGAACGACAAAGAAAACCGCACATCTGTTAAAATGGCAATATCATCTTGAAGCCCCAGCCGTGTTCACCAAGAAATAGACTAAAGGAAAAGTAGAAAGGCAGGGGGGGGCTAACATGCCTCTTTGCGCAGATGAACTCGGAGTAACATAAGTCAAGGGAAGGTAGGGGGAGATCCGTTCAGGAAGAGATTTGCTCAATTTCCATGGCAAAAAATCGCCGGGGATAAAATGCAACAGGCGTCAACTCTCCAAAAGAGTAACGGGCGGGGAATCCCGCATTTTGTCGGTCTTGTTACGGAACTGCCGAAAGCTGAGCGGAAAAAAAAAGGGGACAATTGCACTACCTTCGGTTCGTCTTTGAACACATGTTTTGAAACGCGAGCGAGCAAACGCAATCCTTACACCTCAACCAGCGGCGGGGACTTCACGCCAAAAGGAGGAAACAACAACACGGAGGATAAAAGAGAGAAAAGATTGGAGTGACGGAAAGGGGCAGCAAGGGGGGGCTGAGGGCATCGACGTCAAAACAGGAGGGAAGAACGGAAAAAGAAGTGACCCGGAAAGTAAAATGATCCCGAGCAGCAGGACTAAGGTCCGAACAGACCGCACTAAACGGCAGGGGTCGCTCAGGGGAGCTGGAAAAGGCACGAGTGGCTTCCTCAACGGCGTTAATAAAAAACTCAAAGGATGACGTCTCCGGTTCCGAGAGGGGGGGAAACTCCTCACCGGGTTGTGAACTCCTTGAGAAAAAGAGTAATCATTCTTCTAGAAAACTGAAGGCTTCTGACGGGGCCAGAGAGGGACGGAGGGAAAGGGGTACACAATCCTTTTCGTATACACAGATAATTGTACATTTTGGAGGAAAAAACCGAGGGGGCAGGAATTGGGGTCGAACGGGTGATCTCAATGGGGAGCAAAGTCTATTGCGGGCCCCATCGGGCGGTGAAGGTTTTAGAGACTGCTTAGCCATTGCCATGTTGGTGGAAGAAAGGGGAGGTCGCCTTTCCAAACATCTTTCAGAGTGCGAGACAATCTGGGGGAGGGAAAACGAGAGTTGGACGAATAAATACTGAGAAAAAGATGCAAATAGAGATTGGGGGTTCCCATCGGGGAAGGAAAGAACTAAACGGCGCTTAGGACCGGACAGTTACCATCGTGAAGTTTATTCGAAGGCCAGGGGAATATGAGGAGTGAGAAAATTTTTCCGGAGAAATTCATAATCACTGTCTGGTGAGGGGGGGGGAGGGCGCTCTTCAGGGGGAACATAAAGGACCGGAGTAATTCTTAGTACGTGAAGGTAGTGTAAAAGAGAAGTACCGGGGAGGTCCGTACATGCTTTTCATTTTAAAGTGCCCCAGGGGAATTAAGGGCGACGGGGAGACCTATGAACGAAAAGAAGAACCGGAAGTCTGCACGGTGCCACATCGGAGGGAGCAAAAAAAAGAAAAGGGAGGTGAAAACGAGTTGGAAACCGATTAGCAAAGAGTAGTCGGTAACGATCAATCCACGACAAGAGGCAGTAGGTGGGGATCGATTCACGGATTTCAGTCACAACAAGAAGGGGTGGCATATGGGGCCGCCACGGTTGCTTGTGCAAGAAGGGCCCGGCTGCGTCGCGGGGGGTGGGCGGGAGCTGGCGCTGAAAGGGCCCCGAACTAGGGTTAAAACTCCCTGGGGAATGGGTTTCTCAAACACGGCCGTGACACCTAGTTAGCCGCCCGTCCAGGGAACGACCGATAAATTCACCTGCGGGGACAAGCTTCCACTTAAGAGACGGAAAAGCCCCTCAGAGTCAACAAGGACGTCCTTCTTTCTGGTGTCTGGTAAGCTGCGAATAGGGAACAACGGGGAGTTACTTAATCCACTGGATGTAATTGGTTGAAAGAAGGGGGTCTGGAAGGATGCTTCTTCCTAGGGGGGGGGGGTACGCACAAGGCGAGAAATGGGGGGGGGGAGTCAGCGTAGTGCGGGGAGGCGCTAAACGGGGTGGGGGCTGGGTGTCCTGGGGCGGGGGCGGGGGGTACAGTATCCATGTGAATGCAACATGTGAATTTGGGGGGGGCTGAAAAGCATGGGAGGGGGAAATCTAAGGAACGGCGCGCATCAATCAGTCCTAGTAGGGGAAGTCTGCCGTTTGGGAAACCTACAGCAATCCCAGGTTTATGGAAGAAAAGGGTAGGGTGGCAAACTTTTCGTAAGAATTCGATTTCCCAGGGGTTGGGATGGGGGTCGTCATCGTATTGGATCGCGAGCGAGGTACCTCCAGAAAAGGGGTCGGGCAGCAAGCCGGTGATCTAAGCTAAGGAAGAGTTTCACGGAAGGGGATAAGGGGATTGTTCAATGGGGTGGAGGGGGAGACCAGGGTGCTCGAGATTACGGGCGGACGGGACGAAAGGGAGCGGGGTTTCGGTAATCGGCTCTGGACTTGAATAAAGCTTTGGGGGGAAAAAGGGGGACCAGGGCGGAGAAATTCGAGAAAAGCCGTTGGGGAGGGGAGGTAAGGACGGATCAGATCGCGAGTAAAGAGGATTCTCTCGAGGCTCTGGGGAGAAGGGAAAAATTGGGAAAATTGTTGAGCAATGATTGTTCTAGGAAAGGTCAGTTAAAACTCTGCCGTGTGAAATCGGGAGGAAAAAAAAGGAACACAAAAATCGCATTTCTCGATCGGGTGGCAAACTCGGGAAAGAAACATACGGGCGGGTTAAAACCTCACTTCTCTCGGATTAGCAAAGGAGAGAAACGGTAACGCCGTAAAGATTAAAGGATGAAAGGCGCCGGAACGTCTAGCGCTTTTGCGCGGGGGGAAAAGGGAGAAGGGAATCCGGCCTTGGAGAGTTCAGAACCTGGGAAACGGGTTACTTTTCGGAGATGCGATAAGGGCCATGAGAGGGTGCAGATTTGGATTCCTGGGCAGCGATTTCCTGGCCTTGCTGTGGGGGGGGAAAATGCGAAAAAAGTGCTTTCCAGGAGGTGGTCTTTTTACTTTTCGGATCGTGGAGGAAAAGGGAGATATTCGCAAACAACACAACGGAAAAAGAGGAGAGCCGGGGGAGTTCGCGCCCGAAATACAAAGCCATATCGGAAGCGAGCCAAAAGGAGAAAGAGATGAAGCCAAAGAAAATCTTGCCCCCTTCAGAACAAAAATGATGGAAGACGGACTAATAGCATCGCCCGGGAAAACTTCCACTTGTAGAAGAAAAGTGAAGGCCCCCTTCCATAAGAGGGGCCCCCGCACAAAAGCGGATAGAAAAAGCCAGAGGAATGAAAAGAACA
>Ga0179593_1709324_pt1 | contig 10038 bp, 10 predicted proteins | sample CZODoug2_1_08_16_FD_185931 | JGI IMG/M metagenome (GOLD analysis project Ga0179593, IMG submission 185931) | Vadose zone soil fungal communities from Angelo Coast Range Reserve, California, USA - CZODoug2_1_08_16fungal (PacBio error correction) | ecosystem: Environmental > Terrestrial > Soil >...
CCCAGATACGGAAGGGAGAGGGAGGCGGATCCGGCTGATGTTCCCCGCACGCCTTCCGTCAATCAAAAAAAAGGAATCGTCCACTTCCGATGGTTGCTGGCGAGCCCAGCTCAAGGAGGTGTTTGGAGAGAGGAGCGGTTATTCCCTCATGGCGCAGTCAAGGAAAGGAGGGGTACCCCGGCTGACGTGGTGGCAGATCCGCCTGCAAAAAAGAGGGCCTTGGTGAGATCGAACCATGCCAACCCGCAAGCGCGGACGGAAAAAAAAAGGGAAACCAGGTCGGCGCAGCACAACGACACTTTCCGTCTGCAGCGATCATGCGGTATTCAGAAAAGAAAAGGGGCACTTTGCGAACTGGCAGAACCCAATCTAGGTCATCGTATAAAAAGGAGGAGAGCCGCGTTCCAACAAAAGAAAGAGACGCGCTCGCCTGCTTCTGAATAAAAAGCGGATTCCCAAACAATCCCCTCGACGAATTGACCAGGTCGCGGAAAAAGAAAAGACCCGTTCGGCAAAAGCTCCGCTACTAGCCAGCACTCTCTCGCGCTCGGAAAAAGAGGTGACGTCCGTCGAGTTGCCACGAATTGAAAAAAAGAATGGCCGACCGTGGGATTTGAAAAAAAAAAGGGAAGAACGAGTCGGACGTCCACTTCGTAGTCCGACTTTTCAGCACAAAAGAGATGATTGGCCACTTGGCTCGATCCTCCGTATTAGTGCGCGAAAAAAGGGCCGTTCTCCAAAGAAGCATTCTGGATCGAAGCTATATAATGCGGGACCAAAAGAAAATCCTCTCCCGCTACCCTCCATTCCCAACTCCCAGGGAGGAAGGGGGGAAAGCAGATGCTCTCGCTCCGGCGCAGGGGTCTACTGCCTGCAAGAAGAAAGGGGGACGGGCGCAGCCCACGAAAAAAACAGGAATGGCCCGACGTTGTGGATTAAGGTGGACAGAAGAAGCAATCGAAGGAAGGATTCGGATTCCCACAATAATCCGACGGGAAGGGAAAAAGGGGATGTTCTCCCCACTTTGCTCGATCCTCGGATGAACGCGCGAAAATGCCTCTTCTGATCGAAGCATATAGCGGTAAATTCTCACAGAGGAAAAAACCCTCAATAAAAAGGCCTGTGAGAAAGAGAGCGGCCGCCAGATTACTCTCGCTCCGCCGCGGAGTCGAAGGAAAAAGGAGATACTCGCCAAAATGGTTATCCGCTCTAAAGGACAGAAAGAACGCCGGTTCGCGATAGAGATCGCGAAAGAAAAAAACGAAAAACTGCTGAGGAGAGTAACCGGCGTCGGGACCACAAAAACGCAGGTCGCGTTAATTCCGGCCAAAGGAGGAAAGACATCACACTGGCCTCCAAGGAAAAAGAGTCCCGCACGAACCCACCGACGGCCGACGAAGGAATGTAGTTTATTGAGCATTCTTGGCGATGCGAAGGTTGGCGTGGTTGGGGAACCAACAAAGGAGAGGGGGGAAAAGGGAAGATGTACCATTATTCCCAAGGCCTACATAAGGCAAAGGAAAGAGACTAGCCCCGGGCTATCATCTCTGATAAATGCGTTGCAGCCAAAGTTCGGCCGAGGCGTCGAAAGAAGGGAGTTCGCGTACCATTTAACGAGGTTTCCACAGACGAAAGAGGAATTAGTCAACCATCTATAATCCCCGTCCCTCCCGCGCAATCAACTCTCCATCGGCTAACCCAAGACATCTGGCGGGGAAAGGAAACACAAAACCCTCCCCTGGCTATCATCGTGAGTGATGCGTGGAAAGAAAAATCGACCTGTAAATTTGTCCAAAACGTTGAGGAGGAAAAGAAAACCCGGCAGGCAGAGTGCTCCAGGCATACGCGGGAATTGTGGGAAGAGGGAGTCGTCCGCCTGCTTGCCGCGGTGACGGCCAGAGGCATCCGATTCATGGTTCAAGATGACATACCATGGACGAGGGGGGAAAGGAAAAGCACCGCATCACAAAGCGACCATTCAATATCAAAAATCCGTCAAAAAAACCGGCGCAAGTGTCTGTGTCCACACCAAGGCCGCTCGCCGAGAAAAAAGGCGGGCTCTGGGTCAAGTGGCAGATTCGAAAAGGGGATAAAGGACCAGAGATCTCCCGGTGGAGGTCCTCCACCGGAAGCGAAAAGGGGACGTCCTCCGCAATTACTCTCGCTTCGTCGCGGGCAAAGGTCCAAGGCGTGGGCAGCGAAAAAAATGCCTAAATAAGAACAGGACGGTCAGCAGAGCTAGCCCGATGATGATGAAGGTGAAAAAAAAGGCGGTGCCAATTTCGGATATGCTGCAGGCGTGAAGCCGTGAGGGCCGTGAGACTGTCCTGGAGGAATGCCGGTGTAATGCAATTACGGGGATTGCGCAAAAAAAAAAGGTCTTTTCCTCCCGCCGATCACGGGGAATCCATAGCGCGGCGAGAGAATAACCGCGAAAAAACGGACAGACGACAGAAAGTGAATTAAACTCAAAAAAAAGCGGATTACTATCATACTCGCATACCCGCACCCCTTAGGGAACGTCAGGAAAAAACCCATTTCCTGTGTCTCACAAGAAAAAAGAACGATGACGCGAGAATGGCCCGATCGCTCTCACAAAAAAAATCGGCTCATTCTCGCGTCGATCGTTGCGCATAAGGGTGCGTCCACACGCTCGAAGGGGGGAAAAAATGGTGCGGTATTGCGATATGCATTTACATCGGCATGGCCGCCAATGCGGAAAAGAGCGTCGTCCTGTCCGTTTGTGCGCGGGGAAAAAGCGCAGCCTATGGAGGAAGCACTCCGAGAGAAAACGGGAGCGGCTGTCAGACACCGGAGCCGGAGTGAGAAGCCCCGTCATGCATTACACCGGCAGGCCGGCAGCAAAAGAAGCCGGGGCGTACATGAGACACGCCGTCATCATCTCCGCCAATGGGCACAAGATACTACCGGTCTAGCGTCTGCTGAAAGGAAGGGGTAACAAGCCTTGGAACTGCGAATAGAAGAAAGAAAGCGAGGCGTACTTTGCGGAAGCTCAAAGGCTTAGTCAAACTGGAGCCTCCACCGGCCAATCCTCTGGGCCGGAGGAACTTGAAAGACTAAACCGCGTCTCGAATATCCTCACAAAGGGGGACGGAAGACCGCGGCCTTGGTGAAACGACCCAATTGACGCGCGTCGAGGGAGAATTAGTGATGCCGGAGGGTCCCGTCAATATGTCCCCGCTGTTAAGGGAGAGAACATGATCGACGGCCTCGTTGGTTGGGCGGGGAGAGAAAGAGGCCAAAGAGCGGAAGGAAGATTCGACAGATCATTGGACAAAGCAGAGGGGGGGGAAGCACTTAAAAACAAGTTTCTTGGAATTTAACAGAGAAAGGAGGGGGGAGGTCCACGCATCATCCCGAATGCCCAGGGAGAGACACAGCACTGGCAGCTGGGGAGCCGTATGGAGAGTGACGTGTCAGGGGGGAGGAGATGGTTGCTAATCCCAAACGGTTTTGGAAAAGAGGGGTAAATGTACGGAACCGCTAGCAAATCTGAAGGAAAAAGAGGCCGAGTGGTGCCTGGCCGGCGAGAAACCCGTCTCGAAAAGGACTTTCCTCTCGTGCCCTTATTTCGGCTCGTGCAGAAATGGCCACGGTTAGAGGGAAAAAGCAAAAACTGCCTTCGGAACTGCAGCGAAAAACAAGACATAACCTACACTCATTCAATCGATGTGAAAGAGGGGTTCGGCGGGACAGCCGCAAAAAAAGTGGATCGTACGCCCGACATGGGCAATATCCAAGGGGGGGCGGATTACCGCGAAAACGGACTGCGAGCGTCTGTGTCGACGCCAGGGACTTCCGAAAGGGGGGGGGCCTTCGCGATCGATAGCGCGAAAAGGGAGTAGAAAAAGAGAAATCAGATGTCTAGAGCGGTCACCCATCTTCGAGTATAGACTAAAAGAGTAATCGGCGGAAGCTCTATCCTCACTCACACGCAGTTGGGGGGGGGGGGGGGAAGGGACCCGTGCATCTGCCTAGACGGGACCGAGGATGCTTCGGATTCCATCAGAGGCATTCCGACTGGACAACAGAAGAAAGAAAAGTTGGCGGGTAGACAATCAATCGGCAATCGCTGAAAAATACTTCGAGGCGGCACGGGCAATACAAAAAAAAGGACGACATCCTGTTTTTGAACGCATCCGTGATATGAATCGTGGGGTAAAAAAAAGACACGTAGCGCAGCAGGCAGTATAAGCCTGCTGCGGAGCGAAGGGGAAGAGAAAAAAGACGGGTGAGTTGGTCTGGCGGTAGAAGAAGAGAAAGGAAGCTCTTCCGAGGAATGGTACCTCATAATATGCTTCGATCAAAAAGGCGAAAAGCACTAATACACGGGAATCAGTCAGTCTTACAATCAGGAAAGAAAAGACGAAGTGGAAGTCCAATCGTTCTTCCCGACGGGGGGAAAAAATCGGCCATCCTGTTTTGAACGCAGCCGAAGGTGAGAAAACGCGACGACGTCACCGAGAAGCAAGCTGGGCGTATGAAGAGCGCGAGAGATGAGAAAGAGGTCTCGGCGCAGCAAATCGGTTCCGCGACCTGGTCAAATTCGGGTAAGGGGAGGGAAAAAGGGACCAGTTTTTTTCATCCAAGGCGGAAGAAAAAGAGGACTACCGGTGAACGCTGCTTGTCCGAACCGACATTCTGGAAGGACCAAAAAGCCAATTCTGCCAAAGTGCACAGCCTATAAACTCGACAATGAATTGAATGAAAAAATCGTGTGGCTGCGCACCTGTAACGGTGGGTTGGAGGAGGAGAGGGACTCGCTTGCGTGGTGTCCATGGGCGAAGAGAAGAAAAAAAAAAAGAAGGCGCTGCCGCAGCGCAGTCGGATCTAGCACACGGAAATAAAGGGCTTCCTTGGCAAAAGTGAAGAAGAAAGAGACGCAGCAGTCAACAACGCCACCCCTCCTGGCGCTGGGGCACGCGGCGGGCTGCCACGAGACTCGTGATTGACGGAAGGCGTGCGGGGGAGGAAATCAGCAGCACTACTTGGAAGGGACTCAAAGCAACCACAACAAAGAGAGAAAAGAGAGATCCAATTCGTGCTGCGGAGTAACCTTTCTTGAAGAGCAGCGGAGAAGCGAGAAGCCAAGCAAGGCGATTCTCGTGGGCCGAGCGTGGCCGCAGGGAGAAAAGCCAAGGAGGTGTTGGCTGGGGGGACGGAGGGAAATCGGGGGTGATTCATGTCGTGGCACAATGAACAGGAAAAGAAAAAAGAAGGTGCGAGATCCTCCTGCGGCCTGGCGCCAGGCGGCCAAAAAAAGGGACCATGACACACGCGCTACTCGATTAAAAAAAAAACACATTAAATGTCGCGCAGCCACACAACACTTCCGTCGGCAGCGAGAAAAGAAGAAAGGGGTCTCGGCTGTTTGCACTTTGCAGAACTGCAGAGCCCAAGAACAGGGGTCCCTTCCAGAATTGTCCGTTGAGGACAGCCAAAAAAAGGGTAGCCGAGGACGCGCTCGGCAGGAGGGGAACTCTGCACACTCCTCTTCCCAAAAGAAAAAAGAGCGGATCCGCTTGGAGCGAAGAAAAAACGCGCTCACTAGCCAGCAATCTCTCGCGCTCTTCCGAAGAAAAGAAAAAAAAAGAATTGCACTACATATCCCAGTCGTCAAAAAAAGAGGACGGCGGAGGTGTATGTATTTGACAGTGCCGTCCGAAACGATGTAGACTGGAAAAAAGGCAGACGAGCGACTGTCTGCTTGCCACGTGCCTCCGGAGCCTAAAAAAAAAGGGCAAGCCCTCTTCTGGGGCGAGAATATGCGGAAGAACGGAGATATGCAAGGCCTCTCTGCCGCTACCCGCCAGGGCCAACTCCCCGTATGGGCTAGTTTCGCGCTTAAGAAAAGGAAAAGAGGAGGGCTTGCGCGCCGTGAGGTAAAAGCGCTAAAAAGAACACGAATTCCATCCAATTCACCGGCAGGCGTGCAAAACAGTATTTACAGTGCCGGCCAGAAAAAAAAGGAGTTCGGAATTCCAACTTGAGGGGTAAGAAAGGTCAAGCGATTGCCCGATTGATTCTCTCCCGGCCACTTGCTCGAGAACCGCTGCAGGCTTGTTCCCAAGTCGGCATGCAGAGGAAAAAAACAGGCCGAGACAAGCACGGCCTGACTTCCCGCGAAAAAAGAAAAAAGCCAGTGTGCTGAGGCCTGGCGCTTCTCCAATTACTCTATCTCCGCCAAAAAGCTCGATGCGATACTCGCAAGATGGGGAGCCGCGCGGAGGGAGACAGCGGTTCGCGTGATTAGAGCGAAGGAAAAAAAAAACACCCTACCTGCTGAGGAGAGTACCGGCAAAAAAGTGCCGCCGACGCCAGTCGCGGTAATCGCCCAAGAGGGAACGATCACTTGACTCCCCGAAGACGGTCCGCACGAACCCCCCGGACTGTGCCGAAAAAGTGCCTGAGTGTAGGTTTATTGGGGAGGAAGGAAAGGGCCTCGAATGCATTGAGTTGGGGGGGGGGTGGAAAAAAAAAAGGATCTGAAGACATAGAACCTCTTGCATTCTGCACAGCCGACAGAAGAAAAGAGGCCCCGGTCAAAAATATCATCTCGAGAAGGCGTTTTTAAAGAGACAGCACACTCGGCCCGCTTGAGTTGAAGAACTCATAAGCGGTTCCGTACCAGGTACGGATGGAAAAGAGGCACGTTGCGGATTAGCAACCAGCGATAACGCCCGTAAAGGAACAAGAACTAGCCATCGGCTCCCTCGGCATCCCCGCGCCATTGCTTGCGCGCCCCACACCACACCGACCTCCCTGGGCAATCAGAGGATGTGCAGGAAAGAAGGGGAACCCCGTTTGATCGACCTTGAAATTCAAGAGAAAAAAGGGGGAATGAAATCCACGGAGCCGTCATGGCAGAGTGCTCCAGCTACAGCGGAATTGTGGAAAAAGTCCTTCCGCCTGCTTTGCGCGGTGACGTCCAGAACAAAAGAAAAGAGCAGTGTTCATCAAAAGTTAAACGGAAAAAGAAAAAGCGACTTCATATTCAAATCCTTCCCATCCCAAGGCACCAAGGCCGCGTCTCCGAGCAAACGTTGGAGGACAAGGAAAAGGCTCCCGGTTGCGTCGCTCTTCTAGGGGAAAAAAATCTCGCGGTGGAGGGCTCCAGCCGAAGCTCCAACGTGACCGAGGAAAGAGATTCGCTGCATGAAGAGACTTCTGAAAGGAAAAGATGGGCAGCGAATCTCGCATATCCATCCAGGAAGGGAAAAGGATGAAGGTGACGGCGTCAATTCCGCGGCCGGGAAGGAACGGCGTGAGACGTACTCCGGAGAAGAGGGGGCGTGAAACTGGCTGCGGCAATAAGGGCTGACTGGGAATTTTGGGAAGAAACTGCTCGTGTGAAGTCCGATTCCCCAGCCGACCCCCTTTTCTTACTCGGAAGGGAAAGGGGAAGAAAGAACCGCGAACACGACGGACAGGAAGACAGGAAGCAGGTAAACGCATGGGGGAGCCAAAAAGGAAGAGTATGCATACTCGCAAATACAAGAAGCCAAAGGGGAGAAGCGATCGGGACGCACCCATTGGGAAGAAAGGCGGGGAACAGAGAAATCGACGCGGAGAATGGCCGATCTCTCTCAGCTCAAAAAAAGAAAAAGAGGCATTCCGCGTCGATTCGTTGCGATGGAAGGAGAAAATGGGTGCGTCCATAGCTCGCCGGAAAAGAACAATGGGTGCGGGTATTGCGAATGGGAAGCAATTACAAAAAAGGCGTTTACCTGCCCGTATGCGAGGTGTAATGGAAAGAAAAGGAAGGCGTGTTCGCTGTTGAGTCTCTCAGGGGAAAAAGAATGGATTTCCTTCACTTCCGAATAAAGAAAAAGAAAGACAGCCGGAGAAAAAAGAAAAGTACATGGCAGCACCGGCAAGAAAAGCCAGTTTTCACGCCAGAAGGGAAAACATGTCTCACGCCGTCCAGCATCTAAGAAGAGGACGTCACCTCCGCGTATCGGGAGACGCTGCCGACGTCCTGGATGATAGGCATGAGAGAAAAGGAACTGCGCGAAGCGAGCTTACTTGGGGGAGGAAGCTCAAGGCTAGTCAAACGAGCTTCGGGGGAGGAAATCCACCGCGAGACCTCTGGTCCGAGGAGAAAGTGCGAGAGGAAAAAAAAAAAAAAGTGTCATCCAACGGTTGATCCGGACGAACGCGGACCTTGGGAAAGAGTGGGGAGATAGGATGTCGCTTAGGATTAAATGTCCGTCAAAGAGGAATTATGGCTCATGCCTTGAACCCTGAATCGGACGCTCGATTGTGGAAAAAAAGCGAAGAAACTTCGACAGAATCATTGACACAATTAACGCTTGCCGGGAGAAGAAAGCAAAGTGGACTTGCGTTACAGGTCAAGTGAACGGGGGGAAAGAAGGGCGGGGAGGCGTTCCACTCCTCATCCCTATGATATGCAAAGAGGGTAGGGGAAGGTGGATAGTGAAGTGCTGGTGGCTCGGAGGGAAGGGCTAATCCGGACACGGGCCTCTGGGGGAAGGAAAGGGGAAACATCGTTTAATGGTACGGAACAAAAGAGGAAGGGGACCGAGTGTTGCTGGCCGGCGAGAAACAGACTTCTAAAGGGCGCAGTACTCTCGATGCTTATGGATCGTGGGAAAAAGAAAGAAAAACGGTCTCTGTCTTCGATCCTTTGTGGGACCCCAAACGCCAACAAAAAAAGCCTGCCAATACCCTACACTCAGGAAGCAGGGGAAAAGGGGTCGTGTCGGGACACAGCTTACCTGGGAGAAGAAGGAAATCGTCTCCGACATCTGCCACGGAAAAAGGGCGTCGGCGCACGACTGCTAGCGTGCTGTAAAGAAGGGAAAAAGAGCGATCTCATCGCAACAACCGCCCCGCCGAGAAAGGGTCAGAGAGCGGATACCCCCTCTTGCGAGTATCGCCAGCAGGAGAGGAATAAAAAACGTAATCTGGCGAAGCGCAAGCCTCACTCACAAGGAAATGAAGGATTGCTCTTTCCTTGAAAGACCGCATTAGCGGGATGAAAAAAGAGGGCTCCGACTGGGAACAACTCCTGCACGCGGGGCATCAAAATCGGCATCGCTGAAAAATCGGATTTATACGAAAGTGGACGGAAAAAGGAAAAGAGCAAATAACATCCAAAAAGAGGAAAATCCTGTTTTTGACCGAGACAGCGCGACGGACATCACGGAGCGCAAGCAGGCAGTAGAAGGAAAGAAAGAAGAGCGCAGAAACTGCCCATACAGGGGAGTGGCCTGGGGGAGGAGGGGGGAAAGAGGCCTTGCATCTCTCGCATGATGGTACACGCATATATAGCAGAAAAAAGCTGCAGCGCACTAATCGGAGGTCGCGCCCAATGGGGGGAAAAAGAAGAAGGAGACTACGAATTGGGAAGTCCGAATCAAGTCTTAAAGCGGCACTGGTGCAAATAAGAAAAAAGGAAAGCCTGTTTTGAACGCAGCCGGAGATTTAGTGCAAGGCAGGGGGGGGAAAAAAACGGCGGATAAGAGCGCGAGAGATTGCTGGCTATGGGGCGAGGAGGGAAGAAGAAAGAAAGCGGGGTCCGCGACCTTGTCAATTCGGAGTATTGTTGGGGGGAAAGGATGTGCAGAGTTTCCAGTTTTTGGTGCAACAGCAACAAAAAAAAGGGAACGCTGGCTGTCCGAACCGACAGTCTGAAGAGACCACGGGGAAAGAGGAAAGGCCAACAGCCGAGAACGAACAGTGTGGGGGGGAGGAAGGGCGATCGCTCCCAGACGGAATGTCGGGGGAAAGTTTGGAGGTATATCGCGTAACGAGCTGCGTGTGGTCATGGGAGAGAGGCACTCAGGCGCAGGCGGATCTCCCACGTCAGACGGGGAAAAGGTGATAGCTGACTGCTTCCTGGCCCACGAAAGTGAAGAAACCGAGAGCCACCAAAAAAAAAGGGGGACTGACGCCGCCAACCTCGAACTGTGGAAGGAGGCGACGCGCAAAAAAGAAGGAGTACGGGGGAAATCATCAGCCGGACCAGATCAGAATGTAAAGAAGAAAAAGGGA
>Ga0179593_1224643_pt1 | contig 10037 bp, 15 predicted proteins | sample CZODoug2_1_08_16_FD_185931 | JGI IMG/M metagenome (GOLD analysis project Ga0179593, IMG submission 185931) | Vadose zone soil fungal communities from Angelo Coast Range Reserve, California, USA - CZODoug2_1_08_16fungal (PacBio error correction) | ecosystem: Environmental > Terrestrial > Soil >...
TTGGGGCCACGGGATCAACGGGGTAATTGGTGCGGACCAGCCCAGTGACCTGCAGCAGAAAGACAAAACAATCTTCGAAGCAAGAACAATGGCGAAAGAAAAAACAAACAGGCAAGGAAAATTCCATCATCTAAAGACGAAGGACAAGTGCAGGAAGAAAGCAAAACGATATTAGTGCGGTAGAGAAACTGAGAGAAACAGCAAGCGCACAAAAGCCTGGTGGTCAAAAGCTAAAGGGAGGGGGACCCTCAAAAGAAAGAGGTGTTTGGGGTTGAGCATGATCAAAGAACCCCGTTGGGGAAAAAAAAAAAAAAAAAAAGGAGTACTGAGATAACCGCTTGAAAAAAAAAGAATAGATCAAACGGGCACATGGCGTTAACAAAAACCGGAGAGAAAGGGAAAAACTATGGACGGGGGAGAAGGAAGAGGGTATTGAAGAAAAAAAATCCAACAAGAGAGCGAAAATAAGGAAATCGGCACCTGAAAAGCACGGAAATCCAGGGGCTGCACCTCGGAGACAGTTGGGAGCTCCCGGAGATTGGGAACGGGGGGCAGGTCTTTTAACGGCGCCTTGCAGGACCAACCCGAGAACGAAGAAAGATGCCCAACAATGGTTCAAGAAAAGAAATGGATCAGGGTAAAAGAAAAAAAATGAAGAAAGTAGCGTCGCTAAAAAGAGGAAAATGGGTAGTCTCAGGAACGGAAGGAAAATAAATTCCGAAAGCCTGAGGAAAAAAAAAAAAATGATCTTAGGTGTATTACTGCAGGGAGTCGTTCCAGGAAGGTAGGAAAAAACGGCGGGATCTGGGTAAAAAAGAAGCCCTTTTTTCCATAAGGGAAGGGATTCCGGCCGGGGACCCTGTAGAAAAAAAGTGCTATCCAACATAAAGACTTAGGGATCACAGGCCCACCCAAAACTACGGAAGTCGAAAGGTCAAAAAAAAACTAGCACAGCAAAAGGTGGTGGGTTTGCCCACAACGTATGAAACAATCCTGCCAAAAGGACGAGAAGCAGGGGGAATTTAAAGTTTAGGGGAAAAAGAGAACGGCTAAGATCCTTTCGTACACCGCCACAGCTCAGGTGACAGAGGGGGTCGTGTTGAAAAAGGCCGGCCAGCTGGGGACATTGACTTGGCGTGGTGGAGCTGTGCAAAAAAACTCTTGAGGGTGGGCACGCGGGGGAAAAAATGATAATAAACAATCAATCCGAGACCACAGGAATATGTACCTCAACCCCAGCGTGGAGGCCACCCTCCTCAGGTGGGTTCCGTCCCATCGGGGCACTTTCCTTAGAGAGTGGGTAAAACTCCATCGAGGACACCGCATGGATTAAGAAGATCCCAAAATCATATCCGGCGGCCGCCCACTGAAAAGAAGTAAGAGAAGTCGCACGCCAGAACTTTCAGGTCATAAAGGGGGAACTGGGGGGGGATCAGGAAAGAAAGCCTCTCAAATAAGGGGAGTAGACACCAATCCAACACTTAGGGGCAACGGCTGGCACAAAGAGAATCGATATTTTAGGCAAAGAAAAAGCCATCACTTCTGTACGGCAACTCCTTCAATTGAAAAGGGCAAAAGACAGGAAAAAGATGGAAAGAAGGGGAGGAAGGCAAATCGCCCAGAGGAGGAAAAAGGAACAATTTTTAAAACAAAAGAAAAACCACAGGGGGAGGGAAACCGTTGGGCGAGGACCAAACAGTCGATGTTTTTCATCGAGGGTTGCAGGGAAACAAGCAAGACACCCAGGGAAGAATCCTGAAAAAGTCCGGGAGATTGGTAGCAAAGTACGAAGAGAGAACCAAAAAAGGGGACGGTTGCTAAAGCAGACGAAGGGAACAAAAGAAAAAGCGGAGGGGGGACAAGTTTCGTCGGCGAAAAAGGGGGGTCATGAGGAGAAGAATCCTCCTGCGTGTCTCTTCCAGTGGGGACACACGAGGGGGGGGCCGAAATGCCGTCGGGAAAAAACGGTCTCCGGACAAAAAAAAGAAAAATGCCGGGACCAAAAAAAAAGGCCCAAACGAGAAACAGATGGGAAAACGCTGACGAAGGGTCCGGGGACGGGACCGACGGGGCGTCAACGGAGGGACAGAAGAAAAAGAGCAGGAAAAGAAGGTTACTCGGAAGAACAAAGGAAAGAACAAGCCAATGCGGGGGGAAGCAGCAATTGCAAAAAAGGGGCGAAAAAACGGAACAGACAACTTACGGAAAGCCACACAGGCAATCCAAGGAAAGCATTTTCAGGAGAAAAAAGGGTCTTGGAAAAAGGACAAGCGAAAATGAAATCTAAAAGAAACTGGAAAAACAGAGCACGGCCGTGAAAAGGGTCAAAATAAAACTCCCGGAACTGCAGGGCGGTGACTGGGACCCACCCACCGCAGAAAAATATTGTCCAGAGGGAAAAGCTCAAGAACCAGTCGCCCATGGCTCGCGACCAAATAAATCCCGTGAGCCGGCAAAAATACCGCAACAGCAGGAAGGGGGGAGACGAGGCTCGAGGGGCGCCGGATGGAGAGCAAAAATCATGGGGAAAAAAAGGGGGTGACGATCAAAATATCTGACGCGGTAACCCCCGGTTGGGGTAAAAAATGAACGCAAAAAGGAAGCTTGCGAAAGAAAATGGGTCAAGGGGGGAGAGACAAGGCCCGTTTTGGTGTAAAACAAAAAAAACACGGATCAACCGCTTAAAAGTTCACGGGAAAAGGCCACCGGAAGAAGCTACACTGGGGGAAAAAAAACCGTTTCATTGCAACAAGAATAAAAACGAAGACGAAAAAATGGAAAACAAATAAAAAAAAATGGGGGGCCACGTTGTCGCAGGTGGGATAAAGGGGGGAAAAAAGGGGGCACAGTGGGCAACCTAATCAACCCCGGGCGAATAACGGGCAATTTTCAACCATTCGATTTAGAACAAAGGGCAATCTGAGCTCCCACAAAAAAGGGAAGGATGGGGGAAAAAAAAGAAGAGCGGATTTGTTCTCCAGACGAAGGTTTGAAATTAATCGCACCGGGGGATGACCCAAGGCCAAAGGAGGAGAAACTAAAGGGAAAGAACACTTCCCCAAAATTGGGGATTGGGGGAGAAAGTCGCGAGTAGTTGGGGGGGGGGGAAGGACAAAGGGGACCCCACCAGAGCGTCCAAAAAATAGTGGGAAAATTCACGGACCTGGAAAATGGGGGGGGGGAAAACTCCGGGAAAAACGACGATCGCAAAAGGAACCAAAAAAAAAAAACTGCGGGGCGGGAAAGGGGGGGGAGGAAAAAAAAGGGGTTCAAAAAAGAGTCATGGAATCGAGAATACGACAGGAGTGGCGCAGTCACATCGGAGAAAAAAGTAAGAAGCTCAAAAACCGAAGATGTAAGTGCGAAAGGGGTACGTAAGACCGGGACAACGGGAATGCGAATTCGCTCCTTGAACCCTGGGGAGGGAGGGGAAGGGAGCGTGGAAACAAAAAAAAACTATCTCTTTTGGGGTTTCAAGGGGGGGCAAGGACACTGGAAGAAAAAACAGAAAGGGTTCCAGAGTTTGGGGTCCTTGGCGCTAAAACAAGACGCCCACTAGATTTGTGAGAATCGGGGCGGGGGGGTAGGCTTTGGGGGGGTGTGCGGGGGGGCCAGGCAGCGAAAAAATGTAGACAAGAAACCCCTTTGCACGGGGAGGGCCGAAGGTGATGGGAAAAAAGGACTCGACGGTGGAAAGGGAGGGAGTGGGACCAGCAACGGGCGGTTCGGACGCAAAGCGAACAGAACGCAACCGATAGTGGAGAAAAACCTCGGACAGACCCGGAAAAGGCAGGCGGTTGGGTGATCAATGGTCTTGCTGGCGGACGTAAGGAACGGGCATTTTGGGTGTTGTAGAAAAAACCGGACCCAAAGGACCCAGTCCAGCAGGGAACTAGGCAAAAGGACAAAAAAAAAAGAAACTACGAGAGAGAGCAAAAAAAAAAATACGACTGAAAGGAACCTCTGGAAAAACACTGAGCAGGAAAAAATGTCCGTCTTCAGAGGTCGGAAAAACCAGGGAAGCGGGATCGTAGAACAAATCGACTTAGCGAAGTAGAAGGGAGGTGGGTTCCGGTCAAACTTTTTAACAAGAGGTACGGGTTGAGCAGGGCAACGGGGATGAACCGCAGCGGCGGATCGGTAGAATGGATACTTTTCGAGGGAAGGAAGAAAAGGAGGACCAATGTCTGAAAAGAAAAACTTGTGGGGGGAGGGGACGACAAAGGGTTTCCAAGCGGCAAACTGAGTCAGACGAAGTGCGTGTGACGCAAGAAAAACGATCGCTGCCCACAAAAAAAGCCCGGTTGAGGGATAGCAGGGCGGACAAAAAACGATCTGGTCGCTCGGCCACGGATGCCAGCCACGGGAGGTAAAAAACAATGCGAAGGAAGTAGGTGAAATGCGGCGCCGGAGAAGAGGATCAGTTTGGTGGAAAAAAACGACCGCATTGGGGACAAAAAAATACCCTGAAGAAAAAAAACATGCAGGGGCTGACACCACGGAGCGCAGGTTCCACTCTGTGGGGGCCCGTTGGGCAACGCTGGTGTCTAGACATTTCCAAGAGGAACACCCAGCAAGTGACCTGAACCGCCCGAAGCGCCCAAAGGGCCGCAGAAAGCGAAAGCTCTGGTCAAGGTAGGAGGACATGCTAATAAAAAAAAATCTCTCAAACAACTAAGGAACAGGAACGGAGCCGAAAAAACGGGGGGGGCCAGGTGGGGAACATGAAGAAAAGAAAAACTAGCAGTCGACGCATTTAAGGCTTTGGGGGCGCATGAGCACGGCAGCTTAAGGGTATCAGGAACGGGGGTAAGCCAAGTAAAGAAGGACGGACAGGGAAAAGCGGATCAAGGAAAGACGAAAAAAGTCACGGAAACCTCGTGCAATAGTAACGAACAAAATGAAAGGTGGGCATGAAAAGAGAATGGTTGTGAATAGAAAGCTCACTCCAAAAAAGGGAAGGCAGAGGCCGGAAAGAAACCAACAGGAAAAGATGGAAAACGCGCAGCAAAATGGAAGCGACAAATTCAGGGCGAGAAATGGGATAAAAAGACCAAAGGTTAAGGCCTATGTTAAGTGGATCGGGTCTGGGGGGGAAAGGAGAAAACCCGGACAAAAGGGGAACCGGCCCCTGCTTGGAAACACTATCCGAGAGAGCAGCACCGTCTCCATAGGGTACATCAAGGAGGGGAAGCAAAACCCGGCGAAAAACGAGCAGAAAAGTTGCAAAGACGGTGTGCGAAACGCCGTCACACATCACCGTGAGGGACAAAAGTAAAAATAAAGGGGAAATAAGAAAACGAAGGCGCCGAGTTGATCCAGGGGTGGGAAGTTATCACGTTAATGGTAAAGTAGGGACCGGGAAAACGGGATCATAAAAAAAAAAACAAAAAATCTGGGGCAAGAAAGGCAATAAAAAAGGGCACGGTTGGAAAAAAGGCTTTTGAGGGAGAGAAAAAAACGCGGCACGGAATAAAAAAACACCGGTTCGAGAAAAGTCGCCGAACAAAATTTATGAAGGTCCTGTCCCCTCTGGGGAACTGGGGGGGGCGCAACGGGGAAAAGGGTGCACTAAAAAACGACGTTTGCACTGGCTGCAAAAAACAGGCACCATACGCCTGGGAGAAACAAAGGGGAAAACCAGTGGCGTCGAACTGAAAAACAGACTCTCCTCAAAAACAAAAACAACGGGAAAAAAAAGAGGAAATTTGTGGGCCGCCGAGGGACAAAAGGAACAAAAGGTGGAGGGGAAAAAAGGAGAAGGTACGGCAAAGCAACAGCATTCGTCAGTCGCAAACCGCGAAAAATGGCAGCCAAGAACATCGGAGCCAAGGAGGAAGTCATCCTGCTGGAGAAAAGGACGAGATTCGCAAATATGAAAAGCGCAAAAGTAACGCGCCACCCGCAAAAAAGCCCTGCCCGTGGAAACAACAGAAGGGGAAAAGGGCAACCTCCAAAGAAATTGTTGGGGAAATGATCCCCAGGGGCCGAGTCACAAAGACGGGGAAGAAAGATGAAACCGCTGTCCACCCCACCGATCACAAGACCGAGGAGAAAAGGAACGTGTGGGACCGGATCAAAAACTAGGGTAAACTGGAAAAAGGGAAGAAGGTATGGACAACGGGCGACAAACAAGAGGAACATGGATCTCGGCCAAAGAAAGCAAGAAAAGTTGGCCGAACCTCGGAGACGGGTGAGCAAACAGTATTTGGGGAAAAAAGAACACACAGGGAAAGTGAACTGGGGAAAATGAGCAGTGACAGAAGAAAATAAGCGAAGGGATCAGTACAGAAGTTCAGGGGGGACACATGGTCAAAAAAAAAAAAAGGGGAACGGGAGGCAAAAAAACTACTGAGAAAAAAACTCAAGAAGTGAAGAAACAAGGATAGGGAAAGCAGGCAAAAGTGAAGAAAGTCGGCAGAGAGGAAAAAAAGGGCCCAGAAAAAAAAATGATGCGCAAAACGGTCAAGCATATTGAACCCCAAATGCAAATTAAAAAGGAAAAGGGAGTCGTGAAGGGCTGGCAAGAAAAGGGGCGGGAGGAAGAGAGAAGATCGGAAGGTGACAAAGAGGGAGCCTGGAACCTTAAGAAAGTCGAAAAAAGTCCAAAAAAAGAGGGCAGCAAAAAATCCAAAAACCGCCTAAAGATATCAGTCCGGGAAGGGGGGGCGAGAGACTGGAAAAGGGGGTGTTTTATGGAATTTTTGGGGACAAAGGAAATAAACACTAGGCCACGTCCGAGAAAGGTGGGTAAGGGAGGGGGGGAAGGAGAACGGAAAAAAAGCCACAAAAACCGTCCAGTCAACAAAACGCAGAGGTGTGAGGAGGGTGAGACTGGAAAAAAAACCTCCGGCGGAGTCGATAAAAACGGGGGTTAAAGAGGGGCACGTTGCCAGGCGAAAATGAAGAAAGAAAGGAAACGGCGGACCCTGCCAAACAACCTCAAAACGGCCAGCGGAGGGGTTACGCCAAAAAAACAAGGGGTACAAAGTGGGGAGGTGATTCCATCGCGCAAACCCTCCTCGCACAGGAATCCAAAAAGGAACCTAGACCGAAAAGAAAAAAAGTCAACCTCGTCCGGCGGAGGGAAAGCCCTGACAGAAAGGTGCGGCAAGTCACATTTGCTCCAATCGTGTGGTCTCACACGGGTCAGGACAACCGGCCTTGAAAGGGCTGTGAGACGAAGAAGAGAAATTTCGCGCAAAAAAAAGAGTCACGGCCTTGGGAGAGCCGCCGAAAAAAAGAAGTAAAAAAAGGCACCACTAAAGATGGTTCGCTAAAGTATCAGCAAAAAGGTGGGCGTCAGAGGGGAAGATAAAAAAAAAAAAAAAAAAAAAAGAAAAAGAAAAACTCCATTGAGAACGAAAAAAAAAACCTAGGTGTATGGAACTGGGGGGGGAGGCAAAAAAAAGTCTAAAAAAAAAGGGTGCCAAAAAAATATCGCTGGGTTTTTTTTACAAAAACAAAACTTTACCCAGGAAAATATCAGCCAAAAATGGGGGGAGCAACGCACGACTCCAACGGGGAGGGGCGCAAACGCCAGACAGACCCGTCAACACCCTGTCAGCGCCGTGGGCAAAGGTTTAAAGTTCCGACTGATGTTAGGCGAGACAAAAGAGGTTCGGGGAATCAAAAACAGTGGGGCCAACAACGTAGGGGGAAAACGAAGAAAAGAAGGAAACCGTCTTCCTTAGAGACAGGAAAACTAAAAAATGCCGGGGGGACAAAGGGCCAGCAATACCCATGAAACGGAAAAACATTCAAAACTTCCCAAAAGGGGGTGGACGCAGAACAGAAAAGGACCCCGCCACCATAAGGAGGGGGGAAGTTACGAAAAAAAGAAAGAAGAAAACCACCCGCCCAATGCTGGAGTCATAGGAGAACGCGACAACAGAAAACCTCCCAGTCAGGGAATGCAGCAAAGAAAGGGCATTTGGTCAAACAAAAAGGCGTACGAGGGGAAAAACTCAGTGTAACCGTATAAAAATCGGCAAGCAAGGCTGGACATCTGGAGCCGTGTGGAAAATAAAAAACACCGGGGGAAAAACTGGGACCGCTGCAGGGTCCAGGCCCGAAACCATGAAACAAACAGCGAGGGTGGGGCCCTGGAGAAACGCCTCAAGCAGAGGCCAGGATTCTATCTCAGGACGACAAGTGATCCAAGGTGCCCCTGGGAGAAAACTCCATCTCGGGCAAAAAAGGATGGGACAGGCGCCGTCTGGGACTCCGGAGGGGGCGCCGAAAAACAATCAGGGGAAGTTGGGGGCTCAGCAGAATGGGACTGATGAACATACAGGGTTGTTGGAGAAAAAAGTTTCAAAGAAACGAAGAAGAACTTTGAGACCGTCAAAAAGGGTCAGGGGGGCGGGCTCCTCCGTGGGGAAAAAAAACACAGTAAAAACCACAGTGGCCAAGGTGTTTGTCAAAACCGAGAAACGAGAATGGGCGGCAAAACCAAACCGTTCAAAAAAAAACAGATGAAAGAAAGAAGAGAAAAAAAAGGGAATGAAAAAGGGATAGAAGGAGAAATTTTGGGTGGAAGAAAGCGGTGGGGACGAAAAACCCGCGGACGGGGGCAATTACAACCAAGGACGAAGGGAGAAAAAATGTCAATCTCGCGACAAAAACAACAAAAGGGGGGGGGAGGGGGAAAGGGAAGAAGGGGGGAAGGGGGTTCTGGAAAAAAAAACGGAATGGTTTGGGGGGAAAAAATTGGAAAAAAAAGCAAAACCGGGGAAAAGTAGACCGCGGAAAAAAAAAGAGGAGAAACTAAAAAAAATTGCGAAAAACACACCGCTTCCCCCATTTGAGAAAAAGGGTTTCGCAGGAGAGGATCATAGGGGGGGGTGCAATTAAGGGGGGGGGAACACCCAGAAAAAAAAATTAGGACAGTGGGTATCGTTGACCACCGGTTTGAAAAAAAAAAAGGCGAGCGAAACGAACAAAAAAAAGCAAGAGCGACGGGGCAGGGGTTTCGGAAAAAACCTGGGTTGCAGAAGAAGAAAAAAAGGAGCGAAAAACACTGGAAATGAGACCGGGAAACCATTCCGGAGGCCTCGAGGCCCAAATGGGCCGCTGAAAGCGAAAGCGTGAGCCAAAGCACGGATGCGATAACGGCAAGGAACGAAGGGGGGCGAGGAAATGGGGGGAAAAAAGGGGAGTGCCGAAAAACCATCTTCTCGGGGTTTGTCGTGACAACGGTCAGCGCACCCATGCCAAGGAAAGGTTTTCTTGGCAGGGAACTTCCTCTGCGCACGGCGCTTGCCGATATGAAAGTGAGGACTTGAAAAAGGGACGCCCCGAAAAAAAGGGGAAAAGGGGGGGCCTGTGTCCAAAAAGGACAAGGGGGAGGGGACCAGGAAAAAAAGGACGAGGGGGGGGGGGGAAAAGGCAAACGCTTTTTCAAAAAAGAAGGGGGCGGGCGGTGCTAGGGGTTCACTCTTAAACGACACGCCTCAGAGGGGGAAAAACGTCCGCAAAAACAAGCAAACCAAGGTGGGGGAAAGCGGCTGGAAAAAAGAACATCGAAAGGGGAAATGGGAAAATTGGTCGTGGACACAAAGGCGACCCGGCACAAAGGTACATAAGAGGGGAAAAAATCATGGGGAAAAGGGGGAAGAACGACGAGAGAAAAAGAAAAAAACGACAATCAGCCGAAAGGGAATCGCACACAATCGCACCAAAAAAATGAACCAAAAGGACGTCGTCTGCCAGTGTACGCAATCCAGGGAGATAAAAAAGAGAGACTCCCCCACCAAAAGAACAGACTCGGGAGGCGGAAAGGATTGGGGCCATGCAAACAAACGAGGGGAAAAGGTAATGTTGGGACATCCGCCACAAACGGGTAAAAATCAATCAGAGGACGTGATACCGTTTGTTCGAAATGGCGGGTATCGATAAGCGCTCCAATGAGAACAGAGTGAAGAACGAAGAATTGGCCGCTGACGAGAAAAAAGTGACTGCAGGGGGCGACCAGAAAAAAAATGCCAGGCGACGCCAGCAACGCAAGACGGGGAATGGCGGATTCAGGAAAGTCT
>Ga0179593_1285384_pt1 | contig 10037 bp, 13 predicted proteins | sample CZODoug2_1_08_16_FD_185931 | JGI IMG/M metagenome (GOLD analysis project Ga0179593, IMG submission 185931) | Vadose zone soil fungal communities from Angelo Coast Range Reserve, California, USA - CZODoug2_1_08_16fungal (PacBio error correction) | ecosystem: Environmental > Terrestrial > Soil >...
CCAACAGGTTGGAAGCGGAGGCCCAAAAACGGGTGAAGTGTAGTGACCGGTGATCTCCGAAAGTCCTAAAGAAGTGGGCCACTTCCCACAAGAGGGTGTGGTTGTGAGACAAACGTCCAAGTGCTAAGAGAGAATAGGGAACAAATAATGGACGACGAGGGGAACAAGGTAAAAGAAGCTCCCCAGCAAACGTGAGGAAAAAGGGGATCTGTTGAAGTCAAGGCGCACTGGAAAACCGAAGGATCCAGACAAAAGGAGACCGAATGGGTGGGACTATTGACTGGTAGGGGGGGGGGGGGAAAGGAATGGACGAAATGACGGGGACAGGCGAACGGGTAGGCCGTAGTCCTTAAATGAAGGTCGCAGACATCTCAAAACCCCAGGTTGGCATTCCGCAGGATGTCTGGACATTTGACTGCTTTGGGACTTGAGGTGTGGGGTATAGAGAGAGACCCCTAGTGAGGCAAGAGTGTCACCAACATCCTCAGTTGCAGCAAGGCAGAGTTAATTGAACTCGTCCTCTCCAATAATAATAAGCTCGAAAAGAGCAAAGGGAAGGTCCAAAACTGGCTGCTGATGAAAAGGGGAGGGGACATTTGGTGAGGGTTGTCACCCTTGTACGACAGTGTCAAAAAAAAGCTAAGTAATCTGCTTCTTCTGTTATGGGGGGCCCTGGGAAGGAAATCCTCCGATCAGACGCCACAAATAACGGCGGAAAAGGAAAAGGGGAAGAGGGGGAACAAAAGGGCGATGGTTTCCGGCGACTAGGAAATTGGTACTCCCCATCATACGCATCTGGGTCGATCACTAAATACAAAGCTAGTTCATAAGGGACAGCAACTAGTCATGAGAAAAATTAACGGAATAGCGACGTCGGAAGGGGGGGGGGACCACTGAAATCACGGATTCAGAACGGCGAGGGCTGCGGCATGAGCAATCAGCTCTATAAAAAAAAGAAGCACTCAGCAGACAAATTCACCTCTACAATGGCCGTACTACTACAACAACAAGAATCAAAGAAATTTGACCATCAGCAATGGTCATCTGGCAGGAACGAAGGGCTAAAATGGGGGAAGGGGACCACTAGAACAACGGTCGAGGCTGCAGCCCGTTGACAGGTCGGAAAGTATTATATCGCGGATACCTGGACAATCGCATCAAACGGGGTTATAAAAGGATCAGCTCCATGACAGGAACGGGCTGTGTAAAAGTAGGTTTGTGATGGAGCCCGCAAGCATTGCCCAGGTAGGGAAGGGCACTTAACGGAAGGCTTTTAAGGGGGCTTCCTGGAAAAACAACCTCTTGCTGCGAAGACTATTCAGGAAAACAGACAAAGGAGGGAAGGTTGTCCCTATATCGGGAATAGAGGACCCTTTTGCAGGGGGGAGTCTCTCCATACCTGGTCAGCGAGGAGGTGGAACCCCGCCCAGAAATCTACCACGCTAAATCACCTAAAGTATTGTTAAATGGGATGAACACGGCAACGTCTAATCAGGCAATCAGGAAACAAGAAGGCGTGCTGAAAGGGCACGACAGGAAAACATAAAAGGAAGAATCGCTCAAATAAACAAATGACGCGCAGGTCTCCCGTTCGTTCCTGAAAGAACGTGGACAAATCGACTAGGGAATTAAGATGGGGGTTATAGTCTACTCGCCGGAATTGAAAAAACAAAATGGAGGGGGCCGCACTCAAATAGAGACCGGGGTTCTCGCGCCTGGGAGAAAGGGGGGGGGGTCACGGAACAAGAACTTTTATGAAAAATGGGGAAGGGCCGTAAACGAAGATTCTGGGGAAAAAAACGTGATGTGTGAACCTTTCAACATCAATAGGAGGAACGCAACGTGACCGAGGGGGCCCTTCGGAGGAAGCGGAAGCCTTTGATTGACAATTGTCTAGGACTCCTTTCTGTGGAACTCTGTCGATGGATCGAAAAAAAGTGAAGAGGAAAAGAAGCCGGCTAAGGGCAGAAGACATGATTAAATTGAGATCTACTCAGTTTTCAAAACTCTTACAGAAAGAAAAGGCTCAAGGAAGGTTTCACCGGCACTTTCCAAAAGAAATAAAAAGAGGTCCAACGGCAGAAAAAAAAGTTCAAAAAGGATTCAAACACACGGCTTTCCTCAGCGATAGATACATCACCGCTCGGTTGCGGGGGTCCATTCTTTAGCAAGACAAAAAAAGGTACGGGGAAGGAGATCACAGTTGGCTTCCTGCTGAACTGCCGAGGCGTCCTTAAGGGGGTGCAGGGGCGAAAGGGGGCGGTCGTCCGCGAATAAAATCTCTTGGGAAGGGAGGAGAGTCAGCACGGAATCCAAGCTCATGGCAAAACCGATATCCAAAAAACGAATTTATGGCAGGAAAAGGATGAGCTCAAGGGGTTGAAAACCTGCTGTATAAAATCACCATAGAGGGGAGGGACTTGGAGAAAAAGAATAAAGACGAGAAAAAGAAGCGGGGGGGCGAGGGAGAAATTAGCTAGGATAACCTCATTGAATGAAATATTTTCGTGAGTGGTGTGCGCGGGTCAGGGGGAGGACTGGAAGAGAACAAGAGCCAACTGGAATTGGTGTGGAAGCGCGGGTTGTTGAGTGGAAACGGGTGTGAATGGGGACAGGGGGAATACGTTCCTGACAACTGTTAATGAGAGGGGGGGATTAGGGGGTAAAACAATGTTACGAACAAGCAAACAGGAAGTGCGTGGGCGCTTGGTGGGGGTGAAACGGCACGAAAGGTTCGAGACAATTAGCAGGGAGAAAAAGAACCTCACTGAATTGTAGGTTAGTGGCCGTCCCCTCGAAAAAGCAAACAAGATTGAAGGGGGAAGCTCTGGTGGTCACGGTTGTTGAAACCGCAGAGGACGTGGGCGTCTATCAAGAAAGAGATGAGGAAAAAAGAGAGAGGGGGGGGGGTGGGGTCGGGAGAGGGGGTCAAAGCGTAGACCCAGCGCAAAATAGACTTCATTTAAATGGAAGTCGGAGGACTTAAAACAGAGTCTCTAGACGTCCATATGTAGGGGGCTGCGGAGGGGGCGTGGTGGGGTACTTTGTTAGACAGCGTGCCCCCGATACAAAAAAAATAAGGCCTATGTGGGGGTGGGGATTAGCTGTCCAAATTTATCTTTTCGACTCAAAATTTAGCTCTGGACGTGCCTCAAAGTCAAGGCTATTACCAAAAGAGGCTAAGATCAGGGTGGAGTGGGGGATGGGTAGGGCGAAGAAGTAAGGTGTGGCGGCGCGATGACTTCAGAGCGTGTGAAGAGAGGGGCACGAGAAACACGGGAGTGTGCTGCACAAAAACACAGTCGGGGGCTTCGTGACCAAGAAACCGAACTGATGGCCAGGCAAGGTGAGGTGAATACAGCTGAGAAACAAGGATTTAATTGCACATAAATGATATTTGGGCGGAAATCCGGTGTCAAAGGGGAAAAGAAGAAGCAAGGATATAGAGAAGATAAGGAAGACCGGCTCGGAAGGACAACTAAAGAAAAGCTCGCATAAGAAGATCTAAATGCACGAAAAACAAGCTATAGGGGAATTACAATGACAGCAAAAAATGCGGTTATAAGGGAGATGCGCTTATGAGACGGATTGTCCGCTGATTAACGTGGGTCAGGAAGATGGAAGGAGGTTACACTCAGCAAGAGTAGAAGGGAAAAAATTGAATGAATAAACTTGAGCCGTTTGCATTATTGCATTCTGAGGAAAACTATCTATCGAAGGGATAAGGATTTCTTCAAATAAAAGAGCGGGACTCTTGATTCGCTCAAGGTTAAATAAGAGCAAAAAATAAGGGGGAATAACTCCAAAAAAGGAAATAATGGCAACAGCACTTTGGAGGAGGTCATCATAATGCAACAATGAGGGGGGAAGGGGGAGGTAATTACAGTTAAAAAGGGACAACTACTTACATCAACAGAATAGTCACGTCCTCCACAGGGTTGAGAAAGGACCTTTAAGTGTAAACAGAGAAACCCCAGGAAAACGCAAACGCGCGCAGATGTGAGTTGAGAAAACGACGAATGGGGGTGGGGATCCGGCGAACTAAAAAAATAGACCTGCCAGAAAAAAAGCAAAATGAGGAAGGAAAAGACGGGAGAAATGCCGGGGGGGCACACGTGAGGAGAGATGGAACGGAGATGGGTTTCCGCGGCTCAACCGTTTAGCATCATGTGAGGTTTGGGGGTACGACGGGGACCTGAGAATGGCAACTCAATAGGGGATATGACAGAGGTGCGGGGCAAAAAAGTTCCGCTAAGGGGAGAGATTTCCTCGTCAAGTGTACTTATTCCACGATAGCTAGAACAATCGAAATTGGGGGGTGAGCTTGGGAAGGGGGCGCGAAAATATCGAAGTTAAGCATACAAAAAGCCTTCCGCTATTAGAAAAGGGACCGGGGGCTGGCGGTGACCAGCCATCACACACTAGAAAGCAACCGGGCCTAGAGGGGGGGCTGATCAAGGACGGAAAAAGCTACCTTCCGTGATTTATTGTAACAGGAAAAAAGAGAAGAAAAGATTTCCGACACCAGTGTCAAAAAGGGCAGGACAGCACAACGGAGACTTGGAGTTGTCTGTAGCGGACGCCCGGGGGGGCACAAGTAGAAGGGACGTTCCCGGTGAAAAAAACCGTGCTGAGAAAGAATGTCGACTTTTCGACCACTTTGTTTTATTGTAGTCTGCGCTAAAAAGGTAGGGGGGGGAAGCACGGCGATATGTGGGTCGGAAAAAAAGAGTAGACCGCAAAAAGAAGTCTGCCGAAACGAGTTTACAAGTGGGAAAAAGGAAGTCGAAGATCTTCAACCGGTCGAATCGCTTTTCGAATGTAGAGTGACCTGTGTCCTCATGATGAGGGTTATTTATATCACGACAAGGGGGCCGTTGGGGGGTCAAGGCAGATCGCAGGTGGACCACCAGAGGAGAAGAGCGGGGCCGGGTGAAGGCCACGACGACGATAGAGCAGAAGGATGAGATTCAAACGCCAGGTGGGCGGCATACACCAATACAGAGAAGAAAAGGCCTACAGTAAAGGGTGAAAAACCCGCACTAACAAGGGGAACAGGAAAAGCACACACCAGAGGGGTGAACTAAAAAGATCAGAATTCTAGTAAGCTTTGGATTCATTCGGAACGACGGGGGGAAATGCTTAGCGGCAGGGGTTGCACCCTCTGGTCCTTTCATCAGAGGGCACGATAAGGACCAAAAACAAAACATGAAAAGCAATTCCGCGGGCAAAACACCGCCAAAGGTGAAAAAGGGGGGGTTCTCCATTTCACAGAGGAAATTGAAGCGCTTCGCGGGCCACAATGAGATGTCCCCGAAGTTGTCCAGGAGGTCAAAGACCCAGAAATAAAGACGAGAAACATTCGCCGGCTAGGTAAAGCTCTGGATCCGCGGGATAGGGAAACGACCATGACGCACAAAAAAAGTCAAGAAACCGCAAGAGGGGGCGGAGTCGGCCAGGGAAAAGGGGAAAGGTCGGGTCCTTATTCAGGCGAAGATCATCACGTGCTTATAGCCGTGGGAAGTCTTTATAGCAACAAACTCAGGGTTTGCAGTGGGGCAACGGGACAAAGAAGAGTTTGGGGGGGGGTAGATCATAAAAAAAAAGGAACAGCATGGGGGAACGGGGGTGGCGGCCGACTTAAAAAAAACTGTAACTTCATCTCTCTCCAAACACAAAAGGGGGGGGGGGGGGGTGAAAGGAAGAGAGAATTGAAGAAGGCGCCACACATTGCAACGAAGTCGCTGCCAAAACGGATGCAGGTTGGGGGGGGGAAACCGGGGGGGTGACTCAAAAAGAGAACCTCTAGAAGTCCAACGGGCACAAAAGATTGTGTTTGGGTGATCCACACTTCACGGCTATAAGTCACGAGAGAAACGGAAATAAGTGCGGATCAGAAAAGCAAAAAAAAACCATCATCGCCCGATTTGCGGTTGAGAGGGGGCTTTGTCGAGAAGGGGAGGGAGACTATCCCGAAGTTCTCCAGCCAGGGGAACGGATCCGCTATTGACAGGATTATTGACGGGGGGGGTGGGAAGGGTTTTGGGAAAAAGGACAAATTCGTGGACATGTCTAAAGGAAGGACGGGAAGCGGTAACAGGGAGTCTGAAGTACAGGATAGAAAACCCCAGGGTGTAAAGGCCAGGGGCGTGGACTGCCAAAAAATGCTTGTTAAAAAAAAACCTGCATTGTTAGGGTTACAGTTATTCCCTCTGAGGCAAAGGAAATGGTTTTAAACCAAGGCGCTACGGTAAGAAAAGCATTCCAATGGAAAAATAATAACGACGACGCAGAGCAACTTGTTGTCTGAGGGGGGGAAACAAGGGATGGTGTTGGTGATAAAAAGTTTACCATGGGGGTGGAACAAAGGGGAAAAAGCAAAAATTATCAGGCGTGCAAATTCTGCGCGGTCGGGCGGTTATGGCCGCCTGTCGGCGGATAAGAAGAACTCCGAACTCCCAAAAGTGTCGTCGTTAAGGAACCGGCGCGGTCCACAGGACGGGTGGACCGCCATCGGACGGGGAGGGGACGCCCATACGGAAAAGGGTCGCTAACTAAAAAGACTGGTAAAGCGCTGGACACAGGGCACGCTTTCATTCAAAGGAACTATTCGACCGGGAGATCGCGAGATGACGAAGGCACTGTGTAAATAGAGGATTCACGGCAATGGGGGGGGGAGGTTTCGGGATATTTGGGCACGTCGTACCTGCAGTCTCGACAAAACCCTATCGCGAAACGGCTACGAAAATGAAAACAGCAGAAAGAAAGAAGAAAACACGGAAAGCAAAGTCTACAAGTTGTGAACTCAGCAAGGCGATTGGCCGGGGGAAAGAAGATAAAGTGGACGTTATTCCAGCAGGCAAACAAAAGAGGATTTACGGGAGGCAGTCGAAGTTTGACAGTGGCACAGTATACAAATCTTTGGGATATAGATTCTACAATTAAAAAAATCGCAGTGACCAAGGAGAGTACCAGGTGGTAATGATCATCTCCATTGAGGAAATTTATGTGGGGGAAAGGAGTGCGTGTATGGCGGGCCACGCAATCAGTTCAAGGTTAAACCCGGGGCGGTGTAGCACTTCAACCACATCGGTAGAGCACGACGTTAGAACGAGAAATTCGAATGTGGGGGAGAAAGATAGAAGGGAAGGAAATCTACACTGGGGCCGGGAATTCTCTAACCCTCAGCGAGAAGGGCCACAGACAAGCTTCCAAAAAGAGGATCAGAAAATAACCTGATGGGTGAAATTGATAAGAAGCAGCGGATACGGGGATTACCCTACTACATCCGTGCAGAAGGAGCAAAAGAATCTCGACACAAAGCTCTCAAGCAAAAAAAAAGAGAACCGGGGCATTAGGACTCGCCTGTGGGACTTCCTTAATACTTTGCGTAGAACTCTTCATTCAAAGATGTGGTGCGTCGGCAAGACTTAAAAAAATGAAAAGCACGGGATACAAATGCTTTCAATCAGGGAGGGGAAAAGGGGAAAAACCTGAAAGAAAAACTTTGAGTAAAACGAGGGACGCCGTTAACCGGACGTAATGCGTTAGAGGTAAAAGGTAAAGTTGGCCATTTAAATCGTATGGAATTAACCGGCCTGACCAGAGGGAAAACCTTAGGAGGAAAAAAAAATGGAAAATAGGGACATGTGCGAGGCAAAGTGGATGTGAACAAGCTGTCATATTATCTAAGGCCAGAAAGCGAATCAAAAGAGCGAAAACGAATTAGAGGGCAGAAAATTAGTGAAAAAGGATCATTGACAGCTGAAAGAAAGACAAGGCACAATACCTTCATAACACGTTGAACAGTCTAGGGGGCAAAAAAAGCGGGAATCCTTCAAGAGGCTACACGGGTGCAGAAAGTCGTGCAAAGGAACCGATTGGGAAAAAGAGCACATCAGCTAAAAATGACCTGCGACACATTGGTTTGGCTGTCTTGAAAAAAAGAAAGGCTTTCTAGCATTTAAAATGGGCTCAGTTGGGGGGGGGGGGGAGGTGATGAAGTCGAGCGATAGCCGGAGCAAGGGTGTAAGGCCCGAAACGCTTCTTAAGCGAATAAATTCACACTATTGGTATCAAAGATCCGGCCGGTCGTGCTCAAGGGGGGAACAAAGAGGTCAACAATAGCAGTTATTGAAAGGGGTAAAATCTTAGGGGACGAAAGTCAGGTTTGACAAGGGTTATGGAAAGGAGGCACATTTCCTTGATATCCATAAGCCATCTAGAAAAAGAATTCAAAAAAGAGGTAAAAAGATGAAAATCGAATAACCGATGAAAAGTGAGAAAAAAGAAGCGGAGACCAACTACAAATAAACCAAAACACCTGAGGGCAGTCCCTCTATTTTGGAGAGGGAAGCCGGATACTACAACTACCCCCAGAAAACTGAAAATTAGAATGCAAACAAAAAAAGCTAGGAAAACAACAAAAATGAGAATGATTCAAGATATTCACAGCGGGGGGCAAAGGAGGGGGTCTACAAAGTGAAGGGACCTAATCCTACGGATTGGGTGGGTGAAACGTCCAAGGGGAGGAGGGGAAAAGCTCAAAAAAGGAGCTAGTGAATATCAGGGGGTGGTCCAGTTGCGCAGAGGGAATCTCCAACAAAAAAAAAAAGGAGGAGGAGAGAGAGATCTCAAGACGTTCAAACCGGACAAAACGATCATCAACCTAGCAGGAATTGGGAGGGCTATAAAAAAGTACGGGGACAGTTCAGCAACTAAAAAGAAAAGGGGGCTGGGGGAGAGGGCAACTTTGTATAACGCTGTGGCACCGCGGGCAGGGGGAAAAGCATGACCGGTTGGGGTTGAAGCTTGGAAAGGGGGGAGTCTTAGGGCATCATAAGAGGTTGACAGAAGGCGCGTCTTACCGGAGGATTTCACACACAAAAGAAGGCTTGAAACATCTCGGGGGGTTGGATCTGTATTGCGGAACGTGACAGGGAGATTGTAGAAAAGCCACCTGCAAGAGGTTATCTCGCTCTCAAGGGGTCTATGGGCTGGCGTTTTTTCGCGATGTGCGTGAATACAGTAAGAAAAGACTGTTCTGGGTAACAGCATGGTAGGATTTGTCAAACAGCGGGGGAGGATCTACATGTTCATGAAACATAACTGAGATTTGGGGGTTAGAAATCGGTAAAGACGAAGAAAAAATCGGGGGGAACCAATAATTAAGTTGGGTAGGCACTATCAAACGAACTATCTCGACTGGGAAAAAAAGCGCGGAATGCTAATAATCTAAAGAGAGGAAAAGGCACTAGACGCCATAAGGGATTCAAGAGAAAAAAATGATGGCGGGGGGAGTGGAGAGGCGCTGAGGAGCGCAAAAAAAAAAAAGATAAACAACAAAAACTAAAAAACAAAAGGAAAGGTATCAAGACCCATCAAACGAACGAGGAGAATGGTGGAAGTGCACTGCAACGGGTTGAATGGCGGCCTTGGGGGGCTTAAGAATTGCGTTCGCTTAGGGAAAGGCTGATAGGAGGTGACAGGAGGGTTGAAAAATAAAGTGGCGGCTTGGTTTGAGAGAAATCTTGTGTACACGGGGCTTCGATATCAAGCTATGGGAACTCCATCAAAAGACAAGTAGATGCATACTGCGGAGAGGGGGTAAGTCGAGGGCACGAGGGTCACGGATGGGGCCTTACGATGTGGGAATGGAAAGAAATGACATCGAATTCTCGTTGACGCCCAGGGGTTTTGTCTAAAATAAAAAGAGGTGCAGAGAAACCACAGGGAAAGCGCCGATAAACCGCTATTTGAAAGGGTCGAGCACTCACGAGGTTGGGGGAAGTAAGCGACGAAATCAGAACCTCGGACAGGAGGAAGCTTCAAAACGGCTAGAATCCAGGTCAATACTGGGAGAGATTATCGGTAGGGGAAAGGGGGGGGTGGACAGGGCGTTATCACTTTAACACGAGGTCAAAAACAGGGTGTGTCAGAGGAGGGGGGCATTGGGGGTCATAAAATAAAAAAATCTCTGGTGAGCTGATTTACTTTCGAGATGTGCAGAAGGGAAACGGGAAGTAAGGAAAAGTCCA
>Ga0179593_1301499_pt1 | contig 10037 bp, 15 predicted proteins | sample CZODoug2_1_08_16_FD_185931 | JGI IMG/M metagenome (GOLD analysis project Ga0179593, IMG submission 185931) | Vadose zone soil fungal communities from Angelo Coast Range Reserve, California, USA - CZODoug2_1_08_16fungal (PacBio error correction) | ecosystem: Environmental > Terrestrial > Soil >...
GGGGAAACATCAAAACGTAAAAAGATGAGGGGGGGGCAACCGAGCGATTGACAAGGGTACGAAAGATCGAGGAAAACAACTAGTGAGTGCCTTCTGCTAAAGGAACAGCGTCGGAAGAACAAGTCCAGGAAATCCAGAAAGAAAGACTCTTGCTGTGCAAGGAGGACAAGAGTAATAGATAGAAACGAACACACTGGAGGAGGATTATAGAGCGCTGGCAAGATGGAAGAAACAGAGGAAAGCTATGGAGTCGTGAATTGTCTACGCACAAAGGAGTGAAAAAGTTCAGAAATGGGATAGAAGGAGGTTCCAGGCTTCGTACTGAGAGAGGCGGGGACCGGCATATGGCAGCTGGCAATTCAACCGTGGAGAAAATTGTACTCATGGTATTGGTGGTGGACTGCGAGTGATAAAACTCCGAAAAAAAACAGGATGAAGTCTCCTGTCCTGGGCGCTTGGGCGCACATAAAGGAGGGAAAGGAGCAAGAAGAAGTTCAGCCTGCACTCTACACCCGCCTCTTGCACTAAACAGAAATATGGAAGAAAGAATGTGCCGGTCAGGTAGAAAAAAGAGGTTTCTTAAAGAGACACGTGTCGAAAGGGAGGGGGGGGGGAGATCGCAGAAAGGGTCAAAACGAAGGAGGAAAAGCGAGAAGGAGGGGAACACGGGAGTCGAATTGTAAATGGGTCCGTCAGAGAAAGCAGAAACGAAGAAACCTTAATTGCAAGAGCAAAACATTACATGAGTGAAGACACGGATGCGAATTCTACGGGAAAGGGGAACAGGCCCAGGGGAAACACTAAAGAGACATTAAACAAATACAACTGAAAAATTTAGCGGCAGGCCGTCAAAAGGATAGACCAAGCAGGTATACGGGGGTAGTTGATAAATAAGGCTAAGATGGGAAGCTGAAACGTCGTTGGCTTGCGCTAAGGCATATGCGGGGTTTAAAAAATGGGGGGAAGGGGAACCCCTGCCAGGCTTTGGAAGAGAGCACTGGTCAGGACAAGCAGAATCAATTGGGTTTATATCACTTAGAAAAAGAGAACGGAAAGATAGCAGAGGGACAACAGACAAAGTTGTTCCAAAAAATAGATACACGTAATCGATCGACAAGGAAGAGAAAATGCAAGGGGGAGTGCGCCTGTTGTCCGAGAGGGGGAAAAGATTGAAGTACTGCCGTACAGGCCCGAAGGGGTGGATGGAAGATGAGGGGGAAAAAGGAGCATGGGGCGGGAAACGAAAAGGAGGGAAGGGAGGCAACCGCTATGGAAGGAAAACGCTACCCCTATAACATAGGTAAGGACTAATTGGGGTGAGCGATGAGGAAAAATGAAAGATAGATCAACGAGGTCAGAAGAAGGGAGTAGTCACAACATTGACGGCAGGGGGGAGGGAATGCGTTTTATCCGTCATCCCGAAACCCTAATTGAGAGGGGAGAAGTCAAAGCCACACGAGTGTTTAAGGAGTAATAGGGGTTTCTTGCCACTCACTGACTTTAAGCAGTGAAGAGAAGAGACCAAAAGGTCCAAAAAAAGGGGTGAGGAATAACTCGATTTCAAGCAAAAAAGATTTCCCTAAAGGGGACGCGAAAAAAGCTCAAGAGAAGCTTCCCTCAACCGGGGGCGCCAAAGGGGAAGGCTCAAGGGAAGGGGTCGGAAGAATCTATAAGTGACGGGAAACAGCGGGGCACATAAGTGACACGAGCCAAGCCAACGTCATATGCAGAGTTGGAGGTTCGCCAGGACAGAGAGAAGGGTGAGGTAGAACGAGAACACCCTTGACTCCTTAGCGGCGAGTGTTGGATTGGCAGTGTTCTCTGCGCATGTTGTTATGGAATGGGAGCCGTAATGCGGAGGGATCACCCGTAACAAGAAGGGTCCAGGGACGGAGAAGAATGGGCGTAAGTAGTTCGTTGCTCCAGTGGTGTAACTCACAAGTAGGGTCGCTTTTTTAAACCGCCTGGAACCGGTTTGGGTTCGCGTGCAAATTAAGCGGGGGAACAAACACAGAACAGCGATCGGGAGGCCGCGCGTAGGGAAAGGTAGGAAAAATCACCTGCAATTGGGAATTGATTTCAGGGGAATGGCTTTGTAGGAGTAAATATTCACTGAAGGACGGGCTTCAGCTACAGTTTCATCGAAGGCAAGATGGGTCGCGAACGCTGGAGGGGTGGGGCTCATAGCAATGAGTGTGACGAGAGATGCAGTTCTTCAATTGGTATACCGGGGTCATGTTCCGCAGCAAAAAGTGAGGGCGAAGGAACTAAGCCCGGAGGAAATGGTCGAAAAATCCTAAATTGAAAGGCTTGGAGGCAGAGAACGGTTTCGTTGAAAAGGTTACCCCATTGGCGGGGGGAGTGGAACCAGAAGGAAGGGCGTGGACTCTGGATTTAAGGACGCGGAGTATGTCAGAGGGAATATCAGGAGGGGAAAGGGGGGACGACGAAGGGTGGACCAGCAAGGTGACCAGATAACTATAAATAAGGAAAGGGGCAAATACGAGGAAAAGGTAAGTCACAAAAGAACCGGCATAAAACGTCAGAAAGGGTGGAAGAGTGGACGAGGCCAGGAGGGCGAAATGTGGATTGTAAAAAAACAGAGAACCGGAAGGGAAGAGAAAAAATAGACCGGGAGGGAAAAACCAAAGTACAAACCACGCGTCTATTGCACCTTGCAAAAACAATGAGGGCCAACCTGCCGCAGAGAAAGCCGCCAAGGGACTAAGTTTCCTCTACAAGTTTCGGGGGGCGGAGGAGGAGAAAAGGAACGCATAGGGCAGAAAGAAAAACCCGAGGATGAAGCGTTAAAGCGTTGGTAAAAAAAAGTGGCTCTTGGGGAATTCGGCCCGGAAATCCGGCGTCTAATTCCAAGATACGTAGAGGGTAAGAACATAAGTCACCGATACTAAGTAATCGTACAAAACGTGTGCGCAAGAAGGAGGGAAAGGTGTGGACTCGGGGGAGAAGGGGGGCAATTGGTAGGGGCGTGGCGCGAGTGGAGGGGAGGGGCTCAGAAAATCTGAGTCCCGAAAACAACAAACGAAGAGAGGAGAAAGGGGGGTCCCGGAAAATAATATACCACCAAACAATGAGAGGGGGATCTTACCATTAAGGGGACGTCGCCTAACCCAAAAGGAGCAATAGAACTTGTTGCATAACGGGGGGAAGAGGTGGATTACTTTCGGGACAAGGAGGCGTTGTGGCTTCGGGGCGTGAAAGGATAAACGGTAAAAGGGCGACGGGCGGAGAAAATCGGCAAAAAAGTGACATGCTGGGCAGCCCCAGGGGAAGAAGTACAAAGAACGCACGCAGGCTGGTATGAAAGAGGAGAGTCGGGCTGTGGAGTGATGGTATGTCCGTAAGGGGAAAAAACATACACCAGGGGAGGCACCTACTAAAGGGTGGGACGGTTTGAACGGTGGAGAAAGACCATGGCGCTTTTGGAGGGACCCGTAGGAAAATGATAAAACGCTACTTGTACAGACCGAACAACCGGCCCGCGGGGCGTGGATAAAGAAAGGAGAGAAGAAATGTGAACAAGATGAGGGGTGAAGATTTTTGGTTACAATTGAAGAATACAATGACGAGAAGAAAAAGCGTATCACAACCAACAACCCACACACAACGCACGTCAGTGGTAGAGAAGAGGGAGGTGGGGGGGGGAGGTGGGGATGGAGAGGGCGGAGAACCGGGAAAGAACACTATTGAGTCGGGGGAGGCATTCGTGGAGTAGGGAATACTAGAGGTCATCTGGGGGGGTCTAGGTAGAGAAAAAGACGTAACGGGATAGCTGGAAGAGCTTACTATCTTAAGAAAAAAAGAAGGGAAGATTAGGAATGCAAACATCCGGCAAAAAAACATCACCCCCTACACTACGATGGCAAATTAAAATTGGTTCGCCTTGGAACGTTGTACGGGAAGAAGAGCGAGAGAATCCTGAGATCCGAAACATTATCCCATATAAGGTTTAGAAAACAGCCTTGATCCGAGTAGGAAAGAAGGAAGGAGAGACGTTTGGTGAGCGGAAAAGGTAGGAGGTTGTACTTGGGTTGTATGATGAACACGAAATCGAGTGGTCTTTAGTTACGGGAAGGGAAGAGGGGGTGGTTGGGGCGGTGGGAAAAAGACGTGTAGCCGGTCGAAACATGAAGGACCCCCCCCGCAAGAAAGGAGAACGTTCCTGCCCACTATAACGGACGAAGTAACATTTTCTAATCACTAAAAGATTTTGAAGAGCGCAAAAAAAATGAATTGGTAACTCGTGACGGTGGGGGGTTGGTGAAGAAAGGAGAACACTTGTTGAAGGGAAAACTACTTCTATTTTGGCTGATCAAAGTGGGATCGGAAGCCAAAGGGAACGCGCGGAGGGCAAGGGCTTGCTTCAGCAAAGGAAACGTGGGGGAAATAAAAAAGTATTTGCAGGGAAAACAGACAGGGGGGGGGGCCCGTCGGAAAAAGAAAGGTGTGGGCGACGGTAAAAAAAAAAGGGCCTTGTGTGAGGAGGTAGACTTCGCAAGGGCTTCAAATCAGCTAAATCAAAACGATGTTAGGACAGCCGAGAAGCAGATGGTAAAGGCGATGAAAAGGTGGTACAAATGAAATGAAAGAATCTCGCGGGAAAAAGCTTCGCCATCCAAAAGGAGCTTTCCTGCACTATCGAAGGTAACTAAGGAGCGGCACGGTCATGGGGGGTGAATCACAGAAACGGGGGGCGTTTCACACGCAGATTGGGGGCAGAGGAGACAAAACAATATGAGGATTGTTCGCACAACAGGGAGGAATGACGGTTGTCGGCAGGTAGAATGTTCTCCGGCAGAAAAAAGGTCTAAAAAACGCCGGAGAAATCCGAGGGACGGAATTAAGGGCAGGCTAACGCAGGGCGGAGAAAGTCAGGGAAAAAGGGTCAAGTGTGGTCGAGGGAGAATGGGAGAAACGCCGTCGGCATATCCTTCCGTCACTAAATGACCTCAAGGGGAATGAAATACTAAGAGGCCGAATTCGGGATTCGTCGATCAAAGGGTTCGAATGGACTAGCGGGAGGGAATGTGTACTCAAAAACGAGCCAAAGGTTATCCTGGCAGGGGGGGGAGAAAGAACACGGGAAGAATTACAAACGGTGGAACGACTAAAAAACCCGAGGGGGGCCAGGAAGTATTTTTTTGGGGCCGTGGGCAAAGCAAGAAACATCTACATGAACGTGAAAGGGAAAAAAGCAAAACTATGAGAAATCGGGAAGTGTTGGTGTGGGCAGGGAAAGGGCCACCGAAAGCATAGGCTAAAAAAAAGAAGGTGGACACTCTGCCAAAAAGGACTCTGCAAGAATATATGTCGGAGGAGCAATTGGGGCAAAAAATAACGGACAAGCGATGGGGTACTTCCTCAGCTAAGCTTTCGCCTTGCTGGCTAAAGGAAAGAGAAAGGGAAAAAACCACGTGCTGCCATCGGCCTCGTAAGGGAATTGGATGGGCGGTCCGGGGAACCTGTGTGTGAATCTTTGCAGAAGGTGGGGGGGTACACATAATGTTTTGGAAAAGGATGCGAGTAACACTAAAGGAGTGGGGTGTCGGGCGAGCACATAACTAAGGATATTTGGGACGCAACGTGAACAGGAGTGACAGGGGGGGTGGACAGGCAAGAGCGAAAAACAGGAATCGTTAAAAAGCAAATACAGATCAGGGAACCCCAACAACCGGACCATCCCCCATCGTCATAACGTCTATGTTCTCTAAAAGATGTTTTTCATGGCCAGCCCAAGTATGAAAAATGGAGAAAGTGGAACGTACACAGTCGAGTTGGCTAGCCGCGGGCTATCAACTTCACACTGAAACGAGTACAAACAACACAATCCGGAAAGATAAAAAAGGCAGCGCCAAAACTAGAGGAAGGAAAGTATAAAAAATCGCAACGCGGGGGGTGTACTAGAGCCGGAAATGCACGTTGATATCGGAGGATTTTGGGTAATGTGAAGTTAGGCCGTCTCAATCGGGGCCGTCGAGCAGGAAGGGCGTCCAAGAGGACCACAACCTTGCGCAAACACCCGACAGGGGAAATATAAAGAATAATGGATCTTGGTTCAAACAGAAAGTGGCGGACTGGGGGAAGGCGCAACCTCCACTGGTAGGGAAATATGGTGTGCGGTGTAGGCTAAGATAGCAGGACAGTCGGTGTGTACTGAAGGGGGGAAATAATAGCCGGAGTGGAGAGGGGGTAAAAAGTGTGGGGGGTAAAATCGCCTCGGAAAATTACGGCGGAGGGTCTAAGAAGGGAGGGATATCCCCGAGCACGACTCACATCACAAACTTCACTCTCGGCAGGTACACCGCGTAAGGACTTGACTGGACAAGAACACCTCTAACACCACTCCGACTCGAAGAATCAAAAACGGGTGAGCAAAGGACCACGCAAAAGAAGAGGCGTGATACAAGGGGTAGGAATGATCGGAGGATACAAGGGGGTTCGACACACGGGCAGGGAAATGCTATGTGAAGGGACACACAAGACAAGTATACCACATCATTCGCGGGGCGAGGGGGGGGGGGTATGGCGTGGTTAAGGGAAAAGGGGAGAAGGGGGAAAGTGAAGATGCATTCAGAAAAGTCAGTGAGAGACATTTTGACAGGAAAAGCCAGGCAGGTTCAGAAGAAACAACATTCGATGGCGGAAGAAAACTTGTCCAAAAAAACGGAGTTACTCAAAGACGGGTTGATAACCGGGCGAGAGTGGGGGACAGGTCAGCGTCGAGGAGCAGCAGAGGGAAATAATCGTCGGAAATAAAAATGGTGCAGAAAGAAGGCGTCAGCAGGCGGTGAGAGGGGAACAGACCGCAAGAACAAGCTCTTGGCAGGCTGAATTCTTGACAAGACGAATCAAACAACAAAATTGATTATGAGTGGGAAGAGAGAGATGCAGACGGGGGGAGTAAAAGGGAGTGGCCAGCCACATCAAGAGGACAGTATGCGATGTTCGAAAGCAAGGGTGCTGAAAGGGCGCCGCGCTCATGGGGAAAATTTTAAAGCGCATAAGGGGAGGGAAAGCTTTTCTGTGAGAGGAAATGGAGAAAGATTCAATGAGCTCGGAAACGAGAGAAAACGCGTGATGAGAAGAAAATCCCATCAGTGTTTTGGGAAGGTGGAACGTGGGGGGAGACGGAAGGCGCTCCTGGCGTAAGAGCTGGGCCTTTCTCAAGCAACCGAAAGAAGTTAGATCATCAAGGCAATTCACGCACTACCTAAAAAAAAAGAGAGTGTGAAGAGTCGAGTAGGAGACACAAGAGAAGTTCTGAAGAACATCGAAAAAGTCGGATTCAAGGGGGAGCCCTGCATTATCAGGGCCCGCGACGCCAGTTCCTTGTCCACACGGTGAGTGATAGAGAAGGGGAATTGAAAGTCAGTAAAAAAAGAAGACATAAAGAGTCAGAGGGAAAGCTGCTAAGAAGGGAACAAAAGGATGATAAAGGATGCGTATGAGGCGGGAGAAGGCTCACCCTCCCCCCTCGAGAAAGGACACAGCACCCCGTCAGCTGCATGACTGGATACGTATATACCATTGGGAGTATGGTACAAAAGAAGTGAAGAACCAAAGGTCGGTTCTCCCGCTTTTGAAAGGGAGGAAGACCCTTGAGACAGCCGGGGGGAGGAGGCCTCTGATACTGTTCGCAATTGGAAATACAGGAAGGGCGCACGGAAACGGGAGGAAGGACCCGCCGTTGGGAGTGGTGACGTAGATGACAAACTTCGAGTAGGAAGTTTTTGAACTCCCGGCGCAGAGGAGGGAAAGGAGTGAAGTGAAATTAGCGGAGTGACTGACGAACTTCAGGATGGAGGAGAGGAAAAAGGCGGTCTGGCCACGAACAAAGAGTGGGGAAAGGTCGTAGCGTATCTTCGACAATGGAAGTGTAAGATAAAATAACGCTGTAAATAGGAGGTACGGGAACGAGGGAGAAATGGGGGTGGGTGTAGTCAAACCGGAGGAATTGGATTTGGCCAAACCGTATGCGAGAGAGGGAAGGAAGAAAGAGCCAGTAAAACGGGTTTGTGTGAGGGCTGCAGGACAGCCTAAAAAAAGGAGCGGTTTGAAGGGACGATGGACATTTCAAACATTTAAGGTGGTATCTCCGTGTGAGAAAAAAAGATTTCACCTGAACGGCCGCAAACGAAGGAAAGTTCCCGCACCTTGGGACAGATAAAGGTTGAAACGGGGACAAGGGGGGAGGAATCTGGGGAATGCAAAGAAGGGGGGAAGGAAGGTCGCCATTGAGCAAGAATAAGGTAAGAACCAACGACTATCATGAAATGGAAACGGGTTGGGCGGCCAGAAGGATTGAGGACGGTTGCGGGGGGGGGCGAGAACAAGGGAGCAGGAAATAGAACTAAAAGAGTTTGCCCGTCTTCGAGGGAGGGGCTGGAACGTCGGAAAAGGGAAAGTGGGGAATTTGCAGGGCTTCTTTTCCACTTTAACCATATGCGTGATCATGAAGGGTGTCCATGGGAGAAAGTAAAGGGGGCGATGAGTTTTGTAAAGCCAAGTCGGTTCATCCCAAGCATGGAAAAAGGGTGTTCGGGTTTTGGGGTAACTTGAGATAGGAACTATAGTGGGAAAAGGAAGCAGGGAAGCCGCTCCCCATCATGGCCGTGTGGCATCGTGCTTGGAGTTTTTGAGCTTACGAAGGAACAAGGACTAGGCAAGGGGGAGTCCTAAACAAGGTGGGATACATGATTCACTTGGTCCGGAAAAATCGCGAACAAAAGGGGTGACAATGATGGTCACGAGAGAGGCAATTCGCTCAGGATTTATACCTGGGGATCCGGAACTATGAAATTCAAAAGAACAGATCTCAAAAAGTCCTAAAATGTCGTGAGCGAACAAAACCAGTCATAGGTTGTTGTAGTTGTAGAAGGAAATCTAGGGAATGAGCCAACAGTGAAAGGTTAGGGATAGAAATATCCCAATCGGGGGGAGAAGGGAGGGGTTAAGTGAGCTGTTATGATAAATCGGGGAAGCGTCGAGCTTGGGGGGGGATGCCGATGGGTTGCTAATATGAAGGGATAAAGTGTGACAAGGCCGGGGCGGCGCTCTGAAATGCGGATGACGGGGAAAGTGACCAGCAAGGCGCCAGGATACGGGTTCGGAGTACGAAACACATGGGGAGGGGAAATTTGTGCGAAAAGGGGGGGACAGGGAAGGTTGCGATCGGGGGCAGCGGGTGGGAGTAAAAAAGTCATACAGACCGGCGAGAAAAGGGGATAGGGTGAGGGGGGTAAGAAAAATAAAATGTTTCATGGGTCAAAGCAGAGTGAAGAAGGTCCAAGAAGAGATTGCGGGGAGTAGAAGGAAAACAGACTCTCATGCAAAAGTGTAGAGGAAAACGGGTTGTGGACAGGGAAGTGATCTTTGAGCAGGAGGGGGAGCGCAACCAACGCGTAGACAAAGAACAAGGTGGACGACACTAGGAAGATTTCTGAAGGTCGGTTCCCACAAGGGGGTGACTGCGATTGCAGGGGAGGTAGGGAGGTCGGAGGCGAGGTAAAGTTTGCAGAAACCAAGAAAAAAAAAGACCCAAGAAGGGATTAGATGGGGGGGATTGCTCGGGGGTACGATGGAACAGACCTTCTAGAACGGGGGGTATTGACAAGTGCAGAGGGTAGTCCTTGGAAGGAAAACGCAAATGGGAAGCCCGTAGAAGGGGGGACTAGGGAGGAAAGGAGGGAATGGGGTGATGACATAATCTTGTGGCGTAGAAAAGCGAGGGAGGGGCTCGTAATCCTATTATGGCGAAGGAGGGCCACCAGGGGACAAGAGGACGCCCACTGGGAAACGGTCCAGCAAGAGCTCTTGTTGAGCGGGAAATGTCTCAAAGTGTAGTCGTATGGTAGGAGGGGGGGCGTTGTTGAGGTGAGGGGACGCTGCAGGAGTGTCCAGAGAGGGGAGGGACAAAGGAGAGAAAATCGGATATGCCATATGAAGTGCAATAGCCGCGCTTAGGGGAAAAAGGTAGGGAAAAGCAGATCGTGCTGCGGATAGAGGGGGTACCGCCG
>Ga0179593_1368702_pt1 | contig 10037 bp, 9 predicted proteins | sample CZODoug2_1_08_16_FD_185931 | JGI IMG/M metagenome (GOLD analysis project Ga0179593, IMG submission 185931) | Vadose zone soil fungal communities from Angelo Coast Range Reserve, California, USA - CZODoug2_1_08_16fungal (PacBio error correction) | ecosystem: Environmental > Terrestrial > Soil >...
GATAACACAACATCGTGGGGGGGTTCCACGTAGGAGGTACTTTTTAATTCGGAATCCAAAAGGAAAAAACAGTGGAAAGTCACAAAGCCGACGGTCCGCGCAGGGCTGGCGCCACTTTATTCAAGACGGACGTTTAAGGGTTGCAAAAACAATCCGTCTACTTCTCATCAAACGCGCTAAAGGGACAGACTGATTTTATGAGGTCAACGGCTTAAGGACAATCGATTCCCTATTCCACGGGGTGCTGGTCTGGAGCACAGAGAGACAATCTAGTGGGTGAAGCGTCGTGTGCAGAAAAAAAGATCCAAACCGAGAGTTCGCTGAGACGAGATTAAGTTCGGTAAACGCGCAGTGCGTTCGTGGATGTGGGGAAAGGGAACAGACAAGTGAGAACGCCGTTCGCCGGATGCCGGTTGGTGGTCGTTACACAGTAAAAAGTCTTTCATCAAGATAATTCTGACGGAACCGTAGCCACGGGTGGAAGCTAAACTTTTCATTCAAGGTTAGGACGTGAACTGAACCTTGGGACGGCATGCAAGGCCTATGCGCGTCAACAACTTTAGTGGGCTCGTATCATCAAGGGAAAGAAAGGACCCCAGGGGCGCCCAAATTCACTGAAAGAAAAGCACCTGGCTTGATGCGGTTGCTGGCGAGAGAAATTTAAAAAGACGGTCTGTAAGACTGTTAAAACCAACAACGTAGTCACCACGAGAACAGTAACGCGATTTCTCGGCAAGATTCACAAAAACGAGTCAGATCACGAGAGTGTAAGGAGGGAGGGAGAGGGATAGTCCTCTTAGGGAGGCGCCATTCGTGTAGCTTGGGGGGGGGGGAAGGGAGAGGGGGATACTTGATCTGACAGACGCTTTCGACAACCAAGGCATAATGATGATTCCGGCCTTTAAAGACTGGAAGACACGGAGTCAGGAATGAAGAGACAGAGATGGCATCGAAGTGAAGCAATGTGCTAGTAACTAACAGGACGTACTATTGTAGGTGCATGCCGGAGTAGGGCACGAGTACCGAGCGAACACCCTTGGAGTTGCGAATTCGAGGAAAAAGGAGAAAGGAAACTACACAGTGACTTACAACAAAAAGCTCTAGCACTGGGGGGGGTGGGGCGGAACTATGGATGTGGGGGTCGGTTGTTACTCTGGGGGAACGTGTCGAACCCTCCCAAGCGCAAATATTCCCCTCAAGAAAACAACATCTAAATAAGATACTTTTTATTCGACGAAAGACAAAACTGGAATGTAACAACCCCAAAGGATCGGGAAATACATGCGTGACATCAGGTTCTCTGGATCTAGCTACCTCCATGGTCCGCTCGACGGAGTTGGTGAGGCTGTCTTTTAACCCTAGCGTGGAGGCGGGACAGGAAGCAAAAGCCTTTTGTCGGGGGAGGGCAACACTCTGACGCGGGATAAAGGGAAGACAAGCAGTTTTATGCACTCGAGCAGATACTTAACCTGCCTTACAGATCGGACAGCATCGTCCGAGTCCAAGGACAGCTGATTTTTTTTGGAGGACATATTCCGGCAAGGCCGGGATGCGTACACTAGAATGAGTTATAGTTCGGCTGCCAGCGACGGAACCTCTGCCGGGGGGAGGGTAAACACATCAGATAAGGAACACCACATAACGAACCTAAAAGGGGAAAAGAGGGAGATTGAACCCCATACATCAGGGAGGAAAAACAGAGGATGAATTCCTTAAACGGAGGAGACTCCAGTATCCCAAAAAAGAAAAAGACGTGGAATTAGTCCGAACAATGAATAGAGCACGGATCCAAGAATGCGCCACAGCAATGAGCTATATCACCATATTCTCATCCAAAAAGGGACAAGCAGGTCTGTGATAAACTGGGAAAGGGGTGGAAAAACAACAGGAAAACACCGCCGATATAGTTACGTTCTCAGATCTTTCGATACAGGACAACAGGGAGCAGAGAGTATCAAAAGCAGGGGTGGGGGGACTTAACGATTATCCCGGAGGGGGGGGTCACCTGCTTGTGACAGGATGGACCCAGGGGCAATGGAAGGAGGAGCAATGTAGTCATTGATGTGATAAATCATGGGAAGGGCAACGGGGCTCGGTGCCTTTAACGGGAGGAGTATTCGATTAGAGGGGCTGAGTCGGCTGGGGGGAAGGAACTCAGCGACGGAATCAAATCATGACGCGTGGACCATGAAAAGAAGTAGGCGGGGCTCAGCATACAACAGACAAAAACCCGACGGTGGTGGCCAAAAGGAAGAGGGGTCGTATGGGTGCGTCAGATGGATGAGCAAGAACAAGAAGCATTTTTGTCCAATGGCAGCCGCAAATATTGAAGAAAAAGGGACATGCACTCAATGGACGCCGGAAGGAATTTTGAGCGGAAAACAATGCAGAGGTACGGGGAGATCTGAGATCTTATTTGATGAACAGCAGTTTGCCAATTCTAGCTTTGGGAAAGTGAATATAAACGACAAAAAGAGGTAACTCTATCACGACCTAGGGCTTCAGCCTGGGAAAGAGTCGAAGGAGGCCCCAGGACAATAAAAAGAGGATTGCGTGTACCGTTCACCAAAAAGGCGAGCAGGAGCGGATTCAACATAGTGGGATGCACGCATGTACGGAAAAAGAGGGGTTTTCCCTTACACCCGCAGGAATTGTCGTGGAGCTGCCATCAACCGTGGCGAGGGGTATGGTGGGGTGAGGGAAGATTGGACAAGAGGGGTGTTGTGAGTGTTCCGAAAGGCCCCTTCCACCTTTCAACATAGAAGTAAACGCAATCAATCAAGGAGCGATTGTGGTGAAGGGTTTCGACCTTTGGAATGGAGGGAAAAACTAGTCTGACCGTTGTGGGGGGGGAAAAAGCAGACCCCGGCGAAGCGTAATCCGTGACTATACTATCTTACGTAAGGACTTAAAACAAAGAAAAGACGAGAAACAGTTAAGTTAGTGGTCATAGAAACCCTTGGGATTACAAAAGAGGAATAGGGGTAAGCAGATCGCTGGGAGGGGGGCAACTCACTATTTCTTTCCAAGACAAATCAAGCCCCCTATGGAGATGGGGGAGCACTCAGTCACTGTGTACCACAATCAAGTAGTGGGTGTGGTTTTCCACCGATAAAAGGGAAATCACATCTCCCCACGAAGCATAACATACGAGAGAAAAAACTCAATACGCGCGAGGGCAGCGCGGATAGCAAAGAGGATAAGAATCTAGAGAAATTCGAGAGGGACGGGGATTATATCCAAATGAGAGAGGGAAGAACGAAAGGGGGGATGAAACAGGACAGTAAGCATTTGTTCTTCGGTAAAAATATAGCGAGGCCAAACAGAGGTTCCTTGCGCTTGGATCTCCGGACTGTGCACAGTCGTGGCCTGGTGTTACCCCGTGAATGAGGACACAAGTGGGCCTTCAACAAGGCCGTGTTTGCAGACAGGAAAAAAAATTACACAATACAGCTTCTGACAAAAGGGGCTATATCCAATTCCTGGAAGGTCTCGGTACAAGAAAAAAGGATAATGGGCCGATAGGGTGTCCAGACCACCGAAAAACTATTCTATGCTAACGGCAGGGGTTGTAGGTCGAAAAGAAGAAAACGAAGTCCAGCTGTTAAACCGAAAGGAAGAGCGCCGGGCGCTTGGGGTCTCTTTTCTCGGAAAACGAGGATTCACCTTCCTTCGCTCCGCGAGTGATCAAAAGACCTTACAAGACACCTGACTATGGCTTGGCAACCAGGAACTAAAAACCAAATTCATATTCGCGTGAATTAGGTGGGCGCATAGCGGAGCCGGCTTTTTTGTAAATTGCCACCTCTCCAAAACGTTCTCTTCGAAAAGGTGGACGAAGGCCGCGCTCGATCCGGCGCTGAAAAAGTTGAGGATCGAACATGCGCAACGCATCCGTCCGCGCCGAGAGGCTCAGAGAGGGGGTGGGGTGGACACGGGAAATCGTAAAAACGAGAGAAGAGAGATTCCCACCATAATTTGGGCCTCAAAAACCGTCGAGAAGACTGCTTCTCCTACGTCGGATCCTGCAAAATTCGTTGATCGAAGATGGATAGCGGAGGTCTAACACCTTGCGGGAATCCTTCAGTTTTCACGGGGGGGCAAAAAGAACGGCTACAAATCAATCTCTAATAAAGGAAGGGAGAGGAACTGAGGGGGTGGTTGAATGGGAGGGACGGGGAAAAACGACAAATTTCGATTTAGGGTCTGGATTCGGGATAAAGGACTAGGGGGAGGGAAGAAGGGAAAAGTTTGTGCAGGAGGGAACAATGTAAGCACGATACGCTGGGAAAATTAGTATACTGTTGGAAAAGCGATGAGGGAGGGTGAATGTGGCTGCGAAACTTGAAGAAGGGGGTTCTATGCTATACGAGTTTGAGGGTACCAAAATTATATCAATGCTGGGAGAATGTCTAATCTTTAATGAAGAACACCTACACACCCCTTGAGGGCTTGCAGGTGTATTTACGTAGCCCTGGTGTTCTGACATGAGTAGGTTTCTATAAGGGGGAGTGTGGCAATAAAAAAAAAAAAGGACCGGGCTACGGGTCACCCGACCGGAAAAAACCGAATTTATCCACATTACAAGCAACAAGGCCTTAGCAAGGCTTTAAAATGGGGAAATCAGGGGGAATGTAAAGGAAAAACCGCGTCAATGATTTCCGGGCTTAGCAACCCTCACTAGATACTCATGGAGAATCCAAGAGAGGGGGGATTTCTCTGTCAATAGCAATACACGCGACGGAAAGAACAGGGGAAATAGAATATTGCGGTTTCTGTCACGAGTCATGGACGAATGGGGAGGAAGGTTCTGTTAGGCGATGTTTTACCACGAATGATGGTGTAGGGGGAACTGGATAAAAAGACGTGACCTGAGTGACCGGACGGAATCTCGCTTTGGAAGCAAGGGCGAAGAAAAAAATCTATCTTGTTCAGATATCGCATCCGTATTGCATAAGGACCCACAGGTTCCTAACTCAAAGGCCTGAAGAGCTGAAGTTTCTAGGATAGGAGCCACGGCGAAGACAAAGCCAGGTGCAGGCTGCCTTCGAAACACGGCAAAGAAAGAGCGGGAAAAAGTGAGTTACGAAAACAAAGGAAAAGGGAGCCATCAAGGTGGCTGGTTTTTGAGGGGCTCTGGGGTGGTGACGGTGGAAGGCTAGAACAAACCAAAAAGCAAAAGGTTCACCAAAAAAACAACATATAACCGACGGGGGAGACGAAACAAAACTGGGAAAAGGAGGTTTCGGGCGAAAATGCAAGCCCAAAAGAGTTCATCTAATACCGCAAAGGGCATCGACGGCTGGGTGAAAGAGGGTCCTGGGAACGCCCGCGGCTTTGGCTGGTAAAAAATGGAAACTCCACAACGACATCATTGTCAAGGGTTGCCGAACACGCACGGCAAGGAAGGGGGGTATCTATAATCCGGCGTTATAACGTTCAACCTGAGGGAGGACAATAAATTCGAATAGAACGATAGGTTAAGATGCCTATGAAGGAAAAAGGAAAAATTTAGTGCAGTCCATGAACGACCGTCATATGGCGATGTCTTGAAAACGAAAAAAGGGAGCCCCATTGCGCTCCAGCCATAGACAGACCTCCCACTACGCAGAAACAAGCTGTTACAAAGGAGGGGGTATTCTTAGTGAGTGGAGACCCCAAGGAGAAAAGAGGAAGGAAACAAATCGATCCGAAACGTGACTTCTCGCCGGGGTCCAAACCAACCTCGCGATGCAGCGAAGTTAGTTCGCGGTAAGCACCTAAAGTTTTTGGGGACGGTAGAAGAAGGATGACACTCTACATCAAACACACTTATGAACTCCATGACTACCGGACTCGAACAAATCTTGCTTACCACCGTGTGGTCAAAAAAGAGGGCCACACTCCTCCTTAGATCTTCTCAACTCGCTGGACTGGGAAAAAGGGAAATCACACAAAACCAGTATTGGAGGAAGGATAACGCCAGCGGTTACTTCACTATCCGCGTGGGTGGGCCCACAGTGGTGGGCAGGTGATCAAAGACATTGCTTGTTGGTGGGTCAATTGAGTCGCGTTCATGGAAAAGGAAAAGTGGTGGAGTAGAGGACTCTATGATTGTTGGCAAAATACGCAGGGGCCTTTCTTCCATTGGTAGAGGAGAAGCACGAAGAGTTAGTATCGTTTGGGGAGGGAGGAGCGGAAGCTCACGTTTGGGAAGAAGCAAGGCCAACGTTGGTGGGTTTGCGGTCTCATCCATCAATCAATACCGACGGTTTGGACAACCAGATGGTCGGAAGGTCTATTGGTGGGGGGATGATCTATGGGAGAGCAGAAAGGCAAGAATGGTTAAGGGGAAAGAACGGAAATCGAAATTTCGGACTGAAAAGAATAGGACGTGCCGGAATGGTCAGCTTCCAAAAACAGGACGTGAGAATCGGCGGGAATATTATTTCGATCTTTCACAGGGTTTTTGAAAGAAGAAGGAGCGAGCTTTTTACGGGAATATTAACGAGGAGGTGGGGGGGGGAAAACACGACACATTCGGAAACCTCAGGAAGAGTGCAAGTGGGGGAACACGACCCCTACAAAATTGTACGTAGGCAACCGTGTAACCAAAAAGGGGAGAAAGGCGTTGTACAAAAAAACATGGCACCAGCCCTTCATTCGCATTGATGTTTACGATAGAGAAGTGGGATAAGCATTACGACCGAAGATTTTTCCGGTATCAAAAGCAAGGAAAAAAATGGTTAATAAGCGGATGACTAAACCAAAGGTGGTTGTGAGGAGTGAAAAGTCGGGAAGACCTTTTTTTGGAGGGTAAGGCCCCTTCCACCAGGGGGGAAACATATCACACATCGAGTTCCGAATCAAAAGATGCTTTGGGGAGAAGATTGTGACTCGCGGGGTCCTGAGGGGCTGTCTTGCAAGGGGGGGAGGAAAAGCAACGCCGTCCTCACCAATTGATGGGGTCGGTCCGTTGATACTAAGGGAGCCGACCTTCAGGGTACGTGAACGAACACTTAAGTTTAAAAAAAAAAAACAGTTGTGGGGAGGGGCAATCCGGGATAGGGGGCTCAGCAACTAGGCGTTTATATGCCTTTCAACGACACCGGAATGAATCCCCTCTCGTGTGCAACTCAGCCCGGACAGAGTATCGAATGACAAAAAAACCAAACGCTGGGGTCACACCATAACGCTCCACGAAGACCCCGAAAAAAAGTTCACCCAGAAAGCAATACAGCGGAATTTCAGGATACGGATACATTTTATCTCTGGAGCGGGCCGTTCGAGTTTCATGAGAGGTACAACGGAGGGTTTGACCAGACAGAAAACTTGGGGGAAGAGGGTGTTGGGTCGTTAATTTCCCGCCAGAATTCACGCACAAGGTGCCGCTAAAAAGGGCTGACCGTTGACGGGGACACGGTTGTTGGAGCACAGTCAGGGTTTCCGGTCAGTGCACCGTGATTCAAGGGAAACCCGTTAGAAGTTAGCAAGCACGCAACGCAGGAAACTTTTTTGCAGGTCGGAAAAGGGAAGGAGGAACTCAAAGCTGCCAGTTCGTCAGTGGGCGTGGCTCGAAACGGAGAGCATGTTAACACAAGAATTGGGGAAAGGGGTGGACCTAACGGGGAATAATCTCTAAAGGAGAACTACTTCGGGATGACATGCCACATGCCAAAAAAAGCAAGCGCGAAGCCGTCTTTTTTACAGATATCTCACCTATTCGTGCATTTGGAGGGGAAAGGTAGGCACGAGCTTTACAACAAATTCTTTAAGGGGACGAAATCTACCGCAAAGACCCTAAAAAGAAGACCGCATTGCCAGGAAACGCTTTACTCATAACCAACAAATGTCATTCGTAAAGGAAGGGGTAGTGATGCGCTTGTCGGACTGGTATAAGTTTTTGCGTGTTGGGGGCAACACGCAACCATGGACTTGGGAACAGGTTGGGGCCATCGCCGCGGGAAAATCGATCCTTCGAGGGGGTTAAATAGATTGTAGTATACAGACTTTCCGAAACGGTCTCTTCCTCTCAACGTACCTGGGTGGAAATCCTCTAAACAAAGAGCAGGAATGACACTGCCACAACGATGGACCCCTGTACAAGAACAGTACTTCTTTCTCTCGTAGGATCCTCAATTCAGTGGTGCAAAACTGATCGCTGAACTGGGAAGGCTCAACAACCTGGCCTGAGCATAAAGTAGGAGGGGTAAAGCAAAGACGGCTAGCGAAGTAAAAGGGGATAACGGAATTGGTCCGACTGACGGGGGTGTTAAAATGGGAAGGAGGGGAGGGCAGCGAAACATCGAACCGTGACTGGTATCGGGTCTCGTTTGCAATCCATCAGAGGGGGAGTACTGGAAAAACGCTATGGGGCTACATCAAAAATAATCCCAATCTAAAAGGGGGCTTAAGAAAAAGCCTTACCTCAATGTCGCTTCCGGGGGGTGTCTTCTAACGAAGGAGAATGCCGAGAGTGACCTAAGTTCGTGGGGCTTGACCCATTATCAACAAGATGCATTGATAGTGCGGTAGAGAAACTTTCCCCTTATTGGAGTCGAAAACATTGGTAAAGAGAAAGAGGGGGAATGAATATCGGATTTCACGGACCTTAACAGCAGCTCTGCAAGGGAGGGGTTGGAATCGGGGGCATAAAGTTTTCACCGAAAGGAACACGCCTTTGAAGAAAAGTAACCGAGCAAAGGCCGTCACTAAAAAGCTTATATTCTTCGGATCGCGAAGAACATCCGTCAAGTCTTTTACAAACAAACATCGCAGTAGGCCAAAATCATAAGACCGGAACGAGACGCAAGTATGGGAGGCAAGATCACCAATACAAAAAAAGGCACAGATGAGAAAAATAAAATGTAATTGCGGGCGGGAGGTGGATCTTTGTGACTTGCTATGTGGGGACGGAGGGGGATTGACGAGAGATGTGGTTTTGTTAAGAGAGACTGGATCGGACAGGAAGGGGAAAACAAAAGATACATAACCGATCATGAAAAGGGGGAACTTTGATGCATGTAAGCTAACACTCAGGTCTGCGTCAAAAAAGACACGATGCCCGGTTGCAAAAAAAGCAAAAGCCCCAGGGCGAGGAGCCGAAACACTGTTTGCGAACGAATGGAAGGTCCCAATATATTAATCGACGGAGCACCACGCAAAAGGCTCTAGGTAAACAACGGACTCAGATATAACATCGGCAACATTTACTGCAACACAAATCGGGCCTCCCTGGAAAGGATGGGAACTCTGGATTGGGTTTGATGCTATGGGGGAACGGGGGGGAAGGGGACATCAAAAAAAAAAGGAGAAAAGATACAACACAAAGGCCCTACGGTGGGGAAAAAACGACCTTGTCCGCGGGATACCGGAACACAAAGGGGGTAGGGGGACAACTACCCCCAAATTTAAAAAGGGATCTAGCGACTACTGGTCCGGAGACGGGAGGTGGAATCTGGAGGGGGGGAAAGGCGTGCTGAGACTCCACACAAAATAATACCGACGTGGGGTGTCGTGCTGGAAAACCAAAATGAAAAAAGTGAGTCGAGTAGCTTCAATACCCGCCGGGCTATAAATGAGGACTCGAGAGTACTCCTGGAGTCTACATCAATCGACAGAGCAGCAAGTACCTCTGGTGTGGTGTGATACGTTTCAAAGCTATGGTATTGCAAGGAACACGACGAAGCTATGGGCGATGGGAACCAAGAGACTGGAACAACTTGGGCTGCTCAGCCACCAGAAGAAAAATCTCAAACGCCGGAGCAACTTGGGAAAAAAGGCGGGGGAGTAGTCTGATGATGGATGAGCCGGGAAGACCAATCTAGGGAAGGAGAAAGGATGTAAACCGTAACGGTACTCGCAGCCTACCTATACCAACGCTCACAGAATGTCACGAAGGGGCATGTACCTCGAAATTAGAAGCACCAGCAAAGGTGCTTCCGCCAGGGAAGGGGAGAAAAACATCACTATTGGCCTCAAACTAGCCGGACCTAAATGTGTCACCAACGGGACACTCCGACGGATAGGTAAAGTCATCAAACTCGCGGGGGGAGGTG
>Ga0179593_1413140_pt1 | contig 10037 bp, 13 predicted proteins | sample CZODoug2_1_08_16_FD_185931 | JGI IMG/M metagenome (GOLD analysis project Ga0179593, IMG submission 185931) | Vadose zone soil fungal communities from Angelo Coast Range Reserve, California, USA - CZODoug2_1_08_16fungal (PacBio error correction) | ecosystem: Environmental > Terrestrial > Soil >...
AAAAGCGAATGAAGGGAAAAACAAAACAGAGAGGAGAATGGGGAAAACCAACGTAGGTTTCGTCAACAGCCAATCATGGGAAAGCGAACAAAGATTGAAGGAGAGAGGGACTTAGTGAGCGAAGAACCGCCATTGGTGGAGAGCAAAAAAAGCAACTATTTCTCTTTACGTCTCCTGGTGCGGGATAAAAGCGACTCGCAACGGCCTGTCTAAAGGTTTAAAGAGTCAGAAAAAAACCCGGAAGGGGTAGACAACCCCGTTTGCGAACAAAAATAAGAACAGGGTTTCTGTGCGTTGGGGTAACGGGCGCAGAGGGGACCTAAGAGAAAGAAAAGCGGGTAGTCCATTCACGATAGAAAAAGATTACAACAGATTTTAGAGGAGAAAAGTCCCTGAAAGACGAGGGGAGAGGGGCTGGGGACCACAATTAGCATCAACTGATAGTGTTAATCAGGACTCTAAAGAGGGGGTCTGATGCAACCGAACCACGCTGATGCAACCTGCCTCGAGCGTGAAAACTCATGCCCGTCAGGGCACATTCACTATCTAAGCGCTCTCAGGATTTTGCCGGGAGATCGGAAGAGGAGGGCGATCAAATTCTCGGCAGAACCAAGGTTTTGGGGGGAAGGATCAAGTCCAAACTACCTGGGGACGATTCAACGGCATCTCGGGAGACGCCAAGAGAAGGGAAGCGGGAGGGAGTACCGGGGCGAGATCTCAGCGACTATCAGGAAAGGGACCACTTTACCTATTACGTCCTCCGCTCAGGAGGGGGCATATAAAAACGTGAACCGTTCGCCACCAAAGAGGACTGCGGGGCTATAAGAAGCATCATTCTTTCGTCGGCATCGAAAAATTGAGGAGGGGGGGCACTTCCACAATGAAGAGCTACCACTCCAATCACAATTCGACCGACCTGGGGAGAACGTAAACAAATCATCCCAAAACAAACAGCGGGACTGATACATTCACCAAATAAAGTTCTTGTCTAAAGAGAATTACCATTAGGTCGCTCTCATAACGATGTACTCTCAGGGGCAATTGCTTGGGTCTCTTGTACGCACGTGCGGGTCAAAAGAGGCAGTTGAAAGGAAAGAGTTAAGGTCAGTACCCAGTGTGCCGGCTTCGACGAGGAGAAGGGGGAAAAGGCGCGAGGGAAATAAATCGAGGGGCTGGGCAGGAATTTACAAAGGGGGCAGAAGAGCAATAAGGCTTGGCCCCGGACGGAAAAAAGTAGGTTACTTCTGGGCTCACCGCGTATTCAGCGACAAAAAGGTATTGGTGGGGTGCCGTTCCGTCTTGCCCCCCCAAATGCCGAGCCTCTGCCAGGGTCAGTCCTGCCTTACCAATCCTTAACTGGGCTCGCCAACCGGACTGGTCAAGTGCGGCTTCACAAATCTATCATGATTTCCCTTTCTTCGCTAAGGGTCTGGTATTTTTCTTGCATCCCTAGAAGATCACAAAACAGGGCGGCGCGGGAATCGCTGCTGAAGGCGCCGCAAAAAAGGGTAGAGGTCGGGGGGACCGCCAAAAAGGAGAATTAAGGCCTCGTGATAAAGAGATAACAAAAACGGATGTATGAAAAGAAAGAGAGGCGGGAGCTTGGAAATATCAGCAAGGGAAAAGATTATGTGGGGGCAGCACTCTACGGGTCTACTTCAAACGTGGGCCTCGAACTGGGACACCCGGGGGGGGGACGCGAATCGAGGGGCGGACGCATAAGCGGGAAGTCACAGCGCGGCCTGGAACTCGTGAATACCTGATCGAGGAAGACTAGCCGATGACGTGACCGTAGCACGCGTCAAGAGGCGAAGAGGACCTGAACAGCGGGGGCATTGGGGACTACGTACATTCAAACGGAGGCGACGGACTGCATCACGTTGATGAACTGACTTTTCTCCCTCTCACTCGCATTCTGACCTGAAGTTCTCCCAGAGGGCACAGTTACTTCTTGACTACCATGCGTCAGAGAAACAGGACGCCCTACAACCAGAAGCCAACCCACGAAACTGGAGTAACGGGAAATATAGGCATCAAAAATACAAATGATTAGCAACAGGCACATGGCATATCCCTCTTCCGGAAAATCGCGACCGGGCAGGAGGCCTAGCAAGGGAGTTGTGCAGGCTCACATTGCCGGCCCTGGAGGGGCGCTTCGGGAAGGGGTCCCGTTTCGCCGGAGTAGAGGTGGGGGGACGAGGCGGGGGAAGGAACGCTAAGTTTGACCATCGAAAGAGCGTCGAGTAAAAAAAAGAAAGCGTCTACCGGTGCGGTCGAAAAAGATTCTGGGGCGCGTCGTCATCGGGGGAGAATTGGCGCCGACTGTGAAGGTCAGAAGGATAGTCCTCTCAAGTCGCCTAATCTAAGCTCTCGTCCAGTCTCCTTGGCGACCCGAACCTCACGACCGTCGACGGTCGTTGGCCGATGAAAAAAACCCGGGGTAAGAATGGCTAAGTCCGCGTGCTCGGTTATCAGCAATCGAAAGCGTCCGAGAAATTCAAAAAAGAAAAAAAAAAAACGGATTCCGCAATAGGTGCCCCAATGCCGTGGTAAATGCGCTGATGAATCATGCGTACGTTCGACTAGACACGATTCGGGTCAGGAGGGAGTCTGGGAGGGCAGAAGGCGCGTGCACAGGGGGGCGGAAAAAACCCGACAGCTACACTCGTAAGGGCCTTGGCCCCTCAGGGCACCAAGTGCCCGCTTCTCCGGGGAGGCGAGGGGGGACGAGGAGGTGAAGAGGGGGGATCAGAGACGCCCTGGGGGGGGTGGGTTCCCCAATTCCATATAACGTTTTAATGCACTGGAGACAGTTCTTAATACCGCCCTCGTAGCCGCTAAAAACTACTACCGGAAAAGTAGGGGGCTCGTGCGCGCATCAAAACCTCATCCCACGAAAAAAAAAGGTAAAAGGCTCGGGTTACTGACGCTCGAAAGGGAAGTTGGACTTACGTCGTCGGGTGTCCTCTCCATATGTCGTTACCAAGGATCGCTTCGAAAGAGTGGTTACCTGCAGCACATCGTGGATCGGGCGATAAGTTTGATCGAAGGTCAAAAGGCAGGTCCCAGACCGCGCGGCGGCACGTTCGCATGTGCTGGCAAAAAGGAACGCGATCGGCAGGGCAATGATCATCGTATAGACGTTCTTCAAACGGGAAGGAATCGTGATTTCAAACGGGGATGTGTTCCTCAAGAAGGGACAACTCCAGAGCTCAAAGAAGGAAGAAATACTAAAACATTCAACGCAGGCGACGTAAGACAGGGCTCCGTGCCGCGTACGACGTCAGGCCACACATGAGCTACCTCTGCCCGGCCCCTAACCCGGTACCCGGAAAGGGAAAGGAGGGAGTTGCAAGCCCCGGGTCAGGAGGACGCTATCAACTAATAACCAACCAGGAGATTCCGGGGGTTTGCGGCGTGGGCCGGGGCTGGGGGCGGGGTTTACGGGTGCTGAGAAGACCTACTGGACAACACCGAGGCCGGGCAGATGGGGGGACTGGTAACGTGAAATACTCTCCTTTTCAATAGCAAGGTTATCTCATCAGATACAATAAGTCAGCGAGGTGATCGATCTCAAACGATTTAAGAGAAGGAGATTCATTCTGAGGGGGTGGCTGATTATTATGGAGGGAAGGAGGAGGGGGGAGTCTTGCCAGACCGCCCGAACCCTTGACCACAAGGAGCGGGTTGGTATCCAAAGGAAAAAGGAAGGCTCGTTTTCGTCCCAGAAACGTTGCCACCAACAACAGGCACCCGGGAAAAAAACAAAGGGGGACGGGCCGGTTTCAGTTGATCGCGTTGATCATGTCCGGTCGCTCCCGCCTGCCAGTTCCCAGTGTTCGGGTTAGGGTCCGAGGCAGAGGTAGCGTGTTGAATGACCTCGTAGGAGGGGAGAAAGGGACGAGTGAACGGGGAAAGATCTTAGTTGGGGGTAGGCATTGGAGAATGACTCGAGGTAGTTTGAGGCAGCAGTGATCGACGCAGTCTGTAGACCCGCAGCTGCCGTGGTTTTCCATTAAAGTCGATCCACCCTTGGCGGGAAGACGTCGAAAGGGCCGTATGATAGTGGGACTACCAGGAAGATCTGGCATGATGCCGTGGCACGCTACGCAACCGTCATCAGCGCAGCGGCAGTGACCGCCTGCAGAAGAATGGATCAAAACAAGCAGGCGAGCAAAAAAAGGCGGCAGGTGAACAAAAAGTTGACTCAAACGAGGCAATCATTGGGCACGACAATAGGTAGAGAAGCGCAAGGACTCAAACGAGCTCGAACTCCTTTGGGTCCTATCCCGCGTGGTAAGGGAGCGGCAAAGGTTGGATGCGATGGGGCCTAGAATAGCAACGATCCGCCTGTCGGTAGGAGGGGTCGGTCAGCGGGCCGCCCAGAGATCAGCCCCCCGGCGCATCCCGCGCCACGTTTCCGGAAAGGGGGGGAGGGGGGAACCGGGCGGTCCAACCGTATGAACATTCGTTCTCCTCTGGTTCCAAGGAAGCGGGACGCGCAGAGTGGGCAAGCAATGTGGAAAAAGGCCGTGTAGCGTGTCGGGGGGACCCTCACGGAGAAGCTGGCCCAAAGAAAGCCGCCGAGCATAACATCGCTGGTTGCTGAGGTTCGGGAAGGACGAGAGTTCTACGCCTCGAGTGACCACGAACATCGGGCGGCGCGGACGCTGAGGTTCCTGAGCGTGACTCGGACGCTTGGAGAGGGGGAAGGCGTAAGCGAGCACAAGAGCACATTCTCGGCACAGTGGGGGAGGGGCTCACGAAAACGAACCTTGCGAGTGAAACACTTCTGGAGGCGGGGGGAAAAATGATAACGGTATAAGCTAGGACGCGGCACCGCGTCGTACTGGTCTACTACCTTAAGTCTGGAAAGGAGGGGAAAACTCGGACAGTGACTGCTCGATAGTAGCAGCTCGCGCCCGTAAAAACAGCCCCAGATTTCTTCTAGAGACTGTCCGCTAGCATGCTCCAGACTCGGCGATGATCGAAATTGGCTTTATCCCCTCCTCGCAATACTTTACCAAACGGCGACCGAAGCAGAAGCACTGCCAGCGCGCCAATTGTAGACTGGCACCACTCGGCGCCTTCTCGTCTCCTCATCGCTAGATCTGCATCGACGACCAGCAACGAGTGGGTCCTCTGCAGTAACTTGGGGGGGAGGCTGTTAGAGAAGTCGGGTGCCGGGTCTGGGGAAAGTGAGGCCTACTATTTACAATTCACAGGCGGGACTGGGTGTGCCCTACCTTTCTGCGTGCCTGTGTCAGGGCTTTAGAAAAAAAGACTTACTTGTCTCACTGATGCCTTGGGGAGCCTTCGGAAAGGAGGGCGCCCATTAAAAGGAACGTCGGGTGACTGAAGTGGCGTCGAGAACGCCTGGACAGGCGCTACTGAATAGTAAACGGGAAAGATGGACGCCTTCTAGGCTCCGTCACGAATTCACCGGGCAATATGCGTGTGCTCGTGTAGAGTCAAAGAGAGAAGTATGGGGGGGGACCGCTGCATTAGAATTGAGAAGGCCGCTTATTGGGTGCATCGCCCGCTACGAACGCGACCAAAAGAAGGGCGGGAGGGGCGCTTACATAGTGGTCCGCCTCTCTGGGGAGAAGTCAAACGCGATCAGCTTCATGCAAGTGCAAGCCTAAGGCATATCGCTCACAAACGTTTAGTGAGAGAGAAGGCAGGAAGGAGGTTCATGCTTGCAAATGACTGATCGCGTTCACCATCCTCGTGCAATACGCAGGCTACTTCAGCCGCTATGGAGAGCGGGGCGCCCGTTGGTCAAGGGAAGAGTCGGGCGGGAGTCGAATGCAAACCCAACAGCGGGGAGGGTCTCCATTCACCCTTAATCACGGACTCCTGAATCGATGAGGCGAGGACTAATGCCAACTTCAAGAACTTCGGGAAGGGCCAAAGGCGGGAAGGGAAGGCCGCGACCAAAATCGGGCATCTGGGGGATCCTCCCTACATTTTCCGGGTCGAACGTGAAAAGGGGAGTGAATCAGCGGCCCCGGGAGGACTGGGGCCAATAAGACGCCTGCTTACCGCGAGTCCACTCGGCAGCATTTTACGGCAGGTTCTCGGAAGGGAAATCGACGGAGAAACCTCCGCTCGAACCGGTCCCTCGTGACGGTCTGGACCTCAATGCAAAAAGCACGGAGGAGTGGCACAAAAAGCCAGCCGGCTACGCAGGGGCCGGCTAGCCATCTTCAGGAGAGAGGGAAAAACCCGGCTCCTGGATTTTCCGCACCACCCTGGGGAAATCTGGAGGGAGGCACGGCTTGAGGTTAGCGGTCGGGGGTCGCCGTACGTGAGGAGCGAGGAGGGGAAAGAAAAACGCGAAATTTTCGAAAATAGGCACGAGTCGATGCGAATAGGGTCCTCGCGAAGGACAGAATTGGGACCGTCGGTGGCGATGCAGCGATCGCGAGAAGGCCGTCATCGGGGCGACCTTCATGCCGAAGGGAAGGGGAAGCGAATCCGGAAGCGAGACAAGGCGCGGCGTCACTGTCCGTGGCGGAACCGGCCTCGACAACCCACAAAAAAAAAACCGGGCCTCGACAATCGAAATAACAGGTCGTGTGCCGGAGGCCCAAAACCTTGGGTGCCAGAGAATGTGCGAAACCTTTCGACAAGGGGAGAAGAAATGCGAAAAGTCGAACGATTGGGGACCAGACCCTCACGTCTGAACCGCGTAACTCGGTAACGGCCTGGAAAAAAGAGGAGGGAGATCCTCGGAGTTCTGCACGCAAGCAAAAGATTCGGATAATGGCCTTGCGCTCGGCCTCGGACGCCGGCGAGGGGCTCCTTTCACCAGCCGACAAGGAGACAACGGTCAGGGGGGGGCCTCCTCTAACAAATGCCCGCTTATCGAGCCCTAGCCTGGCCTGTATTAGCGGGAAGAAAAAAAACGCGAGGGACCCATCATCCCGATAACGTTCGGGTTTCTAAACCTGGGAAGGGATCCCGGATACTCCGGGGAGCCCCGCTAATCACCGTGACAGCCAAGGAAGGCGGCTGAGGAAAAAAAGATCCAAATGGCCGAAGGGGGGGGAAGCGAACACGCGAAGTGAATACCTTTAATTGGGGGTCGACCCAAGGGAGAGAGAGCGGCGCAGTACGACCTAATTGGATTGCTTGCCCAATGAATAATCTTCGAAACACATGGGTTGAAAAATGATAGGGAGATAGAGGGGGGAGAAAGATCGACCGTGTGTGTGAGCGCACGGATTTCATGCTGTCCATGCCTCGCTCTTGAGCTCGAATCAGTGCAACGCATGAACGCATCGAATGGCAATTGCATAACTGAGCGGAGGACGTAGTCCCGAAAGGGGGACATAGACGTTTACGCCACGGACGCGCAGGCTCAGCTGGCGGTCGTCCAATCCACAACTACCTCGTCATAGTCACTACCTGCCTAACTCGCGGCGACGTACTCCCGAATCAGGTGTCTCTAATACGACGAATGAAAAAAACAGAAAGGGGGCTACATCATGCACGCACCAGAAAAACGTAAAAATGGAAAAACGGAACGGAGGCTTCAACTACAGGCAAAAGGTTAACAACAAACAAAGAAGAGATGCAGCCGTACACTTAGTAATGAAATTTGTTGTTACTGTGGCTGGGTGAAAGGGGAAGTGAGGGACGGGAAAAATCGATAAAAAACAAAACTACCTGACCGACAACACCGCTGCCTTATCGAAGGTTTTAACAATGGTTAATCTTTCCAAATCTAAATTTCCCTACCCTCTGGGTATCTCCTCTCACACAATCAACAGGGAACCCCTCTCTCCATGCTCAGAGCTTCCAAAAGAAACAAGGCTGGTACCTTATTCACTCTCTAAGACAAGGGGAGGGTGGGGTAAAGGGGAGTATGGTCCTAGGGCTTTTTGTATAAGGGGGGGGATTAGATCGAGTAACAAGGGGGTGGACACGGACGGGCTGTGCAGTGGACACGCCGGGAATGGCCGAGATGAGCAGCGGTGTGCCCTTCGGTGATGCGCCAGGGTCAAGGGGCCCATACCTGGGGTTGCCACCCAGAAAAAGGGAAGTGGGGACAACCCCCAGAAATACTGCCGGGTTAAGCTTTGAAAAGGGAGTGAGTGACCGTTTCGAGCCAGCCTGCCAGGTTAAAACAGGGTTTAACGGGGAAGGCAGGGGAGACGGAGAGGGGTGGTGGACATGAAAGAGGAAAGAGAGGACGACGCACTGCCAGGAACGTCGCCGAGCTTGAATGGGTCCTTTGGAGCACTGTGGAACCGATGGAACGCAGGAGGAACAGAAAGAGTGAGCGGTGGCCAGTAAAGGAGAGGAAAAAGCCCGTGGGCGGAGACTTGAACAGGAGAGGGGGTTTGGACAGGCGATCTGCTCAGATTCGGGAACTGCAGGTCACGTGCTCTGCCCAGCGGGTCCTTTACCGGCAGAGAAGGAGAGCAAAGGAGAGGAAGAAAAAGAAGATGGAACACGAGCAACCAAGATCAGGGTGCCACTTCTTTTTCAAAGAATGGTCATGTGTCACGACAATCAGAGGCGAGATTACCCGCCGTAGAGGAGAGAGGGGACAGATGGGCTAAACAGAGCACCCGCGTGAGCTTTACGCGGCAAAACCGTGGTTGGATGTCGGGCCGAGAAAAGCCGCCGCAGGGCAGAGGAGAAAAACGGTATAAGGGTGAGGCGGAAAAGCGGGAAGGACCCTAGAGCTGATAGCAACAGTTCGCACGAACAGGTATGGATGCTTGGGCCCCGAGGAGTCCCGCATAAGACATGCGGGGGCTCGTCCCAGCCCTCTTTCGAGCGGGCACGCTTCGGTGAAGGGAAAAAGGGTCAACCTGAAAGAGGGAGGTGGTCGGGACGGCACGAGCCGGAGGGGGAAAAAAAGGCTCCGAGCAAAACCAAGGCTCAAAATCATTGTTGCTGCGGAAGGCATAAGAACTTATTAGAATCTCGCGGGACACACTATCACGAGTTCAGTCGGGTCAAAAGGGACTGGCGCATGGAGTCGAGGACTCTTGAGCAGGGAAGGTTCTTAAAAAGATCGAAAGTCTCAGAACCTGTTTCTGGTATCTCCTGAACAACGACCTTTGTCCTAGCGAAACGGAGGGACGGGAAAGGTGGTCTGGTCCGCCAAGGAGAAATAAGTGCGCGGCGGGGGATAGATAGGATAGGGAGGAACTAGGAAATTGTCGGCCCCTAAAGTCGCCCACGAAAGACAAAAAGAACGCTAGGAGCAGATAGCGCAACGGAACGGTCAAAAGGGGAAGGTTCGTCAAAAGGTACTCGGAATCAGGTCGGCCCCGGAACAGAAAGGCTATTGTAACCGGAAAAATTGGGGGGGAAGAGTCACCACCGCCTCGCGAAGTCCCCATAAGGAACCCTACAGCACCGACAGCAAAGAAGCAGAAAACTCAACGTCTCACCTGTTTCTAACCGGCACCACACGCGGATGGTAAAAAAAAAAAGCCGACATAAGGGGCTGCTATAGCTCGCAGCCAGAAAACGCAGGGATGTCCTCTGCTGGAAATGGGGGCTGGATAAAAAAATCGCGTCGGGAGGGGGGGAGCATTGTGACAGAGACCAGGTCACGCTGCAGGGTTTTCGGGCTCGGAATTGCTGTCTCGGGGTAGGGGGATGACTGGTCATAATCCGTAACTCTCCTACGTACCTGGCCGGTGCAGCAAAGGTGAAGGGGGACCCAGTCCGTAAACCGGACGGTGGAACGTCGGGAAGGTCCTTCACGAACGTTCGCAATCAGGGCCTGGGGGGTGTTTGACGTATGACACACGCAGGGACCCTTTGTGCGGCAGGTCAAAGGTAGACCTTAAACGCCGGGCCAGCCGAAGTCGGGGGGTTCGTTGGCTGTATCTCCGCGAGGAGCCCGCTCGTCGCGAGATCCTAACCTAACTGATGTGCGTGGTGCATGCCTCCGCGAAGGAGATGCTAAAAAAACACAGGCCTCGTCTCGGAAAAACTAAATCCTTAAAAATCGCCGGCGACGGCATGCTGGGGGCCGCGATTCATTCTGATTGGCAAGAATCGAA
>Ga0179593_1501267_pt1 | contig 10037 bp, 8 predicted proteins | sample CZODoug2_1_08_16_FD_185931 | JGI IMG/M metagenome (GOLD analysis project Ga0179593, IMG submission 185931) | Vadose zone soil fungal communities from Angelo Coast Range Reserve, California, USA - CZODoug2_1_08_16fungal (PacBio error correction) | ecosystem: Environmental > Terrestrial > Soil >...
AGGGAGAAACGCGTTGGCGACGCTGTTTCCGGATTTTCAATAAGTCGATCCGATACAAATTCAAAGAAAAACCGGAACAGCGCGGCGTGGGCCGAGGGCGGGAACGTATTCAAAAAAGGAGAGAGAAAAGGAGGGAGGAAGGGCTAACATGCCCACGCCCAAAGGGAGCCCCGCTGGGTTGTCGACCGAAAAGTTCGACAACCTGGGGCGACGGCAAAGTCTAGCGACGGCCATAAAGAAGGAAAAAGGGAGAGACGGGAGGGAGAAGGAGGAGTGAGGGAAGTGCTCGCCGAGAAGCGTGACGTGGACGAAAATGAACATGGAAAACTTCGCAAAAAAAAAATTCTTAGGAGCAGTAAGTCTCTGTTCACCAGATTGAACGATTACTGGGAGCGGGGAAAGAGGGGAGTACACCCTATCACGAAAAGGGAGCTCAAGGCGACAAAGGGCCAACAGGGAAAGTTGGTTCTTCGGGGACCTGTGCAGGTGGAGCGGTCGGAATAGCGGTCTGCGGCAAAAGAAACTTCTGTGAAACGGCCGCGAAGAGGAAAGAGATCTCAACAAAACAAAGGAGGGGGGAAGGGGGAGGAAAAAGGAAGAGTGACTCTTCGGGCGGTCCAAGTCCAAACGACGAAAATTTTTTAGCGCAGTCTCTTCCGAGAAGGGGAAGAGGGGGACATGAGGAAAGGACAACGCCTCACCCACTCTGACTGAAATGGGGGGTTGTCTGACAGAAGGTAAAAAGGTTCTTTATACCTTGTGGGTGAATCCGGGGACTGTAAAGAAAACTGGCCAATCTCTGGAGCAGAACGGCAAATCCCGGTCGAAGTTTGCTTCCACGCTTGAGAGAAAAAAAAAGGGAAGCTAGCGAGGAGGGAAGGAAGAGAGGAATTCGAGCCCTTATCCTGAGTCGCGTCGCCAAGTGGAACAAGCTCTGCGAAACCAAGGGGAACCCGGTGGGGGCGGGGGATAGGAAGAAGCGTGTAGGAGGAGGAAGGTGATACGGCGGAAAGTCGCCACCCGCAGTTCTAGCTAAGGTTCCTGTCAAAAAGGAAAATCTGAGCTCTCGGAAGGAAGACTGCAACGAAAACCGGAGGAAAAAAATAAGAGGAGGGGAAGAAAGAGGGGGGAAGGAAGGTACTGGTCGGGAGCCGATACAACTTGCGCAAACTTCACTTGAAAACGTAACGATCCCGAAGACCGAGTTACGGATTTAGGGAAACATCCACGAGGAGAAGTCCGCCAGAAGGATATGTTGAGGAAATCGAAGGGGGAAGGGTAACAAGACGGGCAAGTAAAGAGAGGCGGAGACGGCCAAGAATCGCGCGAGATGGCCGTAAGCGCTTACGTGGGAGTACCGAAAGCCGCAATGATGTGAGATGGGCTAACCTCAAAAAGAACGGTCTAATGAAGAGGAAGGAGGAAACAGCTGTCTACTCCTTCTCGGAAAGTAGAAATCCGTGCGCGACATGTCTACCGGAAAGAGGTCACCGGTAAACGTCGAGTAGAAGAAAACTTCACCGATCTCCTGGCCCACCGCTTTTGCAAAGGAGGGAGGAAAAGTACAAAGGCCAAGTGGGGGGGCTCGTGAGACGTTCAACTCGATAACGACGAAGGCCTTAACTTCGATATGAGGGGAAGCTGGGGGAATAGGGAATGCCTGCTGGAATATAAATCGTGAAATCCACACCCTTCTCTCAGTTAAAGGGAAACAGAGGAGATTAGTGGAAAGGAACACACCGGGTTAAGGGGGGGGAGCGGGAAGCTCTTCCTGGGCGATTGGGTTCGTGAGGAGACTTAACATATTTCTCGTCACGGAAGGAAACAAGGCGTGACGAAGAAGTCTTTGACCAGTCGTGCCATGTTAAATTTTTGGAAAAGGCTTTCGGCAAAACTCGTCGATTCTCTTCGGAAAAGAGGTAACAGGGGGGGGAGGAGTCAATAATGTAGTCCGTTACGGTCTTGTCAAACGCCTGACGTGAACCGGGAAAGAGGGCTTGACTCTAACAGAGGGCCAATGGTCAAAAGGGAGGGGGACAAGACCCTAAAGAGCAGAGATAACTCGACCAACGCCGTCGCAGAGTCTGGACTCGCAATCCTTCGTTGGTCGGGAAAAGTCTCGATCTGTGAGGGGGAAAAATCTGGGGGGATTAAAAGGAGTCCGTTCAAAGCAACGTGGAAGGTGCGCACGAAACGAGCCTGGCAAAGATCGCGAGTACCGACTTGTTGAATCAAATGCCATAAGGTATCCTGATTCGCTTCGTGGATCAAGGGGGACTGAAAGAAAGAGAAAGAAGGAGGAGGGGACCTTCATGCTTCAAAGAAATCTGACAACAGTTGCACTTTCTACAACGTAGCCCCCGGCTGATCTCTACGGGCATTGGACGCACTTGGAAAAAGGACAGGAAGCTTGGTAAGCTCAAGACACGGACCCCTACACAGTGGGGATCTCTCACAACACAAAGGGAGGAGAGTAAAAGTACACCTTCTGGGAAAAGCGGCCTTGAAATTTTCCTCATGAGCAAATTGAGCGACAACGATCGAGATCAGAAAAAAAGGAAAAAGGGGACAAACAAGGTCGAAAAAGGAGAAGAAAAGCTTCGATAGGTAGTGCATAAGTCCGCACGCAGCTACGTACTGCATTCCGGACCTACGCGAATCGTCAGCAAAGGTCAAAGCTAATAAGGGGGGATCGCTTCTGGAATCGTGTACCGACGAGAAGGGAGGCTAAAACGCGAAAAGGCAAAAGAAGAGCATGTGAGTTAACGGCAAAAAGGGGAAAGATACGCGTTCCTAGACACCAATCGCTAGAATTACGATCCTCCCGTACTTGATAGCGAATATTGGGGGGTTAAAAGGCGACCCATTTGATTTAGGAAAAGATTCGCCGGGGAAAGAGCGTCCCGGACCGCGGTGCCAGTAAAACAAGAGAAAAAAAGAGGAAAAGGGGGGGGGAAACAATCAAAGGAAACCCAGTCCCCGGATCCAAGACGGGCATCAAATCGGTTTGCCCACGCAGAACTAATTTCGGGGGTCACCTACCCTGAGCGTTCCGAAGAGAAAAGTGAGAGGGGAGACATCGCTCCGCTCCGAAACAAGGGGGGTATGTATACCCTCGTCCACTAAGCGTCACGGGCTATTGCGACGAAAGTGAGGGAAGGGACTAGACATTCGGAGGGAGGGAGTCCGGCATTCACACGGAGGCGAGGAAGAACGTGGAAAATCTTGACCTAAATCAAAGCTGGTTTTTCACTAGCGGAATCCTTGAAAAGGCCAGCAGGTCGCCGGTCTTATTCAACACAAGGGAAAGACATAGGGGGGGATCAGACGTCCGGCCTGCGGTCGATGGTTGGGAACACAACCTAGCATCCACTATTGAATAAAAAAAAGGACGGATCGTATGGTTGTCAGTTACGAGTGACACACACGGTTGAGTCACTCGGGTGAGAACAAGCAGTGGGGGTCCAAAAAAGGGAGAGAGGAAAAGAATCCCGTCGACGAAAATAGATAGACCGTGGCGGGTACCCATCACTATGAGACCCTTTGAGAGAGGGTCACTTGACGAGGGAAGACCTTTCCGCGAATGTCAGAACCATGAAGGAGAGCCCGCTAAAGGATGGTGAATTAAGGGAAGAACAGGGGGCTTTGTTCGGGGGAGCAGAACTACTTCGAGGCTTATCAAAAAGATCCCGATAGCAGAGGGCCGCAGGGGTCTGAGCTGCCGGGTCAGAATGGACTTAAGGGGGATTTTTCTTAACGGACGGCCGATTGGCAAGTCACCTCGGGGGATTCTTTTCCAAATGCTTAGGACCGGGGCAGAAAGCACTACCGTAGGATTCAACAGGCCGATCTCCAGATTGAGGAAAATTCCTGGCAGTCTCAAAGCGCTCATTCCCTACCAACCGAAAGTGTCTCCACTAGGGGCTGCCGTCCCTTATTTGGACTTGCGGTTGGGGAAAAAAAGGGTAGAGTTAAAAGGCGAAGGAAAGGAAAGCCTTCACAGAAAAGCGACAGCTCAGCACTGGCCTAGAAGATATTAGAATGACAGAAGCTACGAAGGGACCCTTCAATCCGAAAAAAGGAAGAAAGAGTAGGGGGGGTTGGCGCGCAATAGAGTGCTTGCCTGATCGACGGCCCCGGGCTGTCTCACGACGCGTTCAACTGGATGCCCAGGGATTCGCTAACTTGCATTAAATCTAGGACCGAAAGTCGCAAAACGGTACGGTTCGAAGATCCTGACCTTGTGGAAAAATTTCCCAAATGGGGGAACGGTACGTGGGACCCGGCGGCTATAAACAGAGGGAACAGGACAAGGGAGAACAAAACGCCCACATGGAGAGAACGATGGTCTATGCGTGGGGGATCCCGACTTGCTCGCTCACGACACACGGGAGAAAGGTGAAATGGGGAGAAACGCCGAATCTGCAAACATCAACAACCAAACGGAGGGAATAATTCCGCTGGCGTTAACCCTTCGGGACTGTGCTTGCGCGCTCAAGAGATAAGAGCCGAAAGAGGGGGGAGGGGATCACATCACCGCATAAGACAAAAAGCTTCGCCTGGGGTGGGACTTAGCACCTAGGGGTGGCCTGTGACGCACGTAACCCGCCAAGGTAGGGGGAAGGGGGGGCCAGAAAGGGAAAGGCACTTGGAGAAACATGGCGCTTACGCCCCTAACTCCACGAGTCCGCGAGCGACTAATCAAGCCGCATTCGTCAGGGAGAAAGAGGGGAAGAAAGAGGGGAAGGAGAAAAAAGTTGCCACAGAAACGCTCGTGCTAAACGCACAGGGCCCAAGCGGACCCCTTGGTGTTGTCTGACTCCGGTCAGAGGTCAACCGACCTCGTCCACAAGGGAAAGAGAGTGAGGGGGAAGGTCGTTTAATAGGAGGAGTGAAACACGAAACACATCATATAACCCGGGAAGCGTCTAGGTAAACTCATTCTAATAAGGGCTTGCCTGTGAACTAGACAAAGCCAAATCAGCTTACAAAATTTAGATACGGACTTGAGACCAGAATTTACTTTCGAAGTCCTACCCTCATCATGTCACAGCCCGCGCGCCCAGTTATGCCCATTTAACTGCTGCTCTTCAGTGACCAGCCCCTCTCATCTAGAGAAGAGCCACGGCTGGAGCAGTGGACGCGAGAGCTATGGAAAACCTAGCCGCGAGTTGTGAGGTGGATGGAAGAAAATAACGCCTACGAATTGGCTAACTGCCGGCCATCTCGTGATAATCTATGCAGGACGGTCCTGATAGAGAGAAAAGCAGAATTCCTTTCTATTCCTACACGGTGACCTTTTATGGATTGAGAAACGGGTGAAGGAGTCTTCTACGGGAAAAGGGGGGAAGGACGAAGGGAAAACAAGATTCTGCACGGACACGTGGACGCCGCGACCAAGCTCTAACTTATAAAACCAGGCTCTGCCGATGGCAGTTCGGAAAGAATGGGAAAGGAGAAGGACCGCGAGAGATGGGCCGGCGGTCGACAGGTTCTCCGGCCAGTACGGGGCCTACACTCAGCTACGAGACAATCGACATGTAAGTAAAAGTATGACGTCACCTAAAACGTGCGTGAACGGCCGTACTCAATCCTAATCAGGCAAGACTGCCTTTATACTACAATATCGTTCAGGAAAGGCCTTGATGTTGAAGATGGTGAACACCTGGTGGCTATGAGCGTGATGAACCTCATTGGACTACCAACTTCGTCATGTGGAAGAGGGGGGCAGGGAAGACAGAAAGGGAGAAGGGAGGGGCCAACCGAGGTGTTATTCAAGAACGGCAGGCCTTACAATGGGCCTCTTTCTTAGAAGAACAGCAATGAGTTTGGTAGAAAGGGTGGAAAAGGGGGAAAAGCGGTCCGGGGGAAGGCACAAGCCGCGCACGGCAATGTTGGTTGTTGTCTCACATCAAAAAGGCCTAAAGGGAGGGGAGACAGGGGACTCGCTGACGTCACTACGGTCCAGGTAGAGCCTGAGATCTCTAATCGTTATCTGGGAGGGGCACATTCTTGCGTCATCCAAGACAAGGTGTAAAAGGGGAAGAGAGACCTGGCTCTGCGGGTCAACGGCAAAACAACTGCGCGCGGCACGACGTTTCAAATCAGCGCAGCGGTTTCCAACGGGAAAATTGAAGGCAGGGCAGGAAAAGACGGGGGCGGAATAAAGAAAGAACTTCAATCTATATGAAGACGTATAGAGGTCGCCCGTCTGCTTCCTGCTAAAGTTACTAACTTAGTCCTTGCAACAGGATAAGTGGACGGGGGATAGGGGAGGAATTTCTTCGCAGCCAAATTGCTGCCTTTAGAAATCCTGTGGAGAATCAAAGAGGAAACAGGGGGGGGGAGGAATCCACGGTTCTCTCTCCAACAATGGAAATATACAGAGGCGCTAGAATTCCCCTTTAGAAAACGTTCCTCGCGCGAAGAAAAGGAAAGAGCCGCAAGGTACAAGAAAGGGGGGGTCTCAAGCCGAGTCTTTCGACGAGGACCTGTGAAGTTATCGTGAGTTGAAGGACCCCTGTGAACCTACTTCGTAAAGATAAAAAAGGACAGGCAATAAAAGAAAAGAGGGGCTAACACAACCGTTTCTAAACAACTATCGAATCAATTGCTCTTACAACGAAGATCATGGGAGGAAGAAAAAGAATCTGCGCAGCGCGAGGGGGTGCTGGGACACAGCCCGTAAGATGCGAGTCCAAAAACCGTGTACAGGGGCAACTAACAATTATACGCGATAAGCACATCTCGATACGCACGAGTTGGGTGCGAAAAATTTCCTTCACGGGGAAGTTGAGTAAGGACAAGACTGAGTGTTAAAGAGATCCCACAGGACAGGTGCCATGAGCATTGAAGTCCCGACTCCCCGTCCTGACGGTCACGTCAGGGCTCATAGTAGGTGCAAAAGGAAAAAAAGGGGAAAGACCCTGGCTGCATCGTCCGAAAAAGGGAAAATTTCGAAAGAGAAACGGGACGCGGGGCAATAGGAAGGGATGACGCTTGTCGTGCCCACCTCCCAAATCTTGGGAGGAAAGCCAGCGGCGGAAGTAGCATTAGGGAGGGGGAGTATGCACGGTTCACTACCGTGAAGAGGAATACGTGAAACGAGAACCTTAATTCCTCAAAGATGGAACAAAAAAAAGTCTACCTCTCAATCATTGCCCCTGGGGGGAGGAGGGGAAAAAAAAGAGCTCAGAGAAGGGCACGGAGACCGGTCATCCGAACAAACTTCCACGGAAGGCCGAGCGGGTATTAACGGGAGAAATCGGGGACTTATACGTCACCGCAAAACCATCCCGTTTAAAGGAAGATCGCCGTATCCCGTTCGACTAACATCTAAGACTCACGGGGGCCGAGGTGACCTAAAGTAGGAGAAAGCCTGAGAAGCGAACGGACTTCTCAGGCGCTCGTCATTGGGAAATTCTGAATCCGCGGGGAAACCCCGGAAAAAAAGGCATAGAAGAACCCGGTCTTTTTGGTGGCAGGATGGAGAAATATACACGTCGATGCTAGGGACTCAAAACTCTCCATCGACGCAACAGCTCCAAGCAGCTTGGCGCTTGCAGAATTCGGGAAGAGAGGACTTTGAAAGCAGTGTACCCTGCGAGAAATAGGGAAGACCACCTATCGAGCTGGTCGGCTAGAAAGATCAGATCCAGGCAGCATCCAACGTGAGGTAGACGGCACATCTCATGGTCGCGGGCAGGAGGACCCAAGTTCGACCTTTCTCCCCATGGGGGAAGAAGACTTTCTGTAGTGGGGGGGGGCATGGCGGGACGTGGAGGTGGGCCTATGACACGCCGCCAGGTCCAAAGATCTAAAAAAGGGGGGGGGTGTGTGCTCTTGTAGGCTTTCACGCGGGAGATTGACCTTCCTAAACCAGGGTCGAGTAGTGTGCCCCGAGATGCACCGACCGGCTAACGATACACCGGGGGACCGCTTCGGTGCTGCAAAATCCCTAGGTGGTCTGGTGGAACAACCTGGCGAAAGTAACTTGTTAGATAAAAGGGCCGATCACGTCTACGCAAAAGGGGCTAAGCGGGGGGCGGACGCAGTCGAATAGACGCCGTGAAGGGCGCTAAGCTTGGGTGAAACAGTGACAGAAAGGTCGATACTACCCCGTCTTTCGATCATTATTGTCCCGCACAGGTTACCTCGTGAACAGGGAAGGTGACAATTCAAGCTCAACCTTTCCAACGAAGAGCAAGGGCGACAACGCCCCCATAGCGTATTTGGGGGTAGAAAATGGCGCTAAAGTCCGGCCCTACGGGCGTGAAGACTCAAACACACATTTTCGTGAGGAAATGGGGAAAAGCACGAACTGTTCTCTCACAACACAAGGAAATAGAAGGTAGAGAGAAGGCTGCTCGGCGGACAAACCGGTCAAAAACGTCCGGGAAGGTGCTCAAAAGAATCTGCCCGACCGAGGAAGAAGAAAAGAAAACTGGTCGATAAACTCAGAGGACATGGGGGCGGGGCCCTTTCGCGAGAGCTTCGGATCCGGGTTAGGAATACTAGGGTAACGGGAAGAGGGAGTGCCAATCGGGTAACATGCGCGATTCGTAACTACTTGTAACCTGGGGAAGAGGATTCGTCAGTTTCACAGATCAGCGACTACCAGATCAGGGGTCTTAGGGTCCTCTTAGACTCCTCCGCAATAGGGGAATAAGGGGAATGGAGAAACCAATGGGCTTGGTTTTTCCATGGAGGACATCGAAAATGGGAAACTAACGACTTGGGGGGGGGAGGGGAGGGTATAAAAAAATACTGCTCTTGTAGTGCGCCGATGAGGGCGGTACCCCCAGCGGGGGACAGTTGCGCCTCTGCTTGTGGTTTATGTGTTACGGTGGCTTGACCTCCTCTGAACTCGACAGCTAAACCAATCATAACGGGATAACGACGCCAGGCTCTTAGACTTGGGGCAGGGAAAATCGCCGAGACCCGCGACAACTTGAAGAGGGGACCTCACGAGAGAGGGGGAAAAAGAATTAGAGTCAGATATAGCCGTAACGAAAGCTTCGGCAGGTTCTCTTGGAGCGTTGAATCTACGAGAGAAGCTCGTTATCGCCACCAGATCTGCGTGCTAGCTGTGAGAACAACGATGGACAGAAGGAAAAAACGCACAGCCACGGACGGGGTGCTTGCTCCAGCCGAACAAGCAGATCACTTCCGCCAAAAAGTTTTTTAGATAGAGGGGGTATTCTATCGACGACCAGGCGATGTAAGTAAAGTAGATGTCAAAGAGAAAAAAGGGAAAAGCAGAAAGGTTGGGAAAATGAGAACCGCAGGAGTCGATCGAAGCGACCGGAAATAAGGGGCCGATCCTGGCCCGTTCTTCACATGCCGGCACACGCTCGTTAACTCGATACATAAAAAAATTGCACTTTAAAGCCGTAAACTGTAAATGAATGTAACTGTGGGGCCAATCGCTGAGTGTCGCATACGACGGCACACGGTCCCCTGCTTGGGGAGGAAGGTACATGACCGGAGGTGTCGGCCCGACAACCACTATAGGGCTGTTCCTGACAGGAATTCACGCCCTGAAGTCGGAAAGAGGGGCAAGGGAAGAACTCGTCAGACAGTTCACAATCAGGAGAAAACGTCTGACTATTGGGGCGGGGGGGTTTGGTAGAAGCCTCTTAGGCTCGGTGAACACAGAGAAATAGTATAAGTTCAGGACATTAGAATGTTACATAAATGTAGGTGACGTGCGGGGGCGTTGAACAACCTCTGATTGGTGGGCCCGAATGGACCCTTCAGGACGTTTCGAATATGAGAGAGCCTGTTCGGACGGGGGAATGGCACTGCTTTACCGTGGGGATTTAAAACTGAGAAGAAGACACGAGGCTAGCGTGCGCCAGGGGAAACATATAAATGACCAGAGGATAGGTGGATCGTATCCATTCGCGCGATCTCTACTCGAGCGTAACGTATGCTGGGATTGCGCTTTGTAACACAGGCAGTGGGAAGTGAAGGAACGCCGCTTAGAACTGTCAGTAGACTGCAGAGGCGACCGATCAGTTGTCGACGCGAACATG
>Ga0179593_1516828_pt1 | contig 10037 bp, 17 predicted proteins | sample CZODoug2_1_08_16_FD_185931 | JGI IMG/M metagenome (GOLD analysis project Ga0179593, IMG submission 185931) | Vadose zone soil fungal communities from Angelo Coast Range Reserve, California, USA - CZODoug2_1_08_16fungal (PacBio error correction) | ecosystem: Environmental > Terrestrial > Soil >...
TCTCCCAGGAAAAAAGACGGACCGCCTACGACCTTCTGGTGGGGGGGAACAGGACCGAACACCCCAACGTGATACACGCCCGGGGTGCGCCGGGAAACGCCGGTCACTAAAATAGTCCCGTGAAAGCCGATATTCCCTAGAACGCTGACCTTTAACCTTACTACCATAAGGCCCAAAGCACAACATTCAAAAAACCCTGTAGTAGACCTGGGGGGCCTCGGAAAAGAAATTGGAACTATCAAGGTAAATTAAATCAAATCCGGGGGGGCAGAGAAGGGTCTGCCTCCCAAGAACGCCCATAAATGGAACCAGGAGCAAAAACAAAGAATAGTGGGGCTTTACGTGGGCCTAATTATTGGGGACACACATCGAAAAAGTGCCAACTAACGGTTTGTTGGACCCACATGGGATTACAGAGGACGAAAAGGAAACCATGCAGCGACTGGTCGACCCAATCTGGAGTTGAAACACCGTTTCCTAAGACGGGAGTGTGGCACTCTGAATCACTAATGCCTTAAAGTAACCTGATTAACCTATGGCGCGGAGCTGTGGGGCGGGGGCATAGAGTCGGCAAAACAAACGCATGCTAACTGGATGCTAAAGGGAACAGACATACGGGGCTCGCAGGTTCCCAAACAGTGATTAGGGATGGGGCAAGTTCCCTGATTGCTAAGGGTCAGAGGGGACAAAAACGATCAGACGCAAACGGGAAATGGGACCACGACGAACGATCGAAAATAGACCTCCTTTTAAGCTGGGCAACAGAGAATAGAGAGCGGAACTTGGTAAAATGTGGGAACTACGCCCCTTAAAAACTAAGAAACGAATAGGAAAAAAAAAAGGGCCGTCTGCGCTCGTTTGGGCGAGAAAACCACGACAACTGAGGTAAGTCTATCGGGTAAGGGGACTGAGAAAGCCCGGGGGGCGTCGGGTGTGTGGGCAAATGATCGAGGTGGTATTCCTTGAAAAACCAGCAGAGGAGGGGGGGACAAAAACCAAAAAAAGTGTTCCGGTCAATGTCTGCATAATGGAGTCACCGAAAACGCCTTGGAGCCGAGCAACAAAAAGAACCCAAAATCTGACTCCAACCCAACCCGAGGGGGGTTGGGACAGGTTTCGCCCCAAAGAAGTGCTGGAGGGCAGGAATAGGTCAAAAGGGGGAGAGATAACGGGAGTCGTGGAATCTCTCGAACACACACAAACAAAAGGGGGACAGTCAAAGGAAAAAAAAAAACGAACGAGGAACAACATGAGGGGAAATTGCCCACCGTGTGGAAGGGAGGGCCAGACGCCGGCGGGGCGCGAAAAAACTGGGAAAACACACCGGTGTGGGAGCCCATGGCTGGGGGGAAGGGACCAAGGGGGTTGAAAAAATAAGGGAAGAATAGTACCTATCCGGTTGATCGGGGGTCAGAAGATTGACTTAGGAATCACGGGGTGGGGAAGTGGATGGGTTGGGAAAAACCCCAGGGAACGAGGGGGGGAAACTAAAAGAATACAAGGGCAACCGAACTAAGGGGGATATCCGCCCTCGAACTGGAAGGAAAGGAAAGGGGGGGCAAGAACGATTCGAGGTGTGTTCCATAAAAAGAGGGGGGTGGTAGGATTCCAAGTGCGAAAAAAGACAGGAGTGAGGGGAAAACCTCAAAAGCCGCCCTCGGGGGCGTTAGAACTCGGGGGGGGCGTTCAAAGTGATCTAGGGGAAGTTTATTCCAAATCCAGTAAGAATAATCGAAAGCAAGAAAAAGTTTGAAAACTCTGACCCAGCGATGTTGGAAAGGGTTAAGGGGTGGTTATAGGGTGGAGAAGGGGGCCTTCGGACGGAAGTTTGGTGCACCCTCCTGGGGTCCAGAATTGGGGGGGGGGTCTGGAGGGGCGGTGGGGTATACGAGTGAACTTCAAAGTTCCTTTCGTTTTGCCAGCAAAAGGGTCCAGTAAGGTTGGGTGGCCAGGCGATACGCAGGTTGTGGGGGAGTTGAAGGTAATCCAGTGTCAAGTTCCAACGACCAGGGTTTTTTCCTCAAAGGGAAGAGAGGATCCATCTAGGTCTCTAATGGGGGACAAGTAAGCGGGGGACAAAAATGTAATGCATGCTCGGATGAAAAGAGGACCATCAGCGGTAAGGGGGCGGGGGGGCCCTGAGTCAGGACAAAGGGGGGGGGAGAGGGGCATTGATCCTACGGGGTTGGACGGCAAATACGTTGGGGGGGGGACAAAAACGACGAAAGCAACCAAGTCAAAGGAGACAAGTCAGCAGGCAAAAAAAGTTCAAACTCCCAAGAAACATAGTGCCGGTGCCCTCTTTTAATGTCTCTCGGCGTGTTCCTCCCTTCTGAAAATTCGCCCCGACCATGGGAGGGGTTTGGAAAAAAACGAAGTGAATCGGAAGACCAGATGGGTTCGGTTCCTACCCACCCCGCAACGTCCCCGGGGGAACAAGGAGTTGTGATTGTTTGTTTAGGTTTGCGCAAGGGAGGTGGGGGGAAGGAACCGGTAACGCTTTCCTTCGGGGGCGTCTACCCGGTCCTAACTGGGCAGGGGTGACCCAAACCTAAGGGGTCTTCCCGGGCTCGTCCAGGGACGAGGTTGGAGTCCGAATCTGAGATGTCCAAAGAAGTGGGTCTTTAACGTAACGGAGAAAAGATAACGCTGAAAAAATTCTGGCCGAACGGCCGAAACGTGGGGCAGGTCGGGGGGACCGAGCGAGTTTTATGGATGGAGCCAAAAAAAGAAAGTCCAAACATAATTACTAGCGTAATTGCCGCGGCCCGGACAGAGAAGAGTCACGCGCAAAATTAAGTTTTCCTTGTCCTCAATTTTGTTGCCGGTTGGCCTTTTTGGTGGTTCAAGGGGATATACGCACCTCCTTGAGTTTTCTCTTTTGTTTAAGAAATCGGAAATCCTCGGTAACCCTCCGCTGGAACCTTCACTCCTCTTCGGCGGCACACGGGGGGTGACTCCGTGTGTGGGGGTCGGGGGTCCTTCGCCCCCAATTCAAACCAAACGGGGTCCGGGGGTCCCTATCACAGTTTGTGGAAAATCGGAATGGAAAGAGAAGCCAGACAGGGTTTCCTATCTTTTTTGGCGGTGGGGGAGGTGCTGGGGGGAGGGTATTTTTCCCTTTAAATGGTGGCCAGGATGGGCTAGAAGAAATGTAGATAAAAAATTGGAAAAATAACATCGAAACAAGTGAGGGGGCACCACTTCCACCCCAGGTAAAGGGACCGTCAGCCCGAAAAGGGGGGGGGGAGTGTGCTTGGGAAATTCGGGAATCAGTAAGAAGGCGGAAAGGGGGGGTATGTAGGGTGTTGCTAAGGTTTAGTGGTGCCAAAAGCAAAGGAAGGTTTTTTTGGGAAACTTGGAAAGGATGGGGGGTCTTCGGACCCGGGTCGGGGCTTTTTCGACACTAGGGAAGTGGAGGGGGGGGGTCAAGGGTTTTTGGCGGACTTCGAAAAGATGCGCGCTCAGGGGCGACAATCGGATTATCTGGAGCAATGGGGATAAAAAAACGCGCCGGTTCTGGGGGTCAGAAAAAGCGCAAATGTGTTAGTATCTTGGGGTGGAAAAAACCGAAAAAGTGACGAAGGGAGAACAGGGGTAATCTGAAATGACAAAAGTGGTCGCACCAGAAGTGAAAATAACAAAATAAAATATAAACCGGGTTTCGCGCAAAGGATTTCCTGATTGGTCATTCTGTTTGGCGCAAAAAAGGCGGGGGAAAGGCAACTGGCCGGAAAAAAGAAAGATAATGTTTCCAAGGCGGTGGGGGGGGAAGGAAGAGGGCAGAAAGGGGGATCTACAGAGGGGGATGGGGGGTTGGGGTAAATTTTATTTACAGGGGGGGTACAACCTGGGGATGAGAAAAAGGGGTGGGCGGGGCTGGGGGGGGAATAGAGGGAAAGGGGAAAGGGTTTGGGGTACAAATGTGGGGAAAGGACTCTCAAAAACCTATTGGCCTCAGGGGGCAAGATGGGGGGGAAGGTGGGGGTCAAAAATGCAAAAAGGGTTGGAAGGGTGGGGTGAGGGCTTTGTTTGGCGGGTGAGCTACCCTTAGTACAACCGGAAAAGTGTACATGGTGCGGGCCAAGGTTTAACTCGCCTTTAGGTTAAACGGGAACCTGAAAAGTCAACGGCAAACGGACGAAGGAAACAGAGGGTTGAGGAACGGGTTTCAGCGTGGTTGCCAATTCAGGGGAGTCGACAAGTTGGGTAAAGGGGGGGGGGGATGTAATTCCATCCCGAGGGGCGTATTGTATCTGGAAAACCTGGAATGAAACACTCTCGGAACCCGGGCCCCTCTCCTGCCCAAGACACACCCCAGACGGAAATCGTAGGTCCGGCCTATGAGGGGGCAAATTAGGGGGGTCAGATCCCAAATCCGTAAACATAGAGGGAGAACATCAAAAAAACCCTTACAAAGGCGACCAACGAGTACAGACTGCCACCCGCCGAGGGGACCGTCAGACTGGGGGGGACGGAGGCAATGTTGAAGGGGAAAAAACTGGAACAGGGGGACCTTAAGACGCTGGCCAGGTCAGCCGGGGGGAAAGGGGTAGGAAAGCAAGCAAACAGACATAGAACGAAAGGTGGGGAGGTGAAAGCCAAACGAAAAAAGCTGGGAAGCCATAGGTTGGTAGATTAAGTTTATGGAGAAAAAGCCATGATCACCTAATATTCAAATGCTAAAAGAAAAAACGTAGAGAGGAGTCGGTAAAAATCAACTCTGGAAAAAAAATATAAAGTAGTGTGACTCCATCCATAAGTACAAGGAGTGAAAAGGGAATAAATTTGTCACCTAAAAAACAACAGACAGTCCCGACGGGGGGGAGATAGCAACGTTGGGGGGGGAGGAAAAACGGGGAGAAATTGTAAGGGGGTTTCCAATTCGCAGAAGAAAAATAAAAAAAGGGTTGGGAGGACCCCATCAAATGTAACGGGAAGGACACAGTTCTCACATCATGATTCTCGGGGGCTTCAGTGGCAGCAATTCTGAAGTCATCCCTCCGGCCAAGGAAGGTAAGGGGAAAAAAGTGAGCCGAGACGGGGGGGGGTGTCCGATCACCACATCGACAGGCTGGCCAAAAAATAAGAGGGGGGGGGGGAGACCCACAGAGGACAAAGGCAACAGAAGCTCGCAGTAGGATAAGCGGCAGAAAATGAAGACAATCCATGAATTGTCACTTATCCCACAAATGGTAAGGGGGGTTCACGCCGGAACAAGGGTTCTCTAAGTTGCAGGGGTAGGCTAAAAAGAAAAGTAAAAACAGGGAAAAAACGACATTGCAGGAGACAAAATAAAACTGCCCCCTCAGCGAAACGGGTGCAAAAAGACAAAGGTGACATGAAAAAAGGGTTTAAAAAAGTCCGAGGGAACAAAAGGAAGGTTTTAACGGGACGGCCAAGGGCGGCAGACCGTTGCCGGCCGCGAGTTGCTGAGACAAAGAAGTTGGGGACCAGATGGAGGGATCAGCAAGGACCAATGAGGTCCGGGAAGTGTACAGCACCAACGGGGGAAATGAAGACCACTCGGATTCAGCTCCCGACCAAAAAGCGCTAGGGGCGGACGTCCAGGGTGTGAGAGAAAACTCCTAAATCGTCCAAAAAACTTCCAAAACCCACGAAGGACTTTCGCCTCAAGACGCAGAAGTGACGGCACGATAATTTGCAAAGGAGATAAAATTGGGGGGTTTCCCAAGCCGAAAATCCTCACTCCCAACAGGGCTGCGGAGGGCGAAAAGTGAAGAACGCCATTGGGTGAACTCTAACTGAAAATTGAGAAATTAACTGAGAAACGAAGGGAACCTGGTAAACGGGGAGGTACAGGAGGGGGAAACTAAACCCAAGTTCGAAAACAAAAAACCAGTGGAGTACCGGGGGGGAAATTGAAAAAAGTGTAAGGGCAAAGTCAATGTGTAAGTAACATCAACAAACAATAACGTGGGGCGAAAGGGCGAAAGCAGAGACGTAAAAGATACTCCGTTCCCCAGAACAAAAGAGGGGGGGGAATGGAAGGGGTCGCAGACGAAAGAACATGATTGCGGGAACTTGCTGGGGACGTGGAAAAGTAAAGGTTGTTAACAAGGTTCAGTTCTCTCAAGGGGGGTAAACGCGAACATTTCCGCGCCCTTCCACCAAAAAAAGGCAGGGGCCAAAAAAAAAACCAAGCGGTCAAAGCGGGATGGGGGCCGCGGAATAAAGGGAATCCGTGGCTGACCGAGGCGAGAAACTATCATCTGAATTGTTCCGGCAAGAGGGAAACCAAAAAGGGAGGGGGGGTGACCCAGCAGACTAAGGGTATAATAGCCAGGAATAGGGGGAAACTATGCACCCAACCATGAATTGCCGGGAGGGAGAAGGGAGATTAAGTTCTCGGAAAAACAGGAAGAAGCAAAACTTGACCGTCTGGGGGGTGTGGAAAAATTGGGGGGGCAATCAAAGACGAAAAAAAGAAAAGTCATACCGTTGGGGACGGGACACCTGGGGGCGCATAAGGGAAGGCTGGGATTAGTGAACGGATGGAAAAAGAGAAAAGGGAGGATCACTTGAACCCTCTACGTATAAAATCTGAGGATAGTGGGATAAGGACCCGGGGGGCAAGTAAGGACGAACTGAGTGCGATCGGTTGATAAGTAAAAAACAAGTTAAGGAGAGAAGGGAGTGGGGGGGGTGCTTCGTCGGGCCCTTATCAAAAAAAAGGGGAACGAGGAGGCCCAGACAAAGGGAAGTGTTACCCAAATCAGGGATAACAGTGTGCCTAGTCAATGGGTAACTGACGAGACCAATAAACCCGGGGGGGAATCGTGGGGTCCGGAAGACATAGAAAACATCTGTATTGCATCCCTATAAATATTGGAAAAAAAAACCATTGAGGAAAAAAAACAACACTGAAGAAAAGGGGGGGGGAACAGTTGGGCCCCCTACAGCAAGGAGAGGAGGAGAAGGGGAGGGCCCAAAAGTCAGTCAGAAATGTGTTACCGATTCAATTGATACTAGAGAGAAAAAACACAAAAAAAAAAGGAGGAGAGAGATAAATCACCTACGAAGGAACAAAAGGTGTGGGGAGGTCAAAATGGGGGGGGAAATATTCCGTGATCCGCCGGTGGCGAAAAAGGAAAGCCAAGGGGTTGTGGGGGGAAAATTGGGGAAAATAATCGGGAAAAAGTTTCATCCTCAGTTTTGAAAGATTGGGGCGGGGGAGGGGGATCTGGAGGAAAAGGGGTCTTAAGTATGACAGGAACCTGGGGAATTTGAATCCTTGTCTGTGGAAAATGCCGGGGACGAGGTAAAGAGAAAAAGGGCACCTGAAAGTGACTAGAACAAAGGCGAAATAGCAGTTATTGAAGGCAGGAAACGAGAGTTGTGTGTGGCCAAGGTTGTAAAAGACACAGCCAAAAAAGGAGGGGGACAAAAAAAGCCGCCGTCTTTTTCTGTTGGGGGGGAAAATTACGGGTCGAGAAGGGAGGAAGGAGGGAAGTCAAAAAATACCCCGGTAAAAAGAAGCCCGCGTCGAAAGCAGGTAGCAAAAAAAAGCAGGAGTGGGTCAACGAGGGACGAGGGCAGGGGGACTTCAAAGTTTTTGGGGGAAGGATAAGGAAAGGGGGAGGGCAGGGTGGGCGTATAACGAATAAAAGATTAATATGTGGGGAGAAGGAAAAGAAAAGGGGGACAGGGGTAATTGAGGAAAAAATGAATATCCCCGAGATGGGGGGGGGGGGGGGGGAAAGGAAGCGTGGGGGCGGTGGGACCTGACAGTTTAGACAGTGTGCTTGCAAAAGGGGGGGGGGGGGAAAGGGAGATATGGGGTAAAAACTAAAGAATAGAAGAATGAGGAGAGATATGTCGCTCATTATAAACTAAACCGAAAAAGGACAAAATTCGTGGGAAAAAAAAGAGTGACAACTCCATCGAAGGTAAGGGAGAAGGGTGGTGGGGGGGGCACGCCGCGTGGACTGAAAAAGGGCGATGCAAGGCGTGAGGCAGGGGGAAAAAGAAGAAATCACCATGGGGGGGAAAACAAAACTTGTCTTTTAGCCGCCAAAAGAAAAAGGAGATAAATGAGAAAAAAAGGCCAAAAACGAGGCAGGTCCAGAAGTGAACGGGGCGTCGCTGTAGGGCATGGAAAAAAAGCCCCAGTCGGAGAGGGAACAAAGGGAAATGAGTGGGAAGGTGAAAGGGAAAGCGTGGAAGAGTTCCGGAGTTCGAGAACAACCACGGCTAGAGTGACGAAAACAGTGTTGGTGTTGTGTTTCGTCTATTGGAAGGAACAAAGGTTGATATTGGGACAAGTTACAGTGTTTCCGGCTGGGGGACTAGCTAAGGAGGTAATGCGGGGGGAAAGAAACAAATTTCAGAGCCAAGGGGCGACTCACACGGGGCTCCCAAATGGTGGGGGGTATACTTTGGGCTGAAAAAAAAGAAGGGAGGGGTTGAAAGGGAATTTGAGGTCGGCCGTATTTCGGAGGGGTCTATAACGCGCGATGGGGGAGGGGGGGATTAGAGGGGGGGGGGAAATGTGGTCGTGTAACATAAGGGGGGTTGAAGGAGTCGAAACAACGCAAACCGGACGCCCAATAGATGGCGTCTCCCCCCCCTGAGACGCCGGGGTCTTTTGTTGGTTTGATCGGATCCTTTCCGCCTTCTGTTGAGTCATCCCAAACCCTCAATAGGCCTTTTTAAGGTTAAGCAGGGATTAAAGGACGGCCATAGGCAGGCAACAAAACGCGCGTCAAAAGGTCACAGACCTGTGCAGGATACCAAACTGATTTTTTCAAATCGACTGGACAGGGGGAAGAGGGTCACAATCGACCCGGTTCTATCTATTGATCTTTTCTGCCGGAGGGAAATTGGGAGGTAGTGTGGACAAGGGGAGTCTTACTAGGTAACAAGGAACCCCTTTCTTCTGAAACATTGACTGCGAGGGGGGAGAAAAGACCGACAAAAAGGAGAGATCAACAATCCCTCCATGAAAAGGAAGGGGACTTAAATCGAAATCACGTGCGAAAAATGGCGGGGGGATTTTCTTGGGGGCGGGGTGAGAATCTGGGTGTTTTGGGACAAGGCCCCCGGGTTTTTTGCAAGCAGCTTTGTCTGAAGGGGGTCAAGGAAAAAAAAGCAAAAGGGGGGGCAAAAAAGGGGGACACGGGTAATTTTCCAGAGGAAACGCGGAGCGGGGGGGGAACTTTTTTTGAGGAGCAGGTATAAGGAGACGGGGAGGAAGAGGGAAGAAAAGGATGGACGACCCTCGACGGGGGGGGAAGGGAGCGGAAACAGGGGACAACTCGTTTTTGAAAGCGCCCGGTGGGGGGGGCGGACAGGTTGAAACAAAAAAAAAAGTAATTCAAGTTCCAGGTAACCGCCACCAGGAAAGATCACATCACCGCGGATGGACAATAGGCAAACAAGGAGGGGCAAGGCGGACAAAGGAAGCGTTTTGTGGGAAAAAAGGGTCACGAATAGTTTCGGGGAGGGCGGAAGGCATGAAAAAACTCTCACTGGAAAGTGACAAGTTTGAGGAGTGAAAGGAGGTTTAACTGTAAAAGATTGCTTTTTAGGATAAGGTGGTGGGAACGGAAAGGGTTACCATTAAACAAGTAATGGGGGGTTTTTACACCGCCAGGCGAATGTCGAAGAAATTGGGGCTGTTAGAGGACAGGACGCAAGTTTGGGGGAAACTAGTCGGAGTGGTATGGGTCGGTTGGGAGTTCAAAAAAGAGGCCTGGAGAAACTGGGGGGGTTGTTGGGGGAGTTCAAAAATTCAAAAGTTTTGTCGAAGCCTGTTTGGGGGAGGACAGAAGGGGAAAAGGAAGTGGGGGGTCCTGGTAAGGTGTTTTGAAACGCTTTGGACCTGACTTAAGGGGGAAAGGGGGCAAAGGGAATCAGGACAAGGGGGGGGTTGGGATGGGGGGGGCCAGGACGACGGAGGGGGGGTTTCCCTTCAGGGGGGCCACTGGGGGGGTAGGGTGATGTAGTCCCTAACAAATCCGCAGGGGATGTAAAAAAAAGCTGGGGGGGGAGCTACCATGGGAAAAACGTGACCC
>Ga0179593_1262715_pt1 | contig 10036 bp, 15 predicted proteins | sample CZODoug2_1_08_16_FD_185931 | JGI IMG/M metagenome (GOLD analysis project Ga0179593, IMG submission 185931) | Vadose zone soil fungal communities from Angelo Coast Range Reserve, California, USA - CZODoug2_1_08_16fungal (PacBio error correction) | ecosystem: Environmental > Terrestrial > Soil >...
CTAAAACTGATCCCTTGCGATATCTAGGGGGGTGGTAAAAACGGCCGTCCTAGTAGAACGAAAAAGGACTGCCCACAAGAAAGAATCGTGACTTGTTTTGGGGGGGAGCTGCTCCTCAAGGTGTTCTAAAAGTAGAACAGACGGCGGAGGAAATTAAAATAAAAATGTACCCTGGAGGTAAAGGAGGGGCGGCGTGAAAACAAAGGGGTGGGGGGGGGGGGGTGGGGGCGCTAAAATTTTTGTAGTATCGGGAGACGGGCTTGGACGGAGAGGTACCACAAGTCGTAGAAGTTCAAGTAAGCGGTAGCATGAGAACAGGGCGCGATCTGCGAACTCACCGTGGCTGTTATTAGGGGTGCGACCGAGGCCCTAGTTATGGACGAACCGGACTTGGTAGGGGAAAAAAAGCTTAACCAGAACGCCGCCAGTCAAAAAGAAAGGCAAAAGGAGTTCCCTCTGGGCGCAAAAAACCAAACAAGCGCCCATTGGGCCGGAACAACCAACCGCAGAGTGTAGACCAAGCCGGTTTGGATTCCGTGGATTAGCAAAACTTAGGACAAAGTATTCAGGGAAAAAAACGAGAAAAAAGCTGCAAGAAAGGCAATGTCAACATAATCATAAAAGAAGAGCGACAACAACACACGGAGGGAGAAAAGAAGAAGAGATATCCCTTCGCCTGCCTGACGAACATACGATTTCTTGGGCAGCCGATACAAAGGAAGACGTTGCGCAATAGTCGTGTTGATCAAACTCATAAAACCGTCCAACCGGATGACAAGATGCGGTGTGTCTGGAAGCCATCATGACGATTGGAAACATTGTCAGAGGAAAAGGCGGGAATGGAACCAGCAGAGGAGTGGAAAGGAGCTTTCAAAGCTTTCCCACAACGAGGTAAGCAAAAAAACTAAGAAAAAGCCATTAACATACAAGGTCGGAGTCCGCAGAAGAAGGAATCAAGTTAAGTCTCTAACAAGGAGGGGAGCACTAAATGGAACGGCAGGGAAGCAGACGGAAAGTAACTGGATACGAAGAAAAAATGGTAAGCGCCAAAATAAAATCGACTATCAACACCCTCGAAAACTGCCCGGGGTTGACAAATGAAGGGAAACGGCAGAATCACGGAAGTAAACGACAAAGGTTGCACAAAAAGAGGACAAAAACGCAAGTCACCCGGGGTTCCTAGTGAGAAACGGAGGAATAGGGAAGATAGGCAACGCAATTTAGAAAAAAGGAAGAGAAGGAAAAGTCTCAAAACACCCTGGGGGGGGCGCCATGTCGTGCGGAGGGTCGATTCTTCGGAAAAGAGGCGGCGCTGTCTGGGAAAGGAAGAATTGCTAAGAGGAAGGGAAGTCAGAAAACTGCTCAAAGAAAAAACAAGGCTAAAAACACTAAAGGCGCCCTGCTGGAGCCGTCCAGGATATTAAGAAGACGCAGGGAAGAATAAAGGCCGCCCACATTAAGGGGAAGTGCTACGAAAAAAAAGAAAGCCGCGGTCACACGAAAGGCTAGTGAGAAGCGCTCCGAGGGACATACGCTAGCAGGAGAGAAGCAGGTCCTTAAATCTGAAGGAATAAACCGCAACGTGAATTTCCGCGTACTGAAATCCAGAAACGTGCGAAAAGAGAGCTCGGCGCAGGGGAGTCGGGAGAAAGGACATATCGGCCGGATGGGGCAAGGCCTGGGAACCGAGCTGAATCGCAACCGATCCGGCGAGAGAACCATATCTATTTAGGGGGGGTCGGAAACCAAGCGCGAAAGGTCATACTTTCCTATTGACGGTTAACCAAAAAGACAAAGAAGGAGCTAGGGGGGGAAGGCGCTGGCTAACCTGCAAAACAGAAAGCCCCTAACAAGCCATGGTATTTTTCGTCAAATGGCGATGCAAGTCGGTTGGGTCGGGGGCAAAGATAAAAGGAGGGACGGGTCGGGGGGGAGACGGGCAGTCGACATGGCAGGGGAAGGAGTACGTGAAAGCCATACGGCCTAGGTTCGAGAGCAATTGGCCAAAAGGCGCAACTGTAGCGGGGAGGGCCTCTACGGCAACGACAACTCTCAAACTCATTGTGCCGTCGGCCGAGAAAGATAAAAAAACCAATCGTGGTACCGGGAACTCCTAGTAACTATTGGCAAAAGCGAGATCGGCAGCTCTACTTGGGAGGATGTGGGATAGCGGCAAAAAAAAAAAAAGGAGGAGAAAGGAAGAGAACTCAATCTGGTAGACGATCGAGAGCTGCTGCCCCGCCGATAACAGGTAAGAAAGACAATGAGTCCGGGAGAGGAGAAAGCAAAGACATAGAGCGAAGAACTTTTTCTGGCCGTAGGCGCCGAAAACAACAGAGCCAGGCCAGCAAGAGGGACCCACGAACGAGGAAGCAAACCGAAAAACGGCACAAAATGTGTAAAAAAGGGGGGGGGGGGGGGACGATGGTGACACCACGGGCCCTTGAAAGACCGGCCCGGGGGGGTCCGGAACTTAAAAAAAAAAAAACAAAAAATTCCCAATGGCCCCCAAAAACACCCCAAATAAAGAGCAGAGGGTAACCCCACCTGCACATTTGGGGCAAGAAAAAAAAAACAAGATACCTGGGATGGGGGGGGAAAAACCCACCAAAACAGGCACTTTCACCGCCACCGAAGGGGGCAAGGAGAAGCAACGGTGGGGCCAAAGGGCACAAAGAAAAAAAAAAAAAGAAGAAAACGGGGAGAGATTGAGTGCATTGTGGAAAAAGAGAGCGGGGGGGGGGGATAAAAAAAAGCGCAGAAAGTCCACCCAAACACCCGAGCTTGCGAAGGGGGTTAAACCCCAACTGCCCAAAAGAACAGGAAAAAAATAAAAGGGGGCTTTGGTTCTTTGGGGGTGCGCGGGTCGCCGGAAAAAAAAACGGGGAACAACCCGAAAAAAAAACCGGCAATGGCGGAGGAACCACGGGGAAAATAAAACAGACCATAAGGGGGGGGCGACGCACATAAAATGGGGACAGGGGGGTTAAAAAGGCAAAAAAAAAACACAGCGCAAAGAGAGAAAGTGAGGAAGAAAAAAGAAAAAACAGCCAGACTTGGCCGCCACTACCCTTTGAAAAAAGGACCCAGAAAAGATGCAAAGGGAGGAAAAAAACGGGCACGGTTTGGTTTTTTGGTTGCAAGGAATGGGCACAAACCGGGGAAAAAAAACCAACGGCGGCAAAGGAACCCCCCAACAAAAAAAAATGAAGGAGGGGGCCCGGAAAAACAAAGAACAAAAGAAAAAAACTCCGGTCGCGAGACGGACTTTTTGGACACGGGGGAAGGCAAACGAAAAGGGGGGAAATGTAAAAAGACCGGGGGTAGCAGAAAAACGGGGCAACGGGAAGGTAACACCCGGGGCCAATGGAACAGGGGGGGAAAAGCAAGGTCAAAAACATACCAAACAAAAACTTGCCTGGGAACACCCAAACAAAACACAAAAGGCAACTTTTGGTCAGTAAGAGAAACCTACAGGGTTGAACAAAACCCAACAAAAACGAATTCGTCACACCTTCTCATTCAACAGCACGAAAGGGAAAACAACGGTGGAACCAACAACGAAAACGGAAAAAATCACACCAGGGAAAAAACGACCAATGGCACGGAAAAAAAAAAAAAAAACGACTGGTGGTGCGGGCAAGCGCACAGGGGGGAAGAGGTAATTACGGAGGGGAAAGGTTTTGTTAGACAAACCTGACCTGGAAAACTCATTTAGCAACCCCGAGTCAAAAAAAAAAACCAACTTCCAACACCCCATGCAACCCACTCAAAAAAAAAAAATCAAGAAAATGGGGGGGGGGAATCACGCGTTTGAGGGCACAGAGCTACAGGCACAGAAAATTTGGGTGGGTGGGAAATGCACAAAGCCGGACGCCCCCAAAAAAATTGGACAAAAAAAAAAAGAAAACAAGAAAGTGACAAAAAAAATGAAAATACGCAGAACAAAACGGGGGGGGACACAAACAAAATAGAAAAAATCATCTACAAACCAGAACGGGGCACAAACAGTCAATCACCAAAGAAACAAAAAGAAAAAAACCAACGGGCAGAAAAAAGCGGGGGGGGGGGGCGACAACGGGTGTGGGACAGAGGTTAAAAACGGGGGGGGGGACTGTGGTGGCACCAAAAAAACGGACATGCGGGGGGGGGACCACTGAAAACGAGAAAACGGTTAAAGTGTGCAACACAGGCAACAACGTTAAAAAAAAAAATGTCCCCACGGGGCGGGGTGGTAAGCGCAACTAAACAACAAAGGTGGTGTGCTCACGGGATACTGTCAAAAACAGACAGAAGACCCAGTTGGGAAGAACTTGTAGGTATAAGGAGGTTGGAAGAGAACCAAAGGGGGGAGGTGAGGAAAAGGGGGCAACAAAAAGAAACCAGGAAACAGGTGGTTTTAGTGGCCAAAAAAGAAAAGCACCGGTGTAACCTAACAGGGGCCGCCACCAGGGCCACAAATCAAACAGGGCTGGGGAAAATGGGTCAACACACGGAGGGTGGGGCAAACGGCCACACGCAAAAAAAAAATAACCCAATCAAGGTACAAGGAAAGGCCATAAAAAAAAAAAAAAACGACAATGCAGTGTGTGGGGGTGGGGGGGGGAACATAAAAACCAAACACGGTTGATTAAAACGGACATTGAGTGAACCAACTGAAAATGTGAAACAACGGGGGGGAAGGAAGGTACCACCAGACAGTAAAAACGACAGGAACTACACGAAGGACACAAGTTCTCACAAAAGTAAAAAAAAAAAATGGGGACACAGGATGGGTTATTAAAAAAACGGTAAAAAAAAGGCAAAGAAAACGGGGGGGGATCATAAAAAAAGCAAAAAAGTCTTCATCCAAAAAAAACACAAAAAAAAACAGCAACAAAAAAGAGGGGGGGGGGGAGGGACTTGGAGAAAAGAAAACAATAAGGGAACGTCTCGCCTGGATGCCAGCAAAAAAAAAAAAAAAAAACAAGACTTGCACTAAAACTTCTGACGGACAAACAAGCCAAAATGTGGCACCCAACACACACAAAGGGGGGGTCAAAAAAGAACGGGGGGGATTATGGCGGTGGGGAATTACGTCGGTTTGGCGCAAAAAAGGAAAACCGTTGTGTTTGAACACGAAAGGGGGACAAAAAGGAAAAAAAGAAAAACAAAAACAGCCAAAAGAAAACAACACGGCGGGGGGGGGAAAAAGATGCACGTTTTGGGGTGGGGGGGTTGGTGGGGTTTTTGCACATGAGTGGCAAAAAATGCGGAGGGGAAAGGGGGTCCGCGGACAAAACAAAGCGGGAAAAAGGGTTTTAAAAACCACAAAGTCAAAGGTAAATTGGGAAAGGGACGGGAGACCGTAAAAAAGGTTTGGGGTTACGAACGTGTACACGGGGGAAAACCCAAAAAAAAAAAATCGGGTTTTGCGAACAAAAATAAAAAACGACAAACGCAAGAAGAGGGCAAAAAAAACAACAAAAAGGAACGCCCAAAGGGGGGATGAAAAGAAACAGTCCAACCACACATGTTCAACCGAACTGAAAAAACCGGAAAAAAGAACACGCGTACACAGGGTCAACATGGAAGGGAAAAAACAAACCACTCGGGGAAAAGGGGCTTGGGAAAACGGAGTCAAAAAAACTAATGGTTTAAAAAACAAATGACAATGAATCGGAGCAAAGGTAAACACACACAAAAAAAAAAAAAAGGGCAACCCACAAAGTAAAGGGGCACGGGGAACAAAAAAAACAACCAAAGACAAGGGAAAGACAACAAATTGGGTTTTTCGTGAGAAGATCAAAAACACAAAACCGTTGAAAAGGTGGTCACAAACACCTGGGAAAACGGGTGGGAAAAACGGGATGGGGTAAACGTAAAACAAAACTCTCAAAAACCACGACGGGGAAAAAAAAGGGCAAAGGCACGCAAGCGGAAAGAAGAAGCACAAATCAAAAAAAAAAAAAAAAACCAATACCTGAACAGCAAACTATAGGTAAAGAAATTTGGCAGAGGGGGGCTGAAGACTGGGGGGAAGATTGGTGGACCTCCAACATGGGGGGGAGAAAGGTAACCCAACACGATCTCAGAAGGGCGGGGCACCCGCGAACAGGAACCGGGGGGTGGTGAAAAAGGAAGGGGGGGTTCGGTAAAGGGAGGGAAATGTCAGGGGGTGAGGTAAAAAAACGACCACAGGGACAAAAAGGGTCACCACTGAAGGGACAAAAGGAGACAAAGGAGGGGGTGGTTCAGGGACAACCAAGCAGAAAAAAGAGAAACAACACAAAGGGCAAAAACACCCCCGCACAGACCGGAACGAAAAAAAAAAAACAGGGGACAAGAAAAAACTACACTCAACAGGGACATGAGTAATGGCACAACGACCCCGGCAAAGGGCACAGGCCGAACAGGCGCGCAAAGGTCAAACAGAAAATGGGGGAATAAAGAAAAAGAAAAAAAAAAAAAAAAAAAAAAATGGAAAACGAGCGAAAGGAAAAACGAGATCACAAAAAGCTTTTCCAAGACAAAACGGCCCGAGTTGGGGAAAAAGTGAAAAAAACCTCGGGGTGGGAGGGGACCGATTCAAAAAAAACGAGCAGCAGCGTATGAACGAACCAAAAGTGGTGACCCGTGCAAAAAAAAAAAACAAACATCGCCTGCAAAAAAACCGCACAGGGGAAGGGGTTGTCCGTCTCAATCAAAAGGCGCAAAAACAGCGAGCACGGGGAGGACAGGAAAAACCAAGGTAAAGGGAGACCTTTGAAAGCCACGGGCAACTTGGGGTGGGCAAAAAAAAAAAAACGCAAACGAATGATTGGCACAGAGGCCGGTGACCCAAACGGACAAACGGAACACATAAGAAGGGGCAAGGAAACCAACGGGAGGAGGCACAGGGACTAGGGTTGACCACCAACCACACTGGTTCAACGGGGGGACAACGAAACCAAAAAACAGGGGGCTGAAGACAGCCCAGAAACGAGGGGGTGTCAACAAAAAAACGTTCACGGAAAGGGTCAAAAAACAACCACCCGACAACAAAGGAAGCTAACAGTGCGGAGGGGGCGCCCGTCAGGCGCTTCGACCAGGGGAAAAAAAAAGGTCAAACCGGGCCACGACCCAGGAAAAGAATGGGTTGAGTGAAAAAACAAAAGGGGAAGAACTTGGAGGGAGGTGGAAAAAGGTGGTGGGGGGGACAGAAGGAGAAAACACAAAAAAAAACGGCACACACGGAGGCAACACGGTCACGAGAGTCAGAAAAGAAGGGGACACACATGGCAGAAAAAAAACCGGGGGGGTCACCAACGGGCCAAAAAAAAAATACGTGGTGAATGGGAAGGGCTGACACGTGGCCCACAAAAAGTGAAAATTGGGAAAACACTCGCCAAAGACGGCACCTGGGGGGCGGAGTAGCCCCCGAGTAAAACGTGGCACCACAAACACAAAAGATATATGTTGGGCTGGTGGAGGGGACAACTCTAGCAACAAACGAGAACCCGAAGGACAAAAAATTACACAAAAAAAAAACAGAGAATGGTACGCCTGGGGCCCAGAAAAAGGAGGGGGGGGAGGAGAACGCAGGACATACGAAAAAAAAAAAAGAGGGGAAAAAAAAAATGGAAATAATCTCACGGGGGAAAAGTCAAAACAAAACACGGAAGGAGGGTAAAAAAAAGGAAAAAAGAGAAAAAAAAAGAGATCCGTGGGGGACACAAAATTCGTGGAAAAAAAGAGCCAACGATAACTTGACACGCACTGAAAAAAAATGCAAAAAACACAAGAAGACTAGAACCAAGAAACACACAACAGGAACGGGGCATCGGGAACACAACAAAAACATAAGGAAGCAAGGGCTTGGGGGGGGGGCAGGGGGGGACCAGAACACCACCCAAAGGAACAAAGGGGGGAAGGAGCCAGGTGGGCACAACAAGCCAACCAGCAAACGGAAACCGTGGACCAACATGGGCAAAAGAAAGAACAAGAACGACATTCACCTAAAAAAGGGTTCAACACACGCACAAACAAACCACGGGACCATGACTCAAAAGGAAAAACAAAAAGCAAATCTGCACCCGACATAGGAAACCAAAGGGGGGGAAACGAAACACCATAAGATCAAACCCCGTGGGATGGGGGGTGTGTCACCGGGGGGCAAACTTGTCGGAAGAAAAGCCACTAAAAGAAGCCATCCAGGGGCGAGCGCACCAACGGTGCCTGCACCCACCCACCCACGCACTCTGGTGGACAGAACGAGCAGGGGAAAACGCAGGGAAACGAAACCCACTTTTGACAAGAAAAAAACACCTGGGTCTGGTTGTGGAAAAAGAAGTAAAAATAGCTCGGAAAAACTGGTTCAACCAGGATGGGAACGGGACTCCGCGAATACAGGGAAACGGAACCGGAAAGGGGAAACTACACCATCAAGGCGGAAAAATAGGGGGAACAAAAACAAACAAAAAAGGGGGTAACCAGCACGGGCAAAAAAAAAGGGGGCGCAAAAAAGAGCTACGCGACACTTGAGGGGAGCACAAAAGAGGAGACGAAAAAGGTTCAACTGGCACAAAAAGGTTGTGCAAGGAAAAAAAAACAGGCAAACGGCAAGGCGTCCAAGCACTCCCGCGAAAAGGAAAAAGTAAAATGAGAAAAAAAAATGTCCAACACAGTCACAAAAACGCAAACAAAGCGCAGAAGCAGGACAGTCTGTAGGCATCAAAAGGGTAAAAAAAGGGGGAGGAGAAAAAGAGAAAAATAGCAACAAAAAGTCAAAACAAAAGGGGGGCACAAAAAGAAGGAACTTGCAACAAAACCGCGTCGGGGGCACAAAGAGAAACACTTCAAAAAAAAAGGGGGGACACAGCAGCGGAAAAAAAAAGGTTAAAAACAAATTGTGGCCTGGGCAAAAAACAAGGCACGTGGGGTAGAGCCACAAAGGGGGACCGCAAACCAAAAACAGTCAGTGTGGTGACACAAACTGGCACTGAACATTCAGCAACAACGGGCACTCCGTGAAACGGGACAAAAAATCAAAAAAAAAAAAAAAGAACAAAAAGAAAGACCACACACCAAGAGGGTAAACAAGCGCAAGGTAAGAAATAGAAGGTGTAAAGGGTGGTAAGCAACAGGGCCGGGGCAAACAAAAAGGTAGAAAGGGGACCACCCAACCCCATCACCAAAAAGGGGGTCACTTGGGAAAAAAAAAAAGAACAAAATAGAGAATAGGACCTGTGCCAAAAACGGGGGCCGTGAAGACATCGCGAAAAGTTTGGTGGCACGGGGAACTTCAAAGGGGACACAAACGGACAGGGGGGGCTGAAGGGACGTGTCATGACCGCGTTGGGAAAAAAAAAAAGTCAGTGGAAAAGGGTGGGGCGGGGCAGGTGAAAAAACACACTGGTGGCACGGGCAAAAAACCGGGGGGTTTGGGGGGGGTAAAAAAAAAAAAAAAGGGGGCGAAAAAAAAAAAGGCGACGTTAACCTGTGTGGCCCGGTCACTGACGACACAAAACTGCACGAGACACGGAAAAGTGCGTGCCCAAACTCAGCGTCCAGCGGGGGAAAAAACAGGCAACAAACAGGGGGTTGTCTGGTGAGAAAATGCAAGGCAACTGCACGGGGAAAAAAGTGGGGGAACGTTGGGTATGATAGGGCGGGGGCCGATGCAAAAACCCTGGGGGGGGGAGGGAAACAACGAAAAACGCGTTGTCGGGTGGGGATACAAACAACGTGGAAACAAAGGAAACGAAGTCACAAAAAAAGAATAACGAGGGGGGGGGGGGGGAAAAAATGGGAAAATCATTTTGAAAGCAACACGAAACAAATGCAATGACCAAGAATGGCAAAGGAAAAAACAACCCAAACACCCAGCTTTTTGGCTCACCAAAAAAAAGAAGTGGGGGGGCAAAAACACCCGGGCCCCAATTGGAAGCGGCAGAAAACCTGAAGGGTTAAACAGTGAAGGTACAGCGCAACCGCGAAACTCTAAAAAAGGAAACCGGGACCAAAAAGGACAAGAAAAAAAAAGGGTCAAACACAAAGGAAAAACAAGATCAAAAGA
>Ga0179593_1275674_pt1 | contig 10036 bp, 17 predicted proteins | sample CZODoug2_1_08_16_FD_185931 | JGI IMG/M metagenome (GOLD analysis project Ga0179593, IMG submission 185931) | Vadose zone soil fungal communities from Angelo Coast Range Reserve, California, USA - CZODoug2_1_08_16fungal (PacBio error correction) | ecosystem: Environmental > Terrestrial > Soil >...
GGAAGAGTGTTAGCATCTTAAATTTGAGTCGGTGATGGGGGCCTGGAAGGCAGCCGATCCGGGGCAAGGGGGCCTTTGAAGTGGTGGCAGGGGGGGGATAGGATGCCTTATTGGGGGGCCAAAAATCAAAGAATTTCGCCCGTCGAGAGACACGCTAGGGAAAAAGCGCCCGATCCGCGTGCTGAAAAACTCATTCCGCAAATTATTACCCGACGGTCTGGGGGAAAGGTGAAGAAGGAGCGGGGAATTCTTTAGGCAAAAATCAAGGACAATTACCATAACGAGCGACAAGGAGGTTTTGCGAAACGCGAGGGGGACCCAGAAGGGACGGTGCAGGTGCCGATCTACTATAAATCAAACGGGGAAAAAACAAACAGCCCGTCGGAATTAAGTAGGAAGACGAAAGCTGGCGAGGGGAATCGTTTTTTGCCTAACTAAATAACTAAAGGCAAAAAATAAATCGGTCAGGGACCGTGGATCAACGCGGGATCTGACGGGGGGGTACCGGGGTGTCAGCTAAAAGGGAGGATACGGTTGAACGAGGGCAAGTTGCTCGACCGAAGGAATAAATAGGACAAAAAAAGTCATTCAAAATGGGGTGACGAACCAAAGAAATTCCGATGTCACGATGGGTAGGGGGCAAGGCCCGTTGAGGTAGAGTGAAGGGAAGAAAAACCACATAAGGGTTAAAAAGTAAAACGAGCCTCGGCTCCAGGTTCGGGCGAGGAAAGCAGAACACATATAGTATCCGTACGCACACGCGCAACGCTAAACCACGGCACAAACGAGAAGGAGGGGGGGGTGAAAGAGGGCCCATATTTTTGGAGACAGGAAAACTTTGAGAAAGAGGGTGTGGGCTCAGGTTGTGTTTGTATGTGATGCCGGCGTGGTATAGTTCACCTCTGCCGAGGGGGGGTGTGTCCGTAGGTGTATTGGTACGTGTGGGGGGAGGGGGTGGGGTGGGGGGGGGTGGGGCGAGGCATGGCATATATTTCATTAACCCTCTTATTTCAAGGGGTTGGAGGGATGACATCGTGATGCACCGTGTTGTCTCTTATGGGGGGTCTCACAACCGTCGGTGGGGGTGGTTGGATGGAGTCTTTTGGTTTTTTATAAATTGGGGGGGGAGGTCGGGGGCGTCGGTAGTAGCTAGAGGAGGGGATGGAGGTTGGGCCGGCCGTGAGTAGGATATCCTGTACAGGCTAAGGTGCGCGGGGGGGGGAGCGGGTGGATGGGTCGAAGGGTGAGGCTGCGGGGGGGCATGTGCTTTCTGAGGGAGGGTGGAAGGTTTTTGCACTAGAAAAGAGACCGCGCATTCAGTTACATAAAAAGATGGCAAGAACGTTCGCTCAGGACAAAGTGACAAGGGGTTAAGAGGAAGTGTTTGGGAGCGGCGAGGGCAGACAAATTCGACGTGTTCTCTCTCAGAACTGAAGATAGAAGGGAGGGGCGGCGGCAGAGTCTGTAAGGCCCCTCAGAGAGGCACTGCGAAACGCACTGTCAAGCGACAAGGCCATCGCATTAAAGGAATTGTGGAAAGGCACGCGCTGTCGATGGAGGAGACGTCAGTAGGTAAGTGGGAAAGAGACGCCAAAAGAGACAGAGATCTTCTTTGGAGAGGTCCGAGTGGAAGCGAAAGCAGGTCTGCTTGGAAAGGGGGCGTGCACGCTAGCCACAGGGGAAAATGTATTAAATGTCGGGGAGTTAGCAAAGAGCTCGTGGAAGGGCGCTCAGGATGCGAGAAACCCAGGAATTTTCAGACTGGCAACAGGAGGGGGTGGGCCCGGACTACGGGAGGCCAGGGAAGAGCGCGCTGACATTGGGAGAGGGGGGATAGTGACTAAGAAAATTGGCTCCGTCGATAAACAAAAAACAGAGAGAAATGTCAATCCCATGGAGACAAACCGGGAGCAGAAATTACAAAACAACAAATCGAAGGGATGTGCACCTGGCGGGAGGCACAAGCAGGCAAATGTTCAGGCAAGGGTAAAAAACGAATTCCCTTGTGTGAAGGGAGCGGGAAAAAAAAGGTATTTTAGAAAAATCGACGAACAGCTACAGATGTTACAACCCGCATGGCAATAATGTCTCGCCGAACAAAAAGGAAAAAAGCACGTGTGAGAAGGAGGAGAAAAAATTCTCAAATGAACGACCGGGATAGGGAGTGAGCAACAAACGGCATGACAAAGACAAAGAACGGGAAGCATACCACTGCCGAGAAGAAAGAAAAGAGACATGCAAAAGCACTCAATCGGTCAAAAATCCACAGAAGTTAGGGGGGAAAGAAAGAGGATGGAATGGCTAGAAGGGTAGGCAAGGGGACCGAGGGTGGCGGGAAAAAAAAAAGTGGTCTTGCAGGCGAGACCAGCGCTCGCCTTCTAGGGGGGAGAGATGCTCCTCTTTCACCTTAAAAAGGCTGGCGATAGGGTTGGGAATAAGCGAAGGCGGTAGAGGGTGGAAAAAAAAAAAAGACAGCCGTGTCCAGAAGAAACCAATGGAGTCGACAGGAGCCACAATGATGGGGATAGGAAAAAAGTGGCAGGACGTGCAAAAGAAAAACGGATGAGCGAAGGCCCGGGGTCAGTGAAGACAAGGAAAAAACTCCGGTCGAGAGTTGGGGGTGAGAGACAGAAGAAGGACGGCCGAGGAGTCCTAGTTACGGGGACAAAGGGAAGAGATAAGACAAGGGGAGCGGGTCCGGAGCATGCCGTAGAACGGAAAGGTGGGGGGAAGCGGGGAAGAGATGAAAGGACCGGCCGAGACGCGATATAAAAACGCCTTTGTCAGGTGGGGGGCAAAAAAAAAGGTTAAAAAAAAAAAGAAAAAAAAAAAAAAAAAAAACGACAGGCCACGACGGGAAAATAAAAAAAAACAAACCAAAGTGCGGAGCGGGAAAAATCCAGGGAAAGACGGGCGAAAAAAAGTGAGAAGTGCGGAGGGATACAAATGACGATACCGCAACAGTCAAAAGCGGAAAAAACGGCAGGCATCACACGGGAGGAAATGAGGGGGGAGGTGATGGAATGAGCGAGGGAGTGTAGCAGAAAGGGAAAAGTGAGAAGAGAGAGGCCGCCAAGGAGGACAGGGGAGGAACAAGATCGACCACGAGCGAGAAAAAACGGCAAGAAGACAGGGCGTGTCAGAGGAAGAAGGGGATAGCTATCTTTAAAAACAAAAAAGATGAAAGGAAAAAAATGAGAGGTAGACGGGTCATGAATGCAAATCAAACCAGTCTTCTTTAACATCCAAAGATAGGAAATAATGACTGTGGAAAAAAAAGAGGGACCTAAGGTGCAATATACAAAGGGGCCGACCAGGCACCACAGAAAAAGGGGAGGGACGCAGAAGAGATATGCTCGATTGTGCATGTGACGGCGAAAAGAGCAAAGAACCTGCTACAAAGAAGTCGAAAAGACGCAAAAACATGGGAAAAAAACCATCACCGTGAAAAAGAAAGATTTCACGGCGAAAAAGAAGGCAGACCAAGAGAATCGAACGAAGAATTGCTTGGGCAATCGAGGAGACATTGGAAAAACCGCCGGTGTACGAGAAAAAAAGTGCACGGAAAGATCAAACGAAGAAAAAAGGGGGCCCGACCACTATGAGACGAAAAAAAAGGAGACCTAACAAAAAAAAGGGACAAAGAAATTTCGGCACTGGAGCGTAAGATTGCGCACAAAAGAAGACTTAGACACGCTACCGCTACAGACTTACAAAGCCGACGGGGATGGCGGGGACACCAAAAGCGTTTACAAAAAAACAGACATCCATAAATCAAACTGAAGGGGGAAAAAAAAAGAAACCATCCCTATCGTGTGACCGGAAGGGGATACTCTCAAGGGAAAAATTTGGTCGGGGGGGGGCAGTAAACCCGCCGACAACATCCTTCAATATCCTCTCACGGGAAGAAAGAAGGATCCTGAGAGTCCAGAAGGGGGACAGCGGTGGTTGCCAAAAAAAAAAAATCCAGATGGAAGATGAAGCTTACAAAGGAGACGTCGATCGTCATTAATGCTACACGTGCCGGCATACGTCAGCAGGAGGCCTCCTCTGGAGAACCGCGGCACCAGACAAAGATCAAAAAAAGGAACATCGCTGCAAAAGGAAAAGAAAACCCTAACCGGATCCAAAAGTCATCTTTCTCAAAAAAAAAGAGAAAGGAAGGAAATCAAGGTGGTGATCATTCGGTTCGGGGGGCTTGGACACGGAGGGCGCAGAAGATCAAACCAAAAGAAAAAAAAAAAAAAAGAAGGTGAGAGTGGCCATGGGCCGCGGTGCTCTTGGAAAGGAAAAAAATTGTTGAAAACATTCACGTCCGTCTGGCAAACTTACGAGAAATACCCGCGACTTGGAAAAAGCAAAAGCAAAGTCAGGAGGGAGGAAGGGATAAACTCACTATCACGAAAAATTGACGTCTACGGAAAGAGGAAGGGGAGACCAGGGGGGAGTGTGGAAGAGGATCTTACTTGGATGATCGACTCACGGGCAGGCCAAACAGAAACTCCTATGTCCATCGATCAGACCAAAAATGCGGTAAAAAAAAAATCTTTGGCTTTCAGGGGGGAAAGGCCGTTCTGCGGGACAGGGAAACAAGAGAAGAAACACAGAAAAGTAAAATGGCAAACCGCCTCCCTATCTGCGGGGTGGGCGACCGGAGCGGCGAGAAGATGGCTAGTGCAGCGAGGCTGGTAAGGGTTGACAAAGAATCTACGAAGGCCAGAAAAAGGCAAAAGTGAAACTCGTCAAATATCTAAAGGGGAAGGGGGCATCACCTCGGACGTCGAAATGTACGTAGACAACGCTAATTAGTGACTGCCGGGATGGAAAGGGGGGTAATTCTGAGCAACCAACGGCATAAAAGGGGGGGAAGGACTATGAATGATAGCGAACACTATCAGAAAACGAGTGAAGACCGCTGGTACATAGACAAAGCAAGCGAATCACGGCCTTTAGAGCTAGCAATACCGGGGATGAATGGACTTCGACATGGCGCTCCAGGGAAGAAGGGGGACAGACAGGGGCGGGGCGTAAGAGGAGTGTATCGGAGGGCTACAGAAGATCTAGAACCGATCGAAAGAAAGGGAGAAAGGAGGTACAAAAGCCCTCAACTGTATACGGCCCACTAAAGAAGGGAAAACAAGGACAAGAACATGGAGGGGACAGCGGTGTTGTGTGGTGGTCGATGGGAAGAGAAAGAAGTGCAGCAAATAAATCCAAAAAGCGACAAACGACAAACATTCATCACAGGCGTCGACACAAGGCAAAACATCGCGAACAAGGGGGACGAACGCCAAGCAAGTCCTGTTCCAGATAAGGGGGTTTTACAGGCGGGGAACTGGAAGTGGGAAGGGGTCACAAGGGGAAGTGAAAGATTGTGCGTCAAGAGAGGGAAATGGAAGGCATCGTGCGCGAATCCCAGTCACGTGTCGCGTTGGGGGGAAAAGCTGGCGACTCGTTTTGGATAAAAGTGGGGAACGCCCCGGAAAACATCAAAATGGGGTACCTTGGGGCGGATGGAATTGGAACGCAAGAAAAAAAAAGGGGGTGAGCAAAAAGACAAGTCCCACGTAGATTTGTGTCTCATCAAGAAGGGGAGTTACCAACCGGGGGGGAAATGACAGGCGGGAAAGACGGAAAAAGGCGTAGGGTATAAGAGCGCGGAATCTGGAGGGGACGAGAAGAACCGGAGAGACTTCATTTCACGGCACCTAGCAAACGGAGGGGGGGGACGTGATAGATGAGAGGTGTAAGAAGTTCGCTGGACGAGAGGCGTCGGCTTCCGGAGAAAAAAACGAAGAATAGGAAAGCAAGAATCAGGGCTCCCAGCACGGCCGATTCACACAGGGGCGCCGAAGTGACCCTGGGCGATTTTACATCAAAAGAGGGTGGCGAAGAAAATCCAGTGGGTTGGGCATGCCAAATAGGGAGGAAAGGTAACGGACGCACTCGACTAACCGAAAAGAGGGGAAGGGAACAACAATGGGACTTGTCGCGAAAACACACATGAGGAATAAGTAATACGGGCGGAGCGACGTAAGTCGGGACGGGAAGCGGGCCGGCAGAAAAAAGTGCCGGCACTCACGCCTCTCACAATTCAGCCGGATCGAGCAATAAAGAACTGAGAGAGATCACAACAAAAGGGAGAGTATCAGGAATGTCAGTGCAAAAAAGCGATCTCCAAGTCGGCAGGGATGAAGGGTGAAGGGTGTGGGGCTTGTCCAAATGGAGGGGCCGGCGAGAGAACAAGGCCCTCAGTGAGGGAGGAAGGTTGTATAGTAGCTCCTGAACCCTTGTATTGTTCGAGAGGGTAAAAGCTGGGCCATCATTGGTCCAGAGAGGTGCTCCCGAGCGTCGGACTAATAATAGAAACGGTTTACAGGCAGAAAAAATGGGCTAAGACGAGATGACAAACCAAAAGGGTAAATGCTGCGCCAGAATTCGTGCGAAGCGGTCTAGAAAAGACGCCGGGCCTAGGGGGGGGCTGGATGGAAAAAGGAATTTGTAATTGGAATGCTAGATTGGAGACAGGCAAGCCACGGTAAGTTCGGTCAAGAGGGATTAGGTGGGAACAAAGGCAAAGCAAAGAAACGCGGGGCGTGACCCGTCAGAGCGGTGCCGTAGAAATGGGAGAGGTGGGGGGAGTCTTGCGCGGCATCTAGCCAGGCACAAGGCAGGGGAGGAGCGGCGGGAGGAAAAAGACGGGAAGTTTCATTGGCGAGAAAACAAAGGGATATCGAGGCCTAGACTGACCATAGGTCATATACCAAGATGCGAAAAGGCCTCGTGAGAGGGGGGAGACCGCCAATGAGTGAACTCTCGCTCTGGGGACGGGCACTGGGCGCTGGGACGGAGGAGGGCCGGCCAGGACTCAAAGGGGAAAGAACCGGGGTCATACCAAAGCGGGAAAGAAAAGGGGGGGGGAGGGGCTGGGTCGGTTAAAGCTGTCGCGTGGTCTGGGGAAGGTATATTTCCCACACGGGAGGAACGACAGATCTGCCGAAAGACTCAGAAGGTAGATCGAAGGGAGGGAGCGCCCGATCTGAACGCGCCTAAAAAACGGATACGGGGAAGAAGTGAGGGGGACGGGTAAAGGGCAGGGTCGTCGAGTAACCGAAGAGGACAAGAATTGAAGGGGGAGCGCGAGGGGGACTCAGGGGGAGAGCGGGCATGAAGGTTCTCGTGACAAGAAGGAGTGGGGGACTCACGAGGAGCTAAAGGTAGAAAGTTCTCCTACGATTTACCGGGGGAAGGAAAAAAAAAAACAGGCGAAAGACGTCGACTTGGCGTTATCTATCCAAGGCAGATGTGCATGGAAGGGCCTAAATCGCCGAGAAACCCTGTCTCAAAAAAAAGTCGCGCCATTGGAAAGGCAAGCAAAAAAAAGGGTTTTAACACGTGAAAAAGGAGAAATAAAAAACATCAGCGAAAGAGAGAGAATACGAAGTTCTGGCGAAGTCTGGTGCGGAGTGGGGGGCCGTGAAATCTCGTGCTGTAATACTATAGGGAAAATTCGCAGCAGTCCACCACGGAGGTAACAAAAAACGGGGGCGGTGGCCCGACAACAGGAAATTTCTCGACGCCGAGAGAAGACAATCAGGAAGCGACGAGGCAGTAGAAGCGTAGGGGGAACCCTACATAAACTTCGAGACACACAGCGTCCGATGGGGGTGATCGGACGGTAGAAGGCAGCCGGAACGCGGTCTGGACATGCTATGGGGGAACGGGCCGATGAGGGAGATAGGCTTCGACAATCTCATATGGAGGATCCCTCTAATCGTGGAAAAAATGTACCGCATTTGGGTGAGAGAGGATGGGAAGGGGTTAGGAGGGGACGCTGCCCGACACATACAGCTTCCTTCAAATCCGTGCGCACAAGAAAGGAATGTAAAACGAGGGAAGTACTCGGAGGGACGCCAGACGTTGGGGGGGGGCCGGGGCCGGGAAACCAGGGGTGTATCTCGGGGTCAGCCGTGGCAGGCAAGACGAATGTCGAAGGAAGAGGATTGGCTGCCTTCGACGGCAGAAGGGAACTCTCGACTAGCCACAAAACTCAGTGAAAGAACAAGAAAACCAAAACAACCTGGTGCCAACGAGCACCAGACCTCGCCCCTGAGTCAGGGGGGGGAGGCGAAAATACGCATCCCACCTGAAAACATAAAGGTAATCCAAACTATCAAAGAGAGAAACCAACAATCGGAGGAGGAGGGGGGAAAGAGGAGGGGATGATAGGGGCACGAAAGAAAATGGCGGGGGAGGGAGGACCATCTGCAGCGCGCGAGATAAGTAGACAAAAAAAAAAATGAGTGGGCGGTTTTTGCGGGAACGGGGACCTTGCTCTCTGCAAGGACTTATGGGGGCGCCGACGAAAGGGCGCGCCAAGGATGCACTCAGCGTGAAAAGCGACCGAAGGAAACGAAGACTGCTGCAAAAAAACCTTGTCTGACCCCTATAGAAGGGAGACGGAAAGATAGGTCAGGGCAAACGGGGGGGATGGTGAAGGGGATAACCTGCTGTGGAGGGAGGGCAGGGCCAACAAAACTAATCCATAACGGGATCCAAAAATTCGGGGAAACGTCTCCTGTCCGAGCCTCCCTTGAGAAAGCCTATTCTCAGATATCACACGGCATCACACATCAAGCCTCGGAGGGAGGGTCTCAGAAAAAAAATTCGTGCCGGGGAAGGACGACGATGGAGAAGATAGCTAGGTGTCATACGGACCAAACGCACTCGGCGCCGGAGGGCGGAGCATAGCTTGAAGTATGTTATTCATTGAACAACGCGATAGGGGGGGAAGAAAGGGGAGAGTGTATGGGGAGAGGAAGGCGTCTTGAAGGAGGATATATGTACTACAGCAAGACGGATGAGTTCGAGAGAATCTCTCCGTGAAAAAAGGGGACTTCAAGAAAGGGGGGTTGATTCACTAAGAGGCGCATCAGAAGAGTTCTTCAGCAAGAGAGGGAGAAAATATCGCACAGCGAGCCGATCTGTCATTCACAGAGAGATACAGTTAAAGCGCAAGGGGTGGGGCTTGGAAAGAAAAAGAACGTCATCGGGTCCCATGACGAGGAAGAAACAGAGGATGGGGTTGTTCGAGAGGAACATTCCAAAATGTAACTGAAAATGACATCTTCGACAGAGACAATGGACCGGGAAATCTCAAGCGACAAGGCAGATGAGTAAGAAGAGGTCCTAGAACACCCTGCGAGTCGAGGGAGGTTTTGAAGAGCGACGGTGTAATCGGAAGGGACAACAATATCCTGACGAAATGTGGGGGGCTTCATGTGCGGGGCTTCCAAGCAGGGAGGGACCTGCGAAAAACAATCTGGCGCTTTCAAACGCAAAAATCCGACAGTGGGGGCTATATTTGGGATTGCCGAGGGGCTGCAATGGTCAGACGAAGGGTGGAAAGTGGCTTAAAAGTAAAGAGACTGGGGACCAACAATGGATCAAAGGAAGGAAAAGAGGCAACCGGAGGGTTCTAGAAGAGGTCCGTGCTCTAGGGAGGTACCTTTGGTCAGACTGCCACCGGGAGTCAGGGTGGAGGAAGACGCGGGAAAAAACAATATCCGCCGGATAAACCGGGGTAGAAGGCACCCGGCCGAAAGAGGGAAAGGGGCTAGCGCAGGACTACATGAGCAGCGGACGCGAGGGGGAAGGGACGGCTTCTGTCCAGATACACCCGCCTAGATGGTATCGCATGTAAGCACAGGAGACAGAAAAGGGAAAGAGAAAAAAAAGCACAGCGAAGTGAAAGGGAGGAAGTCAAAGATGGGCAGGGTGGAGAACTGAAGATCAACCATGGGACACTGCCGAACGGGACTGGATTGATCAGGACTACATCTCATTACCAAAAGGGGGAATGGGCCTATAGGAGCACTACACACCAGGGGAAGGGGGGGGCAAAAAAAAAAGATAGAATAAAAAGAACAGAAAAGTGCGGAGTGCGGGAAGGGGGGGGAGGGCCGAGGAATAACAAGGTGGGGGCCGCAAGACTGGCCGCTGCCTGCCGCTGGGCCATGACTCGAGCATGCATCGA
>Ga0179593_1277313_pt1 | contig 10036 bp, 8 predicted proteins | sample CZODoug2_1_08_16_FD_185931 | JGI IMG/M metagenome (GOLD analysis project Ga0179593, IMG submission 185931) | Vadose zone soil fungal communities from Angelo Coast Range Reserve, California, USA - CZODoug2_1_08_16fungal (PacBio error correction) | ecosystem: Environmental > Terrestrial > Soil >...
CTGAGTGGAAAAAATGTCATCCGAAGCCTGGAATAAAGTAAGAAAAAGAAACGAAGACCAGCCGCAACAGAACACCAGCAGCGGGATAAAGGTGGAGAAGGACTAGGATCAGGCCTGGATCGAAAAAAAGACGGACGAGGCTTTCGTTCTGCACCGTTGAGAAAGCCCGTATATAAGGACAGAACAAGGAACTGAAAAAAGTGTTGAAGGAGTGGAATTTGATCTAGAAGGTAGGGAGACACTATAATCAGGTCTGCAGGGTCCTTCGCACATAGCCGGACGTGGGATCAGAATTGTTCGGTTAGTAAGTCTACTTACTCTACAGGGACGTTGGGAGGAGGCGAGAGCAGTGAGACGGCTTTGCTCAAAGTCCGCAGCAAAGGGTCTCGCAGTACGGTACCTGACGACATTAAACTAGTGAGAAGCCGAATCGTCTTCCAGCTGTGCGAGCGTTGACTCACAAAAAAAACATCGGCGAAGTCGCAAAGGTCCGGGATGGTCAATTGGAATTGAACGGGAGCGAGAGGACAAGGAATAGAGCTATCCTGCACTATCGCTGAGACGAGCGAGCACGATACGCGCTTTGTGGAATCGAGCGTCCAACATACTAAACGGCGATATCAGTCGGAGAAAGGAAGTCTTGAAGATGCAGCAAAGGCGAGCGCATCGACTCGTGCCAAAGGAGATACTGGGAGATGACACAACATGTGAAAAGATGGGGGCTCGGAAGGAACAAACTCAATAGAATCTCTTAAATATTTGGGATCGCAGGTTACCAGTCGTCGTCAAAGACGGCGACATAAGCATGAGGCAGCGATCACAGATGAGCAGGAGGCTCCCGCGCGCTTAGGTGGTCGCCGCGGATAAATGACAAGCACCCCTAAAAGGGACTCCGAGACCACTCCAAGGCAACAGCTCGACAACTCCTGCCGGGGGAGGGCCGTCTGTCGATCCCTGACAATGGGCGAGTCGGAGGGCCCACATTCTCGGTAGAAAAGCAATTCGAAAATCCTGGACCAGGCCGATTAGCGTTCTCCAAAGCGTTGTGAGAGGAGGGTAAGGTTTATCAAGCAAGTATAGCCGCACGAGTGCCGGAAAGGAAAAAGAACAATTTCAAAAGAAACGGAACTCAACGAAGACAGAGAGGTCGTTAAGGCAAGCCAAGTCTAAGATTTCCAAGAGTGGAATCTCTGGACTATTTGGTGGTGCGGAAGTTCAGGTAAGGGAGAAAAAAAGGTTCGGCGGGGCAGTGCGAAAGGCCGACCATGTTGGAAGAAAGAGGTCATCACGAAATAAACTACCAAAAGAAACAAGGCATGGTACTAAAAACAGTGATATTCGCGATCCCGCAAGTGGGAGTCACCAGTCGGAGGGGAGGGGGGCGCGCGGGAGGGTAAGAAGAGGGTTTGGTCCAATACATTTTCTTGGCTCGCGGGAGCAAAAAGGGAAGACGATTAAACCAGAATGGGATTCAATAGGATGAACCGACCTTGAGAGTTTTTCAAATAAGGGAAGTCCCCATACCGAACGGGGCTGCGTTGAGCTGGAAGGTGCCGCTCAAAAACGATGTCAGGCCGTCTCCAGAAAAAAAAATGCCAGCAGCTTTTTGGGGAAGAAAAAGGAGGGCGATACGAGGCCGGCAATCATACACAAGGACTTAGGGGTCAAAAGGGAAACTGCTGAGTACGAGCAATGAGACCGCCCGAACCGGTGTAGACGCGTTTGGCGGAAAGCAAAACCCGAATGGGAACTAACTAAGTCATATCTCGAAAAGAGTACTTTGATCAGGACCGGGGAGAAGGTCCCCAACAAAAACGAGGTCTACCATAAAAGACGCGCCGTTCGATAGATGACTGGGCGCCCTCCTAAGAGATGGGGGATTCAGAGTAAGCGAAAAGAAGAGGAAGAGCCTCTAGGTAGACCTATACCTAGTGCGGAAGGTCGTGTGAGGTAAACTTGCTGCTTCCTAAATGGGTAAGAAATCTGGGGGAAGGGTGTGGGAAACTAAAAAAACTGAACGATGCAGGAATTATGTGCGGGCATCAAGCGGGGAACATTGACAAGAGGCGGATGGAAAAACTCGGGGCGCAGGAGGGCCCAAACCGAGGAATGTACGAGGAGATGCAGGGTCTAAAGCTGGGGGAAACTGCCGCGGGGGTGGAATGCGACACAACCAAGACCCACCGCCGCAGAAAGGAGGGCGTGGCCGATTCAGGGGGGCTAGAGGGCTATGTCAAACAACAAGACTGAAGATCGTCGAGGGAAACTGGTCTGAATTGGGTAGGCGCAACTCGTTGCAAGTAGAAGTCTAGACGGGGCCGCCTGTTGCCCGTAGATATAAGTTGGGCAAATCCTGTCTAAAGCAGGGTGGAGTGCCGCACCTATCGAAATCTCCGAAACAACTTTCGAGGTGATGTCGGGGGGCTGAAACAAAAAACGACATCAGAAAGCTCCCTTTAACCTGTGGAAGCGACCAAATCCTGAAGAAGAGGACATCTCAGTAGGGGAGACTCCAAGATAGCCCCTTCGCATTTTTATCAGGGCGCTAAATAGGGGAAGGAAAGAGGGGGAATAATCGGGCCCACTCCATCATCTTCGAGGATGTCTGCGCTGGAGAGCTCGAATAAAAAAACACAGCTAAAATGATCTAGACAAGAGAGAGGTGCCTCCGCGGCGCATCAGGAAAGGGCGACTTAAAGACCGCGATCTTGGACAGGAAATGGACCAAAAAAGGGTGAACTGGAAAAAAATTGCGCATGAAGAAAATATGAGCTTAGTTCTAAAAGAATTCGTAGGGGGCTTCTTCCTGGTCGCGATATTCAAGTCGGGGGAGGGAAGGGAGGGTGACGGTACGCGTGCAAAAGTCCTCCAGGGAAATTGTGCGGCTATGAAAAGGGAAGGGGAGCGAACTCCAAAAGCTGGAGAATTTGCAAGTTCTAGAAAGCGGAACCGGGTAAGGAAGAATAGACTGGAAAAGAAGATGCGATTTCACGTTACCAAATTGAAACGTTTCACACATAAAGATTCAAGGGGGTTGACCGAGTGCGAGACACCATCGTCACTTTTAATTGCGTTTTGAGACGGAGAAGAAAGACCAGCGAGGGGAAAAAACGATACCCGCACTAATAAAGAACGCTGGGGCTGCAGAATGACGAGAGAGAGTCGTTGGACCAGAGGCAGACCTTAATGTGGAGTCAACTATGAGGCATCCAAGACTCGATTCAGGTAACGGACAGGGGGGAAAGAGGCCAAAGAAAAGGGGTAGCCGAGAAGCAAGATGAAGAAGGTGAGCAGCCTTCGAGGGGAGACTCTTCCGCGGCAAAATTAATCAAAAAAATCCTAGGCTTCAGGACATGAATCGCACTGATCTATGTTGCGGGTCTTCGACACTAGAACAGAAGCACCCAGGAGAGAAGGCTTGGGGCTTCAGAACTGAATGAGGCGGCAGTCAAGTCGGAACGCCGCCAAGATCACGGAGCCTACATAAAGAAGGACGCAACCGGTGGGCATAGAGAAAAGGCTCCTGCCTGTGGCCTGGCACGGAGTGACGTCTCTTGATAGCCGGAGACTTAAACCCAAAAGATTGCGGCATGGTCGGAAGGAGGGCCAGACGGCGCTACACTCAGCGGGAACTGGTCACCCTTTTCTGGCTGGAAAGAGGGCCAGCTCGAAAAGTCGGTAGTTAAAAAGGATTTCAGCGAATCAGCATTCGAGTGAGGACGTCGCAGTGGTAAAAGAAACGAAAAAGATCCTTTTGAGTGGAAACCATGAGGACGGCCCCACCAGCCCTCCAAGAAGAAGAACAATGGTGCTAAATTGACTTGACGGGAAGAAAAAAGGATACCCTAAAATTTAATTGTATTGAAAGTAAAGCTTAGAAAATGTGGAGAGGAGGGAGCGGGCGAGAAAAAGATTCTGCGACAAAGACACATCATCGGACCAAGCGTTTTCCAAAAATTAACTCACGGGGCAAACGAGTGGGGTCCGGAAGCCCAGTGTGTGCCAGGGAGGTGAAGGAGAGGCGGTAAACCAAAGTTGTTGACAGTCTACCCATTATGCGGCGACGCTCTCCAATGAAAAAGAGAAAGCCGGAGAAGACGAATCCGTGAACTTTTGAAAGGAGGTTAAGCATTAGAAAATGACCACAGAAGAGAGGAAGGAAGGGGGGGAACTCGACGTAGGGGCAGGACACAGGCCTTACCGTACGGATGTGGGAAGGTGGGCAAGGGGCAGGTCCGTTGATCGAGGAGGGTGCAGCTTGCCTCCGACTCGCTGAGGCAGGCGAGCGTAGATGAGCTAAAATGCGGTCTAAAAGCTCTGAACTACTAGCCGAGATACGGCGATTCCTCAATCTGGGAGAGACACTGCTTGGCTGCGTTCTACATCTAAAGAGTGCACTGTCTTCATCCAACCACGAGGTGCGCCTGATGGGAAGAAATTAGACGAGTAAAATCTGAGGCATGAAGTATCGAAGCTTTACTACTACTAAGAAAACGCTAGAACCATGGCACGAAGGGGGAAGACATCTATAACAACACTTAGAGAGGAGCGCGAGAACTAATAACTCGAGAAAACTGATCAGGGGACCAAAGCGCTCACCAAATAACGTGAGAAAAAAATTCTCCTTTCAGCAATTACCACCGCTCCCGAGATGCTGTGGTGAAGAAGGAGAACGATTGGCAGAGCGTCTGGGAGAAGTCACCATCGGCACGACAAGGACGAACAAGCCGTACCCAAGGATTGCGCGAGAGAAAACATGGCATAACTATAAGCGACTACTCGATGAGAACCTACAAATATTTACAGAGCCATGGTCGAGACCGGCTGCACCTCGTACGATCACCTAGAAGAGAATGGAATCTCTCCTTGAAAACGTAGAGAATGGGAGGCTACCTAAAGGCAGGGACGGACCTGGACGCGAAACCAGAGACTAAATGACTTCTTATATCTGGCGTGCGCACCATGGAAAACAGAGGTGGTTTGCGGCTGGCGGTCATAGTTCTAGGAGGAGGAAGTACATGACTGTGTTCCACCTGCAAAATACTAGAATCACAAAAAAAGAGTAGTATGAAAAAAAAAAGGAGATCGGCGAAAAAAATAATTTTCACGGAACTACTATCCCTAACCGCCAGCCCTCAAGCTAAAGAGGGAAGGAACCCATGGCTCAATTCATCAAGCCGGTAGAAAATGATCGGGAAGGAAAAGGTCGCCCCGCGACTGAGATCACGGAATTCGACCCACTAAGGGGGAACTTGATGAACCGAACAGGAGAGGGGAATCGATCGGCGAGGGGGAGGAAGGGACTCCTGATGGTCGACCAGCTTGGACTGTCTGAACGAAGGAAAAAACAGAGTAGAGGCCAGGGACTGCCAACGTTTCGAAATTGCTCCATCCAGCCGACAATGTCGCACAGGCTGCATGGAACCGTACCTTGTTGAAAAATTGAAGACCTACCGTAGGCTAGTTCACTGGAGAAAACCAGCATCGCGATGCAACCACATTGCAAGGAAGGGCCTGAGGCTAATAAAAAAGCGGTGAAGCGATCGTCCCGCCCGATCTGAGGAGAAGAGTCAGACGAGGCTGGCAAACTCCTCTAAGGGAGAGAGGAAAGTTTTTTATGATTTACGGCACATGGTGATCGTCGGATAAAAAAAACATCCCTTCCTTCATGCGCACAGAACAATAAAACGGAGAAGACGGAGGGTCGTTTTGAGATGACTACGTCCTGCCACGATTGGGGTTGAAGCCCGTGAAACATCCGCAGATGCCTGACCGAGGTTGAGACTTTCCAGTCCTGAGGAGCACGAGAGCAAACTGCGTAAAAATAAAAATAATCACCTCTACAGCATCGCGCGCGCTGAGGCTTTTGACGCCTCCCGAGAGATCTGGACTGAACCTCACGAGAGGGCGAAAGAACTAAACATAATACTAAAAAAAACCTCCTTGTCCTTGATGCGACTCGTCCTTGACCAGGGACACCGCCGTCGGCAAAGGGGAAACTGGATATTGGGGAAAGGCGGGAAAGAAGGAACACCAATCCACGATGAAGAAAAGCTTTTCTAGGGAACGTCCTTATAGCGTCAGGCCAGGGTCTGTTCGCATGTTAGCAAGCCGGGCGCCCGCAGACAGAAAGATGCGCAACACAGCGAGAGGCGTAAGAACAAACCGAGGGCGCCAGAGGAACTGTAACGATTGGGGGGGGTCTATGGGGAGGGTAAGGTGTCGCGCAGAACAATGGATCCTCCCGTCTCGAAACCGACAGTTTAGAAGGAAAGGCCTCCTCATTCACAAAGCGCGGGGTCGCCACCAGATTACGACAGGAAGCATATTCCAAAAGATGGAAGGTGTCGTCGTCGCTGAGGGGCAGGCCGTCATTTGTTCAAAGACGTTACCGGATAGGAACTGTCGGGAGAAGAAAAACTGTGCGACCTAAACGGAGTAAAGATGCTATAGGAAAAGCAACCTGCTCTCATAAAACCGCCGATGTCGCGCTGCAATACTCACATCCCCGAACTTGAGAAGGGACTCTTTAAAGATGGTCAGGAGCCGTATAAGAAGCAACCGAGACAACCATCAAAAGGTTAAGAAGAGAGGGAAAAATCGGCCCGCTAGCAGAAGCGCGAGCCCTACCTTAAAAACTGAAAAGGAACCTGCAGCCGTAAGATTAAAAAAAATGCCGTCCGAAGAGACAGCGTCAGCAAAGGAATTTCCAATCGCGCCTCCGAGACATCCGAGATGCCGACGAAGAAGCCCGGGTGCTAACGTTCTACTCAGACAAGAAAAGCGCTCGGGTATCTCGAGATGGTTCGACCGAAAGATCAGGGACAGAGGTAAAAGAAGAAGGACGCGAGCCGCTCTATAAGATACTATAAAGATGGAGTCTGAGGAAAAAACTCTTCTTGCCGTGCTGGATGCCTTTGGGTCAAAAATCTGAATGATGGGAGTTTCTCATAGGGATGCAATCCTGTTCTGGATGGCGAACGAAGGACTTAACAGGGGAAGCAAACCCAGTCGAATTCATTAGGGTCTTCGGGTAGAAAGGAAAGCTGGGTGGCATTCCACAGTCAAACCAACGACCACCGAGCAAAAGGAAAGAGGGCGTTAAATGGAGGGGTTTCGAAGGCACGGCGTGCTGGCAACAAGCAAGAGGGTCAGAAAGAAAATTGGTTCTCATCTTCAACTATTTACGGAAACACTACCGCCTTGGGGGGAGCGATCGTCTAAAGTCAGCCCGCGAGAAAGACTGTGGTTGCCGCAGAAAATTCCAAAAAGCAGTAAAAAAGACGAGGGGGAATACGTGCTGGTGAGGTTTGTAGAAAAGCAAACGACATCATCTGACCTTTAACACTGTGGAAATTACGCACACCTGAAAAATGAAATAATGAACATTCTTAGCCGAATACTAATCTAAAAACATGCTCCAAACATGTGGCGCGTTAAAGAAACAGCGGACTGCCACGTTCAAAGAGCTCGGCCGACCATCGAATCAGATGTGAAGAGGAGGGAGTCGCACAACAAAGAGGAGGAAGGTCCATTCACCCTCTAAAAAGTCTAGCTGCTTCGAGATCGGCGAGATCTTGAAGGGTTAATTAAATGGGTTAGCGCAGGCGCCACACATGGAAAGTAATTGAAAAGCGGGGAAGATTAAAATGAGAGATTTGCTTATAGAGGTTGGCGATCAGCTGTTGACGCTATTATTTTCTTTTAGGTGCTAAAAAGAACCATCACGGAGAGGGACCGCGTCCGGTGGCGGCGATGCGACGATGAGGAACAGCCACCTCGGCCGCGAATAAAAACGCGAGCCACGGTCAAGGAATGAGGTACTAGTTGTAGAAATTTTCTACTAAAATTTCAGCCGGGGCCAAATCCGACGTTCTGCGATTGTTGTGGAAGACTCCTATTCGACAAAAAAAGACTGGGCAAAGACGGGAGGGGAACGGGTAAGTTTGATGTCTTTGAGAGAGGCAACCCAGAAGGGGCCAAACGAAAGAATAATAGAAAGAAGGGGTTGCGGAATAAATGAGAGGAAGGTTGATGACAGAGAACATTGTATTCAAAAAGAAAAAAAAAAAAACGGTGAGACAAGACCAAAGAAGGCACGCTCTGCGGTTCGAACAAAGGAGGACGAAAGGTAAAAAGAACGCGCTTGTGTACGCACCGCAATAGGTCTCAGAGGTGAAATAGAGAGGCTCTTTCTCTTAAAAAAAGCATTACAAACCCTATACCTCTATCTCAGGGAGGAACCGCTAGAGATCGACCGTCAGAATGGCGGCTTCAGACATCGAAGCAACCGGCAATCTGCGGAAATCATATCTGACGTCGCGGCGGGAGAGAAAAGAAACGCAAATATAGGACACGTCGGTCCTGAACGAAATAAAAGGCTCAAGACGGTTCCTCGCGAAGCGCCGGCCGGGCCTTCACTTAGGAAGAATCAGAAAAACCGATACCTCGGGAAGAGAAAAGAGTCGGAAGGAGGAGAGGCGTTCCATACTACGTAGGGAGAAGCGCACGCAGCGCAATGGCCCCAGTTCGCAAAGGGCAACAAGTAGCTCGTAAGTGAGAGAACGGAACAGGGCGGGAACGATCGGCGAAGATCATGACTTCATGCAGTGGGAAAGCGGAAGCCCTATCAAGGGAGGGGGGAACCAAGAAAACGGCCCAGCCCCCTCCCCCAAATACATGGCTAAATAAAAGATGCTTCGACTGGCTAATCATGCGAAAAAAGCGGGGGTAGGAGGAAGCGTCACAACGCGGGACAGGTCGGCTTCGAGCGACTGGTGCGAGGCCCCAGGTGCATGCGCGACCTTACAGGTAGACAGGGACCCCAATCTTTCCGGGGGGGAACAATGGGGGCACTCGCGAAGGACCGACCCTTTATAAAGGCTGTTCGCTGGCAGCTGAGGACGCCAGCGGCATGGGGGAAAAATTTTGCATATGCGAGATCTCAACAAGGGACGGCCTCCCAAAAGAAAAAAACAGCAATCAAAAACCTGGGTTCACGGATTTTCGCATTATACCATAATGACCCCTACCGCAGCAAGGAAAAGGGTCGCTCGGAAAAACATTTTCCCATTCGCGCCGCATAGACCGCCGAAAAGGGGGAGAGCGGGTGCAAATGGGAGGGTCTAGCATCGCATGGGAATTCCAAACATAATGGAGGAAGAAAAAGCGCGCAGGAAGGTTCGACGCGCCGGTGATCGTAAAGGGGCAAGAAGGTCTGATCACCCGACGAGAAACGACGGGAGACGAATCCAAGCTCGGTCGGCCGGGGAACTGGGTAATCGAGCTAACAAATAGAGGGGCCGTTCCTTCGTCATCCACCCACGACTGAACTTGAGGACGTCGGATGAGATAAAAAGTACTGCAAAGGCGCGGAGCAAGAAAAATACCTAGAAGAAGACCATTTACTAGCAGGGGGGACTACATCGATAAACCACGGCGTCTATCGGTCAATCCACGCGGCGCAGCGGACTAATCTGGCCCGTATAAATATAGCCGCAAATCCTATGAAAGGGCCTAGGAGACAGGACCCTTCCAATCCCTTACCACGGCGCCGCGATGCGGGTGGTGATCGCAAACTATTGGCAAAGAGAACGACTGGAGGTCACATCAGGTCGCAGCCCAACGGGGGCGAAATACATTGGGATGAAAGCATCCGAAGTAATCCTAGCCACGGAAAACGACGGCAAATGGTGCATCTCCGATTTAAACGCATCAAATAGAAGCAATCCGAACCTGTTGCTAAAGGGGTCAGCGGGAGCAGGGAAAATAGCCACCTCAAGAGGAAAGCAAACCTAAGAAACTGGATCGTCCCATCAAGCCTTTGCCACCAGTCTGTCTTCCCCCCCGAATTTGAACAAAGGCCATGCTACTGAACGAGGAACGACCCCCTGCCAAACGACTAAAAGGGATTTAAAGCGGGGAGTTCAAAACCAACACCTGGGGCCTGCCCAGAAGGCGGTTGTTTGGCTTGTGGCTTGAACAGGGGCGTCGGGGGTGGCAGAAGAACAAAGTGTAAAACCTGTTAAACTCTCTA
>Ga0179593_1398292_pt1 | contig 10036 bp, 8 predicted proteins | sample CZODoug2_1_08_16_FD_185931 | JGI IMG/M metagenome (GOLD analysis project Ga0179593, IMG submission 185931) | Vadose zone soil fungal communities from Angelo Coast Range Reserve, California, USA - CZODoug2_1_08_16fungal (PacBio error correction) | ecosystem: Environmental > Terrestrial > Soil >...
AAGAGGTCGAAGAAAGCGGGGGGGGTCTTTATTGGTTGGTCAACGCGGAACGTTTCGGTGGAAAGGAGGGGAGTGAGAGAGAACTGGGGGGGGGTGACTATCCTTTGTTAAAATGGCGCCTTCTCGGAAAGTGAAAAAGCCATAGTTGCCGCCTTTTGATACAAAGAGAACGACTCAAAGAAAAGAGGAAGGTTCCCTTAGGACCGAGCAATAGTTGAGAATTAAGACAAATGTAAAACAGAAAAAAGAGGGGGGGTTTCGGAACTTATCAATGATCTCCGGTTTTGGTTGCTTTGGGCCGAAAAGATGGGAGGGTGGGTGGAAATGGGCTACTGACTATGGAAAGTGAAAAGGGATACTGAGACGTTAACCAATCATTTGGGGGCGGAGCTTGCCTGGGACGTTTCGAGGGCGGGTTGGGGGGAGAACTCCAGCGGGTACTGGGAAAGTTCCTAAGTCTGGACACTTGGTGCCAAAACGGCCCAACTATAGAAAGATTTATATTACTCAGTCTCCAGGGGCGAATGGGGAAAACGGGGGGAAGGGGTGGTCAATATGTTCTGAAAAGAATCCCTTGACGATGAAGTTAGGAGACAAGTTGCAGCATGGTTTGGGGGGAAAAATAGGGGAATGCGGAGCCCTTAAATTCAAAGGGGTATGTTAAGATTGTGCCAGTTTTATCGAGTGGCTCCTTTTACGGTGCAGAAAACAGAATCGCAGGAGGGAGGGTTTAGAAAATATATGATGTACCTTTCGATTTAATGGGGTGGTGGGAAAGGAAAGCAATACATCGGCCCCTATGGTAATAGGTTGGCTGGGGTTTTAAAAGAGGGACTTGTCATGTTTAGTGAAAAGGTTTTACAAAGGGGGTTTGTCCATAGGTCGACCGAAAATTATCAAGAGAGGCTGTCCGAAAGAAACTAGACAGCCGATGCTGCTTGGGGCGGCTCCGAGGACAAGGGAGGAAAAGGTTCTGCTTTTTAAAAAGAGAAGATCTGTATGTCTTGCCGGGGGAGGATTGTTGTGTGTGGGGGAGTGGGTGTTAGGCAGGCACGGCCATGAGCCAGGCTATAGGCGCCCAAGGCTGAAAAAAGGGTACCAAATCCTCGTTACTGGGTTAAGGGGGGGGAGCGGTCAGGGATAAACGAACAACCTTAGAAGGAGGAGGGGTAAACACGGGAAACACAAATGGGGGGGGAAGGTGTGAACGAGGCGGCTCCTTTTGAAATCAAAAATTGTGGGGAGAAAGGAAGATGGTTGGGAAAATCCCCAAACCGATGTTTTCCCGTGAACGGACAGACGCAGCCGGTCACCTTGGGCTAGGGAGATGGGGCCCGGCCCGGGAACCCCGGTAATGAAGGCAGCAGGGGGAGAAGGGGTAGGAAGAAATTCGACGAAAGGCGATGGAAAAAAAAATTGGGCACGGATAAGGAGTCAATTATTCCCATTGATTTATCACTGTTGAAGGGGAAGAAGTGAACTTTAGGGTTGGACCTTGCCGGAGAGTTGACACGGAATGGAAAAAAGGGTGTGTCCTTTAACAGGCAGTATCGACAATTCATCATAAGAAAAGGTGGCAGCCCGGAATGGGAGGAGAAGAGAGGGGACTCTACCCTGGGGGTATGTGGGATGGCGTGAGCATACAAATGCAGTAAAGAAGAGTCGAAAGGGACTGACCTTTCAGGGGTCTGTGGGCAATACCAGGGGGGGTGTGCCCGCATAGGTGGCTTGGGGGGTAGAGTTGTAGGAGCGAAGGGGAGGGCACAAGGGAAGAAGGGTGATGAATACGCTTCCGCCTCTGCCTGTTGGAGTTTCGCGAGAAAGCATTCCAAAGGTAAGGAAAAAAAAAAAAGGGGAAGGAAGGGACAAAGGGACTGAGTTCCATACCTCTATGGAAGGAAAAAATATCATGGATAGACAAAAGGACCGATGGGATGGTGGGATAGCGACGAAAAAAAAAAAAAAAGGGGGGGGGAGGAGACTAAACCTCCCGCGGTAAGGACCATTACGCTATGCTGTGATAGGTTAGAATCGGGGGAGGGTCTGGAACCCTTCAATTTTTGGCAAATAATTCACCCGCGATCATGATCTGGGATGAACTGCTGGCTCAGGACGGAAAATCACAAGAAGTAAACTTCCATAAGGGGGGGAAGGAAAAAAACTGACAAGGCACGAAGAACGTCTAAAAAAGGAAAAAAGTGGATGGGTTCAAAACCAACCAAGGGCAAGGTGGCAACGACCCCACCCCGGGAAGTGGAGAACGCGAGTGAGATGTGAGGGGGAAGAATCACCCAATCCAAACCACGGGTAGGGGCTACTCGATCTAGAAAAAAAGGAAATTAAAAATTTATATTATAATGAGATAATTCCAATTGCAGGCAAACTCGGTTTAATTCCGTGTTCCAACAGCGGCAACAAAGACCGATTACAAGGAAAAAAAACACGTTAGAAGAATGGAGCCGTCAAATATTATCAGGCAAAGGTAAAAGAGAAGGGGGAGAGTTACACTTATCCCCCCCTTCATCCCTGGGCCGCACCTACTACATGGTGAATTGGCAGGCCCCCGAAAGCAAAGTCAAAGGGGGAACGATCTATTGAGGGGTACCGGGGAACATGTGGGAGGTGGAAAAAACAACCCCATCTAGTCATTCGGCCCCAAATGGTTGAGTGTCAAACACGGAGTCCGGGATAGGGCAAAGGAAAAGGGGGATGTGAACCGTAGGTCAATCTATATCCTGCTAAGGGGCCCTACCTCTAAGCAAAAATTTAACACATTCACAAGGCGGAACAGGTAAAGCCTGGCGGGAAGGCTAGGCCTGTGAGACATGGCTCGGCACTGGAAGGCAAAAAGGGACGAAAAACAAGACTCCATCCGGCAGACCCGATCGGGGCTCGGTGAAAAAGAAGGAAATCTTAGCGCCGGGAGGAACTCGCGTGAGCCCGAAAGAAAAGAGGACATTCGTCTTTTCAATCGTGAGGGACCGGTAATAAGAGGGAAAGAATAGGAAGAGGCTAAACGAATGGCAAAAATTGGCCACTCCTTTCAGGGCAAGAAAAGCAAGAAAAAATGGGAAAGAATTCCCAACTATCCAGCTTTCCAATACTGTGGTCGGAAATGAAAAAACCAAGGAAGGAACAAGAATGAGAATCGACGGTGTTTCTACGGGGAGTCCGCCTGCTATTGGGATGGAAAGTACAAGTCTCACTAAAGAAAAACCCCTGTAACAGCTTAAATAACCCAGAGGATGAGGAGAAGGAATGGTGGTCACATCCTACGTCTCTGCCACCATTCTACATGGGGTCTCCTAAAGAGTAACTTCCAAGGTTATCAGGAAGACTGTTACAAAACGTCTCAACAATCGGGGCAGTTGGAGACGAGTTGTAGATACTGAACATAGAGAGATTTGACGGTGTCAACAAGGGGAACTTGGGGGAGGACACGTTCACGTAAAAGACTCGTATTCTACAAACGGCGCAGTGCGGGCAAACAAAGGCCCGCATTCAAACCGAGGTCTGCAAATGTCGAAACTAAAAGAGCTTAATTCCCTATGAAAATACAAATACAATCCTTAGAATAAAAAAGAAAAAACGGAGGAGTTCACAGAGATGGTCAGAAAGCGCTACCGCTTCTAGTTTGACGGGGTCGAAGAAGAATCAAAGATGGCTATTCTACGAAAGGGCAATTAGCGTTAGGAGGGCTCGGGGTATAAAATTCTTTAAAATGGCTGAACGCAATCTCAGGGAGGGGAACATGTTCTTCAAAACGAAGAGCTATCTTCGGCCCTACCTGCCCAAAGGAAGGAGGCACGCAAGGGGGGAATAAAAAAACAAAGAGAACACCGATGATGAACTATCTCAATCCAAAGCAAAAAAGAGGAAAGGGGCTTCAAAAAGATTATATAAAGAGGGGTGTCTATAATCGGGTAGATAGGGGGGGGTTTGAGGCGAAGAGTCAGGGTTGGACAGTAGGGAGTGAGGCGGAAGAAGAGTCTATCCGGGTGTAGAATGGGCAGCTGGGCCACACGAGGGGGAAGGGAATGTGATACCATCGACCTACTATAAAGCTATTGGGAAAAAGGACGGCTAAAAGACAGGTTGATGACTTCCGCCCGTCAAAAAAACGGAGTGGGAACATGAAAGAGGGGAAGAAGGAGAAAAGTTTTTGCGGTTCCGAACGAAGGGATGGTCATTTGGGTGTCATGGTCAGAGGGGAAGGCAAATATTACGGAGTATCGGGGGGAGCGTGTAAAAGAATGGGGAATAGGATTTCCTGTCTTAATGTCCTTCGTGGGTCGGCATACCAGTGGGGAACTGTAAGGTGAAGATAAAGGACGTACAGAGAAGTTTTGGCCACGTCCAAATGATATGATGTTAAGATCCCATCGGCTCAAAAAAAAGTCGATGGTGCCGCCGGGTTTAGAGAAAAAGGTGGATCATCCTTGACGATACTCTTTTTATTCAAAATGGACGAATGGGGGGGCAGCGGTAAGGAGTGGGAGAAAACTTAAATTAAGGATGTCTGTTAAGTGTTTCAAGTGGAATAAAGGTATCCAGTTGGAACGCATCCCGCCTGGAGCGGGGAAGGATAAATTTCCCTGGGTCTGGAAAAGTGGGGGGGTGGAAGGACCAAAAGAAGGGGAAATATAGAGAGGGGGTGAACTGGAAAGGGTGACTCATCGTTCTTGGGATGTCCGAAAGGGGGAAGTATTGGTAAGTTTTTGCCCAGAGATAACTTAATCAAGATCTTACGTCCTCAAGAGCAGAGTGGTCTTCTGTCAGGGGAGGAAGAAGAGAGAAGGACCGTTCTACTATTCGTCGGGGAAAAGAGACGGATTCGGCAGAAGGATGGGGGAAGGAGGGGGGGGGTGGTCTTGGGTTGTGAGATGGGCGGCAAGGAAAAAGCGGAGCACCCTTAAGAGACTTCAAATCAAAAAATGATGACCTGATGTTTTCTAACTTTACTGTTTTAAATGGGGGGTGGGGGGAGAGGGGAAAGGTGCCGAAAGAAAGTAGCAGGATCTTGCTTAAAGACGGTCACAAGCAATTTTGCCGGTGAACCGCGCGGGGCGACCGGGTGGGCAAAGAAAAAAAAACCGGGTTGGGGGGGGGGAAATTGACATATCTTGGGGGGGGTGGAAATCCCCAAACGGGGAAAGGGGACCCGCCCATCGATCCGGGGAAAATGGTATATGCGTCTATTTGGTCAAAAAAAAAAGCACTTGTAACTCCATGTAGTAGGTGAGGGGCCGTTCTGCCTTTGATCTTGAATTCGTCGAAAGGCGCTTTTCCTTTGGTTCAGAATGATAAGTAAGGGAGTAGTCAAAAGGAGTGAAAAAAAAAGGTTGACTGTATACGTGGAAGGCTTTAGTTTTAGGGGAGGAGAAATTTTGAACACTGACTTTACGTGTTGGCCCCTGAACCTGGCCATTATCGCCCAGAAAAGATCATAGACCGGGGACCGGGACTGGGATAGATAGGAGGAAAGGGAAATCTACCTTGGGGTTGATTGGGGAGCATACCCTGAAATTAGGAAGGATCGAAAACTTCCTTTGGGAACCGTTCGGGTCTTTTAAATAAACAGGGGGGTGGGGGCCCGCATAAGGGGTCGGGGGGCAAGGGGGTAGCTGTTCTTCGTCGCCGGGTAGGTGGGTGTAAGGAAAGGACTGGAATTTGGCATCTCTTCCGCCTGAGGACAGGGGGAGTTTCCGGCCCGAGGAGCAGACTCAAGAGAAGAAGAGAAGGGGGGATTCTGGAAAAAAAAAAAAGGGTGGGGCAAAGGGTCCAGACCTCGTATTGACTTTCCATATCATAGGTATCCGAAATGGTAATTACCGGGGGGGGGAGGGGGGATTTTTGGGTCGGATCTCGATCAAAAACAACAACTAGGAAAAAATCTAAAGAAAAGAAAGAAAAACATAACCATCGGGGGGGGAAATGGTGACGCAGCCTAGATTGTCAGTCACGAGTCACGACTCACTTGAAGTTGGGGGGGGAAAGAAAAAAGGCCAATGCTATAAGGGTGTGCTTGACTCCTCGGGCCGGAAAATCACAGGCAAAGAGGGGAAGGGATTCCCATCACGCAAGAGTTAAGGAACCACGGCAGGAGGAGAAAAAACAGCTACCATTCAAAACCTAATGCGGGGGAACCCACAAACGTGTCGATTTTCAACGACGCAGGCAGAAGGAAGGGGTTCAGTCAACCGACGCTGAAATGGCATGGGGCAGAAAACCCGCAATCCCAGGACAACAAGGGTTAGTTGAGGCTCCGATCGCGACTTAAGGACGGATGGGGAGAGGAAGGGAGGGGGGGGGGGATAATGCAGTGTAAGGCAACCTGGGTAAAGGCCGGGGGAAACCGAGAAGGCATTCTAACTGTCCAGCGTGATCAAACGGGGGGAAGAAAGGAAAGGGGAAGAAAAAGGAATACTTATCAGGCCAAAGAAAGAGCATTTCGAGAGGAAAGGTCTACCCAAGGAATAGAAAGAGCATCAAAATAGGACCTTGTTGATAAGTGGGAGGGGGGCCACATCTCAAGAAGTAAATACCACTTTGCAACTTATCGGGGGAGCGGTAAACGATTTAAGAGGGTGGGGGTCAGGACCATAAAGGGGAGGTTAGGAACCGTTTTGATTTGGCAAAACAAGCTGAGCAGCTGCAGGGGGCCAATTCACCATGGTGGGGAGGTTACCGGGAAGGTTCCGAGATATAAGGCTAAAGGCGAGGGTACATGACCGCTAAGAAACGTGAGAAAAAAACAGTACGAGGAAAAGAGGAAGGCTCAACCTTGGCGGTGACTAAACTGGGTAGAGATGGAGAAAAGGAGTCTCAAAAGGGAAACCAAAACAACAACAAGATACATCCGGAAGAATAAGTCGGTCTATGGGTGAAAAGGATTAAGGTCAGGAACTGGTCTTCCTCGCGGTCACCGACGGAATCCAGCGGCTTTTAAAAAAATCGGGGGAGGGAAGAAAAAGGGGAAGACTTTATCATCGTCGTCCGATGGCAAAAATTTTGGGGGGGTGGTAAAAACCAAAGAATTAATAAAAATGAAAAAAGAATGGGGGGACACCTTCCGCTGGGACTAGGCGGGGACGGCGGGGGGCGGGGGAATTCCCCCCCCAAAAAAGGGAAACACTGGAAATTCGTCTGAGTGGGAGAAAGGGCTACTACTCTAGTAGGGATTGCCTACCCACAGGAGAAAAAAAGTGCAAAAATGGAACAGGTGAAAACTCATCATCGAATTTAGTGGGGGTCAGAAGAAGTCTATGCCAAACAGGCGGACATGGCTAAAAGTAAAAGAGGAAGAGGAGAACCCTATCTGAATCAAAAACTAGGAAACAATACGGACTTTTGAGCGCGATGGGGGAGCTCTACAAAACATCTCTATCGGGAACGGTGGCAACACGGAGATTCGGAAGAAGTGACACTGAAAAAGAAGGGTAGGAGAAAGACGAACGGCGTCAACCACACAGAACTCTAGCCACCATTATTGGGAAAGGGCCAGAACTTGAAAAACATCGAGGAAAAATAGCGAGTCCCTATGGCAATAACCAAATGAAAAACCGAAAATGAGGAGGGGAAAAAAATCAAACCTGAGAGATATGCTAAAGAAGTCATAATAAAGAAAATCATAGTTGGGAAAGGGCGAAGTCAGGACAGGAGCGTACTACTAAAGGTGGTGTCATCGCTGGGGCGGAAGGTACAGGGGGTAAAAAAAAGTAGCAAAACTCCTGGGTAGGTCAACTTCCCGAGGGTAGCACATGTCTGAAAACAAGAGGCGAGAGGACTTCCTCTCTAAACTACAACTCCTAAACCCTTCACTCTTCCTCGGCAAAACCCCGAAATAGAAAAGAAATTATCTACAGAAAGCAAAACGCAACAACACAATGGAGGAGGAAAATAGGGGAATATGGGGAGGATAAGAGGGGGGGAGGATTGGGGTTTTTTCCTGCTTCGGTCATTGAATGGGCACGTTCGAGCAGATCGCGAGGGCCTGGTGGAAAGGAAGGGGAGAATTAGGGGAGGGGACTGAAAGCATATATTGCCGCCATTTGATAACAAGATCAACTGGGGAAAGAAGCACACGATTGATCCTTCGTCGCCGTGGGATGGACTTCCGCATGTCAAGAATCTGGGTAGGGGGAGGGAGGGGAAGCAGAGGAAGAGATACTCTCGTTGGTGGGATTTTTTCGCGACGAGGGAGTGTCCCAAGGGGGGGGGGAAGGGAAAATGAACGATAGGTACTTCGTATACGGATGGGGTAACCATCAGGTGCATAGGAGTTAACAGGGAGGGAAGGGGGCCGGGGGGTCTTGGGGGGCGCCTACCATCGGGATGGCCCGGGTACGAAAAGAATTTTTTACCACCGGAAAAAGAGATGTAGAGATACACGCTCAAAAGGCGTATGGTGCCAGGAAGGTGGTTAAAAAAAGGTCATATAGGGGGGGCACAATGGAAGAGGTCCTCTTAGGAGCAACATGTAAAAACCTGGTGGGGGAAAGAGGAAGAGGAGAAAAAGTATTCCTAGATTTCGGGAGTTCCAGGTGGGGAGAAAGGGTGAGCCTTGGACCGGGTCAGCCCTTCCCAGCGGCGAGCGGTATAAAGGAGAGGAAGGTGACAATTGGTCTGGATTGGGGGGGGGGGGAAAGGGGGGCAAGAAACGAGCAAAACGAGAAGTAGGGGGGGGGGGGGTGGGGGTTGGGTGTGTGGGGGGGGGGTGGGGGTGGTTGTGGGGGGGGAGTTGGGTGGGGGGGTGGGGGGGGGGGGAGGGGGGGGGTAGGGGGGGGGGGGGAGGGGGGGGGGCGGGGAGAAGAGGGGGGGAGGGGGGGGGAGGGGGAAGGGGGGGGGGGGGGGGGAGGGGGGGGGGGGGGGGTTCCTCAAATTTGGGTGGTTGTTCCTGTGGGGGGCTATGGAGCGCAAGGGGGCGTGTTGAGTGTGGGTGTTCAGTGGTGGGGCGGTAGGGCGCCGTGGTCGGGTGTTGGGCGGCATTGTGGGGGAAAGCGAGTCCGACAAAGTCTTACCGGTCTCGCGCCACGATAAAAGCGCTGAGGGGGCGGGCGGCTCCGAAAGACCGGGAGAAGGAAGGCCGGAGGTTACCAAAGGAAGGATTCGTGCGAGGGGGGGGTTGGGGGTAGGTGGGTATCAGCTGCCCATGATAACCAGGCAGGGAACGCCAAGGCTGAAAAAGTGGACAAATAACGGGGTTAAGTGGTGGAGGAGCAATAAAGGGAAGAAAGGAGCCGTGAGGGAGAGGACACTACGGTCAAAGAAAGGGGGGGAAGGGAAGGGAAGGATCCGGTTTGAATCAAAAAAAATTGGGGCGAAAGGGCCAATAAAAGTTTGTGGAAATCCCCACCATGGGGTGAACTGGGACCGGGGAAATAGATCAGGTGCACAGGTAAAGTTATAAAAAAGGGGGAAAGGCATCCCGGTAGTAGTGTCTGACGATGGCTGCCGGGGGCAGGGAATGATACAAAAGGGGCAGATTGGACCAAGGGGGGGGGAAAGAATACTATTGAAATGTCACAGTCTTGTCCAGTGGAAGAAAGGGGACGTGGGGGGAATCGGAGGTTAAGTTCCGTCAGTTGAACACGAATGGTCCAGGGGGGCCTGGTACCCTTGAAAATTAGCGCCCTAAAGAGCCATTTTCACAAAGGAAGGTCAGAGAAGAGGCGTGGGACCTACCACTTGGGGGTATGGGATTGGAGGGGAGGAAATACCTGAAATGATTCAGCAGAGAGACACGGCATGGGTCCAAGGGCCGGTCTTGCAAAGAAAGGGGGGTTGTAAAGGAAGAGGTGGATTGTGAAGGTAGCTGTTCGGATGAGCAGGGGAAGGGGGGGCATGACTACTTTAGGGGGAATCGATTCCTCCTCTTCAAGGGGAGTTAAGGAATTCTATTAAATCATGGAGAAAAAGGAAAGGGAAAAAGAGGATTGGTAATTAAGGGCCAAGTACGGAGTTCCAACCTCTTGGCTTGACCATATCATATAGCAGCATTGGGCACCTTACCGAGGGGAAAATGGGGTTTTGAAGG
>Ga0179593_1407706_pt1 | contig 10036 bp, 19 predicted proteins | sample CZODoug2_1_08_16_FD_185931 | JGI IMG/M metagenome (GOLD analysis project Ga0179593, IMG submission 185931) | Vadose zone soil fungal communities from Angelo Coast Range Reserve, California, USA - CZODoug2_1_08_16fungal (PacBio error correction) | ecosystem: Environmental > Terrestrial > Soil >...
AGCCCTAAGGGGGGGGAGCATTGGGGAAGCTTGTTTTTTGCCGTGCCCAGGATAGGGGGAAAGAAGGAAGCGAGAGTAAGGATAATTGAGAAGGTCAGGTTAAGGGGTCACGGAAGGGGATTGAAAAAGAAAAAAAAGCAACCGCGGTGGAGGGAAGTGATGGGCTGGTTTGACTGAGGGCCGAAGAGGAGACAAAAAATAAAAGTCAGACTCCGGTTAGGATGGAGGAGAGGTGGATGAGTTGGTTTTGCGTCGTGGGTGACATCGGCTACTCATCGTGTTAAGACGGATAATGAGAGTTCACCCAGGAAAAGTCAGACGTGGGAGGTGGCCGTGGAAACACATGTGTAGGATGATAGAAGGGGAGGAAAAAGGTCAATGCCCGGAAAGTGGAAACTATCGGGCGGACTCCCGTTCCTCCCCATCAAACGGAGGGCCTATACGGGAACCAGAGGAATGGGGTACTGCGCACAAAAATTGAGACGGGGGGGGGGGGGGGGGGGGGAAAAAGGGGAACGGGGAAGTGTTACTAATTACGGTTTGAAAAACAGGAGGGGGAGGAAAGAATAAAAATGGAGCATGCAAGTGGTGGCGAGAGGAACTACGTGTCAACTTCAATCCAGGGGGAAGGGGAAGGGTTGCAGGGCGTTTAAATGCAAATTAGTATTGCCAAAATGGCAAAAAAAAAAAAGGGAGGAGCTTGCAAGACTAAAATTATAAGGAGGAGCAAGGGGGCAGCGGGCGACCAAGGTAGTGTCCGGGACCTGGCTGGACGGAGGGGGGGGGGGGGGGGGGGGGGGGGGGGGGGGGTTGGGGACACCGCTAACGAGAGGAGAACTCTATTTATTTCAGTAGCGATCGGAGGGGGACTATTAAGGGGAAGACAGTATTATAGGGCTGTGTGGTGGGCGAAAAGAGCAATAACATGGGGGAGAAGGTGTATTGGTAGTAGTGATTGTTGTGTAAAAGTATGAGGGAGGTTCAACGGTTGGTGACTGATCTTTAAAATGCAGGGGCAAGTGGGAGAGGATAGGGAAGGGGTCTTTGGGAGGAGGTTGGGCATGGGGTTGGGGGGGGGGGGGTTCTGGGAACTGGACCCTGGAAAGAAGAAGATGGAAAAAAAGGGTGACGGGTTCGAGTTCTTCAAAGGTGGAACAAGGGCATGGGAGAGCGAATCGCCTGACGACTTCGGGTGGGCAAGTGGGACGAAGGACGAAACGTGCGTCAAAAGACGACAACAACACCAGGGAGAAAAATAGATTAGGAAAGCGGCATCCAAACCAAGCCGAAACCACGAAGGGTAGCGCTCTGAAGGGGGGGGAGAAAGGCGTCAACTTCGACTAAAGTCGACATCAACTCGTCAGCAGGAAGGGGTGACCCCACCATGTTCCATAACTAAGAAAAAAGACAACACGCCAAACTAAAAAAAAGAAAGGAGAAAAAAGAAAAAGACCCACTGCCGACGCCAGTCACTCAAAAACTGAGCAAAGTACCACAAAAAGTTCAAGCACCGATACGGTTAACCGAAAGGAATGGCCAATAACCCTCTCCTCAAAGTGCGAGGGAGAAAGGAGGGCAAAAAAACAGGAACCCATACTGGGCGTAAACGAAAGAGAGGACCAAATCAAAGAATATCGGCCCTCCATAGTTCCAAAAACCAAAACAAGAGGAAAGAAAAAAAGTCAGGGCGAAACCAAAAGGAACCACTCGCCCACCTGGGGGAAAGACAGACCGACGCCTCGGGGGGAAAGAAGTTGAGAACTTATCGTTTCGCGAAATCGAGGGGGTGAAAATTCTTATTGGGGCACGTGAAACTCCAAACGTGCAACAGGAAGGAGGGGAAAAAAGGGAAAAAGGGGAAGAAGATCAAGCAAACACCAGAATGCAGGAAATTAAGGACACATTTAAGAAGAAGGGGGGGTGGAACGGAAATCCTTCATCCTCAGAAGGTACGGAAAAAAAACGAAAAAGGAAAATCCCAGCCCTCAACCCTTGGTGGGGGTGTAAGCCCCATTCCTCGCAGTGAAGAAGGAAAAAAATAAGATGAGGGACAAATCAGCTCCGCAAGTGGTCGGCAGTGCATTCGCACAGCCGCCCAGGGGGAAACGAAAGGCAAGGCAACGAACCTCAATCCCATACACCAGTGGCAGGGGAAGAAAAATAAAAAACGGACGGGGTGAAATCGACCAGGATGAACCTTAAAGGGGTTCTTAACCAAAGCTACAGGGTAAAAAAACAGAAAACGAGGAAGAAGTCCAAAAATCCCCATCAAGGAAAAAAAGGGGGAGGTGGAAGGGGACCTCCTCGATACCTCTCGTAAAACCAGAAAAACAAGAAAGAAGTTCAAAAACAAGGCGCGAGCGTCCCGAGTCCTTTTGACCGCTGAACAGGAAAAGAAGAAAGTTGGCAAGTAAAAACATGATGAGAAGGAGTCCTTCCTTCCGAAGAAAAAGGGAATCAACCCCAAAAAAACGCGGAACCAAAAAGAGAAGAAGGGAAAAAAAAAAAATTTGGATCTCTCAAACAACAAAAACGAGCGAAAAACTAACAAAGGGGGGGGGGAAAGGCTAGGTGGGGTGGGAAGCGTTGTTACCAGGGGTCCCATGGGAGATGGAAAGCAGGGAGAAAAAGGAGGTGGATTTTCATTGGAGAGGGGGGAATCGGAAAGGGGGGGGGGAGGGAGAGAGGAGACGTTGTCCAGGAGGGTGGGTTTAGTGGTTTCGAGGGAGAGGACAAGAACGGCCTAAAAAGAGAACGACAGGGCTTAGGGAAGTCGAAGAAGGGGGAGGGGGGTGGTGACTAGTGGTGGCAATGGCGGCGACTCAATGGAAGGCGGGAGCAGGGGACGGGGCCCAAAAAAACGTGTGAGGTGGCGTTTACAGAAAAAAATGGGGTCTGGCGCTATCGGGGCACTTAGTGAGTGCTCACAGGTGTACAGGAAAAATGGAGGAGATCTCTAACAAGGTCCGTCCCATCATCGGAGGGGCACTTATCACGAAAGCAGGGGGGAGGGTCAATGCAAAAAAAGGGGGGGGGGAGTGTGAAAAGGTTGGAATGTGGCAAGGGAATGATTACGGGACTTTCCAAAAAAAAAAAATGAGGCGGAAAGAAATAAAAAAAATGGAAACATTGGTCGATGAGAAAGAAAGGGGGGGAAAACGCCAAAGGTTGGGACAAGTTTCAGCGGAAGGTTTGCAGGGTGGCCGTTGTGGAGGGGGTGGGAGTAATGTTCAAAAAAAAGGATGGCCCAAATCGGGGGTGGGGTCCAAGAAGCTAATGATGAAATAAGGAGAACAGCCGAAACAGCAGAAGTTGAGTTGGGAGGGGCCCGTATGGTCTGTCTGGGTGTTTGCCAACAGGGCGAAAGGTCTGTATATTTATTGCAAAGGAAGAGGGGGAATGGGGGGGGGGAGATTATCCGGTATCTCAGCGAGTGGCCTGGTGAGAAAGTTAGAACGGCGCGTGAAAGAGGGGGGGTGTGGATATTAGGGGGGGGAAAGAGACCTGGTCGTGAATGGGAGAGGGGGCAAGGAAGACTGTTGCTGAAGGAAATCGTCGCAGGGGAGCCAAATTCTGGGTGGGGAAAGGGGGGAATGAAAAGGGGGGTGAGGTGTCTTCTTTTGCCCCGGGAAAAAGTAAAGAGGACGAGTGGAAGGTTGGGAAGATGCCGATTAGCACAAGGGGAAAGTCGAAGGAGAATGATGGTGGATGAGGGAGTCGTGTGGAAAGGGGGGAGGAAGAAAAGGAAAGAGGCTCAAAAAGAGTGGAACAGAAATGCATAGGCAGGGGATCGGGATCAAAAAAAAAATCACCACCGGGGAACCAGATGCCAGGACCGCTCCGCAAAGGCGTCATCACGCACATCCAATAAGATAGGACAAGGTGAAGCCATCCAGAAACACCTCCACACCCTCGAACATCGCAAACTCTCCACAACAAAAAAAGCACAAAAAGAAAAAAAAGAACCCAAAAAAGTGGAAAACAAGAGAAGAAAGGACGAAACAAAAATGGAAAAAACTCATAATTTCCAACTCCAAATAGACTTACAAAGTTAAGAAAAGAGGACTGGGCATAGGTCGACCCAAACCCCGCCGAAAGATCACTGCGGGAAGGAAAGGGGGGAACCACTCAGAGACGCTCCATCTGTCACGGAGCAAAAAAAAGGGAGCAAGGTAAACACCCGCAAGCGCGGAAAAACAAGGAAACAATCACAAAGTGGAAACAAGAAGGGGAAAGATTTGCAATCCCAATTTTCATCAAAACGGGGGAGGGGGGAAACCAACCAGGCTGGCGTTCAGCCCTCCTCTTTTTGGGCTCTTAGCAGAGAAAGGGGGATGAAAAACCCAAACCTGCAACCTGCCCGCTGAACTGAAATGACAAACGCTTCGGGACTCTCAAAAAAAATGAAGAGGAAGGGGGGATTTCTTCTTGGCCAGAAAGGGTGGGGGGGGGAAAAGGGAAACCCGAAATACTCGCAAATACGAAAAAAAAATCACCAACCAAAAATTACAAGCACCCAGCCCTCAAAACCTTTTGGGGTACATCCCAGTGAAGGGGACGAGGGGGAACCAAAGACATGATGGGGAAGAACCGGAGAGCGATCGCGTCCGCAAGGGTTCCGGAAAGCTTCCGAGGACCCGGGGTGAACACTCAAAGCAACACGACAAAAAAGGATCAGCCAAAAGCTTTATAAAGACAAAACCAGAAGGAAGGAGGGGGGAAAATCGCCATACCGTGCCAGAATGGGGGATCGCCGCAAACACCGCTTGAAAAAAAGAATCAGGAAAACTCCACTCAATCCGGAAGAAAGTCAAAATAACAAAGCGGACCAAGAAGGAAGAAGAGTGGAGGAACATCCATCAAACAAAAAAAAGACATAACAAAAAGAAAAGTAGGGGCGAGGACCTGAGAACGCAAAACTGGCAGAAAAAGATTACTGATCAATAAGACCGGAAGAAGAAACTCCGGGAAGCTCGTCCCGGCAGATAAACCATTCACCCGGAAACAGCTTACAACACAAAGGGAGGAGGCAAAAAAAGGGGAGAACAACACCTGTTGAGGAGGAAGAAAGGGAAATGGGGGGGGGGCACTGCTCATAGTTTTGGTGGTACTGTGGGTGGGGCCCATTGGATCTAAAGAAGCCGAAGAGCGATGGAGTTTTTGAAGGAAAAAAGGTGAAAAAGTCGTCAGGGGAAAGGAACGGGGTTCCTCCTCGCCTGGAAGACCGGGAAGTGGCGGAAATTGGGGGGTGGGGTGTGTTTTGTCTGAGGAACAGCAGGGGTATCAGACAAACCGAAGAGAAAAGTATGAACGCAAGACGGGGGAAGGGGAAGAGGAAGCGGATCTCGGGGAGGGAGGGGGGGGTGGAAAGTGTGTTCACAAGAGGGTGGACGGCGACTCGATCTGGGGGATCCTGTTCGGTGAACCAAAGGGAAAGGCAGGACGTGTGATGGGCCGGATCCAGACAACTGGTTCTGGCTGTCTAAGGGTTGGGGGACAGGGGAGAGAAACACGGGGCAGGGAAGCACTGCCCGGGGAGAGAAAGTGAGGAAAAAGAGGAATCACGGGGTCCCCATAATGGGCATTAAGGTGACAAAGAAAAAGGACTGGTCTGCTCGGGTTGGGAGCGGGGGATTGGAAATTTTGGGGGTTTCAAAGGATTGTGAGGATGAAGGGACGTCAAAAAAAGGAGCGGAAGGGAAAACAAAATGGAGGCATGGGGTTTGCGAGAGAAAAAGAGTGAAGCTTCAAGGGGAAAGGGGGGAAAAAAGTAAGGGCAGGTAGTTGGAATGCAAATTGGAGGGAATGGGTCAAAAAAAAGGATGGCTGCCCGAGCGGGGGGTTCAAAGCTAAAGTTAGAAAAAAAAGGTGCAGAGGACGCGCGGGCGAAAAAAGGGGTGGCAGGGTCTTGCGTGGGAAGAACGGTGGGCGGGGGCAAAAGGAGAAGGGGATCGCGAGAAAGGGGGTTGTTAGCTGAATGCCGGGAAATTGGTTTGAGCAAAGGAATAGTGTCTGTCAGGGTGCGAAGGATGGCAAGGAGGAGTGGAGGATGGGATTGGGGTAAGATGAGTTAGGGAGGGGCGGGAAGTGGGGGAGGGTTCAATTTGATCAGTGCTTCGGCTGGGGGAGTTCAGGGGAAGTAATCTTGGGGGGGGGGAGTTGCGAGCGATGGTGTGGGGTTGTCAGAAAGGGAAAGGGAAAAGGGATAGCAGCAGTTGACGGCTGTTGCGGTCTGTTGACGCCGGGCGGAACAAGGGGGAAAAAAACCCAAAGGGGGAAATCGTGATTAGGTCGGGTGAGGGAGGGGGGAGGGAAGGGGGTGAAGCCGGGGCATCTATCGAACAACAAGAGAAAAAGAGGAAAGGGAGAAGAATAGGCATCCAAACACGAATCCCACCCCCATCCAAGTCTTCGGCGCCTTCCAGATTACACAAAAGAGGAAAGAAGAAAGAAAGCCCTTCCAACCGCGGGCCAGGTCCTTTTACCCATGGGACGAACACCTCAAACGCGTCATGAGACAAAAGAAGAAAAAAAAAAATTCCGCCAACCAAAAAAGAAAGAGCACCCACCCGAGAAAGGGGTCAAGAAAAAAGAGAATAAAAGAGGAAAGAAAAAGGGAAAAAAATATTGACTCTTCCCAATACCCCTTTCGCAAGAATGGGGGGGGGGATACGGCGCCCCACGTAAGCCAATCAAGGATGGAGGAAAAAGCCTAAGCAGCTACCGCCCCACAGAGGGAGGTTTTAAGAGAGAGAGAAGTGACAAACACCCTCCAGGCCAGAAGGCGTACAAGAAAAAACAAGGGGAACATGGGCGGAAAAGGACAAAAGTTCAAAAGTTCATCACTGTTAAAAGCCTTTTGAAACCAAACGCTGAGCAAGCAAGACTCTGGGTGTGAAATTCTTCATTAGCGAGAAATGTGAGGAAAACGCCCAACCTGCAACCTTACCCGCGACTTGAAATGAAGCTGGAAACGCTTGAACTCTAGGAAAAAGAAGAAATGTTGAGTGTCTTCCGCCTCCTTTGTTGGGAAGCAAACCGAATCAAACAATCAAAAACAAGGGGCAAAAAAATGGCCACCAAAAATTAATCACCAATCAAGCACGAACCAGGAACGCGGGGGGGAGGGGGAGTAAGGCCAAAAATCCGAGGACACTGGGACGAAACAAAGGACACGAGAGACAACGCAAAAGGGGAAGAAGGGGGCCATCCCCGTTAGTAAACACACTAGCAGCAAAAAAAGGATATCGAAAAAAACCATGTGTCGGATCACGGGGCCCACCCAAAAGAAAAGCCTGACGGGACGGAAAGGACAGAGCAGAAAAAAAAAAATGGAGTCACACCCTCTTAAAACACAAGAAAGAGAGTCAAAACCAACAAACCATCTAGGAAAACCCCACAAGACAAAAAGGCCGGGAAAGGGGGCCGGAGGTGGAATCCTGAAGAATCCCGTAAACCAAGGAAAAAACAGCCACCAGAAGGGAAAACTCGGGGAGGTCTCAAACCAAAAATTCCAAGCCGAAAAAAGGGACGAGGAAACTGAAAACTTTTCATATCCACCTTGACATCGCCTCCTTCCGGCGAGAAGGAAAAAAATCCCCGAAACCCGAAAAAACAGCTTAACAACCAAAACTATGAGCAGAAACCACCAGTGGCTCTCTCAACACAAACAACGGGGAGAACCTCGTCCAAAGGTGGGTGGGCACTGCGCGAGGGGTGGTGTAGCTTTTGTTTTGGGGGTGCAAAAAAGGGGAGAGGAGGAAAAAAGCCGAAGGGGGAAAAGAGATCAGAAGGTGAAATGTTATTAGTAAGGGGTCGCGGAAAGGTGTGGTGAGACTCGCGGGAGCTTCGCCCCAACGTTGTCAGGGAAAGGGGAGGGGGGGGGGGCTGATACCAGGGGGAGAGAGGAAGAAAAACTAACATTCTGGCAACACCTCGGGTAAACGATGGGGGGGAAGGGGGAAGGATGAGTGGAGGGTTTGAGTAGTGGGGGCAAGCAGGGGGATTCTCACTCAGATCTGGGGAGGGAGAGAATGGATGGGTCCCAGGCCCGTCAGAAGGGTGGGTGGGCCGTGATAAAAACATGGAGTGAGTGGTAGACGGGGGGGATGGTGAGTAAGGGTCCACACGGGAGAGGCGGAAAGCAATGGACGGACTGCGGGAGAGAGCGGAAAAAAAGAACGTTCCAGGAACCTCAATCGAGCAAATACCGGGACCGTCCCCAGGACTTGTCGTCAGAAAAAAAAAAAAGGGGAAATGTGTAATTTGGGGTTGTAAGGGGGTGTGAACGGGTAGGGTAACGAGGATAGGTGCGTTACAGGGAAAGGGCGGGGGAAAAGAAAAAGGGCAATGGGAAGCATGGGAGGGAGGGGAAGACACTCTTCAAGGGTTCGGTGAAACGGAAGGGTGGCAGGGGGGGGGGGGGTTGACAAAAGTTACACAAGGAAGAGGGAAAAAAAAACTGGAGCTGGACCCGAACGGCGTGTGGTGCAAAAATAAGTGAGAAAAAAAAGAGGAGCACGATGGAAGCGACCCAGGGGTGGTCGTGGGAGCCGGACGGGGACGGGGATGTCGGGGGTTGCACAAGTATCACTGGGTGCGAACGAAAATAGAGGCTGAAGGGGGGGGCAAATATGGAATCGGGAAGCTAGTAATGGTCGTATAGGTGGGGCGAAAAGAAAAGACAATTATGTATGGGGTGGAGGGAAGGATTTGTTGAAATGTTCGTTGGGTTGAAGAACGTAGGCGGGAGGAAAAACGTGAACAATGAGTCGGCAGGGGGCTTCTTCAGGGCAACTGTTCGTAAGATTTTGGGGGTGATTTGGGGAGTTTTACTGAACTGCACTGGGAAAAGGAAGATCAGGAAAGGGCGCTGGTTGTCGAGGGCGTCGAAGTCGGAGGGAAGGGGCCAAAGAGACTGAATGGGGGTCGGTGGAGGCGTGGGGATGCAGATGCCTAAGCAACGAGGCAGCCGAAGAAAAAAAAGGGATTACTTGGGAGATGCTGGACAGGCATGAGGCATCCCCAAAAGAAAAAATAGCCCTAAGTCGTCTGGGTACGGCCGGCGGCGCCGCCGCAAGGAAAACTTCGGGGGAAAAAGCAGACAACCACTCAAATCGCATGCTCTCTTCAAAACAACCTTCCAAAGAAACGACACACCCTCGGAAAAAAAAAACGACAACAAAAAGATTCCGCATTAGTCCCAGCAGGGAAAAGAAAAAATCAAAAAAAGAATACGGCGGCAATAACTTGTGCCGCCTTGAACCAAACACAAATAACGAAAAGAAGGCCCGATAAGAAACTGCACGGGGGGCCGAGGAGGAACCCCAAACCCTCAACTAGGAAACTGCAGAGAACGATAAAAGGGAAAAAGCAGGACAGCTACCGCCCCGAACCATGGGCGGGTCCACGTGAAAAAAAACCACAAGCAAAAACAGAAGAGTCCCCAGCAGGAAAAATCGCACCCCTTGTTCCGCCGAAAACTCGTGCTCCGCCAGGGCAATAACGGGAAGGGGGGGAACAAAGAACTGCCCTTTTGGGAAAATCCAGGCAGGAGGGACCCTCAAGGAAGGGCAAACGCCAACCTGCAAAAGCTGAAAAAGCTGGAAAAAAAGGAGGGAAGACATAGAACAACAAACATGCAAGTTTGGCCATTTCGTTCGGGGGCACCGTAATCTAGGAATACACAAGCACACCTGGCAAATCCAAAACCAAAATTACAAGAAAACCCAGCCGAACAAGTGTGTAGCGCCGAATTCCGCGCCGGAAGTCCCCCGAAGGAAGCGGGGAAGGAAAAAGAAAACTCCGCAAGTTTAAGGCAGTGCGAAAAAGCGCCAGTGGAAAAAAAAATCAATCGTCAAAAGCAAACCAGAAAAAACACCGTGGTGTATGTCAACCGTCAACACGGACAGGAAAGGCGGGGAGGGACCAAACCTTCCCCAGAGATAGGAAAAAAAAAACAAGGAAAACAGATTGGAAAAACACAAGGCAAACAAAGAAGCATAAAGGAAAAACTCCTCCCTCCCGCAAAACCGAA
>Ga0179593_1407808_pt1 | contig 10036 bp, 13 predicted proteins | sample CZODoug2_1_08_16_FD_185931 | JGI IMG/M metagenome (GOLD analysis project Ga0179593, IMG submission 185931) | Vadose zone soil fungal communities from Angelo Coast Range Reserve, California, USA - CZODoug2_1_08_16fungal (PacBio error correction) | ecosystem: Environmental > Terrestrial > Soil >...
AAGAACATAGATCCTGACCGCGAATTTCTTTGTGGGGGGCGACGGAGATGAAAAAGGAAAGAACGCATGAGTCAGATTTTAGAAAAACTTTCCTAACTTATCCAACAAAAAGGGTTCAAAAGTTGGTTTTAGGGGAGCAGAGTAAAATTTCTGGGGCCCTGCTACTTCTAAAATGTGTGTCCGTATTTACTTCTTAACGAGGGGAAGGACCGAAAAGGGGAGAAGACCCGGGGGAAGTCCCAGGAGTTTAACCCGTGATGCTAAACAAGAACTCAAAAAGGATAACGACTGGGCGTAAATTCAAAAGAATACTGGGGAAAAAGGGACGCCCTTGGGGTCGACAAAGGACGGACCACCCCCAAAGGAAAAAAAAACGAAAATCTGATCCAATCATACCGAATGCAAACTCAAAAAACCTAGACGGATAACAGGTGGGCTTAAACGATTGAATCTCAGCGAAAAAAGTGCGTGGCGGGGAAAGGTTTAATTATCATTTCTAAATGGGGGAGTGGAAGAAAGGGAAAGAGTCGTACCGAGGCAGGTTCGCGGGAAAGAAGGGCATAGCGCAAGAAGGGAGAGGTGCGGAGAGGCGTAGGACTAATTTCGCAAGATCGCGGCGAGGAAGAGGGGGGACAGATTCACATGAAGGGAAAGTTCCAACGATTGACACCCAATAGTATGCAGCGAGGAGATGACAAGGTTGGCGGAAGGTGGGGACAGGAATATGTAGTTCGCAAAGTCGAGGAAAAAGGAAGTGTGCACAGTAGACTCTGCAAAAAAGGTGAAGCTTTATGATTTCTCGGGGAAAAGAAAACTGGGGGACTGTTTCCGATGACTGGGAAGGAAAAAAAAAAAAGAGAGAGTAATTAAACAGAATTCCGGGATATAAAAAGAGAGGTCGAGTGCTGGACTAAAAGAGAAGCAAGGGGGTACACAAAAGGCTACGCCGGAAAAAAGGGATCAATGTATTCCATGCCGTCGAACCCAATCGAGAGGAGAGAAAAAAGGTACTGGTATCCCTCAAACCGGCCCAGCGAAAAGTTAAAAAGAGAAAAAGTGTAGGGGGTCAGAAAATACGAGATAGGCCCGGGGGGCCGGGGAACTGAAATGTAAAAACCCTTGTAGAAAACAGAAAAGGCCGCAAATCTGGAATTTGGGAAAAAAATGGGGATTATTTGGACAGTCGGTTTTTATGGATCGCGACGAAAGGGGGGGGGAAAAAGGGGGCTACAAGGGAAAAGGGAAAAGAAGGCGAGGAACGATGAAAAAAGTCCATCCGCAATGAGTGAACGGGTCGGGATCAAGGAACACCATCTTAAAATCGGAAAAAGGGGCCAGCAGAATGTTTTATCATCGTGGAAAAATGCACAAAGCTACCATTGTTCAGAATTGGAACTTGAGGGGAGCCTTCGTGGCATGGGGGAAGAGAGATGGAAAAGGAGTGGAAATGCGTGTCCTTTAATTCCTCGGCTTACTCGGCAGAGTCTTGAACTCAGAAAGAGAGTCCCAAAAGGCAGGCCTAGAAGTCCTGAAGGCAAATAAAATCATCGGGGGGTCAAAAATATGAGGGGCCGTGCTACTTGACTCGAGAAGGGGTCAAGAGACGATCAAGAAAAAAAAGTGATCTGACCGGAGGATGGCTCCGGGAGAAGAATTGTCTTGAGTGGGGCGTCAGGGACGAAGTCCCAATCTTGGGAAGAACTAGCGGGAATCCTCGAGGGTGACATTCGTGGGAAAATGTTGGAAAAAGGGGAGGATAACTCCGGACGGAAAGGAAGGAGGAACACTTCTCAACCAAAAAGCGAATAGAGGCGAGGTGATAAAAAAAAAAGTTAAGGCCGGAGGCCAGGGCTAAAAGGGGTCAACCCACACCGCATGCAATCGGGAGAATCCATCTAAGTCAAAAAGCTGAGCAGAGAAGTCTCAAATCCACCATCAAGAAGACAAGGGGAGTTCATCACCCAAACTGAAGAAGAATAAGTCAGAGATCGCCAATCAGAACGGAATTGGAGTGGGGTCTTCAGGGAGGATTGGGTTTTGGGGAAGGAGGAGCAGTGAAGGAAAACAAAAAAAGAGAGGGCGGAATAGATTTGAGGAAAAAATATTCCGTGCAGATATATCCGGCACGCATTGATCCGGGGCGAAATACTAGGGTTGGCACCGTCCAAGAGTACACGCACGTCGACCAAGCCATGACAATCGGGAAATGGGGCGTTGTGGGGCATTGGAAACGGGGGGCTCTAGAAAAACCCGCAACGGGCCGATTTTGGGGTATGGGGTGAAGTCACTTGGCAAAGAAAGAAGAGGAAATCAGTTTGGTGCGGGACAGGTTGGATAAAGGACCTAGCCTCGAGCTGGAGCCGGAAAAGGGTAATAATTTTGCCGGTCGGACTCAAAAAAAAGGGGAAACCAATAAAGGGAGAGCAAAATATACACGCGCACAAAATGAACTGGAGCCTGCCCGGATATCGGAAGCCCCTTGCCTTCAAATACCTGACCAAGGCTGTGGGTTCTTGGAAAACCACGGGCCACTTTTCCCTGCAGGGTGTCCGAGGGGGTCAGAAGAGGAGGGAAGGTTATCCTTTGGAGCCTGACTTTTAGCTCAGCGCTCCTGATGAAAATCACTCAGCAAAGCGATAAATAATCCTACTTGGCTCCAGGTAACGACAAGTGCGCTAAAAAAAAGGGAACGAAACCCACTTTCCGCCAGCGGCGGGAGGGAAAAGAAAGGCATGTCTTTACGAACCGCAGCGCTCGAAGGGTCGGGCGCCAGTCCCGCGGGAACAAACAGCTCTTACGGAATCAGAAAGCTTAAGGTAGGGGAAAGGGAAGGACTAAAACAGCGGAAAAGTATTACCCCACGCATGTTCTTTCCAGCCGATTAGTTGCGGAGAGAAACCATCTTAGAAACCAACATTCCAAAAAAGAAAAGCCCCGCGCGGCAGAACATCAGACAAAGGGGGGGTACACGGAGGGTGAAAATCAAGCAGACATGGCTAAGCAACGCTACGGGATCCCATGATAAGCTACGCGATTATTCGATGGTAATCCTCTACAAAAAACCGGAAAGGCGCAGGATCCGCGACAGGGAGGAATGGGAGCGTCAAGACTCATCAGTCCCTCTAAAAAAAGAAGACTATAAGAGAAAATTCGGTAATTTTGGAGCAAGATACGGGAGGTTCTCAGTCAACGGTAAACCCTCCACTCACTTTTTCCATGGGGATGAAGAGATGACATAGGGGGGAGGGATCAAAAAATTTGATTAAGCGGCCAGAATCAGTAGGCTAAAATCTTGTCGTGTTCTGAGGGACGCAGAGAGGGGGGGATATGCCGACTAACGAAAAAAGTGGTTTGTCGGCAGGAGTCAGTCCCAGTCCCCAGTAGGAAGGCGAACCCGAAGGGGAAGAAGGGATGAAAACTGAAGGAGGGTAAAAAGTAAAAAAAAAAAAACCGGCTCGGGTAAAGAGCAAAGCCAATGGAAAAAAAAGGGACGTCGAGAAGAGCGCATTAACCCCGAGTGACTATAACACATGTCATTACGCACTAAATTCTGAAGGAGCACGGGAAAAGAAAGTTACCGCACTCCTGACACAGGAAGGGAAATTGGGTGGGGGAGGGGGGTAGGGGGACATTGCCAGCCAGTGCGAAAAAGTCGTCAAAGTTGATCACCAGACAGCATGCAGGGTAATCGGGCAACCAACGACATGGACGGGCGAGGGAGCCAGTAGTTGGCGAATCGACAGCAAAAAACAAAATAAATATATAACTCTGCCGGAGACAAGAGGGTGAGGGGGGGGTGCGCCGCGAAAAGGGGCTGATGCTGCCCTTCTGCGTAGAAGGAAACTAGGGTCGATGTTAGGGAGGGGGCAACGTATCAACGCCCACCAAGAATTTGCACTTGTGTTGGGGATTCAAAAAGGGAAAATTTCTGGACCGGCTAGAAAAAAAGGGCGCGTAGGAGGGGGGTTGACCGATTGGAACTCGTCCTACGAAACTCAAAATGGCGTTGTACCAACGCGCAAGGGGGAAACCTGGAATCAGCTCTGAAAGGAGGAACTTGTCGTTTCCTACGGGGGGGACTATGCGGCCGACCCAAAGTGGTCGACAAATGTCGGCAAAATCGCATGAACATAGCTGCGGCTTAACTAAAAGCTCTCACTCCGCCTAGCACCGAGGTCTAAAGACTCTGGCCCATCAAAGAACCAAGTTTCTGAAAGAAAAGAGGCTTAATCGCAAGAAAGGCACTTTGGGGAGTGGGGGAAACGTGTATATATAAAGACGAGCCAGCCTTGAGAAAGTTAAGAAAGGAGGGTGATAGGTCACGTACCGGGGAGAATAGATCTCCAGTGGCGGCGGACTGGGAAATTCAAATGTAACGGGAAGAAAAGAGAGAATCGACTGGAAGGAAGAAAAGCCATGGGGAGAAAGGTATGGTCACTGAGACTGATTTTCATGTACTATTAAATTCTGGAGAAGAATGGGAAACCACATAGGGAGCTGACTCTGAGGTGACTATCTTTTGAAAGGTGGAGGTCGAAGAGGGGCGGAGGGAGAAAATTAAATCGATGAAGAACGGACTATTGGGGGGGAACAGCAAAGGGGAGGGACGCGGACAATGGAAGTTTAATAGTGTCCGGAGGGAGCGGGAAATGTTTTCTGGGGTATCCTCTTTGAATGGGGATCCCTACCGGAAAAGAAGCACATAAAGGGAGGTCTCAACGAATGCTGATTCTAGAAATCTATGCGGAAGGAAGTAGGTAGTAGACAGCACCGGGGACGCACAAGGAACGAAAATATTGTCAAAAAAGCGCTGAGGTCGACCAAATTCTCGGAAAAAAGTACTGGGGAGGGAAAAATAGCTGACAAAGGAATCAAAAGGGAAGACCATAAACGCCGCGGGAACAGATCGGCAAATTGCGTGGTTCAGAACTAAAAAGTCCCGGGGGGGGCAAGGGACTACAGAATAGCAACCGACCGAGATGGTTGTGGGGCGGGAAGGATTTGTCTCCGGGGGTCCATTTTTAGGGGGCGCTGAAGAAAGATGAAAGGAACCAGTGTTCATTACAAATTGGGGAATCCAAGAGGAGACAAAAAAAAGAGACACCAAATGAAGGGGGAAATGGAAACGTATGTCGGGCAGGAAGGAGCCATCTTGGCGGGACCAAACCTGAAAGCGGGAGGAGCGAATTGTTGGTTTGTGATGGCATAGGGGAGAGTGGAATGCCCACCAGGAACAATTTACAACGGCTGGGAAGTTCGGTATACAGCGGCATCAAGGGGACAAAATCTACGGGCCAAGTATTTGAAGGCAGGGAAGGAAATTTCTCAAAAGAGACTAGCTTACTAGGTTCTTTTCCTTAGCAATCGATTAAAGGGAAGGATGCCCGGCCTGCGCCTTTCAGTCATATTGTAATAAAAAATCAGATGGAAGGGCAGGTCTAGGGAGAAAAAAATGATCAGTAAACAAAAGCGGAGGCTCTGTGAATCTAGGCCGGACCGAAGGGGGGGGGGAGGACGGGAGTGTTGCAATGTGCAACGGCTACTTTGTCAAAAAGGGATTGTTGCAAGAACGGCGAGAGGGGGATAGGGGGTACGGTTGCCCTTTGGTCCCTCTTTTCTTAGGGAACGCAGCCGGAAGCGCAAACAGGAGACACAGTCTCAACAACCAAGTGGAAAGATGAGAGATGGTGAAGGTTGCGCTAGGGGCGAAAAAGGAAATGGGGGGAAAAAAAAAACATAAAAAATCGTACAACAAGCGAGGAAGGGGAAAGCAAGAAAGAGGAACAACTTAAAGCAAGAGCACGCCCACGCACGATCTAGAAATGAACGCAAGGAGGGAGCAGGGAAAATCAAATCGGCGCAAAGACTTAAGATGGCATCGCGAGGGCCAATCAAGCACGGACTGGCTCGATCTTTAAACGGGGGAATGATTTTGAAGGGGGGGGACAGCGCGAAGCATGCATGCTCGCGTCAAAGGAAGGAAAAGAAAGAGGACCGCTTGCAGCGAAGGAATTGGAACGCGTGACAGCGGAGAGATCGCTGGGGTGGCAGCCGAGAACCGTCGGAAGAACGAAGGAAGCAAAGCCAGGGAAAATTCAGGGGCAATCGATTGTGATGCAACCGCTCGATAAAAAGAACAATGCAGCAACAAAGAGAAAGAAGGGGGGGGGGAAATAAGGGGACCGCTAAAGGCTGATATAGATCACCCATTGAGGTAGGGGGATAAGTATGTAAGGAAGAGCGAGAGTAAGTATGGAATAAAGAAAAAGGGGGGGTGCCCGTATTTCAAAGGAACAGACTCCAAGAAAAAAAAGATAAACACTGATTTTAGGGGGCTCCTGGCTCAATGCTGAAAAATTAATTCAGGAAGGAAAAAGTAAAAAGGTGGAGGGCTTGCCACTCTTTGCCCGGCTTGTTCAAGAGAGAGGGCGACGGCCCCCTGTGATTCAAAGGGGGGGGAAAACAGCTAGGGAAAAAAAGGAGGAAATCGCAAAGGGATGAAAAAATCCACGGAGCGAATCCTTATTAACATCGGGTCGGAGTAAGCGTGGGGGGGCCAGTCTGCTACGCTTAAGCCATCTCCGAATCGAGCTGATCGAAAAGAACGTCATGTGAGGGGACGAGATAGCTCAGAGTGAAGGTCAGGGTCAAAGAAAGAAGCGATAACCAACACATTGTGAACTTACCGCTAAAGCAGAAAAAAGAAGGTAAAGGTCAAGAGGGCGTTGTGAAGCGAGTAAAGAAACTGGCGGTCTTAACACTCACAATCGAATGGGATGGGGAAAGAAGAAGTTTGAAGGGAGAAAGCTTAGGTCCAAACAACTTCGCATCCTCCTCTCGGAGGGAAAAGAAGAAGAGGGGGGGGAAACTTGATGGAATTAAACTCGACTTAGAGCATGTCCTCAAAGAAAGAGACGGGAAACTCAAGAGCAACGAAGGTGCAGCTACGCTCCGAAGAGAACTTCGAAGCCTAACCCTTGACTTCTTGGCTCTCAGTAACCCGACGGAGAGGACAAAAATCTTAGGAAGAGGAGGGAAATCACTCGGAAAAAACGGAGGAAAGGGGTCGCAAGCGAGGAGGCGTCCTTCTCAGAAGGTTTCCCAGCCAAAACGAAAGTGGAAAGGGAGGATAGATTGACATCAAGGGGGAGGGGGGAAAAAAAAAAAAGTAAGCCCAATTTCTGGTGCAGGGGCCTCATTAGGGGCTGAGGGAGGAGAGATGACCGTGTTAGCGCTCAGTGTGAAAAGGGGCGATTGCGAGGTGTAAAGGGGGGGTGGGTCCGGGCCAGAGAGGAAAAGATGACGGAAGGGGAGAAAAGGAATCCAGGGCTTTGGGCGTCCGTTAAACAGGGCACGGGGGGAAACAAAGAAAAGGGGAAGTTTCAGCGCGTCGCGGCCTTGAAAGTTCTATAAGCGGTGATAACGATGTTTAAGAAGGGAAAGGAACACAGAAGGGAAGCCTCCACGCATACCCAATTTACTGGAAGTGTTGGTTGGGCTTGAAGAATGGGCACAAGTTAAAACAGAACATGATATTCTTTGGGGAAGGCAAAAAGTGCACAAGAATGGACGGCTGCACCAACCGTTGCCGGGAAAGAGTTTGAAGGGAGCTCAAAACTGATTATGGTAAAGAAGAGACCAAAGAAACCCACAACACCCCCCCCCCCCCCCAACCCAAACTAAGGCTTGAAAAAGCTAAAAGGGGAGGGGGGGAGCAGAGAGCCATGGAGATCTGCCTTCTGAATCACACGACTGGGGGGTTAACGCCAAAGGGAGGGGAATGGGCAACGCCCACTCCCAAAAAATATTTTCCACCGGTGGTTTAGCAGCGAGGGAAGAGGGGAGGTGGGAACCAAGAAGAAGGGGAAATTCGCGGAGATAGAAAGAGGGACGGACGCGCCGGCGCCTAAGAAAAAAAATTGTTGGGAACTAAAGGGTTTAAACCCGGACGGCCATTCAAAGAGAGAAAACCAGGAGGAACATTCGGGAGGGAGGAAGGACTGGGAAAAGAAAAAATTTCGAAGTCGGAAGATTCCCACGAGCTGAGTCTAAAGACAAAAAGCGCAAGAACGAAAATCCTCCTACAAACCTCTCTGGCCGCTCGGCCACACTGGGGGGGGGAGTCAGAATCGAATCTGAGGAGAAAAAGGAAGTGCAAGTGGAGGAAAGGGATAGAGGGCGACTCTCCCTTATCGGTAGTGAAATAAGCTGTATGGAAAAGAGTCATTCAGGGAAGCAGGGAGAAAGGCAAAAGGGAGGGGAGGGGACAGAAGAGGGGGAGGCCGAGTGGTCGGCAAGTAGCGATCGCTAAGCGTGCGTACGCATGGGATAAAGGAGAGGTGCTGAAAGAAAGGAAAAGAAAGTAACGATATGGCAGTGGGGCCACCCAATAGGGGGGGGGGGGAGGGAGAACGAGAGGGAGTCATATATGTGGGCAGGTGGATTGTAAAAAGGGGAGGAGGTTGCCGCAAAGGAAAGCAGAAAAAGAAGGGCGAGGTTAATACAGCTCCCTCTGGAAGAAAGAAGAAAGATTACAGTTTTAAGCTTTCTGTTCAATCGGGAAGAAAGGTTTTTTTGTTATGCCGACGGGGGGGAGAAAAGGAACGGACGAATGAGAAGAGGAGGAGGGAACGAAAAGGGTGAAAGAAAGCCGGATGAAGGAGGGGACGGAACGTAACGAAGTGGGGACCGCACAGTCTCCACGATTGGGAAGCAGTATGAGAGAGAGAGGGATGGAAAGAAAAAGACGATGAAAAAGCTACTGCAGCTCGCATGAAAAAGGAAACTGGGTCAGCCCATCAGGGAAAGAATGTCAAGGTCATTTTTGAAAGGAACTCCCGAAAGGACGGGGGCCGGGTAAAGAAGGAAGGGGAGCCTCAAGGATCCAGGCCGCCACCCGGTAATTTTGGGGAAGGATTGAATTTTGTCCCCAGGAATTTGTAAGGGGGGGCTCTAAGTCGAAGAACGACCAAATTTGACAAAGGGGAAGGGGGGAAAAAACATCAAGAGGAGAGGAAAATGGACAAGGTCCCAGGACCGCAAATAACGTATGAAATAGGGCAGGAACCAATGTAGGAACCAAAAAACTAGCAAATCGGGATGAGCGGGTTGAGGAGGGTGAAAGAGTAAAGCGGTTTTCACATGCCCAAAAGACAGGGGGAAGGAGGGCAGGGGCGTTGTAGGGCGCCTGGGGCCGCCGGCATAGGGCCAAAAGCGAGGAAGTTCCCCAAGTGAAAGCTTAAAAAAGAAGTCTATAAGCTCTCTTGCACGGCATAAAGTTAGGGGGAAATGGGGGGGGAAAAGGAAAAACAATCGATTACCCAAAGCAGCCGGGGACGCCGCCTTTCTAAAAGAAAAATCAAGACGGGTAAATATCGAAGGAGAAAGTAGTGCTGCGGGGAACGAGATGATTCATCTCAACTCTTTGCTACGGGCGAGGAAGGAGAGAAAGGGCGCCTGGGAGATGGAGGCCAGGGGGGCTGGGAGGAGCACAATCTTGGTGGAAGACTCGGAGAGGATGGAACGTCCTCAGGGGGTTGGGTACAGGGTTGGGGCCCTTTCTTACACGCCCAAAGAGAGGCAAAATGGAAGAAAAAGAGACCTAACAACAACTGATGGGGGGAAAAGATATGATTTTATGAGGGGGGGGGGGGGGGGGGGGGAGCGTCAGAGAGTTCTACAAGGGCCACCCCAGCACAACGAAAGAAAAATCGAGGAAGAAGCAATCAGGAAGGGGGGGGCGAAAATGGCGTCCTCGACACTCCACCAAGGAAATCTATCAAGCAAGGGGGTCAAAAAGTTGAGCCGCATCCGTGACATCGACACCTCTTATCTACGCGTAATCAGAGTTCCAAAAAGGGGCCTTAGATGGAGGAGAGGGGAAAATGATTTGGTGCATGAAGGACTCAGGTGCTCTCGGAATAGGGAATTAGAAGGAAAAGAAAGGCTTGATCTGGAGTTGAAGACGCCTTTCAATCCGTGTCTAAGAAGCGTTTGGTAAAGAGAAGGCTAAAGAAAGAGAAAAAGGACCAGCAAG
>Ga0179593_1421619_pt1 | contig 10036 bp, 11 predicted proteins | sample CZODoug2_1_08_16_FD_185931 | JGI IMG/M metagenome (GOLD analysis project Ga0179593, IMG submission 185931) | Vadose zone soil fungal communities from Angelo Coast Range Reserve, California, USA - CZODoug2_1_08_16fungal (PacBio error correction) | ecosystem: Environmental > Terrestrial > Soil >...
TTTCTCACTCACTACACACTGTGACCAAACGAAACTAAGGGGAAGGAGAATAACCTAATCTCATATGAGGGAGGGAGTAAAAAAGAGAGGGGGCTCATCGTGCCGATCTTCTCCATCGGCCCTCTCCTAAAGAGGGGGGAAAAAGTAGCAGGTCTACCGAATTGGCCAGGGACGGGGTCGTCAGCTACCGAACTCATGGAATCGAATCTCGGCGAGAGAAGAAGGAAGGTAAAAAAAGAACTAAAAAGGGGTCAATGCAGGAAAGACTTAATCCAAATTCAAGACACTGGGATATCATGCCTGATTATAGTCCGTCAAATAGGACGAGGCAAAGGGTACAACAATTTCACAGCGAAGGACTGAATGGGCGAAGGTCTGGACTGATTAACCGATTGCGGGAGGAAAAAAGAGAGTGGCAGGGGCTCAACGTCTTCACAGCTAGGGGGTTCCAGGTGGGAAGGGAACGCTAAAAAAAACCTCAGTCAAAAAGAAAAAAAGAGGGGATAAAAAATTCGTAAATGGTCAAGCTGAGGGGGGTCCTCGACGCCAGTAGTAGAGTGGGTGATAGAGTAAAGGGGGAGGGCAGACCGAAAACAGCCTCTCAAAAAAACAACACAAACGATTGAAAAAGAGATCACTTTCGTCCTTCTTCTATACTATTGAAATACCTGTCGCCCCAGTAAATAAGTGATCATCAGACATAAAGTGATTATATAGTTCTTTTATCTGGAAAGGAAAGAGCTCTTTGTATCCCCCCGGGCAATGGGCACAAAGAAGGGGGCTTGGCTACCTACCCTTACATGGGGGGGTCCAATTTTGCCCGGGAATCCTCAGGTTTTGAAAGAAAGAAGGAGGGAAAGGGGGAGATGGACGACGCGGGTCACTTACTCCTCGGATATAACTTGGGTCTAACCGGACTCTCGACTAGGGGAAAAGGAATCTACGTCAAGGAAAAACAGGGGGGGGAAAGAGCCGAATCCCCGATCTGTTCGGATATAACCTGGGCTAGGGAGGAAAGGTAAATGTGATCTTTAGTTAAGAAGGAGGGATTCCCACCCTATGAGGAAAATAGTTTGCGGGGACGCAAAATTTTAAGTATGCAACAGCTGCTGAAAAGGAGCTCCATGCCTCCGGACGTCACTTAAGGGGAGGAAAAACAGGGGGGACAAAAGGAGAGTCAGCTGTCAAGAAAGTCTCCGTTTTTATTTCTATTCTCCGAACAGCAGCGGGGGGGGGGATTGGCTTTTCTTACGACTAAGAATGGGTCGGGCTGCTTTCACTCTAGAGGCGGGGGGGGGAAAACCCTTGGAAGGACTTTCAGGAAAGAACATACTATTTTCGGTCCATCTATCGGAGATTCTTTCAAAACGGGGAAAAGGGGAGGAGCCTATTCACCATTTGTCATTAAAGGCGGAAGAGTCCGTGTGCCGAGGGGACTTCGCGGGGAGCTGGTGGGTTAAATGGCGGGGGGAGGGAGTGGGTTGATAACAAAAGTTCTCTACCTGCAAAGGGGGATTCTCTTAAATTTTTCTCTTGCCGCCGGAAGAGTTTGATCCTCGACAGGTTTAAGAGGTCTTCATGAAAGGGTGAGCGGCACCCGTTGGCTTTTAAAAAAAGTATGCGGCCCTATGGAAGAAAAAAATCCGGGGAAGAAGGGACGCGGGAAGGGAATTGATAGGAGCGAAAGTGTCCCGGAGCATTAGGGGGATATAGATCTAGGAAGGGACTAAGGTGAGAAGTTTGGACGAGTCAAGAACTGGACGTTCTCATAAGGGAAAAGTAGGTAATGTTCAGGTAACAAAAAAAACCTTCTTTATTTGAAGAAAGGTGGGGAAAAGATCGTCGCTCCTGATTCTCCCAAAGGAAGGGGATTTAACGCAGACTGGGGGAGATCAAAACTGAGGAGGAGAAAGGATATAGGCCTGTTTCCGTCCGTAGAGAGGAAGGGGAGAGAGGTCTAAAGTCAACCCAAAGAGGAGACCTAGGAACTTACTAAATGCTGGTTCCCAGGAGACCTCACCGACAAACCATAAAAAGTCATGATTAACTTATCTTACGGCTGCCGACCCCACTGGGGACGCGGAAGGTAAAAAAGAAGATAAGAAACCTCCCTCAAATTTCAAGAAGCTTCTAAGCTCTCTCAAGATTGACTCTAGGGAACCGGCCGAAAAAAGGGAGAACCCATGAACAAAAAAAAGGGTCAGAGAAGGGGGAGGCATCGGTTCCGCGAATCATCAAAGGCGTGCAAAAAAAGATTCCAATGAAAAAGGCCTGGGGGGCTAAGAATAGGAAAAGAGGCCAGTTCAAAGGACAAGCAGGGACAATCTTGAAAGCTCATCTGGTCATGGGCAATACTGCTACCTCTTTTCTCCCAAGGACCCGGAGAAAAAAGGCAAAACCCAACGCAAGGCTTCCTCCCTCAAAGGGAAACCAACCACGAAAATACATGTTGAACTCATTAACAAGGTGTCCTAAAGGGGAGGAGGAGAACCCATGAATCAGATCACTCTGAGCCGCCGATTGCGGTAGGAAAGCCCTAGGAATGGGAAGAAGTCAGGCGGGCAAGGGACCAACCAAGGGGTAAACGACTACTAAGATGAAGCATCAAAAGGCGTTCAGCAAGAGACCATCTCTACAAGTTTACGGTCGCCGAAGGCGTGGATTGCAAGGTAATGACTTGAAACATCTTAAGATCAAAGAAAAGGAATCCAAAACGGTTCTGGAATGCAGAAGGGGGGGGAATTGTGCATGGAGAAAGGTCGGTGTCCTTAGAGGGAGGAGTCAGAAGAGTATGTGCGGGAGTCAAACCCGCTTTTGCCTCTACCGATCTCCCCAAGCCACGAAAAAACGGCACCTTTCTGCAAGAAGCAGGGGGCCAGGGTTTAAAGGAACGGTTAAGGAAAAAGAGGGGAGGCACGGAGACGAATCAAAGATGGGCTAGGAACCTCTTCCATGCTTCGGTGACCTCAGGAACAGCCGGTTGTTCGAAGGGGGGATAAGTTCCCTCCTTAAAGGAGCTCGCGTGCGCGCGGCAAGAGGCTCAAGGTATTCAGTGAAGGGAAAAAAGGACAGGGTGGGGAATCATAACAAGGGGAACGGGTCCGACCTTCTGACAATAAAACAAAAAAAGGGGGAAGAGGCTATCCTCCCCGAAGAGCCTACGAAAACAGTGAGCGTATATGCCATAAGAAAGAAACATTAAGGGTGGAGAGGGTAGGGGGTTCCATGGTCTTCCTACTGGGGGGGAGGAAACTTCCTTCTAACTCGATTAGGAAAGGGGGAGACTCTAACGCCAAATGTGATTACGGGAACTCGTGAACGGCGGAGGGAGAAACCTCGAGACATTGGTAAGAGTCAATCCTCAAATACGAATCTGCCTGGAGAGGGGGGGGGGTGGGGTGTCTAGGCTTCTTCAGAGGAAAAATGGAAAATTGAGAAAAGTATGGGTTGAAAGGCTGATGAGACTAATTTTAACGGAATGATGCATCGCGAAAAGAGAACAAATCTCGGGGGAGGAAGGGGTTTGGGGAAGGGGCTCCGTTGCCACATCGTCGACCAAAAAGGAATCTTTTTTTGTTCCCCAGGGGGACCTCATGACATCCCTTGGAGTCATCTTTCTTTCAGAAGACAAGAATGCCGTAGTCTATCAGGGAATCAGAAGAGCGGGGAGAAAGTGGGTGAGTGACTACCACTCGGGGAAACTCTCCTAGGGTTCTACAAGGGGAGTGAGGGGGGGGAAAGATTTATCCTCGCACATGGCCCTATTATAACACCTGGTTCGCCAGAAAACGCTGGGAAAGAGTAAGAGGCAAGGTGAAATAACTCTCAATAGGTAGTGGGGGGACGAGGGCACATGGGGTTTTTGATAACGTAGGAAAAAAAAAAGGGTGTATTAAAGGGAGAGAGAAGTGAAAGGACACTCACTACCACACTGGGTCAGCCAAACCGACCGGAGGTTGGGATAGATAAGGTGGATGAATTTACCTTCTGGCTTCTGAAAAAAGCTGCGGTTAGAAGGAAAGGGCACGTAGTGGGAGGGGGACACCGCCTCAATTTCCAAAGGCCTAGCATTTGGAACAAACTATCCATTGGGAAAAAAAAAAAATTGTGTCTTCATCTACTAGCTCGCTTTCCTCTAGCTTCGGGCAGAAAAGAAAGTATTAAATCCTCATCCAGGGGGTGCCATGGCTGGGGCCCCTTGAAGCAACTTGTTCAGAGGAGGATAACGGAATCTAAAGGGAAGGGGGAGAAGTCCCACTCCAGACTTACTCTCTGGGGGGTGGAAGGGAACAGTTCATTAGGATACGATTTCGGTGAAGAGGAAAAAAGGAGGAAACCTCCTCTTCGGGAACTAGAGTCCGAGCCTACTCTACACTCCTTTCCAGTTGAGAATGAAAGAAAAAGAGCACAACAACCAAGGGTATTCCCTTCTTTGGAAGGGGGATAATTCTGAGGAACTGTTTCCCCTCGAGTGAAAAAGTCCTGATCTATTCACATGGTGGGAGTCGCGGTCGACCGAAAGTCAGAGAGGTCTACTTAGTAAGGGGTTAGGGAAGTCGAGGACATTACATGGAGACCAGTCACCGATGGAAGAGAAGGATTCATATACCTCCGGGTTGCGCGATGAAGCTTCGGCATAGTGAAAGAAGGACGGGGGGACGAGGGATCAAACCACTCCCCTGGGGGGTTTTTTGCCGCCTTTCCCGGTCCAAAGGGAAGGGAAAACTGGCTTTACCGTTGTGGTCCAGAAAAAAACAAGGTTGGCGTCATGCTTGGAAGAAGACACAAGAGCGCATGAGGAAAAAATCCCTTCTTAGCACCATTTAGAAAGGAACTCTAGGGGAAAAAAGTAATTCCTATTGGTCACCGAGGGGGTGGTCTACGCTGCTCTCACGAACGGAGGACCAGAGACGGAAAAAGATCGGTGGATTAACTCTTACGACAAAGGGGAATACTGTCAGAGTTTTCCTTGGGGGGAAGGTTCTTTTACCAACATCGTTGTACTCTCCCAAGTTCGAATCAGTCATCGAGACTGGGATAAAACCGAGCGCCTGGAAATCAGGGAAGAAATCGGACCCGGAGGAAAAGAAAAAATACTTTGTTGGGGATGCAATCAGAGCTCTTCATCAGAAGTCGGAATTATAGAGGAGGGCGGTCAACTAAGGGTCAGGAAGGGGGGAACGAAAGTAATAGGCGTCAAGGGGAAGACTACGTACGCGTTTTCGATGGGGATGGTCTTCACGACGTCAGTGAGTGGGGACAGGGGGGTCCCTTGGGGAAAGTATGACTGTCGAAATTGGGGCTTTCAAATGGAGAAGAGACCAAGGGGGAGGAAAGGAAGTGCTCTCTGAAAAAAAAGGTAAAAATGTTCTTATGCTGATCAGACTTTTTTTCCGGTTATGGGAGGAGATGATGTAATGTTTTTTGAGGTAGATGGAATTTAATAAGAGGGTAAGCAAAAAGGGGGGAAAGTTGAAAGCATTACCACGTTGCGCAGTAAAGCTTGGCACCAGGACAACTTGTAAAGCTTTAAAATAAAGTGGGTCTTTCAGAAAAAGAAGGTTTTCCGTCGTCACATTACGAGTTAGAAAGTTTCTGGGGGAGGGGGAAAGGGGGGGAGCCTTCTAGAAAGCCCCTGGACAATGGACGCTGTTTCGGGGGAAAAAACTTGGTGCGGAAGGAAGGTTGGGGCCAGTGTAACAAAACTCTATCAGAATGAAGAAGAAATTGGAGAAAGAGAGAAGAGGATGGCGAGAAAAAGGAGATATCGCTTCTTCGAGGCAGTTTGTTACAATGTCCAGACACTAGGTCGGAGGGACGTCGAAGTAAGTGGGGTATTGGGACCTGAGGGAAGGGGGGGTTCCTCATGAAAGTTTTTAGGCTTCCTCAGGGGGAGGGGGGGTGAGTATTAAGCTCGAAAAGAGACTCCTCGGGGGCCGCGTACGACGGAAAATAGAGAGACAACGAAAACAACTTATGAGGAGTAAAAGAAAAGAACGATTAAAAGGTCCTCTATCGAGAGGGAAAAATCCCTCCCACTCTAAGTGAGAAGGAAAAAAGGAAATGGGCCCCACCTTAAGAATCACAAATCAAGGTCACCGACCAAAAATCATGGCAGGACTGAGGAAGGGGGGCTTACTGACACTGACTTTTTCTGGTAAGCTTAAAACTTCTAAAAAGGGGAGGGGAAAAAAGCTATTTGGAAGACGCCTCTCTAGCTCTCAGCCATGTTCTGTACGCTGCTCGCTTTGGGGAAGGGGAAACCGGCCAGGGGGAGCACCAAAGTGGAACCGCACATAGCACACAGTAAGGGGAAAGGCAGATTAGGGTGAATCAGGGTGTTTGTGTGCCGGGGGTGTTGGGTGAATATAATAGAAAAAGCCAGCAACGTCTCTTCACCGTTGCAGACGGAAAGGGACACCGGTCTAAAACCGATTACGATGCAGGGGGGGACCAGAGGGGGGGTAAATAGTTCCTCTCATGGTCCTCCGAGTAAGGCTGGGAAATAGTTTGTCCCAGGAAATACCAGTGCTCAAACAAGCAGTTAAAACATCCTCGGCAAGCTTCTCCACACCCGCAAAAGAACAGACGCTTTCAAAGCAGTAAAGTTTCCTCGGTGAGGGAAAAAGAATCCCAATTGGCCTTCAATAGATTGATAGAAGAAATTGCGTGGAGGTACGAAGACATCGTCATTGGACGGTACTCCTTGAAGGGCAGTGGAAAGAATTGGTCAATACTTAATCGGAAAAGGGAGTTCGTCATCCAAAAGCAACCACACAGAGGTCAACCTAATTCTTTTTGAAAAGTAAGAAGTGTTCTCCACTGGAGACTGGAAGCCCACCAAGGAAGAAAGTGACAGACGGGGCAGTACATTTGCTGGGGCTTTGGGAAAGGTAAGAATGAGTGTGTGAAGTCAAGGAGGCGGGCGGAAGGAAGAACGCTTATTTTCTACTGTCCACCTCGGGGGGCCTCAACAGCAAGAGCCCAATCAAAGAATCCCAAAGTGACGTGGACCCTTGCCAGAGGAAAAAAAATTTTTAATTCCCAGCATAAAATGATTTCCGGGGCAAACCTGATGGGGAGAGGATGGTCTAATTCAGTAGGGGGACGGGGCGCCTTCAAGGCGCATGGGTAGGTTAAAAAGTGGGGAAGCGAGGAGGACAAAACTGGTCAGGTACTGAATGGCAGGAGGGGGGGTCTTTCAATCAGTTCACTCCGAAGGAGTAAAGTACCATTTACCAAAAACTTGGTGTTCATAAGTCAATGAAGGTTGCAGGCGTGGCACGTTGTTATCAGAGGCTGACGGGAGATAGTCACTATCTCCAAATAATGAGAAAAAATTAAAGCACCTGTTAAAGAGGATTCCTCATCAGCATTCAGCTTGGGGGAACAGGGTGGGGGGGCGCCGATTCGAACTATGACTGTCTACCTTCTGTAGGGAAAAGGGGTACGAATCCAAATGGGAAAAAAAGAGGGAGTAACTTCGTCGCGGTTGGAGAGACCGTCGCGGGCCATTCACACTTCTTCAAGAAATAAGGGGGGGGGGTCGTTTGTGCAGAAACGCTTCGGTCCCAAAAATAGGCGTGCAGTTAGGAAGAACTCTAAGACAAAGGGGGGGGTCTTCCGTCGGAGCCGAAAGAGAACTCGGTAAGTCAGGCTAGAGAAATTGTGTTTGTAACGGGACCCTGTTGGTCCAGTCTTCTCGGAGGCGTTTTATTCAAAGAGATCCATGATCCTCAGAACGGGGGTTCAGCTTGCCCACAAAAGGTAAGGCAATGAACAAGAAGGAAGGGGGGGGGGATGACCTATGAATCGGGAGATATCTTCTATTGATTCTGATCTGACTACCACGAACACTTGCCCACGATCGGTCTGAGAGGGGAAAAAAGGAACTGTGCATTATTGAGGAGAGGGAAAAAGATCCGCCGGCCAAACTGAAGAAAAGCACGGTGGGGGGGGTTCGCAGAACGACGCTCGAAGTTCAGCCGCTGGTAGGGAAATATGATAGCAACTAGGATGGTTAGAGGGGGAAAGGTTTGGAGAAATAGAGAGCTCAAAAAAAAAGTTATGGTAAAAGATATGGATATATTACGCACTCTAACCACATGGCAGCGTCCCCCTCACGATTGTGCTATCGGGGACCTACTCGGGAACTTAGAACAAGTAGCGTGGAATAGTCCTCACGGGTCAAGGGGTATTGCCTCTAATCAATCAGAATTCTATCACTTTCGACCCGAAAGTTTCAACGTCGTTGTCGTCATCTACAATCGGAAAATGGATAGAAAGAATACGGGGCGAAGATCAGTAACGCTCAATGCATATGGGGGTCCTTTGCCCTTGAAAAGAGGGTCACCACGTTCTATGAAGGATCACAAGAGAAATGGACTTGATAAGGAGGAAAAGGACTCCGCTATGCAACGGAGCACGTGCAACAATTGATGCCTTCTCCTAGTAGGTCAGAAGGTAGGGCGAGGACCGCACGAAAAGAGAAAACGGATGAGGAGCCCTCCTCTGGGAACGAAAGATGATCACAATGGGGTGAAACAAACCAACAGAGAGGACCGATGCCCGGGTTATCCTGAGGGAAGGGGGGGAAGAGGAATGACGTCCTTTCTACTCACTCAGGTGGTCCTCTCGGAGAAAAAGTTTGCGGGGATAAGACGAGGGTCTACTTCATCCTGGAAGTCCTTAGGCGAAAAAACAGAGCCCGAAAAAAGGGGGTTCTATATTGAAATGCATATCGCTAACGGGCTCGGGATGGAGCTCTTTCCGGGAAGGGGTATCGAGGGGATACCCCCTTTGCACCTCCTTTCAAAGGTGAAAATAGAACTTTAAGGGGGAAGTACAGGCTGCACGGGGGGGTCTGGTTGGAGAATCCTTGGTCACAGCTCTTCAAGGAGGAGAAGTGGACCAGGTCGGGACAAACTCGAAAATTGTCTAACCTGAGGAAGGGACTTTCCCTTCTGGCACGTTCACCAATTAATGGGAGACCAGCTTAAAAGAGAGAAAAAGTTAATTCCAGAGCCGAATAACTATAGGTGGGGTCAACAGGGACTTACAAAAAGGAATCTGCAGGGGGACAAAGGAAAAGGAGGAGGGGGGGGCTCTTTCTTGTGGGGGCCACCAGCGGGAATTCCCAAGATTCCCCGAAGTCTCGAAGAAAGAGTTGTATCAACAGCGGCTAAACCTGGTCACTCCATGCCTACCGGACGGATTGGAAGGAAAGGATGAACCCCACGTGGGGGATACACCGACATCCTTGAGCGCAATGGAATTCGGAACTTTTTTGAAGTAAAATTACAGAAGAAAGAAAGCATCTGATGGGGGAGTCAGTGCGTGAAAACACTATTTGCTGGGATGGGTCAATAGTCTTCAGTGTGACCATGGGGAAACACAGGGGAACAGAAGGTAGAGCCCCATAGTTACAAGAAGGGCATCTGCGAAACAAATAGAAACTATTTTGGAGAGAAAAAGGACGATGACAACCATTTTCATGAGCTTCCCGAAGAGGTGTTTCCTGAGGTGGAGGGGTAGTGCTGGTGGGGGGGGGACTGGAGAGGGGGCGAGTTCTTTCCCGTTTGGTAAGCTTCGACAATGCAAAGTATGAGGAAGGGGACGATTTCCCTCGGGGGACAAAGGGGACAAACGGGTGAACCTAGTGGAGAAGGGGTCTTGGAGACCAGTTTTCATCTGTTATGAAAGGAATATTTTTAAGCTACTTTCTGGGATTGGGCATGAAGGAAGGAAGAGAAGGGGGACTCCGTCACCTGGTTGCTCGCGGTGCCCCAGGACAACGGCGATCAGCTTCAAAAAAGGGGAGATAGATAGAGGAGTGGAGAGGGATTAGGTCGCTTTAGGTTCTTCTCCTTTGTGGGGAATCTTAAGATGACACTACGTTTAGCGCATAATATGAATCAATTTGGGGAGGAAGGGGACCTGGGTTTCATGACGGGGGGGGGCCAGCTTCTTCGTTCTCATAAAGGGTGGCGGGATTGAAAGAGAGACATTAAACGGCCTCGTAAGACTTACTAAAAAG
>Ga0179593_1440893_pt1 | contig 10036 bp, 17 predicted proteins | sample CZODoug2_1_08_16_FD_185931 | JGI IMG/M metagenome (GOLD analysis project Ga0179593, IMG submission 185931) | Vadose zone soil fungal communities from Angelo Coast Range Reserve, California, USA - CZODoug2_1_08_16fungal (PacBio error correction) | ecosystem: Environmental > Terrestrial > Soil >...
AAAATCTTCCCTTCCTTTACCAAAATCAAAAAAAAACATCTCAGGCTCTGTGCCGGATAAAGAGCTACTGCAATCCACACAAAAGTCTCAAAAGAGGTTGGGGAGAATCCGCAAAAAAAAAGGAGCCAAAATCGCGAACAAAAAAAAAAGGAATGACCATCGGAAGGGCAATCAAGGGGGCCGGAAAAACTTATTATGACATTCCCGAGGAAGGGTACTCAAAAAGGACTCAGCTTCGGAAAAAAAAAGGGAAACGTAAAGGGGAAAAAAAGAGAACTATCTTATCCATTTCACTCGGACGCCTGCTAAACAAAACCACAGCCAAGAATGTAAAAAGAACGCAACATGGACTGTGGGAAAAGGCAGTCTGGAGAAAATCAGTGGGAAGAACGAAGGCCGGGGAGGGGGGACCAGTTGCAAAGGTTGTTTGCCAAAGAGGGTAGCAGGAACTTAGGGGGGCTTGGCTTCCAATTACTGAAAAGGCGAAATCTTCCAAAACAAACCCGGGGTCTCTACAAGGGGTCTGAAGATCAAAAAAAAAAAAAGGGTGAGGACGCAAAAAAGAGAAGAAAGGCCGAAACACCACTGGGGAAGGGGACTCAAAGTATCTTAAAATTCTCGACTTGAAGAGAGCGGAAGTGAAGTGGGGTTCTCCTCAGACGATGGTCCGGGGAAAAAAAAAACAAGAACGATGAACGTAGCTGGGGGGAAGGGATAGAAGATTCACAGGGGGGGGAAAGCTGGGGTTAAGAAAAGAGCCACCAAAAAGAGGGAGAGTGACAGCGTTCAAGCTCGATCGCGAAGGTGGAAAGCGTGGGGGTGAATTGCTGTGGATTTAGGGAAGAAAAAAGCTCAAAAGTTGGGGGAGGATCAGTCATACAGTAGATGAATATTCAAGGAAAATAACGTGATCAATAAGTTTACGCAAAAAGCATCGGGAAGACAAGGAACGTAAAATTGAATAAGCGGGAGGGAGGGGAAGGAAAAATGGACTCAGGAACGGTTATTGTAAGAAGGGGAACCTAAGCATACTGAAACACGGTCCCTTGTCGTAAATTCCACACGAAGATCCTGAAAAAAAGGGACGACAAAGGAAGGAAAAGTAAAAAATTCCGTCCGGGAACAAAACCGTCCGGGCATCGTTGATAAGCAAAAACAGTTCCGTGAGGTCACAAAGGGCGGGCCTCAAGAATCACAAAAAAAATGCTTGAAAGAAAAAGAGAAAAGGCACGTGGGTGGGAATAAAAAACGCGTAGGTCTTATGAACTGTCTGAATGCGGTCGCCTCCACTAAAAGGACTATAAAAGACCCATGAAATGGGGGAAATCTCAAAGGTCAGGGCTAAGGGTAAAGGTCAAAGCAGATTTCAATCATTTGGTACGACGAAAAAGGGGTAAAACCCCTGTAGCAGAACACTAAAAAAAAAGAACTTACTTCTAAAGGAGAAATCAGGGGCTACCGACGGAAGGGAAAGAAAAAGCCCCAACGAGAATACTTGCCTCCGTAAAAAAATGAAAAAAGAAAGAAACCCGTTCATGGGAAGAACGACTTTGTTGACAGGGCCAGTTCCAAGAGAAAAAAAAAGGGGGGAACCGGGAGGGGGGTGAAGGAATCCAATCCCGTCAAAAAGAGAAGCCACCACTCCCAAATCGAGGGGGAGAAACGGACAATTCTGAACATTGAAAGAAGGTAGAGGGATCACCAGAAGAAAAGAAATCAGTTAGGAAGGAATTGGAAAAAAGGGAAAGGAATCTTGAAAGAGCGAGACGGGGGACAAAAAACTTGAAGCCTCGGAGGAGAAGATAAGCCGGAAAAGGAAAGCGCCACCATCTGAGATCACGGAAGGAGACTAGAGGAAGAAAGAACCTAGAAAGGAACACCATCTCAGGAAGGGAAAATAGAAACAAAAACAGAGATAGGGCCTACCCTGCTTGGGAACACAGGAGACCATCCCCTTAAAGCAGATAGCACTCTCAACAAAAATTCCATAAGATAAGGAAAAAACCAGGGGGCTCAAGAAGACCTTTAACAACAAACGAAAAAAAAAAGGGAGCAAGTCAGAGCAGATCTCAGAATAAAGCGCCGAACGGGGGTCTTGGATCTCAGCTAAGGAAGGAAAGAAAATAGAAGAAGGGGGGGAGAGGGTTGTCTTTTGGATGTACGGGAACTCTCTACTGAAGGTTGGTTACCTTTAACGGAAGGAGATTTAATTGCGACAACTTGTTGGCACTGGGATGGGGGAATGCGGGGGGAGATAAATTCTCAGCTAGAAGGATCAAAGAAAACAGGAGGCTATGGGGGTTTGTACTGAACCTAATGGGGAATTCGGACAGCTTCAGGGAAAGAGAAAGAGGGGGGGGAGGTACTATGAGGATCTCTAATGCTTGAAAAAGGGGGAGGGAAAGTGGACTGAAAGGGGGTTTGAATTGTCGCTAGTAGGTCGGGAAAATTCAAGAAAGAGAGGGGAGGCATTCTTTTGATCCTCTCCACTTTGGAGGGGACAGGTGGGAAATGGAGTTAACCCAAAACTGAGAGGGGGGAGTTTGGGGTGGACGCGGTTGTTGGGCTAAAAAAAGGAAAGAGAGGGGAAAAATGGGGCTTATTACCGAAGGGGGGAAGAAAAAAGGGAGGAGTCACCAAGGAAACGGGTTATAAGTGGGTGAAGGGACTGAGGCGGGGAGGGACAAAGAGGAACTATTCTTCAGCTTCTCATTCCAAAAAAAGAAGGGACGTGGGCAAGCTAACCAAGTGTTTAAGGGGGGAACCAAAGGCTAATGCGAAAAGGAACAGGGATGGGGAAAGGGGAAACACTAACTCGAAGTGCAGATATAAAAAAACGAATGTTACTGATATAAGAATGTAGTCGAATGAGACCTAGACAGAACCGAACATGAGGGGTAACCATCTTTCAAGGGGAAACCAAGGTCGGACAAAAAGGGGGGATGGAAAAAACTTCTTCTCTTTTATACAACGAAACCTTAAGAACAGAAAGGGATCCGGCCTTTGGGTTAGTAAGGGCCAAGCCTGTTCAGGCTCAATTAGTATAGGTGCCCGGATTCGGTTCCTAGGGGGGAAGGGAGGCTGCGGGAAATCCATTACCAGTCCATACCGGGGGGAAGTGCAGGAAAGGAACTGCCTAACAGCGCTAGGGGAAAAAAGAAATCGAGGCTTCGGCTTGACAGTATTTAGGGGGGGGACGGGAAAATAAAAAGAGAAGTTATGGAGTGACTGGAACGAACATGGTGTTGATCAAGAGGGGAGGGAAAAGCCAGAGTCCAGGAGGAGAGAACATGACATGGATAAAACTGGTAACTGCCTAAACATGAAAGGAGGAAAAAAAACGGGGGGCGTGAGGAAGGGGGAAAACCTAAACCTCTGTTCGCCCGGATCTACTAAAAGGAAAAAGACGGAAGCTGGGGATTCCCGGCTCGAGAAAATGGGGGAAGACTTAAGCTGGAGAACATCGCCAGGGGCCAGGTCGACTCAAGAAAATAAACCGGGGGGAAGGGAGAGGAGAGAAAAAACGGAGGGTGTGGAGCGTGAACGAAAACAAGGGAAAGGGGAGGTAGTAAATGTGTGATGAAGATTCAAAAGCATCGGAATGAATAAAACGATCAAAAAAGGGCTGAGGGACAAGAAAAAGAAAAACGGGGGTTCTCTGAAAGGAAGGGAGTTCCATAACGACTCACTTAAACAAAGCCTGCTGCGTTAGGTTTTTGCAATGAATGGGCGCCTAGGTTCAAAAAAGCCTGGTAAGATGGAGAAAAAAAGGGGAAATTCGGGAAAAAAAAGGAAGAAGGCTAAATGGGGGTGCTTAAAACTTTAAAGGAAATGGGTGGAAGGTGGAAACCTGATGGCGATGGGGGCAGGAAAGGAAAAGTTATGGAAAAAAAAACGTGCTGATAATAGAAAAGTAGAGGGTAGCGAATGAAAAAGAAAGGGGGAAAAGAACCGGATCGTTCTTCAAGAGAGCTGACAAAGAAGAAGATGGGGGAGGGAGGGGTCCACAACCTTCAAGGAATTAGGCAATGAAAGATCTCTCTCAAAAACCTATTAATATATGGGGAAATTTAACTTGAGAATGTTAAGTGCAGCCTCAAGGAAGAAGGACTCAAAAAGAAGGTCGGAAGGCGTCGAATCTCCTGACTGCACCCCAAGAAAATCCCTATAAAAGCATCCGTGAAGATTTGGCGAAAAGAATAAGGAAGAGACCTGCTCCGAGGAAAGGAAAAAGATTCCGCCCTCAAATTAAGAAAGAACGTAATGACACAGAAGGAGAAAGAGGGAGCAAAAACTTAGCGGTAAAAAAAATCAGGTACGCACATGGCTGCAAAAAGGGGGGGAGAGGTTAAAGGAGAAAAAGGAGAAAAAGGGGCATAGATCTACATGTAAGCCGCAGGAAGAAGCTACCAGAGAAAAAAAACACCAAATTGCAAATAAGAACGAGGAGAGGTTTGAGGGGGAGACAGTGAAGAGAAAGGGGAAGAAACTGGAAAGAGGAAGGGGAATTTGTCTGGAAAGTGGGAAAGGAGGGAGGTGTTGGTGGGAAGGAACGGAGGAGAAAAGGGATGGAAAGGGAAATAGGCTTAGAGCCGCCGAGCCCTCAGAGGAAAAGAAAAAGGGGCGTACTAAAGGAAGGAACGGGTCATCCGAAAGGAAACCGGCTTAAGGGGAAGAAAGAAAAAAACGATAAGTTAGCCAGTCCACCGGCGAGTTTTTGGGGGGGAAAAAACTAGTCTCTTCAAAAATCGCACAAAAAAAGAAGGGGGGGAGAGGGGGAGAAAACCGTTCACGTCAATTAAAAACGAGATGCCCGGTACTGACCAACTTCAACGTGTAGCAGGGATAAGTGTAGAGAAGTAAAGTGGGCTCGAAATTGGGCAATCAAAAGCAGGGAAGGATGAAAAGAAGGGGGGGAAGAGGATATCCAGGAAATAAGAGGAAAGGGGAAAGGAAGGGGTGCATGGAGGGAAAATATACTCCGGGAGAAAAGGAAGTTTCCTGCCCAATGCGCGGCACAAAGGAATTAAAAGGTAATAAGGGATGGTATGAGGGGGGGATCAATAATAGGGGATAAATGGGCAAGACAAAAAAATTTTTTGCAAAAATAGTAGCAAAACGAGGAGGAGCAAAGGTAACTTCAACCAGTTAGGAAGAATGGACAAGAGAGTTCTCCAGCAGTACGTAAGTGGAATAAAAACAGGAACAAAAATATAGATAAGTCATCAGGAATAAAAACAAGTCGCCATAGACAAAAAAACAAAAAGGAAAGGGGAGCATAGGAAACTCAGGTTCAGGACTCCCCACGAAGAGGAAAAAAAAGGACGGATGGCAGAAAAAGGAGAGGCAACCTATGGTGTATAGCATGCCAAAACGGACGGGGACTGACAGGATCATCGAATTAAAAGAAAAAAAACTCAAAAACATCCATGAGAGACTCCATCCATAAAAGTCGTGGCGAAAAAACGTTGAAGATCTTGAAGGGATCAACGAAGGGGGGAGGCGAGAAATTTTACTCAATAGTGTGGGGATCAGCATTGGAGCAAAGCGGGCCGTGGGAAGAAACTTGGCGAAAAGAAGCATATTTTCAACGGCAAAACCGCACAACTTGGCCCGTGAAAGGAAAGGGACTGGAAAAAAAATGAAATTTTTATACGGTGTGGAAAAGACTTGGACGTTCCGGGATTCCCGGGGGTAACCGGGGGGTGCTCCAAAGATCAAAAGAAAAAGAGCTCGGGAGGCGAAAGTAGGAGGGAAATTTCACAGGATGAGTGCCCATCAGCACAGGAGAAAAATGAGTTGGTGCAGCCGGGAACTGGCCAGAGAGAAGGACACCCTGTCATAGGCTCAGAGGAGAAAATATTACTTAATAAAAAAATCCGAAGTAGAATGGTTGAACCATCATGCGCTCTCTGAAAAAATTAATGAGCTCAAACAAAACAGGGATCGTCTCATTCGCCGAAGCCTAATGAAGGAGGGAGGGGGAAAAAACTGCTGTAAACGCTCAAAGTTCCCGCTAGTATAAAGAAACTCTCAAGGGAGAGAAAAAGGACAAGTGGGGGGAAAGGTGCAAAATTTCAATAGCAAGAAAAAAGACGCGAGAATCCGCAAAACCGCACCACCATCAGGAGAATCTCAACACAATAGTAGGCAAGAGAATCAAAAGGTGGGAAGAAAAGGCAGAGGAAGGGGGGCTGCAAGAAAGGAGTTTGTTTACCTGACGGGATGGGGGGGGAGGGGAAGATTTGTGTGCGGGGGCGGATAAGTGAATGATAGGGGTTGGGGTTTCGCAGGAAAGGAGGAGGGGGCTGGAGAAGGGAAGAATGGTTGGTGCAGTGAAAAGAATTTGGGGCGGAGAGGGGGACTGAGGGGGGGCCAGAAGGGGGCTATAGAAGGCCTTGAGAACTATTAGGGGATAAGGTTTAGGGGAGGGAAAGAAGAGCTTCCATATGCTTTCGGTGAGTTCCAAAGAACGCAAAAGCGATTTAGGGAGCATGGATCCGCCGCCAAATCGTGGAAAAGACGTTCAAGAGAATTGCAAACTTACTCTAAAGGGTCGGGACGGTTGGGGGGGGAGGGGGAGAAAAAGAAAAGCGCGGGAACCGGGGGGGGAGGTGAAATCACTGAAGTGCAACCACGGAAGGGAAAAATTAGGGGGGTGGAAGGGTTCCTGGTACTCTTGCAGAAGACGGGGCATTTGGGCTGCTAAGGGAGTCATGAGGAAGTCCACGTACTCAAAGGTTTTCAGGAGCAAATGAAGTGAGCAACCAACCTAAGCTAGCTCGAAGGAAGGGGGGGGTCAAAGCTGAAGGAGGGGAAAGGAAAGCAATGGGAAGGAGAGCGTTTGATTGATTCTAACTCTGAATCCTACTAATGAAGAACCTCAGATTTGTGATCTACAAAAAGTCTGTATGGAAAAAAAAAGTCGAAGGGGAAGGAGGGGGACGTGAGAGGGTACGTAAACTTAATATAGCTAAAAGAGCGGGGTTGATAAGTCTTGAACACTTTAGGAACTATGCAAGATAGAGATTTTGAAGGAGGAGGTGAACAAAAGAAGGAAGGTGAAGACTTCTGTTAGATGTTTCCAAAACCAGAAAATTTTTTCATGCATGGAAATGAAAAAGGCCCTAATCAAGGCTTCAGATCATTAAGTCTGGTAAAGCTGTCGGGGGGGAGGGGTAACTAGGGGGGGTTTATTTTCAGGGAAAATAAACTCATATTTTATGCGGAAGGATTGAATTATTACTATCACAGGGCCGGTGGGGAAGTCAAAAGCCAAAAATATTTAACCTGGATAACTGGGGGGGGGGAACCAGGGAAGGGAGAAAAGAGATTTGAAGAGAATTCCTTCGCTAAAGAAGGGGGGAAAGGTTATTATTCTGGATTGAAGAAAACCATGCGCCAAGGTGTTTGTTAGGAAAAAAATAGCAATCATAAAGGGACCAAATCTATTAAAAAGAAAGGGGAGGGGAAGAAAAACTCTCAAAGGGGAAGGAGAAAAAAGTTCGAATTATAGAAGAAAAAACCCGGTTTGGGAAGAGGGATACTTATCTTTTTTGAAGGTGGGGAAAGATTGAAGCGAAATAAGTTACGACAGAACCGTCCATAAAAAACAAAAGAAGAGGGGACTGCAAACAAATAGACGCAGGAAAACAAAGGGCAGGGAACTACTTGATTCTCAGAACGCAAAGCAAAGGCGAAAACAACTCGATTCTTTTATGAATTTGTGTAAGAGAAAGGATTTGAAGGGGGGAGAAGTTGGGAAAAGAAAGGGGTAACATAATCGGGGTCATCAAGGGGTGAAGCAATCGATGGCATCCCAAGGGGGGGGGCCTTGGGAGAAGGGCAGATCTTAGTAGACGCGGACGGGGTGGGGGCCTCGCTGGTGGTATTGAAATGGGAGCTGCAGAGAGGAAAGCTGCCTGAAAAGGCGTTGCGCATCGGCAGATTTCAAAAGAGTCAAAATGGGGGAAGCCGAGTGGCCGACTGAAAGGAGTACTGGAACAGCCTCAACAAAAAACACCGGATATCCGTTGAAAAGGGACGCGTCAGGGAGAGGGTCAAAACCTCCGAAGTGCTTACTAGACGGAGAAAGCGAGCCCCCCATATGAGGAAAAGGTGAAGAGAGAAGGGCGCGACTCGAATTCAAGCTCACGCCGAGAGTCAAGAAAAGGAAAGACCGGAGCTTCCTGCAAAAAGAGAAGAAAAAGTGCCGGAAACACTCCGGCTGCAGGGTCACGCACCATTGAACCGTGAGTATTGAAAAAGGGAAGTGTGAAATGAAAAAGGGTCGCAAGTTCCAACTAAGGCTAAAAAAACACAAAAAAAGACAAGATTACAAGAAAGGGGGAAGAACGAAAAAGCTGCGGAAGGGAAAATCCAGGATGAAAGAGAAAAGGGACTCAGACAGGAACGCTTTTTCCCTCAAGGGGGGTGTTAAGAAGGATCTAAGGGAGCTGGGCGGAAAAATTGGAATTTGGAAAGGAAATCATCGGGGAAAACCCTGGTCTTACTCAGAATCCTGTTGAAGGAGAAAGGCGAAGGGGGAAAGGAAAGCACAACTTCCGTATGCTGCCCGAGCACAAGGAGGATGGGGGATTAAGGAGGTCCTTCTTCTAACTGGGCGCTAGACGGTGCGGGAGGTAACATCGGGCACGTCGTATGGACAACCGACTTCCAAGGGGAAAAAAGGGGAATGAGAGGAGGCGGAGGGAGGAGGGGGCAATTTTCTCAAAGATGTGGTTAAAAGAAAGGGGCAGCAGAACAAGAAGCTGGAACCTTATCCTATTTTAAATGAAGGGTTCGAAGAAATTAAAAAACGCTGGTATATTATCCTAATGACTCTTGGGGAGTGCCGGAGGAGAAACCCAGTATTCGTAAAAAGCATAAGAGGGGGGGGGAAAGTTATTTTCAAGGAACCAGAGGATTTGAGCAAAGAAGTTCCAACCCAAAAACTTATCAGAAAAAAAGGGAGACTCCTAAATCACTGAGATACGCCTGGATGGAGTCGGGGTAAATCCTGCCAGGAAAGGAAAAGGACCCAAGGAGAAGAATAAAAGGACTCTTGGAAGAAAACATCAGACGATCCACGAATCTCGAAGAACACTATGAGAACAGGACTAAAGTGTAACAGGCTAGGAGAGAAAGAGGGTTAAGGAGGTTACCCCCGCTCAAAAAGCATCCAGGGTCAAGTCACGAGGAGGGGAGTGGGCTAGAAGGTCTTCTCAACACGGGTGGAAATAGACCTCTTAGGCGGGAAAAATCATGGTAGGGAGGGGTTCTCCGAAGAAAAAGTCTATAAAAAGGAAGTAAAAGGGGGGGGAGCTGGGGGGAGGTGAATCCTCCGCCACTGGAGAATGAAGACTTTCCATCTCAGGTGCACTGGGGGGAGAAGAAAACGGGGAAAAAACAAACATAGATAGAATTGAATCTGCTAAAACTTCAAGAGGTACAAAGCTGGGAAATAATAACCAGGTGAAGGAACGGAATGGAACTTGGGGGGGAACGATCAACAAAAAGAAGGGGGGGGGGGGGGACTGGAGGGGAAGCAAACATGAAAGGAAGATCGCTGGCGGGGGGGAAAAGAACCAGCTACCTCACAAAGTGCAAAAACCCTCCCCCGATCGACTTCAAAGGAAGAAAGAATTTCGAGGAGCCGGAATCCAAGACCTGAGGGTAAAAGTGGGGGGGGGGAAACCGAAAGAAAGTCAATTAACAGGTCGAAAACCGAGGGAAAAAAAGACAAAGAAGAGCAAGATACAAGATAAGGAGTAACGTGCACCCAAATCCAAGCAATAGGCGACAGCGAAACTCTCACTCAGGGAAGAGAAAAATTCAGTCTAACCAAAAAAAATATCAAGAAATGACCCAACATCCCGAAGAGGTAGGAAGGGAGACAACTTCATGGGGGAAACGAAGGGCCATAAATCAACTCGATACATGCAGAGCTAAGGGGGGGAAGAACGGGCAATAAAAGGAAAGTGGTAAACCCAAATGTAGGGAAACCGGGAACCGTACCGCTAAGAGTCATAAACGC
>Ga0179593_1471243_pt1 | contig 10036 bp, 9 predicted proteins | sample CZODoug2_1_08_16_FD_185931 | JGI IMG/M metagenome (GOLD analysis project Ga0179593, IMG submission 185931) | Vadose zone soil fungal communities from Angelo Coast Range Reserve, California, USA - CZODoug2_1_08_16fungal (PacBio error correction) | ecosystem: Environmental > Terrestrial > Soil >...
AAAGTAAGCGGTGAATGAGGACGGTAAGCAAGGGATTCAAAAAGAGGGAGACAAAGCTGGGGACTTGCCCGGCTCGGCTTATGGCAAAAGGGGCGTTACTGTTCATTGCAAAAGGACGACGGTCGTTGTTAACCTAGTAAGCAGGGGACTGAAAAAAGGCCAGGACTCCTGAAGTTTGGCCATCAGGTTCGCGAGTAGGGGGGTGCGGAAAACCAAGGAAAAAATAACGCCAGGCAGATTCCCTTATCGGGGAGGGAAAACAAGCAGTTGGCGCTCGTAATGGAGCTCGAAGGGGCCGTCAGCAGGCGGGTGAAAACAGGTCCCGGGAACCCGACTGCAACCGGAAGAGGAGTGAAAAACATGCCCAGTTCTCATTTAAACTATGGAGAACTTGCCATCATAGATTCCAAGTAAAAAAGAAATGCCGCGTCGCGACCTTGAGGAAAGGGGGAGGAGGAGAAAGAAGGGGAGGAAACCGAGGACAAGCGTACGTGATTAGAACAAAGGCGGGACAAAAGGCCAAGACACCGAACCAGGGACAATGAAATTAAGCCGTTAAAGGCCGAGCGAAGACGCCAGGGGATCAAAGACGGTCTAGAGCAGCAGGTACAGCGCAACCCAAATACTTCAGAAGAAAACTCCGCAGGTGCGCAGGGGAAAGAAGAAAAGTCAGGGAAAGACGCCCTGCCGTGAAAACCTGGGGATCGACAGGAGAAGGAGGAACAGAAGGGGGTATAAATTCAATTTGTAACCTTTAGCTTACTTGAAACGACAAAGAAGGGAAACCAGAACTTCTTTTCGCCGCCCCTGACAGAGGATGACATCAGCGCAGAAAGAACGTTTAGCACACGGAGATATCCGGAACGCGAAGCCAATCAAATAGGGGCAGAAAGCGGGCAGATCACCTTGTGCTTGCGGTGAACATCTTGAGGGTTTTTCTTCCCTCTTCTACTTTGTTGAGATCTAGAAGGAGGCACGGAGGGTGAAGACCCCTAATCGCAACCAATAAAAAACGGCGGGAAAACGGTACACATAAATCAGGACGTACTGATATCTGTCCCCAGGAAGAATGCTGTGGCCCCGCAGGAGGTGAGAGAGACGAAGAAAAAAGGTAGGGGTCAGCTGTGCAGGGGGGGGGGAATAGGAGGGGGGGGTGGACATGAGCACGAACCCTTTGAGCGGGGTGCTGGGTAGAGAGAGGATTGCGGGTTAGGGGAAAACAAGTGTATCTCTAAGTCAATCCCATTTGACATCGGCGCGACAGCTGGGAGAAGGCGTGCCCCATATGCAAGATCAACTTTGGAAGAAAAATGTGGCATGACGGGAAACTGACGAGGCTGAGGTACTCAGACGAGAAGCCATGGAATGAAGGAGGCGGGGGCCGAGAACAAAGGGTTCAAAGAAATGTTGAACAGGCTGACAGGTGGCTATAAGAAACTAATAAAAGCTGTTCGGAAGGGGACGGTCACGATCTGGCAAAAATACTTCGTGGGACGGTGAAGGGATTTCATTGGTCTTTTTTCGGGACTTCTTCTTTCAAACAAGGGAAGATGGCAAAAGGGGTTTCACATTCATCGTCAGCATGTGGACGCCTGGGGTCATCCTTCAAGGCATCTCTCACGCAAGCGGTGTCTCGCGACCCTGCTACAGGTGCATTAGTTCTTTGGGGGGAAATAAAACAGTACGCAGCTCGGAGGGGCTGTTCGTTTTGGAAGGGCAGCCGGGGGCAAAGTCCTTGGCGGCAAGGGGAGGAGAGCTGGGATCTTCAGGGTAAGTTTTAGTAAAAAAAACGGAACATGCCGCGGGTGATATACAGGAATGCCATGACGCCGAGGAAGCTAAAGACTGCTATCTCTGTAAGGGAAAACGGAGGGGGACGGCAGAGGGAGAAGGACATACAAAATTCTCATCCAGTGGATGTTGGAGAAGGAGAGCGGATCAGGAAAATCGTGTTCTGACTATACTGCTGGCGTACGCGCAGGGTCTTGTGGGGAGTAAGAGCCCTTTCCTGGCGGGAAGGAAGGGGAAAGGGCTGGGAGGTCGGCGAATAAAAAAAATGGCTATGGGCCATCTAAGGAGGGTGGGGGGCTCTATATATCGAAAATAGGGTCAGGGTATGACTGTACGTGTTCGAGCCACCTTAGCAATCACCAGTGAGAGAAGGTAACATAGATCATAACACTAAAGCGTCCGGCGGAAGGGAGGAAGTAGGGGGGGTTAGCTTATGATGAGTACAGGAAAAGGGGAAAAGTTCAGAACGGGCTTCTAGTGTCCAGTGTTGGAGGCAGTAACGCAATGCTGTAGTCCAACTTCGGAGGAATCGGTGGCAGCCAAGGAGCGAAAGTATTGGTTCAAAACGCGTCATGGGAGGAAAGGTATGGGTCTTCCGGTCTGAAGGTACAGAAGAAAAGGGAAGGACCTGGGGAGGACCGGCGGAAGGTTCAACCGAGCGAAGGCCCACAGCGAAGGGGAATATCATATAGTAAACAAAAAAAGTATTAGAGGAGAGAGAGGGGAACGAAGGCGATTGAAAAGGAAGGTGGGAGACGTTGCACGCCCTGGACCATGACTCGCATTGAGGGCGTGGAACTTCAAGGAAGGAAAATCGCGTAGACAGGGAGCGCACCATAAGGTCTCCTTCTCTCTTGCGGAAAAAACCGAGGAAGAAAAAAGCAAGTTGGCAACTAGACTTACTTCCTGAGGGCCGACCAAAAAAGGACCTGTTCGACTATTAAAGGTGAACCTAGGAAACTGGGCAAAAGGGAAGGAAAAATAATTCAACCCGTTCGACTAAAGCCGTACTGACGTCTGCAAGTGGAAAGAAAAGACAACAACTCACGAATGGGAGAGGAAGAAGGGCTGGCTACCTGCACACGAGGCTTTCTGCAGATAGCGAAGAGGGAAAAAACAAAGAGGAAAGGACATGTAAGGAATACCTTTACCAGAAAAAAAAAACTCCTGAGGAAAAGAAAAGAAGGGTATCGCCCTTCAAAACCACAATAAAAAAAAAAAAAAAAGAAAAAACCACCCCCCCAGCAAAACACCAAAACAAACAAAAAAAAAAAAAAATCCAAAAGAATACTCCGTAGAGACGCTTTGTACACTACTCTCGGAAGCCCTACTGGCTTAGCGCTGGGTATTTTTTCTCGCTTCCTCACCACGCAATGTCCCTCTCTTTTTCTCGGGTGTGGGGTAGGATAGCCGATAGCGGAGCGTCTTCGGGAATAGGCTAACCCGTTTCCGTTTTAAGGTGTCATGCAACTTCGCTAACTCCTCATCGCTCCTGCCGCTATACGGGGGAAAGGAGTAACCTTAACGACAGCCATCCGACACTTCTCCTCGTTCCTCGGGGGACAGAGAAAAGAAGACAGGCCTACCTTTTCAAAATTCGCAGTGCATCGCGCGCCGAAAGCGAAGATATCTTATCCTTACGGAGGAAAGTTAAACGCGGAAATCTAAGAAACCCTAGAGAGAAAGGATGGGTCTGGACCAGGGAAGTGAAAGAAGGAATAAGACACATTAGGGACTCACCTTCAAAAAAACAAACAGGGGGGCCAGATCTCGTTCAGAAAACCGCTACAAGGGTAGGGATCACTGCCGGGCAGGAACCTGAAACCTTTCCGCGAACCGCTAGAAAAAGCAAGCCCGAGAAAATCGCAAGGGAGGGGTCGGGTCTCCGGTTACAGGAAGGAGAGTAAGCAAGGCCTTAAAATCTCAACCTGGAGCGGGAATATTAAGGGAAGAAAATGTGAGCTCCTATGTCAAAAAAGGGCTGGAAAAGGGAGAGCCTAGGGAGAACCCGCAAAAGGCTGCACTTCCTAGAAAAAGCTTGTCAACTGTTCTTGCTCATCGCACCAACACAGACCCACCCTGCCGATGGAGCCCGTAACAGAAGATTGAAATCTGGAAATACAACACTGGACATGGCAGGATGGGCAAAAGACGTTCTTCTGGGCACAGCTAGTCAGGGGGGCGGAAAAACTAGTTGTGGTGCCGAAAGATCGAGTTGATGGGTGGGGGGGAAGTTAGGGTTTAAGAGTGACCTTCTCGAGAAATAAAGGGGGAGAGAACACTGAGGAAAGCAAAGGAACCAATTGATCCTTTCCTCGATTCGTAAAGAAAAGATAAAAGCGTGAAGGCTACGGTACGAGGAGAACACTTGCTTCCTGATTAGACGACCGCGAGGTCCTGAAAAAAAAAAGAAGTTATGGGGATCAAGAGAGGGGTGAAAACGGGAACTTGACCTGCACGGACTTCATACAAAGGAAGGAAGCTGGATAGTCAGGACCCAGGCTCCGGCAGGATCTTAGTGAAAGAAGATGCTGTACTGAGCCTCCGTCGGAATTCGACTTACTCGGTGGGCGAAACGGGAAAAGGAGGAGTCCCGACAGGGATGGAGAAAAGGGAGATTCGTCGGAGACCCTGAGGAGAAGTGGCATGGGGGATGTTATGTCCGGAGATATGACGAGGTAGAGATCGGAGGAAAACGGACGTACGCCGGAAAAAATGCAGGGGGAAGAAAGAGCACTGGGGGAAAGGCATTTAACGCAGGGCGGAAGGGTGGGTGAAAGTGCAAAAAGACTCTTTCCAGGGCGTCAAATCGCGAAGGGTCACAGGGAATATCCTGGATTTCTCGAGAGGAAAAAGGGGACGGGGCGTTCTTGGTTTCAATTCCTTACTGACTGAAGAGGAGGAGCTCGATGGTTCACCTCCGATGCGCACAGGCCTGGGTGACCCTGAAGGACGACTCGTCAGGCTTGACCCACTGGAAAGGACGGGTGCCGGGGAAAAAAACGAACGCCTAAAACAGTGAGAAAAGACATCTTCAAAAAAAAAGTGTTAAAGAAAAATGATGAAATAGGTCTAAACATCCCGACTCCTGCGTCTGCAGCAAAGTAAGGAACGACGGGGAAGACTCCTCTCCAATCCCAGCACTTCTCCGAGCAAAGGAGCAAAGGAGAAGGGATGACTACATGGAATCAAGTCTTCCCTAGAGGAGACAAAACAACAAGACGGGGGAGTAGGAAATATAGATATCTGGAAAAGAAGTGAAGGAAGAAGTAAAAGGCGTCGGTCCAGGTTGGAATCGGAAAGCTAACGGCGTCGGCCGGGAGAGGCTTCATTGGAAACGTAAAGGAGGCGGGGCTGGTTATACCGAGTCACAGTTGACTTCAACACTGAAAAGAAGGAAAAGTTAGGCTTAACGAGTTCTCGGAGTAAGTGGGGGGGGGAGGAAAGCATGCCAATTACTCTCCCATCGTCTCCCCGAGAATTCTAAACGTCTTTTGAGAATAGGAGGGGACTCCTCGACGCCGCAGTCAAGAGGGAGGTGAAAAAAAAATGATCCCATCCAAAAGCAAGGGGGTACCTAGTACAAAGTGACCGTCATGAAGTCTAAGGGCCCAGGAGTATGGCCGTTTGCCAAAGAGAATAAGTTCACCAAAAACCCTTAGAGGAAAGGGGAAAGAAACAATAATCTTCGGAATAAGGAAGGAGTCCAAGCCGGGTCCGGAATTTCCAAGAAAGAGGTCAACTCAGACGGCATACCTACACCTGCCACTTCGACATCCGGGAATGGAAAATCGGAAGAAAGTTTCGCAGTGCTTTCTGATACTCCTAGCAGGTAAAGTCGTCCCAAAAAAGTCAGTGCCGCCTCCAGAAAGGATGATACTTGTTCCAGAAACACCAAGGGAAATAAGAGAAAATAGCCGGTGATGAAAAGAAAGCAACAACCTGTTACGAAAAAGTAAAGGGTGAAGGGAAATTGGTACGGGGCACACCTCTCACGAAACCAGAGAATTACGGGGGGAGAAGCAAAGCGAACGTCGTCCTCTAGAAAAGAGAATAATAAAGGGGTCTCAGCGACGGGAGAATAGAAGGAGAAGCAGTGAGAAAGAGGGGAGGGAAAAAGCGGGCAGGTCAATACGGGGAAGGTGCATTAAAAGCACGCGGGATGTAAACCTCTGTCAGGGGTATATAGAGAAAGGAAGAACAGCTTGGAACAACGGGGGAACTTAACGAAAGCCACCCCCAACGAGCGGGGCGGTACACCAAGAAGGAGGGAAGATAGAGGGGAGAAAAGCAATGCATTCAGTTCACAGACCGCAGGTGTCACGGTGATGCAGGAAGAAAGGGAATAAGAGTTCGGGGTCATCTGTCATGGGTCCGGAGGCGTGGGGGAAGAGGAGAAACCGTGGAGATTGACATTCGGGCCGAGGAGAAGGAGGGGTCTAGCTCAAAAATGGTAATAGTAAGCACCCATGACAAAGAACAGCGGAGAGAAGTTTGCCCAGTGAATGGCGGAAGGGGGGGAAAAGGGTGAATGGAAATTGACAGACGAAAGGGTCGGTAATCCAGGAGAAGAGAAGAAGGGAAGTACTTGCGCGGTCGTGCCGCAGAGAAAGGGGGAAAAAGTGGGAAAGGGCCCTGAAGGGTTGAACAGGGCCAGGGTTTTGGCTTGAGACCAAGAAAAGGGAGTCTGGGACTGCATCTATCATCTGGACGTGAATTAAGGGGAGGGGGGGGGGGGTGGTCATATATGGTATTTAGTCCGGATGAACGAAGCTGCCCTGGAAGAATTTAGATGAGTGGGGGAAGGAACCCCCCCATGGAGCATCTTCAAGAAGAATAGGTCATCCGTCAAAGGAAGCAAGAGAAGCAGCGTTTTCGGGGGGGGCTCGCAGCTGGATTGACCAGGAAGGAAGAAGATTGGGAGGGGAAGGGGAAAACCTAGTAGCTAAGAAATATTGATGTAGGTGGGAAAGGCACGTGCCGAGGGCGGAAGGAGAGAGGAGGAGTCCGGAGGAACCTAATGATCCGCACATGCCGAGTTTGATGAATAAGCTTAATTAGCAAGGACTCTCTATATAGATGCGACAAAGGAATTGGTCCATGTAAAGACTTGGGACTTATTAATCGGATCAAAGTCCTTTCTCAGAACAGAAGGTGTATAGGGAAGGGTTAGTAGGCTATCTGACCTGTCTCTCTTTTGTCTGGGGGAAAGGGAGATCAAAAAGCCCTTGTTGGATGGGGAAAAGAAAGGCGGCACTTGCCTTGGATGGACTGCGTAATACCAGGGAGATGAAAGAAAAAGTGTGGGGAGTCTGGATAAGTATTCCTAATGGTCATTGAGTGGGAACTATGAAAAGAGCCTCGACCAAGTGATCGCCTTTTCCATGAGCTCACCCGCTCAGATGGCTACTTAAACGTCCGCGAGTAGGAAGGAATGTACCTAGGATGGAAGCCAGCGAGTTATATTCCCGGGGAGAAACGGAAGGGGGAAGAAATTCATTTTGGGGTCATGGACAAAACCTGAATTGAAAAGAATACTGTAGTGGAAAACGAGGGGTCAAGACCTATTTTTCAATCCAAAGAAATGATAAAAGGGTGCTCATTCCAGGGACCGGAAGGGGGATGTAAACGTACGAAAGGCGGCCGGGAACACAGATCAATGTAGCGGCCTGGGAAGGCAAAGCTTAGGTGGAAAAAAGGGAAAGGACGGCCATCCTGGTCAAGACGCCTGGTTAGCAGGAAGAGGAAAAGGAACAACCACACCGGTATTTATGAAAAGAGAGGTAGAAATAAAGGGAGGGGAGAAACATGGCTTTAAAGATTGAAGCAGATCGGTACCTCCTGCCTTGCCGACATGAGCTCCATTGAGAGGAGGGAACCGGGGAAAGACGGACTACCATCCGTCAAAAGTGATGAGCACAAGACGGTCAGGGAATCATCAAGTTGCTGCGAAACCAAGAGGACGCCCCCACCCAAGGGCAAAAAGAAAGGAGTACAGCAGGGGTCAAAACCCACCTGAAATGTGACACTCGTTTCCGGAAAATCCGAACGTGCTAATCAGAGTAAAGCTACATTGAACCTTGAAAGACTCAACCAAGGAAAGGGAAGGGATGCAAAGCAACTGTAGATCGAATGGACCAGGGACTGTCCTTGGATAGGAAGAAGGGCTGCGGAGGAACGACAGTAACCATGAATTAGAAGATATACTAATCTAAACTCAAAGAGATGGTCAATCGTGAAACTTGGATGAACCGAAAGTTAACAAGGGAAAATCACTGCCGACTTCCACGAAAAGAAAGGGGGGGGAGGGTAAGGCCCTTCCCCAAAACAGCAGGAAGAAATTAAACAGAGGGATCTAGTTTGCCGCTAAGCGAGCTCAGGAGGACCGGGGGGGAGATGAAGAGGAGTGGATGGCAGCTTCCTCCGAATCGACTGGCAACAGCCAGGGGTCGGCATAGATAGCCGAATCGGCGAAGGGCGAGAACTATGGATCACCCTAGAATGGGCGGGGTACAGGCCTTCTGGTTTACTAAAGGACGCCTCCGAGAGCAGGAAGATAAAAAAACCGGCCCGCAAGACAAGAACAGCAAGGGATGACTCTCCTCTTGGATCAATCAAAAGAAAAAAGCCAAAGAAAGGAATGGCAATAGCATCTCGAGGAGGGGAAACTAACTCAGGGGAAGGGCTTCAGGACTGGAGGATAAGAGGCCAAGCCTGACCGCGAAAGGACACCAAGATCATCGAAGAACTTTTCTTGTCCGTGCCGGGAAATCCTTCATAAAGACCATATTTAAAAGAGGAAACAGAGGCAATGGGACAGAGCTAAACGATGCAGTCCCTACTAAATTGTATTGTGGATCCCAAGAAAGCCTGGGAAAAAACTAAGGGAAAGCAACCTGGAATAGAAAAGGGGATCCTTCGGAAGACCCTTCCTCCCCTCTGGTGAATCTTCGACTGATGGAAAAAAACCATCAGGAAAGGCATGCAAGAACACCGTGCCGCGTAGACTTTCACAGGGAAGGACAACGGACGATGTCACCGGGCGTAAAGGAGAGAGAAAAAGGAACAGGAGGAACCGAATAGTAAAAGCCCAAGCTCAAGGGTTCAGTGATCAGAAAACCGAGGCACGACACTGCCAACCTACCCTTACGCGCGGATTGACGGAGAATAAAAAGGGACAAAAAAGGGGCGTCTGGCAAAGATAGGAGGGACAAAAGGACGTCAAAAAAAGTTGTGTACCGAAAAGAAAAAAGGAAGGGTGTGGCGTGACGTAGTGCTGCACAACTCGGGGGGAGAAGGAGAACATAACAAGGAAGCGAGGGGAATAAAGAAGAGAGGAAAGAAAGACAGGATGGGTCACTCCTCTTTCTGACGAAAACATTGGAAAGAGGAGGAAGGATCTGTCTCAAGGGAGCGGGCAGGAAAACAACGTGGAAGGGAGTGACTGATTTCCTGAGGCCGACGCGGGGGGTCTGCTGGCCGTACGGGATGGTGTAAATATCAGGAACGCCGAAGGGTAACTGACGTTGCCTTCGATAACAGAAAGGACGAAAATGGGGGGAAGAGAAAGACCCGTCAATGGAAGTAATTGACAAGAGATGAACTTAACGTCGCCTCCGGCGTCTCAGGAAGTCGGGGGTGGCTGAGGTTACCTGCTATGCTACGAACAGGAGGATGGAGAAGGGGATCGTGAGTCAAACGATGTCGAAAGGGGGGGTCAGGGCGGGGAATGGAGGGTGAGATAATGACGCGGGTCCGTAATACGGAAGGAAAGGAACTGGACGCCGTGCTATAAAGGATTGACGCCTAAACTTGTCCCAAATGGGTAAGCGAGTGGGTGAAGTCAGAGAGGAGGAAAAAGGGGGCTTCAATCTAGGGAAAAAAGGGAGACAGCCGTCAGGTCACTTCTGCCTATTGACTGTGGCCGGCTGCGGGGGGGCACGGGACCTTATGAAAGGAGGAAGGAAGGAGAGCGAGGGGGGGGAAAACAAATGACTATAAGAACAATGCCTGGTGTCCGAATCGGGGGAGAGGGAGGAATGACTGGCACGGGGCCAACCACTACGGGAAAAGACCTGCATCAAAAAGAAGAAGAGGACGCCGGGTGAAAAAGGAACTCGGTATAGACAAAGCCAGAAAGAAAGCGATTTCACATGGACTAGCCTGGCCGACGAAGTCGAAGAAAGAAAAAAGGCGAAAAAGGAAAAGAAACGGGCAATTACTTCCTGCATCCAAGTTATGAAGG
>Ga0179593_1497847_pt1 | contig 10036 bp, 8 predicted proteins | sample CZODoug2_1_08_16_FD_185931 | JGI IMG/M metagenome (GOLD analysis project Ga0179593, IMG submission 185931) | Vadose zone soil fungal communities from Angelo Coast Range Reserve, California, USA - CZODoug2_1_08_16fungal (PacBio error correction) | ecosystem: Environmental > Terrestrial > Soil >...
CGGGGTGTCTTCTCGCCGAGGGGAAAGTCGCGGTTTACCTCGACAAAAGTGAACGATCAGGGCTTCGGGGAGCGCCCGGTGTACGGAAGAAAAAGTAGAAGAAATGAGCAGTAGACCATCATCGAAAGGAGGAAGAGTAGGGAGCGACACCTTTTCTAAATGAGGCTAGAGAGGGAGATGTAAGGAAGAAAAAGGGAAATGGGACGCGATTCGACCGAGGGGGGAAAGACAGCGAGTCTTCGAGAAAAAAAAAAAAGTGTCCAATTTAGCGAAAGAAGGACTAAATTCCGACCGGGCGCACCTGAGGATTCAAAGAGGAAGCATTCGTAGGGAATCCAAGAACCGTAGAAAAGGGAAAAAAAAAGGGCACTCTCCATCTCATCTTCAAGAAGAAGCGCCTCTCAAGCCCCGTATTCGAGGCTGCGGGGACTAAGAGAGGAGAGGGGTTCTGGAAGGGAAAAGCCCGAGTGGGGGGAAGAATTCAAAAAAAAACCTAGAAGTGTCAGGGGAAAAGGACAAAGAGGCCAGAAGTCCGCGGCTCGCGAAGAGGTGCGCGATTAGAAAAAAAAAGAAGGCGCCCAAGAAGAACCGCGTATAAGAAGGTTGTGGGGATCGTCGAGAAACAAGCCACCTCGTGGGAATCGGAGGAGGGGACACAACTACGGGAAAAGGCCGCACGAACCTCGGTGAATGGTCCGAGCGGGGGAAGAACAAACTTGCGTCCTCTAGGGAAGTGAAGAAAAGGTCAGGAAAATCCAGGGGATTTCCGGGAAACGCTGGGGCAGTGTTACCTGATAGAACGGAAACGCTAAATCCTAGGAGGCTCTGACGGGGGGGGGGAGGAGAAAGTATCACCTGAGGGCTCGGCAGGAATCGAAACAAAAAGATTGTTATAGGCAAGGTCCTTCGGAAATCTGGGAGGGGGATTGGCGCTCAAATCGTTCTCAGCAGGCCCAGAGGGGAACCCATCATCCAGGCGTAAGAAGGATCCGATACCGGCGACGGAATGCGAAATGAGAGGTCCGGGGAGGGGGGTCCAGAGGGGAAAAGCTCTAACCAATCGGACGGCATCGGTCTTTTTTACGATTGTGAATGATGTATTACAAAAATGAACTCAAACTTCGCACTTCTCTTCGCTAGTCTCCAGGGAGAAAATAACTCTAAAAGGATCAACCAAGCAAAATCTGAAGCCAGAAAAAGAAAAGGACCCAACAGAAAATACCCTCGGGACAATAATCATAGATATCCCTCAGAGGGGGGAACAAATCGGAGGAGGGGGGGGAGGTAGTATCCTCATGGTTCCTTCTACGGAGGTTAGTCGATCGGGATTGATGAGCAACTATCATAAAATCTCTTCGTCGTTATTGGGTCCCGGGGAGGGAAAGAAGTTCAATTTGGAAGGAATAATAAACTTTCAATTTGTAAGAACTGAGGGCTTATTACTGCATGAGATTATCGAGGGTAGTCACCATCAAAAATCAACCTTAAGCATTCTGGGACTGTTCTCGAATCCGGAAAAGTCGGGAAACTTCTTTGGACCCCAAACCCCACCTGTGATCAGCTCCTAACCACAAACGACAACACAAAAAAAGGTATTAAGATTGTGTCTACCTGGCGTGGAGATCTTCGTGTTGGGGCAATCTTGGGGTGCGGCAGGGAGGTCAAAGACTTCTTTCAGTCCTATTCTTGGAGAGGACAGTATCTAGAGTGAAATATGGTACAGGAAAATCTCAACCTTTCTCGTTCGGGAAGCTGGCAAGTTAAGAAGCTTACTGGCCTCGGCGTGCGCAACCTTGATAGGGGGGGCTTGCTCACGAAAAGGCCCGCAGCGCAAAGGGGGGCGAGGAATCGGGAATACTTTTCCTCAGACTATGAGGCGACGGAGACGCCAAAAAGGGCGCCGCGGGACTCCTTCTGCTGGATTCGAAGGAGCGGTTCTTCACCGGAGAACGGTCAAGAGAGTGGGGGGGTTCACCGAAAGAAGTCAGACGGAGCCGTGGGGGGGAGGGGGGTGCCATGACGAAGGAAAAAGGGGCTTTAGGAGGCGATGGGAGGGGCTAGCGGACAAAAAAACGCCGGTGACGCACGCTGTCATTGGGGGTCGCGTCAGGAAAGGCGAAAAAAGAAAAGATCTGACGGGAGGGTCGAGCTTCCGGCCAGCGTGGGGGGGGACCAAGGACTCATCGAGAATCTCGAGGAGCGAAGATCGACGAACGGTCTCCGGAAAAAACGTCGTGGGGGGGGGTCCCCAAGACGATGCAAAAAGCGATCGAGCGCAAAAAACAACACAATATCGCCGCGCCGGAAGCCCATAGGAAGGTTTCGAGGCAGCGCATAGGGGGATTTGAGGAAAAGGAAGAAGGACCTCGACGAGACCGAGGGATCGAGGTGGACGTGGGAATACCCGAACCCTTTAGAAAGGAACAAAAACCGGAGAAAAAGGGCCACCGTGGACTGTGAATGCCTCTAGGACTCAGTTGCTTTCTGGCCACCTAATCTTCCAAACGACCGGGAATGAAAAAGTTCTTAAAAAAAAAAATCACGATGGCGCTAAGTGGGAAAGGTTCCACCGGGGTTCTTTCCTCTTCCTCGACAGGGGGCAAACCACGTATAAAGGGGCTCTCTAGTTGGGAAGAAGGGGTACGCTGAAGGAGGGATGAAGGAATCCCCGAGCTTCCGAGCCTCTACTAAAGAGAAAACTAGGAAGGGAAAAATGGGGGATTAGGTCTTTCAGCAGAAGAGCTTTGGGGAAAAAGGATTTCATCTTTCTCAATCTGCGCTCCCCAAACTTGGGGGGTAGAATGGGAAGCGCAAAAACCACCCTCAAAAAGAAGTCGCGGACGAAGAACCTTCGCGCCGTGAGCTGCCTTTCGATCTTGTCCTATAGTCGCGCGGAGGGAGGAAGGGGAAAGAAGAAAGAGTGATTTGAAATCCTCAAGAAGTTTGCCTAGGGAGGAAGGGAAGAAATCTATACCCTACGTCGCTAGAACAAGGGAAGAGGAAAGGGGAAATTAAGGTGGTCTAATCGAGTAAGAGAAGAAACTGTCATCCGGGGGGGGTCCCCCTTCATATCTCAGAGGTCTCACTCCTCACTGTTCGGGGAAAGGTCTCAAAGGAATCTGGGAGAAAGGATATAAGGATCCAGATCCGAAGAAAGGGGGGGGGGAAAAGGTCATCTTAAACTGCAGAAGGCGATTCTCACATCTCTACCCACGCCCTAAAAGTTGAGTTCGATTCACCGGGAGGGCCACCGAAGGAGGAGTTGGAAAAGAGACAAACAAAAAGCATCAGAGAGAAGATTCTCCAAGAGGGGAGAGAGAAGAATGCCTCGAAAGAAAGGGAGGGAAGAGTGCTTTGGTCGCGTATGGATGTGAGCCTTGCTCATCTATGGGGGGGAAAAAATCGGAGGGGAAGAGATAGAGGAAAGTAGATGAAGTGCCTGATAGTAGGGGTCATGGGGCTCACTCTTTGCGATACTTTAAGAGCGGGATAATACCTTAAAAATCTTCCCTTTCCTTCTAGGGAGGGGAGAGAGCGACAGGCAACGGAAAAAGTCTCACCGGACGAGAAGGAGAGGAGCGACGAGAAAGGGAGGTCGATTTCCTACCGAGAGCACTCACCGAGGGCAACGTCGAAGGGGGGCCGGGAAAAAGGAGAGGGGGCGGAAAACGCGACGAAGCACGAGACAAGAGAAGGTCCAATATAAGAAGAAGAAGGATCACGTTCGCTAAAGTCATTCTAAGGAAACAGAGGGAGTGAGGCGGGGACGACGAGCTCGGGGGAGGGCCCCGATTGGGTAGCGGAAGATTCGACCACGCTGCAACCTGGGCCAAGAGGGCAAGAGGAGGGAGAGGAAGGCCCATTGACAGGTCCGAAGTCAAAACCGCTAGGGGGCTCTAAAAAGGCGGAGGCAATCGAAAAAAGGGAGCCCAATCATACGAGAGAAAAAGCACGGGGTGGTAAAAAAAAGCTGCTGCAGAACGAATCCACTAAAAGGGGACCAGGCGCCCCTTCTCGAACCACTTGAGCTCTGGGCCATAGGAAGAATAGACGACACATCGGGGAGTGGGAATAGTAGGAGGAAGAGAAAAAAAAATGGCTCGGAAAGGAGAAATGTCATGAAGTTCCTGTCAGGAGGGGACGTCATTGAGGAAAAAAAGGGGGGAGGTTGCCCTTCCAGGGCAAAACTCGAAGAGGGAACTAAGTCGGGGGCGAATCTGCTCAAAAGAGAGGGGCTGCAGGCCCTCTCCTAGAGCCGTACGATTTAGGGGCAAGTCTTCATTAGGAGGGGCGAGGAGGAGAGAGCTCGGCTCGGGGGGCTCCAACACGGGGCGTCTCTCACCGGAAAGAGCAACCCGGAGAAGGAGGGGGGCCGCATGAAAAAAGGATGGTCGTTCGGGGTCCACACGGAAGGACGCCAAAAAACACCTAGAAGGGAAGAGAAATCTGTTTTTCTATTAGGGAATACAATTTGACACGGAGGGGTGCAACCAAGGGGTTTCGGAAGAAGGAAGAAATCGCTCCGAATAAAGAGGGGAAACAACGGGACGAGTCACCGAAAAAAAAAGTGAGAGGAAAAGACCCAAAAATCTTATCGAACTCCTCGAGACCGCTGACCTCTAAAACCGGAAGGGAGAACAAACTCGGCGATCGCGAGGGGGGGGGGACCCGCAGAGAAAGAGGAAATATTCGCGAGGACAATTAAGTAGAATCAAGAGGAGGAGGCAAGAACTAGAAAAGAGGGGTCTTAAATCCCGATCAATTTTATCACAGGGAGAAAGCAGAATCTGATAGTTCCTTGCGAAGGGAAAAAAAAGGTGTCTGAGGAAAGAGTCAGGGAAGCGTCGCCGAACAAAACCGTCCATAGCGTACTGTAATTGGAGAAGGTCCGATTCAGCAAGAGCCTTCGGGGCAAAGAAAAATCCCCACCCAAACGATTATCAGCGCCACGACCGAGACCATCTATCGAGGTATGAATTTTCTAAAGGCTCGGTCTAACGAGGTGGTTTTTTTGGAGAGAAGGCCACCTAGGCGAGCAAGGGCGCATCGGAACTAGGTCGTCAGAGGAAAAAGTCAGTGATATGGGGTCGAAAGCGGCTCAGAGAAAGGGGACTCGCCTAAGAAAGAAAATGCGCCACTTTGAGAGGGCAAGAGTATCTGCTTAAAACACCTGGAATAAAAAAAAAAAGGAGTCTAGGCCGCGCCATCTCGAACTAAAGGGAGAAATAGGGGATCTAACTAATGGAATAAGCCTTGCGAGGGAGAGGTGCGGGCATCAAACACTGAAGCATCTCTCTGGGGGGAGGGAAAAACAGAGGAATGGAAGTAAGGTTGAAGCACAAGGGAAAAGAATTTTAGGGGGAAAAGTTCTAAATGGTCTCTCTTTGCTTCGGAGTCTCTGACCGGGTGGGGGGGAAAGGAACAACGGGGGAGGGGGGGAAGGTTTCCAAGGGGGGCGAGCAGGAGAACCGTTACAAAAAAAAGGATAGCAGGGGGCCCAGAATGTTCTTCAGAGGAACTCAAAAAAAAAAAGAAGTGACGAGAGTTGGAGGGCCAAAAGGGAATTCTCATGTATGAAAAGGAACAGTACGTCGATTATGCGGGATAGGGGCGTACTGGTTAGCGACAAACAGCTGGGTTATTTCCAATAAAGGAAGAAGCGGGGCGATCGAGCGGGGGACAAAACATCAAGATCTCCGCGCTAAAAAGGAAAGAAATAAAAGATTCTATTAAAAGGAAGGGAAAAAAGGTTATTCGATTGAGGGGATTCGTACCCGACTCTCGAGACTCCGAAATTTCGGAGGGGGGAAGGACGAGGCATCCCGAAAAAAGCCAACGCAAAAGGTGTATTTGAAAGGAGGAAAAAACAACTGCTAGGCGCAAGGGGTTTGCTTCGCTTCTCCCGAATTTGAAAAAAAGTGGGTCCCCAAGCACCTGGAGGAGGGGGAGGGCAGGGAAGAGGGGATGGGGGAACGCAAATCACAGAGATCTGGAAACCTCTAGAAAAACGAAAAAAAAGGAACACTTTCAGGAGAGAGGTGCTTCAGCGATTAACTGGGCATTGGGCCTCTGGGCGGGAGAGGGATTTACACCCCGAAGGCGAGCCCGACAAGGGAGAAAAGGACGACACTTTAAAAACGCCAAAGAGAGAAAAAGGCAGCGTGCGCGAAAGTCAGGGATACCAACTCTGGGCTGAAATCGATTCAAGGGGGTAGGACGTCAGGTTACGCAAACAAATCCGAGGGGGAGCGCAAGGGCTCTTTCTGAGGGAAAAGGAGGAATTCTGGCTGTGCACTGTGGGAGTTCCCTTACGCGTTCTTTTAATCTGGGAAAAGGGGAAAAGATCGCCTCCGATCACCGAGCGAATGGAAAGAGCCGGGAAAGATACGTCTCAGAGAAAATTTTACCTTATCTGTCATGAGACACTAATCGCCCGATGTCGGGGGGGCAAACCCTCTTTCAGGAGGAGGGGGGAAAAGAAAAGGAATAACAGACGGACTAGGCGCCGAAAAAAACAGTAGAGAAAAAGACTAAGGTCTAAAATGGCCTCTACGTCCTCGGTCATCATGCCTCCGGACGGGTCACCTTTCATCGGAGGGGAGAAGGAGCGACTCGCGACAACAAGCCTGGGGGACCACCAACCCGTTTACTTCGGGGGGGAGAAACAACCGGAGGAGGGAGGAAGTTTGCTCCTATCAACGAGAGGATAGCGCGGTGACCTCGAAAAAGAAAACGGGAAAGAGCAGTTCTTGTGAGGAGAGACCCGGTGTACACTCTAAAGCGATGAAAGGTGACCAGAAACATCATCGCAAGGAGAAGAGGTCTTGCGCACGGTCGCCGAACTTTATGCGTGCGGGGCGAGAGGGTCAAGGGGAAGGTAGGAGGGGGGATAAGCTCAGGGACAAGGGAGGGAGCGTCACCGGGTCTAGTTCCAATTAGCGAAAAAAAAAACTCGGGTCTTCGATTCAATTCAAAGACGGCTACGCAACCGGGCCATCGGATCGGTCCTGATAGAAAGTCGCGACTGTCGTCACGAAAAGCAACAGCTCAGAAGGGACAAGAAATCCGAAAGAGAGGAGAAAGCGGCAACGTCGGGCGAAGGGGCGGTTGAAAAGGGACGTAGCGGAGGGAGCTATCTTGTGGGGGGAAAAGGGCCCCTAAAGGATTGGTTAAGCCGACTAGGAGGGCCAAAGAAGGAGCTCTACGGTCTTCCATTGACGAAGGGGGGGTCAGGTTCCTCATGGGAGAGGGGAGCCCTCTCAGTTCGAGGAGGGAACCTCTAAAAAGCACAACCAGCATCTCTTAGCACCTCGTCTCCTGAGGTTTTTCACTGCAATCTTGAGGTCGCGTGAAAAAAGAGCATCCCCTACAACACAAAGGGTAGGAGAGACTAACATCTCTTCCGCCGAGCTACCTCTTTTATGTCCCGATTCGTTTCCAGCCCAATAAAAAAGGCGCCTCTCTGAAGGGGGAAACCTCCAGTGGTTCGCAGGGGAAGGAAAATTGTTTCTTTTACAATGCCTCTACTTAAAGAGACTCCCAATGCGTTCTCGGAAAAGCGAATAACATCGGGGATAAAGGATTCTATGCTCTTCATATCGCCTCGTGAATAGATTTTAAAAAGTCGAGACGGGGGTGGCATCTTTAAGGGAACTCGTCAAGAGCTTGGGGACATCCCTCCTGTCGGAGAGCACAATAGGACGAAAAGCGAGAGGGAGATCTCTAATTCTCATCTAGGAAAGTTAGCTCCTTGGGTCCAGGCTGACTAAGAAAAAAACCGCGATACTGTGGAGCGGGAATACGGTGGGGGGGGGGGGACACCAAGGTAACTCAACATCTTGCGGAAAACGTGATCTCGCCTTAGAAGGAATCCGCCCTAAAAATGGGATCCGACGAGAGAACCGGAAAAACAAAACCTAATTACGAGGGGCGATCTCCCAATCTTTAGAAAACCATAACAATACCCGCGGAACGACTGCAAAATCCTGAAGAAACAAAAAGAAATCCCTATGGGTAAAAGGAGGAGAGGGAGTTTCCCTCAGCGGCCAGGACTCCAGTTAGTCTGATAAAGGGGGAATGTTTCACGATGGCGGAGGGGCGGGAAGGGAATCAAGAGGCTCTTAAAAGAGCTCAACCATAAAATGAAGCAGACCTCCTGAGGGGGGAGGTCAACCGGTAGTTTGTCTTAATTAAGGGTCAGGAGGGGGATCTTAGTTCTAAAAGCACCGCGTCCCTCTGTCCTGAGCAGAATTTTCTCCCTTGCGCATTCCTCTTTCACGCACTTCGGGGGGAAGGTGAAGCCTGACTGAATCCGAAGAGAATCATCTCCACGAGGGACTCTCTCAACAACAAAGAAGAAAGATAGATATTAACGGGTTCGAGCTGCTCCTCTGTGGGGGAAAAAAAAAGGCGGGACACCGATCACATATTCAGCGAAAAGAATGTTGCTCTGGAACAGGGGAAAGCGCTATTTTACTGGGGGGGTTATGCTACTCTAAGCAAAAAAAAAAAGAGGAAAAAGGCGATCTTCCGAGCGGTGACGCCAATGAACTTCACATAGATCTCACCTTGAAGAGGGGGGGGGGGCTTCCGCTCCTCGGAGAAGGACCCGCAAGCTCGCCTCAGAGAAAAATATTGATCTGGGAAAAAAAAAAAACCGATAGGACCTGGGAGCGAAATCCGACATAATCGCCAGCGGGGGAGAAGAGAATCTAGTTCAGAGGGGGACTAAAGGGGGCCTTCCGATCTCGGAAATTGTTTCTTTTGGGAAAAAAAAAAAAAGGAGCTCTTGCGTAAGCTAAGAGGCTGACCGGGGCCTTTGGGAAAGCCGCGTGGGCAGTCTGAGGAGGGGCGAGCTGCAGGGAACCGGCGAAGAGACGGTGACGCACTCTACATGGGTGGGAAAAATCGCCAAACGCTGTCCGGGGGAAAGAGGGTGGGGGGGCTTCCGGCCAGCGTGGAATCAATCGAGAGGCTCGCAGGCTTCGCCAAAAATCGACGTCGAGAGCGTCGAAAGTCAGCCTACTACGGGGGGGAGGGGGGGAGGTCCTTCAATACTATGCCGAGAGCGATCGAGCGCCAAGCCAGCAAGATCGTCCGCGAGGAAAGGTGCCCCTTAACAGTAAAGGGCCCGAAAATCGTTTATTCGAGGGATCTTACCTAGCTTCGGGACGAACCCGTAGGTGCGGAGTGGCCCGTTAGATTAAGAACGAACACCAGCTGGATCAACGGCAACAAAAATGTATGTTGGCAGACCGTGTCCTCGCGAAGGGGAAGGAGGGGTGCGTTTCGTCTGAAAAGGGGGGGGGAGCGGGCCACATCACCGCGAGGAGCCTCGCTTGTCTTTCCCCCAGAAAAGGTCCGCTGCAAGGGGGACGGTGGGAAAACGAGTGCTTCGGGCGAGCAAACACGGTGCTCGTCAGAAGGGGATGGGCGACAGGGGGAAACCCCAAAAGCTTTCGAAATTGCTGCCACGAAGGGAAGACCCTCTTCGAAAGGGAAAGCTATCTTTAGCCGCAAGGGGAGTGTCCCAGGCGTGGGACGTGGCTCGAAGTCGGAAGAAAAAAGAGAAAAAATACAAACCGATCGAGCCTGCAGCAGGCAATGTTCCACAAGAAGAAAAGAGGTTCGCTTCGGAAGGCCGCCGTGAGCGGGAGGAGTTATCTTGGCCGATGATCAAGGAGGTCGGGATGGCCGAAGTTCGTGGAAGCGGCCCGCAAAAACACCGACTAAGCCCTATCCGTAGGGGGAGAGAGGACAGACGTCGTCCGCTCCCTTTGACCTGGGAAGGGAAGGTGACGCTAAGCCGCCAGGGGGCACAAAAAAGAGACGTACTTGCCATGCGGCAGCAGGACCAAGGAAAATTCTCCACGCCCCCAAAGTTTCGCCAGACAGAAAGGAATGCGAATGCGGATTATGCCTCTACGGAGATCAGCATGAAGGGGCCGAAGCGTGTTCACCCTTGGAACAGGCGAAAAACCTGCGACAGAACCAAGCCCTGCTCTTTCCAAGGAAAAGCGACGCGGCATTAAAAAAG
>Ga0179593_1615045_pt1 | contig 10036 bp, 10 predicted proteins | sample CZODoug2_1_08_16_FD_185931 | JGI IMG/M metagenome (GOLD analysis project Ga0179593, IMG submission 185931) | Vadose zone soil fungal communities from Angelo Coast Range Reserve, California, USA - CZODoug2_1_08_16fungal (PacBio error correction) | ecosystem: Environmental > Terrestrial > Soil >...
GGGTGGCCCAATTCAATGCGCTGCCGGGTCTATAGTGATGATCGTGAGCGTCGCTTCAACAGGAAAACCGCACAGAACGGCGTCCTGGCCAAAAGAAGGGCGGATGCTGACGAGCAGGTGCCTTGTGTGTGTTTTGGAAAGGAGCGGCCGGTAGCGGTTCCCGGCGTCGAAACTGAGGTCTTCACCGTGTGGTAATGGTGGAAGGAAACCGCGGGGGGGTAACTGCAGGTCCGCACGCAGGTCGTAGCCGGGAGGTACTCAAACGAAATATCCTCATCCCGTAGGCAAATCAAGAGACAGGAGACACACGGAGTTTGGAGTCAATACGCGAGTGCCCACGACGGGCGTGGACCCTGGTCTGGACGGCTTAGGGAATGAACCAGCATGTAGAGTTGGGGTGAGATAGAAGTCACGTCGTTCGGGGAGTAAAAAAGGAGGAGAAGACCGAGCTCACAAAGATGCCCTGGATTCAGGCGCGCCATGCAAGACGTCATTGGGCACAAAAAACCGTCTAGGTTGAGAGGGGCGCGCAGACCAAGACTCCCTAGACCGATTCAAAAAGTTACGGTGGACCAGACGAAACGGGCGGAGGGGTCGCCAAAGCTCCCATGCCTCGGAACAGAGGGGACTATGATCACCGTCACCTACCGAAATGCTAGTCAACGGCCCTAAAGTTCCTCGGAAATGAGGGACGGGGTAAGGGACCACACCGGGGTACGACCCTAGTCAAGGGCAGGTACCTGATCAGACGCCATCGAGAGGCGTGATTTCACTTCCCTGGAAATGAATACAGGCCACGAAAGGTCGCAAGCGTACCGTCCGAAGGGGGGCTTGAAAAAAAAAGAATAGGAAACGTCTAGGCGCAGCCTGGTCTAAAAGGCCAGCCGATTGCGAGTGCTGTTGCGGGTTCACAGACAGGAAATCGCTAAAAGGCCTCCCCTTTAGAACCTGCCAAAGCCTACTGGGCGGCGGCTGGAAGTGGTACAGTGGCGAAAAAGAAATTGAAGCCGCCGGCCATTAAAAGCCCGTTGCTGAACGAACCAGCCAAGGTCGAAATGGGGACGAGTCCAAGGATCGTCGACGCAGCAAGCTGGCAAAACGGGTGTACACATCTGAGAAGCATAAAATTTCAAGACGCCAAGAAGTTCGTGCTTCTTACGCGCGCGGACGATGAACCGCGTTCCTGCGACGAAAGAAAGAACGTCATGGGCAAATCCATCGGGGGAGCAGTGCGTGGGTGGATGGCCGCCTGGACAACAGCCGTCGTTGAATAAAGAAATGGAAAAAAAGAAGAGCTGGCAGTTCAAATTGAAAGGACCTCTAGCGAGGTTTCTATGAACATGGGTGCTCCCGGTGTAACGGCAGGGAAAAGGGGGGGAAAGACAAGGATATCCAGCACCAACAGACTCAAGCGGCAGCGAAAGAGTTGAGGCAATAGGGCGGCTTATCAGAGGGAAAGGGGGGCCCGGGCAAAAAGGAGAAGTCCTGAAGATCTTTTCCCTACATCGATTCATGGTTGAGGGCGTCGGGGCAGGGCGGCGAATCCACGGATGAGGCACGGACAGTCAACCTGGGTCTCAGTTACCAGGCTCGTCCGACGCCGATGGCTCAGCGTGGCTGGACCTGACGTTGGGAAAACGCGGGGGTGACAAAATAAAAGGGCTTTCGATGTGTTACCACGTCAGATTCGAGACGCTCTTTTTCGTAGGGAAGCTAAGAGATAGTGCACCGCCCTCCTTACCTGTTTGTCCTTGTCCCACCTCGATTGAGCAGAGGAACCCTTACTGGGGGAAGGGGGGTGCTTCGTCTCTGGTGTTTATTGGAGAAGGTGTGGGGGAATTGGGGGGGATGGTCAAGGTTCAGGATGATTTTAGCTCTTTAGGGGGAATGGGCTACTAGGGGCTACCCGCTTGTTTCTTAAATGCGGCTTGCCCAGGAAAAAAGAAAACTTCCCTCCGTTGTGGGTCCGGGAAAAACGTCGACGCCGTACCTGCCCAGACGTTGTCACGGGACGGAAAAAAGGACTTCGCCACTGCTGATCCTGGTGCTCAGAGGACGACCGTCCCGCTCAGCAGGCAAACTCGAGACCACCAGCTTGAAGCAACCGAGGGGAACCTCGGGGGTGGGCGAAAGGGAAAGAGTGATGTGCCAAGACAAAAACTATCTTAAAAAGACGAGGGGCTTCAATAGGTGGCGGCCGAGAGGTGACAATCTCCTCAAACAACGAGGGAACAATATGATATGTCTTGAAAAAACAGGGAAAGAGAGAAAGGGCCTCCCGAGACCCCTCAACGAGCCCAATATATTAATCACTCGTGCCGTTCTCTGGCCACAATCGGTAAAACCTCTCAACGGGGTCGAGCCACAAGATGTTTTCAAGAAGTGCGGAGGAAAAAAGAAATCGATTACTTAATTGATCGGCACCAGGAAGTCTACCAGCGAAGCGGTGGTCGAAGGACAACTGGATGGGCAGTACTAAATTTCTAAACAAGGCAAAAGACAACAGGTCGGGCACCCGCCATTTCTCCATGGTCAAAGAACCCAAGCAACGCCAAGGGTCGGCCCGCCGCCCAGAATACCGCCCCTCAATATCCGAAACACCTGAAAAACAAAAAGAAACCACGGCGCTCACTCTCCGCCTGCCGCAACCCATACCATGGCTTCCTCGGCGAACAATCCGAGTGGCGCAAGGCAAACACTAGCCGGTAAAAGAATCTAGGAAAGAAGGAACCTCTAACACCACCTCCTAGAGAAATCGGTGACACTCCATCCTCGCCCACCGCTCCGTGGTCTTTACGCTCGTCGTCTGCGATCTCCACCAGGTCCGCAATCACGTCGGGGCAAGGGGCGGGAAAGGAGGGGACTGTCCAGCCAAATGAGAGTCGCGGTTCGGGAAATGTCGCGAATCCTCCATAAATTTGGGGGAGCGCCTAACCCCCGAAAACAGCAAAAAAACACTCGATGGGGCTTGTTTCCCAACGCTTACGTTCAGGCGAGCCGTTCGAATCTTTCATCTTTCACAAGGACGGGAGAAGAAGCGCCGTGCGGGAAAGCCACCTCCCACCGCCGGACTGCACGCTCGCTGGTTTAATGAAACAAAAACCTGTAACGAAGACGTCTCTTGTCAAAAAAACCTGCATGAACTGCCCCCGCCCACCATCGAAAAGCAGTGGGTCAGGGCCTCGGGCGGGAAAAAATTGATCATTGTCAGGGGACCAGAGCTAGAGGGTGCACGTTATCAGACTGATGTTAATTCGCCATTCACCCACGAAGAGCCTCCGGCTATGTCAGTTGGTGGAAAAGGTGGCATAGTTGCCGCTCATGAAAAGGCACGGGGGGGTAATGGCCACCTGATCGAAACGCAGGAGCAAAGAAAATAAAGGAGGGGGCGAAATTTGTGATTATGCTGAATGTAGTGGAAAAACGCCCCGTCTCAGAAAAGAGTGAAAATGATTTGGCGAGGCGACGAAATTATGCTCTTCCATCTCCGCAGGGAGAGGAAAAGTTTCGAGCAGCAACCGTGCGAATGCGGGAAAGAGGGAGTCAAGGTCTCTTCGCAAGGGGAAAACGTCATACCACAAAGAGAGAACGGGGCTCAAAAGCTTTGGAGTAGAAATAGGGGCGGCCCTTCCCGAGAAGTCGAAATTGCGTTTGTAAAGAAAGACAACAATTCAGGCCAGCAAATGCGGGCAAAAAAAAGGGGGGAAGGGAAGCGGACTCCTCCCATCGATTGCCATCCCGACGGGTCGGACGAGCACACGTCCGGACAACGTGTCCGGGATGGGTACACGTTCCTTCGTTCGAAGTGCAATCGATCCACAGCGATGGCGGCCATTGACGGAATAGAAACGAAGTTAAACCAAGGGGGGGGGATGAACCGTCCTCTAGTCCGCCATGACGCCAAATAAAGGGTGAAGGGACGTTGATCACATCTTGCGGTCGGTTGACGGTGATAATCTCAACCCGCCTGCAATGAGGGCCCTGGGATCTTTTATCAAGCAAATCCTAGTGTAAAATAGGGTGGTGTCACTAGGGGGGTGGTGATCGGAGAAGAAGCTTCGAGGTGAGACCGATCGTCCGTGAAGCAGCCTCAGGAAAAAGAGGTTGAGAAAAAGAACTTGTGCTTCGCGAAAACGAAAATCCATGGCTGGTGTTAGCACATCGGTACCCGTCGGGTGTGTGGGACTTCTAGCTACGTGCGGTGGTGCCTAAAAAAGACCCCAGGCGCTTCGTAAATCCTTCAGCAAAGACTAAAAGTTCTCCAGCGACCGCCGTTCGTCGGGGAACACTACCCTGAGATCCCACAAAACACGCGCAGCAACCCGTTGCCTGACTAGATGATCTTCACTCGACGGTCCCGATGAAGTGGAGTCGTTTGTCGACAGCCCAGGGCCAGAAATAAATTCTGGAAGACCGCGGCGAATCGGGGCCTCGCCGACTGCGGGAAGGAAAAACAGCAAGACAGCTTTTCCGCAAGCGCGATCAGGGAACCGCTCGAAAAAGAGCAAAATTTAGAAAATACAAACGTCTCGAAAGGTGGGCCTTGGGGGTGGACAAGGGAGCCGGGTGGGCCTTGCACTCGAAGGGGGAATTCGTGAAGGTCACGATAATCCCTCTGGAAAACACGAAATCGACTGACGAACTTCCAACCCAATAAAAAGCATCAACAGAACTTATTATGGAAAAGATCTATGTTGGCAAGCTTCGTGGAGAATGTTCGCGTTCGATATTAACGATAGCGGGCGGCCCTAACAAGCTAGGGCCTCGCAACCTGGCCTGGTCCCCAGCTGTGCATCATGCACTGACATTTCTTCCAAAGAGGGACGGGCGACTGTTCCAAACGAAGCGAGCTAGTCGTCATCCGGCTTGGTAAATGAAGGTGAAGGACGACGCGAAAGGGTGGCCGGGGGAAATAAAACGTCTGTGTGCAGGGCTTGAAGGTCTGTATTGGGGGTCCAAACCATTTCCCGAGCCTGAAAAGATCGGGAAATCAAACAATTAAAATCGGAAGGTCTTATCTTTGTGGATCCCTAACCGTCGTCTTGCCACGCTGCTCTACAAAAAAAAAGGGGACAGGAAGTGACGGACATGAATCCCTCCTGTGATGTGTTGCACAAAAAAAACGTCACCGTGAGTGCGTTCCCAAAAGGCTCTCTAAGAGGTCTCACAAAGATGCTTGATGGGTCGGAAGCATGCCAGAGGCAGGAAGGGAAAAAAGACACTCGTGATTAGGTCACCGGAAAAGAGTACGTCATAGAAATCAGACGCCGAGAGTAAAAAATTTCAGGGGACAACCACCCTATCCAAACGGGAGTTTCCTTCTCAAGCTCCCAGGACCTCGGAGGAAGCTCGAGACGAAGAACAACCGAAACAGCAAGAGGACCACTCCTAAACTCTGTACGCGTTTCCATGGAGGACTTGTACTCGAACTGTTTGCACGATATTCGAAGGAAAGCAACAATCGCATCAGAGAGGCGGAGGGAGATTTCACGAGCCCAAGGAACTTCCTACGACCAACGGCAAGTCTCGAAGAAATTAAAGCCCCACTCTGCTTGCACCCGATAGAGGCACGAGTCGACGCAGTCTCGAACCCTTCGAGTCAGGAGGGGGGGATGGGGGAAACACAGCAAAAAAAAATTCTCGAGGGAAGGCCCCCCATTTCACTCAAAAGGTCAGACGAGATACGGGGGAGGCGGCTGTGGTGGGGTCGGTCGCTAAGACCCTTGAAATACCGCACGGCATCACGAGCCGGGGGGCTGATCGAAAAGCGTCTCGGCGAATGGCTATAGCCTATGAGCTTCGCGGACCACAAGCGGGTTCACTCCCGGCGGGGGGTCTAAGGGAAAAGAATCATCAAACGGTCAAAAACCGGCCGGAGTTCGTGCTGGACCTGACCGAGCAGGGTTACCCGTTCAGGCGCGAGTAGGAAGACGTCAACAAGACGAAGCTACGGGGAACATGCCAGATGGGTGGCATGGAATCCTCATCCCATGGGAAAGGGGAGCATATTTCAACCTGGGGGGTGTAGAGAGGGGAAAGTTAAAGGACAGAGAAATCGCTTCATGGGGTTTCGTGGGACAGGGGCGCTCAATGCAAAGTCTGGGGCGGAAAGAGGGGAAGTAAAAGCCAGTGAGGGGATACCTCAACCAGCTCGAGCGGAAACGGAGGTGGAAGTGGACGCATTTTGCTTAAAGAACGGTTTTCAATTACAGAATCCACGGAGAACGGGCAGGAAAAGGAAGTGGAAAGCAGTGGCGGGCAATACATCGACGTTGTGTGAGCCTCGGGGGGAGGGCGGCGAATCAGCCTTATGAATAAAAAGGGACGAATCAGGTCGGCATGGGACCCGGCACTCGCCCGACTGACAGTGCTCACGCGGACTACTTGCGGATCTCCTACTACTAAGGGTAAAAAAGATACCAAGGAGGGGCCGGCATGATGGGTGGGGGTCCACTAATGGACCCGATTCGAAAGGCGGTGGTGTTCGAGTCGAGCGCTCGCAAAAAATTGAACCAAGTAAACATGACTCTGGGGGGAAAACTGTGGCCACCCTATCCATGCACCTTAACTGGCTCGGTGACGGAGGACTCTGGCGCTTTAGGTAAGTCGCTTTTTGCCTGGGGGGAGAACCCTTATGGGGAAGGGAAAATGAAGGGCCTGGGAGGGGGTGGCTCTCCCCTTGTCTTCATGGGGGCTTGCCGGGGGGCGCCATACAAAACTGAAAAAAAGTGTGGGGGGGGGAAAAGGGGGCCAGAAAGACAGGACGGGACGATTCCACCAGCATTTTGGCAGAACCATCTTCTGCTCACTTCCGGGGGCAGATCAAAAGCTTCCTCGGAGGAACGTCACGCACTCCTGATTGAAAAAAAAAAAGAGAGGGGGAGAAAAATCACGCTCTCATGTGTTAACCGATGCTGGCCGACACAGATCCAACGAGACTCTCATATTTGGCTTCCCCTCAGCTTGCTCGAGGAAGTCGAAAAAAAGGAAGGGGAGGAAAGGAGAGAGGGGAAAGAAAACTCGGGAAGCCGCATTACCATCCCACGAAACATAAAATGAGAGAGCGTTTCCTGTCTACTGGCCCTCGTTGTCTCAACCACTAGGTGATGCTTCCGAAAAGGGGGAAGGGAAAAAAGGTCACGAGGTGCGTGCCAAAATCGATTACTAATGTATCGAGCACAGGAACGCGAGCGAAGCGGTCCGAAGTCAATAGTGAATCTTCCACCGTCCGATGAAGGAAAGCAACCCGAACAAAAGGCGTCGGGGGCCCCTCCAGTGGCTCCGTCTCAAACCTTCCCTAAAAAAAGACTCAATTTTGCGGTCGGCGCCAAATAGCCCGTGGAACAGCGGGCCAAGACCCCTCCTCCGGCCCGACGCCTCCCCCCTAGCAACACCTGCCTACCCTCAAAGAGAAAGAGCCTGCCAACCCATCCGTTTATGCTCCGCTAATCTATGTTATAGCACCCAAGGGAAAAAAAGGGAGGAAGATGCTCTGAGGTCTCCCCTCGAACACAACAAGAGAGTCCTCGACGACGGCCCATGGCACCGACATCCCACCCAAGGATCTTCTCGTCAGGCTGGTTACTCTCTTCAGCGATCGCCCGCAAACAGGTTCCGCTCGAAACAGACGGCGCCAAGAGGGGCAAAATTCGGTACAGTCTGTAAGAACATACAGAGGAGATCCTGCGACCGTAGAGTACACCCATCAGTGACGGACGAACAGAAAGACCCAATCAACTCAAAACCCCTACTCTAGGATGAACGCTCACGGAAGAGCCCTTCTCCGTGTCTCTACATACGTGTAGGATCCAAGCACGGAAAAAATGGAAAGCCCAACCCGGGATAGCTCAGCTGGTTGGGAAGACCCCACTCTAACCGCCTCTCTGTCACGGCACGGAAACAAAACCAGGTGACGCGAAAACCATCTTTCCCTCGCGGGTCCCCTTGTCCCTCTTGACGGGGGGACAGCGCGACGAGTTTTACCCGGATCACGACGGGGGGGAAGAAAGGAAGGCCCCAATCCGGTGGGCAATTGACTCCCGATGGCCGTTGACAAGGGAAGGGGAAACGGGAATGGAAAAAAAGGACGGGTTCCACACTGCGCGCAGGCCAGGACAGACTCCATGTGCGAAATTTTTTAGGAGAGGGAAGGGGGGCAAAACGGAACCAATGTCAGCCCTGGAATGGTCGCGCTCATAGAGGCACATCGTCATGGCGCAACGCAAGAGCTTTGTTGTTCGAGGCAAAACCGTGAGAGAACAGCGCGGTATGTCAAGGGGAAAACGTCTTGCGCGAACTTGAAAACGTCATTCCACAACTCACCCGCAACTGGAAGCCCTCAGACTGGTACCGGGTAGACTCGGGCCGCTGCCCGGGCTGCCCTGGGGGGAAAAAAAAAATCTACCTTCGTCTGGGGAATGTGAAAGAATATCCCTCCGCGAATACGCCCGACAGGCTGCCCAGTCCCCACACTTTCCCTCAAAAATTCCAAAAAAGGGCTTTACGGAGAAAGAGGGGAGCGGCCTTTCTGGAGGTTTCCGTTCATCCAGGGAGTGCTATCCTCCTAGAGGTGCGTCAGGTGAACTGACCTAAAAAGAGGGTCTCCCCCCCCCCACAAACCAAACTTGGGTCCGCTCACTACGAAGCCGACTCTCAAATTGGAAGGGGCAAAGGTGGGAGAAAACAAAAAAAAAGGGAAAAGGGTTGGGGTTTTGGAAGTTGAATCTCTACCCTCCTCAGAGTTAAAATGTGGCTGGCGATTACACTCCTAGGTGCGATAGGTGGGTTAAAAATGTGGTGGACGCCGCTCTGCGTGATCGATCGGTTTCCGAAGAAACTCGATGAAAAGGGCGGGGGGGGTTACGAATACCCTGGGGCGAACCACTAAAACAGATGGGTGAGAAATCCAGCGACCCTTCGGGGCCCGGAAGAAAGGAGGGGCTTTTCCCGCCACCAAAAAAAAATCAAGGAGGCTTAGGTGCCCTCAGGGACCGCTTCACTAACCACCGCAGCGAGCGACGAAATCTTTCTCACTAGAAGGATGAGATAAAATTTCTAGTCCTCCTAAGGGGTCGCTGATCATGTGCTACTTGTAGAAAGAAAGGGAGTGAGGCGTTCACTACATCCCTGCGACTGGGCAACATCTATCTATCGGAAAACTGTAAAGGGGTGTTGGTGGGTTTAAAGTCCAGGACGTAACAGCCCAAGCAACTACTGTGCTCAGCTCGATCAGGAAGCCGCTCCCGGGGCCAGCCGCTCTTTCCACACGGACGGTCCGTCCCAGTGAAATCCGCCATGACGTGTTACGAAAGTCGCCTTTTGGACGCTCAGCTCGGTGAGGCGCTCACTATCGGGCGGGACTCTTCCGCCCAGAGAACATTAAACCTTGCCACAACCTCGAAAAAACAACAACACAAACAAGGGGGAGTCTTCAAGAGATTTTTTAAAAAGATTCTAGAAAGTTCCGGGCGAGGCCATCTGAAGAAGTCAACTGGCAACCGATCGAGTGTGAACATACCTGAAGAATTACAAAAAGTCAATGGAGCAAAAATTTCGGGTATCAAATCGTTCAGGGTCGAGCGTCCCGGCGATCGAGATAAGGACGTCGCTTGTCAGTAAAATGATTAACGACCCGAGGGTGTGGCACCGAGACCTCTCCCACTTCAATCTCCGGGAGAGGTATGCAAACGCCTCAATTCCTCATCGGGGAGGTTAGCGATCATATGTTCATGAGAACAGAGAGGAGGACGGTTGGGGGTATATCGAAAGGTCGTCGTGCGCCACGCGGCGTCGGGAAAATCTTTTCGTCCCGTTAAGAGGACTGAATGCACTGAAGCGAATAACTGTATAGTGGGGTGGGTGGGTTTCCAAGACCGCTCACTTAAGGGCTATTGTAAAAAAAAGGGATATCCGGAAGGATCAAAACACAGCCCTGGTCTGGCGACGAAACTGCAGGCGGTCCAGTTCGCCTGTCGTCTCGTGGAGGACTTCAACGAGAAAAAAATACGCACTCCTCACTGTAAAAGTTGGGTGGGTT
>Ga0179593_1619084_pt1 | contig 10036 bp, 11 predicted proteins | sample CZODoug2_1_08_16_FD_185931 | JGI IMG/M metagenome (GOLD analysis project Ga0179593, IMG submission 185931) | Vadose zone soil fungal communities from Angelo Coast Range Reserve, California, USA - CZODoug2_1_08_16fungal (PacBio error correction) | ecosystem: Environmental > Terrestrial > Soil >...
GGGAAACTCGCCTTCGCGGAGGAAAAAAAAAAAAAAAAAAGACGATACTTCAGAAAAGGGACGGCGTTTGTCCACGAGAGAAATCAAGGTCTTCAACGATGAAATCGCGGTCTCAATGAGAGGGGGTTATTAACTGGTTTTGGAAGAGAGGAGAAGGGGGGCAAACAAGTGCCGGGCGGGCCTAAAAAGGTAGATAGGTTGAGAAAGGTTTCATGTAGCCGGGGAAAGATGGCCAGAAAGCGTTTATCCAGGCTAGGGCGCCTTTGGAAGGTCCTCCAGGCCTGCGAGCTGTCCCAGAAATAAAATCCCTAGCAGAAGAGCTGATAGACTTGGAGTTGGGGTACGAATAAGTTTGCAGGAAAAGTCAAACCAAGTAGGTGGTCAATCGGAGGGGGAGACACCAGGAGAGAAAACAAAAATTTGCAGAAAAAGAAGGGTAATACCTTTGGGCAGCGAGTAGCGCGGTGACGGCAAAGCCCCGAAGCAAGAAAAACAGGAAAAGGGTAAAAGGACGTGGTCACCAACATAGGACTATCTAAAGCTCATGGCGACAGAAAGTCCTAAGGGGATTCCGACAAACGAAATTAGAGACCAGCAATTGAGTGTAAAAAGGGGGGGAAGAAAGGCACTGCGCGATCTAATGCAAGTTCCTTTTATCCTAAAAAGGACCCCTCCTTCCAAGTCGAGTAGAGGGGGGGGGGGGGTCTAAAAAACCAAATAGCTTGTCCCAAGGAAGCCGTGAAGAAAATCCGGCGCACAATGGGAGGTTCCGCGAGAGGATCAGAGTGAAGGAGAATCCAATGTAGTGGGGGCAATCTCCAGGGAAAAGGGGAGAGAAAAAGGGACTTATAAAGATTGCCTCTTTTGGAGACCAGCAACTTTCTTAAAAAAGAGGGCCGAAAGAAACGCCGACACGCGGATGACGCTCAAGGCTGGTTAAGATTCCGACTGATTCTTGAGATAAAGGAGGGGGAACGAACGAAAAGGGGGGAAACAGTGGAAAAAAATCCCAAGGGGGGGTCCCGGGTCGGGGCATTTGCAAATCCGTCCGGGGGGGGGGGGCGTATCCGAAACCGTCTAGGGTCCGGTTCCGGAGCGGTCCCAATGAAAGGAGGAGGGAAAAGATATAAACTAACACCAGTGGTGATAAATGAGGGAGAAGAGGAGACAGACTTGAAGTACGGGACATTGGCAAGTTCCAGCTGAAGTGGGAAAGGAGAATTAAGGAGGCTCTGGGGGGATCCGAAAAACCTAAAAAAAGGGAGCAAGGAGTCAGGAGGAGCTGACGGGCCAAGCTGGGGGGGGAAATCGCCAGCCAGGGGTCCAAGAGATTACAACGGAAGAGCTAAAGGGACTTAATCCTTTTCTTACATAGGGTAGTTAAGAGTTTGTCAGTGAGAAAAAAGGGACCGCCGCTGACAAAAAAAAACTCTAAAGGGAAGTAGCGCTTGCAAGGCAGCCTTCGCCGGACGAACAACAATGCTCCGTCTGAAAGGAGGGTGGAAAGCAACAACCTAGGGCAGTTGTCGTCTAAGAAATTTTAAATTTTTCAAAGTGTAAAGGAAAATTAGCGAGACGGATTGGAGATACATTTCTGAAGAGGAATTCACGCAAACCATAACATCCTGGAGGAATAACCACAGAAGATTACTTCAAGAAGCCTATTAAGGGGAGCTTGAGAGCAGCGCGGCGAAAAGTTTAGGACCGGCGGTGCAGGGAGGTGAAATTTCGCACCTAGAAGCCAAAGTGGAAAATATCTGGTTAAGAAAGGAAAAAAAACGAACACAAGGGACTTGAGTCACTGGGGAAAGTGCGGGAAAACGAATTTGGAAGGGAAGATACACGCAGATTTTTCCCTTATCGAAAAAAAGGGTCGGGGCAACGCAAACGGAAAACGTAGAATTCCTCAGTCTCAAAGGTCATTGGTCTAAGGTCTGCGCCTTTAGCCAAAAAGGGGGGGGGAAGGAAAATATGGGGATTTTGAGGCGGACCGCTGCGTTCTAAGAGAGATGACGCAAGTGAAAAGGGGTTGGGCGACTAATCTCTTCGTCGGGTGATTAAAAAAAAGGGGGAGAAAGGGAGATTTCGAAAAAAAAAAAAAAAAGAATAAGAGAAGGATCTCAAAAAAGGCTCTCTACCAACCTCAGCGGGCTTTACGTGGGAACGTGGGGAGAGAGCGCGGAATATCAAAGGGGTAGGATGGGGCCAACAGGGGAGAAGAAGTTGAGAAAATTCGTGCCACGGAACGGCGAGATGCGGGAAGTTGGGACGACAAAGGAACTCTGGAAAACTGGGGCCGGGCGTGCACGTGAAAAGCGGATCTAAAAGCTCGAAGTCAATTGAAAAGCTCGAAAACGGGGGAGATAAGGGAACCTCAAGGGGGTCGGAAAAGTTCATCGGAGAAAACTCGCCAACCTAGCTGAGATTGGGGGTTTTTAGGGGGAAAAAAGAAACACACGACTGTAGAATAGTCTAAAATAGATGAAAAAAAGGGAAGAAGGAGGCGAAGGAAAAAAAGGGTGAAGTGCGAGAAAGAGACGGAAAGGTAGGAGGTAAGGCGAGAGGGGTGATAGAGGTAGCGTTAGGTATGAAGTGAGGAGGAAGATGGGGGGAGGAAGGAGGGAGCTGGATGGAGATAAACGAAGAGAGTGAGTGGAGTATGGGGACATAGGGGGAGAGTGGGGGGGCGAGGGGAATGCGGGTGTAGAGTGAAGGGATGGGGATGGGGGGGAGGCGGCGGTTGTGGGGGGAGAATGGCGGATGGGGAGGGAGGGTGACATGAGAGGGGAGAAGGGGGGGGGAGAAAGATAGGAGGGGGCTTTAGGAAGTGGGCATGGGAGAAGAGGAATCTGGGTTGGAGGGGATTGGGGGTGTGGAACTGCGATGGAGAGAGGGCGGTAAAGCAGAGGGTAGGAAGAGGGGGGTGAAGAACATGCAAAGGTGGAGGGTGGTGGACGGGAAGGTAGGGTAAGGGGGGGAAAGATGGGGGTGGTCGGAGGCACGAGGGGGTGAGAGGGCAGATAAGGAGGGGAGGGGAGTGTGAACAGGCGGATGTAGTGAGCGGGGAAAGGATCTGTGAAGAAGGACCAAGGGGACATAAAAGGTAGGGGGAAGGGGGGTGGGGGGGAGGACTAGAGGGATGAGGAGACACGAGGTAGAGGGGGGACGGGGGGGAGGATAGGTGTGACAAAGGGTGGGACAGATGTGTGACTAATTGAGAGGGGGAGGAAAGATAGGATGGGAGGGGGCGAGAGTAAGGGAGAGAGGAGGGTTAGGAAGGCGATATCGAGGCGAGTAGAGCGGGAGGGAGAAAACTTGTAGAGGAGAGGTGAGAAAAGGCGGGGGGGGAGGGGGGAGGAGGGAAGGGGGGGGGTGGGGAGGGGAAACGGAACGAGGGTGAGGAGTAGGGGAATGTTGGGGAATGGATTGAGGGAAGCTCGATTAGGAAGAGATGAGAGGGGGGGGTGGTCGGTTGCGCGAGGGGGATTCGCACATAAGAGGGGGGGGTAGAACTGAGGGGGGCAGGGGGTAGGAGAAGGCGCGTTCGGGGGGGAGGGGGGGATCGGGGGGGATAGAGTGGGGGACAGCGAGGGGGGGGGAGGGTGGTGGTATTTCGAGCAATAACGAATAGACATGGGTGCTGGGTGGGAAAGGGGGGAAGGCGGATGGCATTAGAGGAAAGAATTTGTGCGAGGAGGAGGGGAAATGATGGAAAGAGTTTGCGGGATGGGGAGGCGTAGAGTGATGGCAGCCGAGAGGGTAGAAAGTGAGGGGGGGTTGAGAAGTACTTGCGGGGAGTGGTTGGTGGTAGGGGGGGGAGGGGGGGAGGGGGGGTAAGAATAAAACGAGGGGGGGGTGGGGGAATTGAGGGAAGAGGTAGCGGAAGGGGGGGGAAGGGAGGTGAGGCGGATGAGGCAGCGGGGGGGAAGTTGCCGATGGGGGGGGGAGGGGTAAGAGAGGGTCAGGAGGATCGGAGAAGAGGAAAAGGATAGGCGGGAGGGGAGAAGGTAGAGATAAAGTGAGGTGGATTGGGTGGCAGGTGAATAGCTGGGGGTAAGGATGGGGTGAGGTGAGGGTGACCCAACAACACCCCCCCACCACAAAAAACCACAGATCCCCCCATAAAAGAATACCTGCGTTTCATCCCAAGTATTCCTTCTCTTCTGCAAAACCGGGCAAGTGCTGAGAATGTTTGGGATCGGAAAGTGGTAACGCGAATCCGGTTTCTTAAAAGTTCTTTGGGCGCTACTTGACAACAATCTCTCTAAAAAAAACCACCGTAGAAGAAGGGGGCAAACGTATTGTCCGTAGCTGGAAGTGGAGCATAACATTAAAAGGCCGCGGAGCTCAAATTCATCAACTTGCAGAGTGGGATACAAGTGTAAGATCGAAGTTTAAAGGAGGCGGTTTTTAGGAGACAGGAAAGCAACCGCCGTCGTAGGGGGAGAGCCTCGAACAGCAGATAGTTGACTGATTGTGACGACCACAGAAAGACCAATCTTTAAGGAAACTGAGGGGAAAAGGGATGCGAGCTGGACTGGTCTCAGTCCGCGATTAAATCTGCCACGTAAGCGAAAAAGAGGTGGCTAGCGCACGGAAAAAGGGGGGTGTAAGAGGTGGTTGCGGAATAACTTAAAACATCCATAGGGGAAGAAGTGTTCCTCGGGGGACCAAGGGGACTTCTCTGGAACCCAAAAAGTTGCAGTCACTACGATATAGCCCGAGCAGAGAGTAGAGAAAAAGCGGACGCTCGCCAAAAAAACAATTTCGAACACTGGTCCCAGAACGTTAAGGAAAGACTCGTGCAGGAATGGAGAACGAGAGAGTCTTCTCGAAAAATTGCGCAGAAACGAATTCCGAGGAATCACGCGAAGGTGAAAAGAAATTGGGAGCGCAGAAAAGGGAAAAAAAAAAAAAATCGAGCAGCTTTTTCTCCACGAAACCTTCACGGAAAAACATCCAAGGAAAACGTGGGGGGGGCAGCGCAGACCTTGAGAAAGAAAGGGGAGTAAGACGTCAAAAAAAAGGGTCTCCCGGCCCAAGTGGGCTCGGATTGCAAGACATGAAGGCGCCGGAAAAGGGGGCTAGAAAAGTTCGTTCAAAGGTCATTGCCACGTGACTGGCCGTTCCGGGATAAAGAAGACGGAGAAACCACAGAATGAAAAAACAAAAAAAAGGAGATTGGGGGAGAGGGCTGGTCGCCACGAGTAACGAAAAGGAAAAAAGAGGCTTGTCCGGGGGCTGAGCTGGAAGAAGAGACCTAAAAGACGGAGTGGGGACTTAAAGATTAGAGTTGGCCGGAGGACAGGAAAAAGATATGATAATGTGGCTAGCTATGACAAACTCGCGAAGCGGGTTACTACAATAAAAAACATTTGTGAAGCGGGACCAGGGTATAAACGGGAAAGAAAGTGAGGAAAAATTGGCCCTCCGCTCAGCAGCAGTTTTGAATGGGGCCGCAGCGGAAACCGGAAGAGGGGGGCCCGTGCAGTTCCCAGAGGGATTGTGTCAGCGTAAGTTCCCTATCTCTCAAATCGGGGGGGCCGAAAGACTGAGAAAAAAATAGGAGTGAGGCGGCTGAAAACGGAGGATTAAAGAAATGCGAGAGATGACGGCCTCGATCGGGAAAAAGGGAATATTGCTAATTCGGAGGGAAAATTGGACAGCTAAACCTAGGAAGAAGCAGCTGGAAAAGAGAAAAAAGGAGACCCAGGCAGATCATTTTGTGCAGGAGGAGGTCAATCTAAGTGGGGGAAGGTATCTGAGGAGGACTTGGGGTTCGGGAGTGAGAGGGGCGCGGGGTGGAGTGAAAGGGGGGGGGGTGGGCGAGGGTAGAGACCGTCGGGAGGGAGAGGAATGGGCGAGGGGTGTGTAAGAGTGGAGGGCGGTATCGGGGAGGGAAATATGATGCAAAGGAAAGTAGGGAATTGTTTCGAAGCTTTTCAAGACTATTCATTTTGGGAAGGGGCCCGCTGGGGGTCGTCAACAGGAAGGGAGCAAGAAAGGGGGGAAAAACGGAAGGCAAAAAAAAAACCCTGAAGAAGAAGCACTGCCAACGCGAAACAAGACGAGTTTCGAAAAGCGAAAAAAGTCGGGAAAATCAGGGAACTTTAGAAAGGGAAAAGAGGGGGGAAAAGAGGAGGGGTGAAATTGCTGGGTCAGAACTCTACCAAACACAGAGTGGCCTATCGGGAAGAGGAACGGCAGGGGGAAAGTGAAGAGGGGCTTGACGAAGGGAAGGCAGTTCCTGAAAGACGGGTGGAAATAATTAAGTCGATACCCTGCAAGAAAGAAGCCCCGGAGAAATTACGCCAGGAAGAAATCCCGGAGAGAAAAGATTTGGAGAAGGGGGCTAGGAAGAGAGATCGCGCAGTGCAGAAAGAAAGCCGGCGCAAGGGGTTGTTTCGACAAGGAGACAGGTCGCAAGGAAATCAGGAATGTCGCCAAAGAAAGAGAGACTAGATTGATCGGAAAAAAGGGGCGAATCCTGCACTGGTTCAAATTTACGTATTGTAATGGGCGGGGGGGCCGTCAAAAGCGCGGAAAATCGCTATGGTGGAGGTTGGGGTAATGGGCAAACGTAAAACAGGCCCGGAAAAAAAACATTGTTACCGTTTCCGGGGCCACCTTGAGGAGGAACCACTAGTACGGAAAGGAGACTGGTGAGACTCTGAGAAGGTAGGAGAGCTCGCAGCTTAGGGGGGGGCGCGAATATTAACGGAACGGAACACAACATACGTAACAAGAGTGTGTAAAGGCTACAGAAAGCTGGATATGGAACCTCCGAGCCAAGCCGGGAGGGAAGGTAAAAAAAGTAGTACGAAAAGGGGATCAAAAAAGCTAAAACCTGCCTAAAGAAGAGAAAGCGATGCGAGTGTAGCACACCTTGAGGGGAAGCTGCTTAGTGAGGGTCTGAGAATCGAGTGGCTTTGACAAGCGGGGGGAGACTAGGAAGACAGAACTCTCTCCCAACAAAAAGGAAGTCAAAAAGTGAGGGGGGGTGGAAAGGCCGGCAAAACCGGACATTCGAGGATTTTGGTAACAAAATCCGATCAAAAATCCTATAAGTTCCGGGTCGAAGGCACAGAACCTCCAGTTGGTAAAAAAAGAGGGGCCTCGAGTCACCCGGAAGAAACTAAATCGACACAAGGAAAACTAACAAACCAATAGGAAAAACAAAATTCGGGGGAAGTTTTTGGGGAAGCTTGGGGGCTGAGGGCTCTTATGGATACAATTTGAATCACGAAAAAGGAGGTGAAGAGAGGAGAGTTTCGGTCTGGGGAACTCTACAAAATTACAGCTAGGTTCGAGGAGGGGGTGGCATTTAGCGACCTTGGGGAAACCCAAAATTGTTCGGGAAAGGGAGTGGGGCCTGTCTGTTTGGTTTTCAAGGGGCCCAAAAAGTAGAGGCCCTTCGGCGCGGAACGGGGGCTGTCTCTAAAGGTCGCAATGCACATCAGGGCGACAACAAAAAAAGAGATTAGACGAGGCTCAAGAGCCAAATTTGGGGGGGGGAAGCAAAGAAGAGGTTGTCCGACGACACGGACAAAAATCTCATGAGGTCGGAGGAAGGGAAAACAGTCCCCCAAAGGTCACACCGGTTGATGAGCCGGGCTTGGGATCTCGCTTCCGTCCACAGAAGTGGTTACAAGAGGGTGAGGGTCCGGGCGGACAGGCCGTAAAGGGGGATGTCTCGGGGAAATGTTGAAACCGCACCGACAAAGAGGTAAAAAAGAAAAAAAGCCAGCACGACAAGTTAACACGGGAAAAAAATACTTAAATGCAAATCCCGGCGTGACAGGATAGCCGGTCGATAAAGGGGGAAAGTTGAAAGGGGCGAGCTCAGGAGAAAGCACAGGTATCCTCTGTTGAGAGTCAATAGGATGAGGGGGAAAAAACCATCAAAATTGCGAAAAGGGAAAAAGGACGCGGGAGTCTAAGCGCCGGGGATTGTTGGTTCAAAAAAAAATCCAACATCCCTAAAAAAACCTTAAAAAACCAGGGGTCGACAACCATCTTAGGGCAGGGCAGAGCAAAAGGGTTTTCTTCCGCTCCACCTCTAGCAAAGCCTGTCAGAAAGCAGTAGGACGTGGGCCGGGCGCCAAGAATGCAAAAATGCAAAAAAAGCAAGAAAGGACGGAAAAGCTGCGTGTCCTGGCCTCAGCCAAGAGAACACCAAAAGTAAAAAAGTGAAGGAATCGTCCCGACTTGCGGGATAAAAGGAATTGAAATCTGTTGGAAGGAGGCCCGAAAAGCAGGGAGGGGACCAAACGAATCAAAGTGGGCTAACGGTATGGTCACAAAACGAAAAAGAAAGGAGACTAGAGGAGAGATTGGGGGAGTCATCTTTGAATCATATTTAGGGGGGAGAACACGGAAGCTGGACGGGATAATGCTAACTCCTAGTGGGCGAGGGTCTTGAGAAGGTTAAGGTGGTGCCTCTCAGTTTTCTGGAGCTAAGGATATGATAAAAGAATCCTCGAATACGCGTTGACGACATTCCGGCCTGCAGAAAGAAGGAGACAACTGGAAAGAAGTTCGGGGGGGGGAATAAAATAGAGACAGAGGAGAATTGTAGACGCAGGAGATGACTAGGCAGTCAAGTGATGCTGAGTTTAGGCAAGAGTAGATGGTGGGGGAAAAGGCCCGTTTCTGGGCAAGGGGGGGCCTTCAAAAAAGAGGAGAAACAAAACCCTAAATGAGACAACCTGATTCCTGAGGATCCGTTTGAAAAAACGTACTTGTTGTCAGAACTCTCAAAACACCCCTGAGGAAGGGGGGGAGAGAGATTGGGAACGTAACTCGTGCAGCTCTAAAATTGCTTAACCAAGGGGAAGGAGGACTTTTTGGTATAAATAGATAAAAACTTAGCGACCACGGACAAATCCTAAAAAAAAACGACGAAAAGGTACAAGAAAATCAAGTAACGTCAGAAAAGCAATGAAAAGAGGACTGGAAGATGAAGGGAAAAAGCACACGTAGGGAAGTTGTTTGCTAATCAAGTTCATCTCATTTGGAGTGGGGGGGGGCGCTGCAAAGGGGGGGGGAAAATGTCATCGCAAAAAGGTCCGCCGGAAGGGGGGAAGGAGAGGGGGGGGGAAAAAAGGGGACGACGTAGAAAACCCGAGCCCGTTCGCAAGAAAAACACACGGAGACCAAGGTTAACAAGGACAACTGGAAGCGAAAGCTCAGGAAAGGAAGCGAGATACAGAACGCGTTTGTATTCACGAGGGGAGGGGAAGACTGGGAACTCGAAGGGGACAATCGGGAGTTTAGGGGAGAATTGGAAAAGGGGGAGGGAAAAAAGTTTATGAGACGGCAGGACCCTCACGTTTTCCTTTCTATAAGCAAAAGTGCGTCCAAAAATAAGCAGGGGAGGGAAAAAGAACTTTTAGAAGAAAGCCAACCAGAAAGAGGAAGAGGGCAGACGGGGGGCGGTTGCGGGGAGATCGTGCGGGAGAGTCTGCAAAGAGTTTGGTCGCTTGGGGTCACGGAGATAGGGGAGAGAGGGTTGAACAGACACCGATCCCTATATTATAAAAAAAAACTCTCTCCCAGTTACGTAGGGGAGGAAGGTGTAAAGAAAAGCGTGCGAAAAAGAAGATATAGCGCGAGTGTGTTGCAAAACAGGTGGGGGGGGCCGGAAGAAGTAAACCTGCGTGAAAAACCGAAGAGGGGGGCCGTGAGATCGGAAAAAAAAAAGAGTTGAAACAGGGGAAACGGAAAGGGTTCCAAACGGGTGGGGAGGATCGCTCACGTGCAAAAAAAAGACAGACTAAGAGGGAGGGAGGCTCGGAAGGAAAAGTTGAAAAAGGAGGTCAAGGAGGTCGGGCCTACATGGAAACGACAACCTATTGAGAATTGTGGGCGGAAAACTCGCACGGGAAAAAAAACTGCATGGGAATAATGCAGACCCTTGCGAAAGAATAGGAAAGGGGAAGGGGGGGACTACAAAAGCTGATTCCGTCGGGTCGCCAAACCTGCAGTAAAATGCATTGGCTAAAAAAAAGGGAACTCGCTATAAAAAGGACAAGTA
>Ga0179593_1670798_pt1 | contig 10036 bp, 4 predicted proteins | sample CZODoug2_1_08_16_FD_185931 | JGI IMG/M metagenome (GOLD analysis project Ga0179593, IMG submission 185931) | Vadose zone soil fungal communities from Angelo Coast Range Reserve, California, USA - CZODoug2_1_08_16fungal (PacBio error correction) | ecosystem: Environmental > Terrestrial > Soil >...
CTTCAGAGTAGGGGGGAAAGCTTGCCGGGCTGGGAGGGCCAGAGAGCTGGAACCGCAGGACCGGGCTTCTCTCAGAGGGGGAAAGTAAACCCAAAAGCAAACGCACACAAAACCCGCCCAAAAAAAAAAAAAAAAACAAAAAAAAAAAAACAAAAAAACAAAAAAAAAAAAAAAAAAAAAACAAAAAAGAATCTAAGGGAATTTTCTCAAATGGTTGTCGCGGATTTCAGTGTAGCTGCCCGGGATAAGAAGGAAGGTGCGCCAGGTTGGGGACGGAGAATCTGGCCAGGAGCAGAAAGGGAAGACCGGCGAGGCCAACAAAGTGGACATGGGATCGGTTCAAAGGGATGGAGACCTGCGCGAGCCGGCGAAGAAAAAGAAACCGGGAGCTACCGCGCAAAAGGTTCGGAAGGTGGGAAACGAAAAACAATTGGATACTCTAAACGTAACGGCTCTCTCACATATACTCCGGAGAAGTCCAAAAGGGCCTCCACCAAGCCCCCTCTCAAGGACAGGGGGAAAAGACATCGTGGGCAAAGAAGGAAGGACCGAAGAGGGCGTGACCTTAAAAACACCCGTAGTAAAAGAGCGGCAATAGGGCGGACAGCGCTCATTGCAAATTCGTACTTAACTGAAACCGGGGGTTCCATTCAAAAAAAAAGCAAAAGCCTTGATCGCGCCAAGTGGGGCCGAAGCTAAGCTGACACGGCCAAAAGGAAACTTCGTACTGGGACCAACGCGGCAAGCCGGGGCGTTGACCAGCAAAGTCTTCACAAAATGAGGAAGCCAAATCCAAAAAAAGGGGAGGGCCAGTCGCTGTCCCAAGAAGAAATTTAACCGGCCAAAAAAAAGGAAAGATGGCAGGCCGGATGCCGAGGGGTCGCGGGCCACGTCGTGGTCACACCGACGTCATCAAGGAGAGACACCTAAAAGTAATAAAAGCACGCCTCTCATGAGCGAACCAGAAATTCCAAAAGGTCTCATCCCCAGCGAAAGAAGAGGGAATATCCGAAGGGGAACTGAGCAGGAGGAGGTCCGGTATAGAAAAGCGGGTCGATTTCAGGGGCCATCCCCGCAGAAGCTAGGGAAGTAAGAGACCAGCCTGGGGCTCAAAGACTTCGGCGTCACCGGTATTGGTCTTCTTGAACCAAATTCGCCGAATGAAGGCCAGGAGCTTGCGCATAACAGAGACCGAAGTAGGAAAAGTGCGGCACACGGCATTGGCGACACCGGCTCATGACTGGCGGGAAAAACCCCTCGAGATAAGAAGGCATGTTTTTCTGGACCGGGGGGGTGCGAAACTCGGGGCCACGGACCTCACGTAGACAGGACTTCCAAAGCCCGGCCAGTTCCGGAGAAGCGGAACAAGGAGACTAGTGTAGGAAAAAGCCAAGGCCGACCCCCCCGAATGGATCGATGCAAAATGAGGTCACCATCCAAAAGAAACGGGACATCTGCACCCGCAGGAAAGAGCAGTAAAGGAGCCTAGGGGGGATCAGGAACCCCCACTCCTCTCTGGACCGTGATTGAAGCCCGCGTGTGTTACGGAGCCCATCTCTCCACCCAAGAGGAGAAGGCCCCTGCCCAGCCTAAGGAAGAGCTGACCCCGATGGAAAACCATCCCGCTGCTGACCTCTGACACCGAGCAAATTCGCAAAGATAAACGCCCTGCTCGTCGTCCAATGTCGAGGTACATCTCCCGCAAAAGAAAAAATCGTCGGGCCACGCTGGCCCCATACGCCGACCAGGCGTTACAAACTGAAATAGAAAAAGGCCAGAAAAAAGGAAGCTCAAGTAGGGTGCTTCCGAAGATCCTTAGGATGGGACTCCGCCCCCAAAGATTGGACGAGTCCCCCCACCAAGGGGCCGGATCAAACAAAGAGACACGCTATAAAAGAAGAAGCGGCAACTTTCCGCACGGGAAAAGGAGAATCGTCACCGGGGGAAACCAACCAACAGAAAAGGCCGGGCTGATCGAAAAAAAGAAGATACCAGCCCGTATTTCCCGGCAGTGGTCTGCACTGGGGGAAAAACAGGCAGCTGGCCTGAATCGCAAGACTCCCAACGTTGCCGAAAGGTTAGAAGGTAGCATCAAAGGTCGCTGGGGAGGAAGGTCAACGTCTCGCTGACAGCGACCAAAACGTCTGACGGAAAGAAGGGAGGCTCAACCGGGTCGGAAACCCCGACACAAGCGAGACTTTACTTCCGAGGGGACGAAGCGGGCCACTAAGGGGGAACGCAAGTTACGGCGAGTGACGGCCAGAGGAAGCCTATCACAGACCAGGGAAGGACCTTGGCCGCACGGGGTCATCGGCAAGACCCCTACCTGGACAGTTGCTAAGCGAGCTTACGAAAAGAGGAAACCTAATCGACCGGAAGTAAAAGGGGTGTAGAATCAGGTCAAGTGCAACTGGGAAAAAGGAACTACACTTCAACGAGGCCGTACCACCCGCACACACCCTGAGTCAAATCAAACTAGAATCAACTACACGAAGAAAAAGAACAATAATGGGGAGAGGAGGCCGACGTCTTGCCAACGGGATAAGAGATTGGAGAAAGGGGGTTGGGGGGTGGGGGGTTGTTTTGGTGTTGTGTTTTTTGGTGTTGAACCTAGGAGGCAATCTGAGAAGTAGGAGGAGAAAAGAGAGAGAGACGACTACGTAACCTGCTCAAATCACTCCCTGGTGAGCAGAAAAAAAACTGGGGGAAAAAACGAACGGATCACCATCATCGAGTGGTCGCGGGAGAAAATATTCGGTGGGGGAATGGACTTCCGTGTGGATGGGGGGGGGGGGACCCGGGCGTCACCTCGTGAATTCGTCTGGGAGGCGGAAGAAAACAAAGGTTCGATACGAAGAAAATATTCCTGTCTAGCTGAGGACGGAGGAGGCGAGGGACATGAGCGGCCCGGCGAACTTGGGACAAAGGTACCAGTGCATGAAACTTTTCTAGAAGCCTGGAGGAAACGTCCTCGGAAACTCGAGAGGACCTGGCGTTCCGACTCGAACAGAGGAACATAGGTAGTCCGGTAGGTGTGGGACGAAAACCTTGTAATGGATGCGCCGGCCCTGAAGGTGGTGGTAGGCCTTGATCCCGTACAAAGGAAGAAAAAAAGAAGCGGGAAAAAAGGGCCGATGACGGAAAAGCGCACAGTTTACGGGCGGTGTCGAGGCACCAGTTCCTCAGGAAAAAGGACCAGCAAAGGGAGGAAAAGAAGGCAACGCTTCTTGAAGGATCCTTAAGGGAAGGAGGTCGAGAGGCTGGGGACAAGAACCTCCAAGGATAGGAGCGTCTTACTTCATAGAGCAGGGGGAAAGGGGAAAAGCCCTTTGCGATGACTCGAAGAGGGGGGGGCGCACCGAGGAAAAAAAAATAGGAGTAAGAGACCGCACCAATGAGAAAGTCGCTAAAAAACGGTGAACTAATGTCACCTGGGTGCGAAAACGGGGAGGGGGACGAGGCACTGAGGTGGGTGAATGGGGGGGAAGACAATACAAGGTGCCGAGCATGTGCGGGCAAAAGAAAGGTTAGCCTAACCGGGGAAACATCGTAGGGTGCATCTTAACCGAAAGGGAGGAAGGACCAAGGGGGTGGGCTTCGATGTCACCTATACGGCCTGAGGGCGGGGTCCGTGGCGGGGGAGAGGAGTGGTCGAACAAGATGGGTTCAACAGCCGTAGTCCCATATGTTGAAGGACCCCTACTATTTGGAAGTGCTTCTACACCCTAGGACTCGAAAGGTAAAAAGCGGTCATAAGCTTACCTGGGGGGAAGGTCGGGCACTTGAATGAGACTGCCTTCCGTCGGGGGGAGGGGAAACGAAGTGTCGGCGCGTGTGAAACTTGCAGTTTGTAATGTGAATACTGGGCACCGAAAGAAGGGTGGGTCGAAACCCCTTCTCGAAAGAACAACGATCCTTCGTCGGGGACGGCAGCGACGGGGGCACACCCATGCTGAAAAAGGCTGAACGACGACGTCGGAAAGAGAGCCACGACTGGAAAAAAATGCTTCACACCCTCCGGGAACGAAAAGACGGTCTGTGATCTCAGGAGATGACCTAGGCCGGCAAGGTACCGGTTGGGAGGGAAAGCCCGAAACTCGACCGCTTTCGTCAATCCCGGCCTCGACTGACCCAGGGTTCAAACCGTTCTACAAAGCTCCTGTACCAGGGTACCTTGGAAAAAAAGGGGGGACCTAGGGAAAGAAGGATACTGTAGGAGGGAAGGGGAAGAAGGGGCCGCGTTCTCCTGAAGGTGATGAGTGGCCCCCGTCGTGGAACGGTTCGAACAAGGAAGAGACGGAACCCTGCTGAGAGGAAGGGGGGGGACAGGGAAAGGGAGGAAAGCGGAAAAGCCTCTCTCCGGCTGAAAGGGGCCGGAGGGGGAGTCACTGGTTTAGTTGGGGACCAAAAGAACAATCTCAGCTCTCGCCCATAACGGGGAGAGGGAGAGCCCAACACGGGGGGAGGAAGGCGATTGTCGACAGGTCAAAGGAGGGGGAAAGGACTCCAGGCAGTGAGAAACGACCCTTCGACGAGAAAGATTCCTTCTTCGGGTTGGTTCCGAAGGAAAGCACAGTTTTCTTTGCTTGAGGTCGGACCAGCACAGTACTTCCTTTCCCTGGACTAGTGTTTACCACGCCGCTTGTAACTCATCCGCGGAGATCTTCTACACCCTCTCCTGATCAACTCGGGGGGAAACGCAAGAACTGGCGTGGACACCTTCTCCCCAACGGCGACTACCGTTGTTTCGCACGGCGCGAAGAAAACCCAAAGACTCCTCCGTCTACAATAAAAATCAATTCAGTGAAGGGTCTAGGCGCGGGAGTTGGTATATCTTGACGCAAGACTGGCCGCGAAAAACCGACCGCCCCAGAATGGAGACATTCTACCCGGCCTCCGGGAAGGGAGGACTCGAAAAGGGCAACAGACTTTTGGCCATCCCCGAGGGCTGCACCGATAGACGAGTGAGCGGGCCGTGTAACGATGACAGGCGGGGATAGACGTCTCCTTACCGTCTAAAAGCTTGCCGCAAAAAGGAAATCTAACGGGAGCACAAAAAGAAAGAGAGAGAATAAAGAAGGGGTCTGTTCAGCTTGGAAAAAGAAAGGGCTCAAAGCCAGTGGGAACTGCCCCGCAGCATTCAATTGAGGCAAAAGAGGATGGCATCTGCCCAACAAGTCTTTAGAATATTGCTCGCACTTGCCGGGTATTGCCGCCGTAGATAAGTAAAAGTATTATAAAGTCTTGAGCCAAGGGCTGTTTCTAAGTCGGCAAGTCAATTAAGGAGCTCATTTCAAAATCAAACACCGTCTAAGGATCGCGGTGGGCCATAGATGTCAGGGAGTTCAGGGGCTGTACGAAGAGAAAGGGAACAGTCCTCCTTTAGGAAACCTCCAAGGTGGCTAGGTGAAAAAAACCACATTACTCACCTTCCAGGGACAAATCAAAAAAAGAGGCGCGCCGGAAAGGCGGCCAAAAAGCGTTTGCTCACGATGGGAACCACCCACATCACATACGTACAGAGGTAAGAACAGCCGCCTAAGACGACCCGGGGTGGCGGTCTTCGGGCAAATCTTCTGAAGTAGCTCTTCTCGCCCTAAAAAAAACACACCAGAACTGACTTTAAAATCAGACAATCCGCAGGCACAAGGTTACTCCTTTCGGGTGAGTAACCTGCGTATCCCCGTTTTGACCGCTAAGCAAACGTGCCATTAGGATGAGCGCGTGGTCCTTACTTTTAACTCCGGAAGGGAAAATGGGAACCTCCAGCGTCGTCCCTAAAGAAAAAGCCGCATCCTGAGTCTATTCAGTGATGACAGCCCGACGTACTAAAATGGCACCATGCTGCCCCAGCCTAGCAAGGAAGGGGAAAGGTCGGATTTCCGGGGCGAAAAAAATACCAGGGCACACGGCGTGAATCACTCATCTCACGATAAACAAAAAAGTTCCTACGACACACTAGGAGCCCGGGAATGACCCATTTCCTTTCCAAAAGAAAGACGGCCTAAATTATGCAGCTGAAGTCTCCAAGCACGGCGAAAAAAGCGAGGAGATGACGAAAGCAGACGAAAACTCTTCGTTTGGTTCCCAAAGTCGGTCTCTCCCGGGGATAGAGGTAAAGGCAGTGCGAAGGGTAAGCTTCAAAGTCAGTTAACTCGAACAGGATGGGTTGCAAGCATATTGGGAGGCCAGTAGGGATGGGCGCAGACACCTCGCCGGGCTAATGCGTCTTTCACGCGGAAAAAATGTGCAGGGTGGCACAGAAGTCTCTAGCCTGTCGGGAACCCCAGAGCGCGATCGAATTTTTTCCTGAAACGGGGTCGACAAACCGTCGTTGCCAAGGAAAGGGTTCCATCGGCCCGGCTAAGGCCAGGGCCTTTCAAGAAAGTCGACACTGGGGCCGGGAACTATACCCGCCAGAATAATGATCGGACCTTGAACTAGATACGCCCCGAAGAGAAGGCCCGCCCTCTGAAGCGATACATAGAGGTGGGGCGGCAAAAGAACAGCTCTCGGGAAGTCCAAAACGGTAAGATGTGGACTTCCGTGGGGGGGGCCAGGGTTCTACAGCGGAGGCAACCGCCCCAAGGCAGCCAGGCAGCGAATCGGGGAAGTAAATGGCCCGTCCGCCGCGTCGGGCCCCTCTGCACGGGCTGCGGCTGGCGGCTTCGGGCCAGCGAGCAACTCCACCTCGCGTCCGGAACTAGGGTCGGCCACAATCACCAAAAACCTGCTAGAAACGCTGCCAACCGGAAAAAAAGCCAAGGTTACGAGGAAAGAGGGGATCAGGTCTTCCCCGCCGGGAGAAAGGATCGACGCTGCCAATGAGATGGGTGGGCGGGGGAACCAAAAACTATTGGAGCGAGTAACACTCAGGGGCCTTGACGCCAAAGACACAATCGCTACAGAGGGTTCTTCTATGGTCCGGAGTCCGGCAAAAAGCCCGCCGGCACGGACAGGGGGAAAAAAATACCCAAAGCCCGGGTCGAATTCTTGAGAGCGCCTGGTCATAGGGAGACTGTGAATCGAACCCCACGTCCCCAAAGTTTTGCTACTTACGAGGAAAAGAGGGGGGAATTTAAGTATCGGATCGTACCGGACGTCGAGAAGAAACAAGACACAACGTCGCTAAAAGGCGGCGCCTCAAAGAAGTCTAGACCGGACGGGGGAAGTGAAAACTAACGAAGGGACAAGAGAAGGTAAGCGCCACTCACGAATGGCGAGGGACTAGACCTCAACTCCAGTCCGAAGAGCGGGATGCACTGTGTCGGGGCCAAGTCACCAGGCGCCGGCCAAAAAGACTACCGGACTAAGGAGCTCCTCGCCCCCTCCCGCGAGGCAGTACATTGGGGGAGCCCGCGCGAACCGGGGGGCAAGGGGACGGACGAAAAACGAGGCGGACCACGCACGGGATCATTCCAAAAAGGAATCAACTACCGGGGGCAATACCAACTCGATCCCGAAGATGCAACGACCCCGAGTCGGGGTGGGAAAGAGAAAGGAAATAAGGAGCCATCGGGGGTCGTGACGCCTGCGCAAAAAAAAGGAGGAAAGAGAGGGGAAATTAGGCAGGGGACCACGCCAAGGCTCGAAAAAGAAGGGAGGGGAAGGATAAAAATGTCGGGCATCCCTAACGGAAACCATAGGAAACAAACACTGAAAGTAAAGTGTAAATGAATGAGGGAGAAAATTTACCGGGCGTAAGACGTTTTAAAAGTCCCGGTCACTGGCTTTACATTTCCCAGAGAGGATACTGCCGTGGGGGGCGATGAGCTCCTTGCGCGAGGGGGGGGGTGTATTAGCTTGGCCAGGAGACTTGTCGAGGGTTAGAAGAAGATAAAACTGGGTCAGAGGGACTAGGGAGCGGCTTCCCGTCTACTAAGAAAAGTGTCCAGTGACGTCGCCAGCTCCGGAGTAACCCGAAGAGTTGGGCACTAAGGCGGGGGGGAGGGTCATAAAAAGGATGACCCGGCCCCGGTTGTCCGATCCTTGAGACAGCCGTCAAGACTTCAAGCACGACGACGTGGTCAAAGATACAACTGTCTGAACCCAGCTGCCATGACCAAAAAAAAGAAAAAATTCCAAACCCGGCTGGGGGGCGAGGAGAGGTCAAAAGCCGCGGGAACGGTGCAGTGTCAGTGTTCCTCGTGACTCACATCACGACCTAGGGACGAGTGCTTCTGCTAGAAAACAGGGGTTAGTCAAACAAGGGGAAGAGAAATATGTGGGGGGAACCGATAGAAAAAAAAAAGGAACCGCACCCGAACGGGACTCCCGGTCCCCCCCGATTGAAGAGAGAAAGGGCAGGTAAAAAGGTGTCCCTTGGGAGGCAAGGAGAATTCCCGCCAACGGGCCGGAGGCGGAGAGGGTGTTAACTACATCGACAGGGGGGCAGCCTCAGGTGGCGGCGAAGAGCCCTAGAACTCTGGCTGGACACCTTCAGCGTCGTACTGGAAAGAGGGGGTCAAGCACTATGTCAACAATGAAGGTTTTAGGCCGGGGGTCCAGGTGGCCGACTTCGTAAATAAAAGTGGCCCAACACAAAGGGAGAGGTCTTCCCATCTTCCGGTGTTAAAAAAAGGAAGAAAAAGGGCCTGTGAGGAGGAACAAGACAAAAAACCGGGGCTACTACGAGCCTCGGGCGCAGCGATGTCTAGGAAAAAGGTCCGTAAAAACCTCAGAAGGAAGTAGCTTAGCCGAAAAAAAGTCGGGGGTAAGGGGAAGGTTTAGTCCCACAAAAAAAGCGGCCGGGCAGGGTTTAAAGGAAAGCAAACGGTTAGGGGCACCCCCCTTCGAAACGAAACTAACTGCTAGGGAGGGGTGAAACTACTTCGTACGGGGGAGGAAACAGCAAAAGGCCTCCGGCATTGAAAAACGCAGTCGCCCGGGTCTGCTAGCCATCTACCTGGACGAAAAAAATAGCGAAAGAGTACATCTGTCCAATGAAAGGGAAGAAAGACTTAGAACCACGGCATGACCTAAAATTCCGGGAAGAGTCCTTCTGACCCGACCACGAAATAGTACCTCTTGACAGAGTTGGACATCCTGACAAAAAGGAAGGGGAAGGCCAGTGGGGGGAGAAGACCTAAAATTCACGGCTCCTGTCTAAAGGGAGCAAGCTTGGGTGGCGCGAGAAGGACTCTGTCTGTCAGAGAGAAAAAAAGAATGAGAGGGACGTGGCCCTGGGGGGAACGAACAATGCTTCCCGAAAAGAAGGATGATGGAGGTGCTGGCCAAGGCCAGTTGACCCCTACTCGCCGCCAAAAAGGCCAAAAATGTCTTGGGAGGACTGGTGGACTTCAACGTAACAAGGAGACTTGGCTACCGACGGTAACTCCGGAGTAAAGGGAACGTGGTAAGTCTACTCAAAGGGGGAACTTTCCAAATGCCGGGACGAGTTGGGCACCCCAGCGCTGCTCCAGAAGAATTGAGCGTCTAGAGGGGAATGACCGCTGTTCGCGCAGGGAAAAAAAAAAAAAGAGCACTCGGCAAGAGTGGGTCCATGAGGGTCCGATAATAGAGAAGTTTTGGTGCCGGGAAAAACGGGGGGGAGGGGCAGGCTAACCTAAACGTTGTACGACCAAGGGCGAGCGGGGGTCTGTGCGTGGAGCCAAGTTGAAACCTAAGAAAAGAGGGAGTCGGGCAGGAGCAAAACGAACAGGGATCGCTTGGGACTGGGCTGAGGGGAACACCGGAGGAAAAAACAGTCCCATGGAACCCGGCGGACTTTTTCCATTCTAGAAGAAGGGCGACATCCCCAACCCTGGAAGAAAAATACTCACCAGCAATGGGCCTCTTCAATCGGTGGGAAATAAAAAAAAGAACGACGATCATGGCCGCGGAAAACGTCGCCGCAAAAACCGCGCCGATACGGATCCCGGCCGACGTCAGGAACGTCTTAGAAAAACCAGCTTCGAAAAAATAACTCTCCTTCCCTGAAAAAGCGGTGCTGGCCGATGCATAGCGAAGGGGAAAATGCCTTCGGGGAATCCAAAAGGAAGGAAAACTACCCGCAGAAAGGTCCCCTAGCGAAGAG
>Ga0179593_1273878_pt1 | contig 10035 bp, 14 predicted proteins | sample CZODoug2_1_08_16_FD_185931 | JGI IMG/M metagenome (GOLD analysis project Ga0179593, IMG submission 185931) | Vadose zone soil fungal communities from Angelo Coast Range Reserve, California, USA - CZODoug2_1_08_16fungal (PacBio error correction) | ecosystem: Environmental > Terrestrial > Soil >...
GGCAAGGGGAGGCAGGAAGAGGGGAAAGTCGAGACTGGAGGGGGGAGCATGTGAGAGAACCCTTTGCAAAAAAAGGCTCGGAGACGATAAAGAAGGAACGAAAAACCTGGGGGTATGATGTGATCTTGGCGGCTGTATGTGAAAAGTCGGGGATCGAGGAAAAAGGAGAAGAGCTGGAGGCAGAAATTGAATCTGCACTGGACTACAGAATCGTAAAGGGTAGGAAAAAGTCAAGCACTTGAAGTAAGTGGGTTAGAGTTTCAATAGGCTTACCGCCCAAATACCGTTAAGTTGAGGACTCCGCATAAGGAGACCGGTGAGAATGGCAATGTGGTAACGGTGACAGAAGGAGGGCCTATCTAAAAACCGGAGGGGTGAGGGCCGCTCCGGGTGCTCGGTAAGTTGTATGAAACATTCCGGAAAGTACGCTTTGGGGACAGCCAACAAAATCGGATCATGCACGGTCGGAACCCTTAAAAAGAAGAAAGTAGAAAGGGGACCGCCGGACTTAAAAAACGCGAAGGAAGGCTATTGAAAAAAAACTCCTGCTAAATCAGGCAAGAGAACCGCCCGAAGGGGGTCAGGAGACGGGGGAATGAAGAGAGACAGAAAAAGTCGCTTAAAGAAGAGAGTAATCGAGACTTGGCGTAGGAAAGACGGGGGGGGTCAGAAAAAGAATTTGGAGCACTGCAAACTCATAAGACTTCAACATGATCTTACCTTACAACTTAAAAACAGGGTGAAAGGACAGATGACTACTACGCTAGTTGAAGGTTGGAGAGCTGAGCCTCGGAGGGGGCTGGAGGGCAGACTAGGAACCAGGGAGGGAGGACGTCGTGGTAACTAAAAAGGCAACGAAAAGGTGACATCTGGGGGTGTGGTGGTCCTACAAAAGGAGGCCCACGAGTCGTCAACGCTAGCAACAGTTGTTGACAGAAAAGACGACGGACAGGGGGAAGAAGACAGAGGGAGGTGTGCCAGTCTGCCCCGCGAGGCGACCAGCGTCGTTCGGGAGTAGAAAAGGGGGAGGAAAAACGGGCCGGCCATTCGTGAGCGGAAATTGCAAGTCACTAAAAGTAGCCGCAACCGCCTACGCAGATTTCTTGAGAAACACCCGCGTAAACTCCTTGGGGAAAGAAGGGAGAGCGGCCTGTTCTGTTGTGCAGAAGCCGGCGCCACAGACAAAAGAAAGGACAGGGGCAGTGAAGAAGGCATGCGTCCTTGGACGCTCGAAAAACAGTGTAATAGGCAACAGGGCAAGAGGAAATCAGGGCCGAGCTGACGGAAAATACGGAAGCGGTGATCAAAAGCTAAGTCCAACTAACGGGATACGGACTACTAGATAAGGCTTCACACCGAACGAAGGGGGAAAGTTTGAATCAAGCATCACATCAAAGTGAGAAAGGGATTTTGGGAGGATGTGGTTGAGAGTTGGCGACGCGTACTGGAAGTTTGGGAAAAAGACGCTCTTGTGATAAAAACCTTCAAAACAGAAATTCTTAATCGGGCGATCCGCAATAGAAAAACTCTGGCTAGGTTTAGAAAAAAGACGAGAAAGGAACCAAAAATGATCTCACAGGCCGGGCCTCGCAGAAACTGGTCTTGAGAGGGAGAATTTGGAGTTAAAACCGAGCAGCTTAATGCGAAAGAAAAGAGTCGGGTGCTTTGGGGGAGATAGACAAGTACTACGCCTGAGTCCAGCAAACCGGCCTCACCACGATACACGTGAAAGGAGGGGGCACTATGGGTGAGGACGGACACGACAAAAGTGAAGGGTATCACGCCAAAGACAGCCTGAATTGGAATGGGAATGGAAATAAAATCCGACAGCTGGCCAGCGAAAACAGGTCGATATCGGTTGGATTGGGATGCCCTGATCCGCTTAGTTGGTAGAGATGAGAGGATGATGCGCAATGAGAAGGGAGCGAATCACAAAACACGGGAATTCCTTAAAAAGTGGGAGAAGAGGACGAGAGATAGAAACAACCTAAGTCGTCCTGAAGGGATAATGTAAAAACCGACTATCGGACAGGGCCCCTCGAAAAGAGTTCGGAGGGGGCCGTCCATGGTAAAGGGGGCTGGCTTACGGAAAAGAAAAAGGAAGGGGGGGGAAAGTTGGGAATCAAGCTAGGCAAACTCGATTCTGGGGAACTTGCAGTAGAGAAATGGAGGGGAGGAGGGGGGATGAGGTCGACAGGTAATTGGGTGAGCGACCCCTAAAGAAGAGTGGTGAGGGGGCGCCTTACTCTTTCGTTAAAGACAAACCTGGCTAAGAAGCAAAAACGGAGTGAAAAGGAGGGGAAAAGGGACTGTGCTATAAGTGTCTGGCAAAAGGAAATGGCTCGTTGACGGCTCGATGGGGGATAGGATTGCGATAGAACCGTCATAGGTCCTTAGGGAGGGGGTGACGACAACGCTGATTGGGAAAAACAACAATTCCATTAAAAAGGGAAAAAAGGAGAAAACACACTCCAAAAGACTTCGTCATATTAAAAGGGGAGGGAGGAAAAAGAACACAAAGGAGGTGGAGCCATTACCTAGTAGTCAAGAAAAGGTAGTAGTTTACGATAAGCGATCGGAAAAGCCGGGTCCGGTGCACTAAAACGAAGATAGGTGGCAAAGGGGGGGAAGGAAAGGGGGGGGAACTTCCCAGGGGACACTGCCTGAATGCACTGCAACTGAAAACCCGTGAGGGGGGGTGTTGGAGGAGGGGATTCGCAAAAAAAAAATCTTCGAATGACGATTAAGAATGGACAGGCGTGTAGCGGGTGTTGCATCGGAAAATAAGGAGCGTAGCGAGGGAAAAGGGGACGGTGGTCAGGAAAAGGTGAAAATGAAAGAAATGCAAGCAACGTTGGCCGCACCTTCCGCCGAAATATCCGGAGGGAGGCCGATCAGGAGGAGCAATGCGTTCACCCGGCCATATGTGATAGGAATAAACGGATCTCCGGGGGAAAAAAAAGGATCAAAATCTTTGACTTACCTCGTGCTCCTGGGTGGAGGAAAAGAAAAACGAAAGGAGGGTCACCATAGGGACATAGGGGAAAAACACCTTCAGAGCTAACTTCTGGTTATGCTAGAGGCCAAATCAAAACGAACAAGAAAATATCGAAAAAAAAAAAAGGCAACTGAGGAGGTATACAATAGGCTTGTCCTGGTAGAAGTGGTTCGGAAGGGAATCAGAAAAGGAGAGAAGCCGGAGAGACTATTGGGGCTGACGAGACGACGAAAGAGCGATAAGGGGAAAAACACGCTAGGCGCGTGCTCGCCTCGTTAGATGCGGGTGACAGAAAGGAGCAAAAAAAGGGCACTGAAGCTGCCGATGCAGGGCATAAGGGGGTCAGTAGGCAAGTCGAAAAAAAGGTGAGAGGAGCATGCGTGGCGGCTGCGTGAAAGGACGTCGTTCCTGCGGGAAGAAAAACTCGGGTGGGGATACATGTTGGGGCGCATTACCCAGAGAGTTTCCAGGGGGGGGGAAGGGGGGAAAAAAAAGGAAGGACAAAACCGGGTCAGGAACATAGAAAAGGGGGGTGTAGAGCGACGTTCTCGGGTGCGTGGAAAAACACGTGAACATGCAACAGCAGCAAAAGAGAAAAGATGAGGGAGAAAAATCTGAACAGGAGTTTCGCACCCATCGTGAGGGAAGCCTAGCGGATAAAATCGGAACCACTGGAGACCGGGTGCGGAGGTCAGAAAAAGACTGGAATAGTGGAGGGAGATCAAAAAAAGATTAAGATTTGTGTGGGTGTTGGTGGGGATATGGGGGGTCGCAACAGCTAGGTCATACCAGCACGATTAAGTTGAGCATAACCAAGGAAGTTTCACTAATACAACGGCCCGCCAGAGAGAAAAAAGACCTATAAAAAGCAGTGGAGGAAGGTTCCCGGAATGAAGAGGTACAGCCGAGGGGAAACTTTTTCAAGGGAGAAGGGGGTCGCACCTGAGGGGGAAAAGTCAAGGGGGAAGGAAGGGCCGAGAAGGCAGCCCTTTCCGAAAAGGGTCTCGAGAAACAACAACAACTAGGAAGGGAGAGGATGGGACCTGGGTCAAGGGCAGAAGGTCCTCGGGAAACTAAAAGGAGTTAAGAGTTGCTAAAAAATGGAGAAGGAGAAAAAAGTCAAGAAGAAAACCGGAAGGAAAAAAAAAAAGGCCCAACCTGTTGGATGAGGGAGCGGTGTAGGAGGAAGAGTTGAAAAAGCCAAGGGGGGGAAAAAAAATGAAAAGAGCGGGAGGAGAGGGGTCTTAAAATGAGGGGGAGGACTGAGCTAAAGCACTTATCAAGAAGTATTTCAAAAAGTCACAAAAAAACAGGATGAACGTTTTGGAGGAATTCGAGGAGGACCTCTGGGAAAAACCATGGAGAGCGCATAAGGGAAAAAGGGAGGATGAGGTGGGAAGAGGTGAAAAATCAAGACCGGGAGCAAACGGCAACACGAGGGTCTAAAAGTAGCCGGTGGGGAATCATGTTTTCGGAACAAGGTAACGAAAAGGGGGGGTGTGAAAACCCACAAGCGATTACCGGCGTCTCCCCTGCAAAAAAAAAAGAAAACGCAAGTACCTCACGAAGAAAGCAAAAGTGCGACGCTAAGTACGGAGATCCAAAAAAGGATTCAGCGGGGGAAAGGAACAGACAATGTTTCGGCACAAAGGGGATGTGTAACAGTCCTCTACCGAGAAAAAGGAGCGCGGAGCGGATATCGTATCGACGAGGGGAGTAGGACAGTCGCCAAGTGTTAGAAAGTACTACGGGCTGCATAGGTATGACGGGCGGAACAAAAGGGGAAAGACCAGATGAAAAATAAGAAAGGGAGAGGTTAAAAGTTGGGGGGAGTGGCCGATAAGACGCTGGGGGGGGAGGGATGGACCTCGAAGAAGGAGTTCGCAGACGGAAAAAAGTTGGACGGCAGGTCAATCGTTAACAGAGGGGGAAAGGGGGTTTGGGGGGTCCAGAACCAAAAGGCTTGGAAAGATTAAAGTAAAGGGGAAGGGGGGGGGACAAAGGACCTGACTACAGGGTTCGGAATACTACATCTTTAATTGCAAAACAAACAGTCCAAACAATCCCAAGGCTGGGGAGAAAAATCTGAAGGGGAAAGAGGAATGCGAACTGAGAGGCAAGTTCGTTGAAGATTAAAATGTCACGTCGCACTAACGCCACAAACCGCCTACGCTACTGCTTTCCTATTATGTCAAAAACAGGAGGAAACAAAGGGGGGCCATGCATCAGGGGCGCGACGACCTCTTGGGGGGGGGCAGACTCACAGGGGATAAAAAAAAAGAAGGGATTGAATTAGTCATGGCCTGTCCTGGGACGAATCGCAAAAGTGCAAGTCCAACTGTCAACGATAAGGGGAAGAGAGTAGGGGCACGGATACGGCGTGATCGCTATCGTCAACAGGATTCGCTCAAAGAAGAATCTGAGAAGGAAAAACGAAAAGGGAGGGGAGGTAATCAGGGCAGACAACGTCGAAAGGGGGTTGGCGCTGTTGAGGGGTAGAAGAGTTCCCTGGATTTGGGGGAAAGAACGAGGGGAGGAAAACAAAAAAATGCTGAAGAAGGTCGACCGGCAGACAGGAAAAACAAAGATGTCTATTTTCACCCGAGCCGAACGGCAGCAACTTATCGCAAAGGCCTGGGAAACGCTCCTACAGGGGAGGGACGGCTGGAGGGACCAAGTTGAGGGGAGTCCAGAGAAGAAGTAGGGCGCCACAAGCGGACGTGTAGGGAGAGAGAACCGAGAGATGAAAAGAAGTCAAAAAAAGGACGAAAGTCTAGATAGACTCAGCTCGCTTGGCAATAGGGTGAGGGGGGAAAACAACTTAAAGGGGGGAAGGGCTCACAGAGAAGATAAGAGGGAGGGATGGAATCCAATCCGACCTGAGGCAGAAAACGGAGAAAAAGTCTAGCGGGTGAAATTGATAAATCCCTGACACGCTAGGGGCGAGTAGGGAGAATGAAATGCTAGGAACTCTAACACAACAAAACAAGGAGTGAGAGAGATCCTGAAGGCGCAGAAGGACGCTAATCGAGAAAACTAGAGGAGTCAGGGGGGAATTTAAGGCCACCGGCTACGACCTGGAACCAGCTTTAACTCCGGGTCGGGATTGGAGCCATGGGGGAAACAAAGAAAAAAGAGAAAGGAAGATTGGAAGAAAAGAGGTGTACGTTGTACCACCACAAAGAGGAAAAGGAGAGCAGGAAGGCAAGGAAGCGCAGGCGCGTCGGTTGATCTTGGTGCAGATTAGATGGTAGAGCGCCCCAAAGAACCGAAGCTGGGGTGAGGGCAAGTTCAGACGGAGAGGCGAAGCAAGAAATTGTCTACTCCGCCGAGCCCGGGGGAAGCAGAAAAGCCAAAAGCAAAACTGAAGTGGAGAAGAAGGGGGGGAGGACGGCCGGAGGGAAATGGCTCTGGGGAACCAGCGCGAAGGGGTCTCGTCGGGGGGAGGGAGCGAATGGGGGGGCATGGGTGTTTTTGTTTTGCATTTGTTTTGGGGGGGGTTCCTGTCCAACGGGGAGCGCTGTGGGGGTGCATGCCAGGTGAGAGAGAACACGTCAACAAGAAACAGACTGCGAGAGGGAGGAGGGCTTATTACAACAAGAACCCATCAAGTCTGTTTTCGAATATCATATTAAGGATAAGAATAATATTGGGAAAAGCGATCACGCAGCCTTGAAAAAGGGAAGCGAAGCAAGGGGGTAAGTTTTAAATGGGGGGGGAGGTCCACGGTTTCTCTAGGGGTACCATTAATTCCAGAAGTACTGCAACTCAATGATTTGGTTGGGTTGCATGCGTGGCTTCAGAATAACATGGGAGGGGTACCACTCTCACTGATGCCGATGTAACCCATTCTTTTAAGCTTTGGGGACCGAAGAAAATCAGGGAGAAGAGGCGAGTTGCAATGGGGAAGTTTGAAAAAAAGAAGGGGAACGAGGGGAACAAGAAGGAAGGAGAGGGTCCGCACCTGTCGCAGAATATCCGCTGGTCTCCTCGCCGGGCATAAGTATTTCCTCCAAAAGGGAAAGGTAGTAAAGTCGCACGAGCATGGGAAGGGGGAAACAAAAAGTAGGACAGTTGACTTACTCGTCGCCGCATTGGGGGACAAAAAACGACCAGGGGGGGGAAAGAGGGGACAGTTCGGTGACAACTACCTGCCATCCAGAAGGAGGAGTGAGAGAAGACCAAGCCCAAATCGACGAAGATCACAAAAGAAAACAAAAACGCTGTATAGGGGGAAAAAGGGCAGGACCAGGGGGGGTACTGAAGCAGGTCTATTCTTATTCAAAGCCGTGTCTAAGGATTTGTCTTTACTGATACTACGAAAAAGGAGAGGACGATTAAACCTCAAGCGCAAGAAAAACGAGATGCTGGGACCAGACGGAGAAACACTTGAAGAATGTGCGGACGTAACAGTAACGTTGAATATGGGGGGAAGATGACTACCTGGCGGAAAAGAAAATAAGGGATCTTGCTAATAAGCTGCGTCTTGGCGGGTAGACTAACCACTTGGGTAGGGATCTCGATGGTGATGGCAGGGATGTACCCATAGAGGCAGGTGTTCCGGTTGACAGTGAAAAGTAAAGATCAAACCGGGAAGAAGGAAATGCGAGGTGGGGAGGCGCCAAGTAAAGGCGTTTGAAAACCGTGGTACCACATTCCGCGATCATGCGAGGAGGGAGGAAAAGGGGGGGGAACCATCGTTCTTAAAACATCGGGGTAAGCGGAAACCTAGATCCCCAACTGAAATCAAGGGGCGTGGGGGCCAACTACTGGGATAAGGACTTTGAACTCCGCGCTAAGAAGATACAAGTGAACGACCAGCGCATTATGGGGTAAAAGAAGACCATGGAAGGGGGAAAAGAACAGCAGAGAGAGCAAAGAGACAACATTTTCGTGCCGTTTCCTCTGATCGTTACCGGCCTAGGTGAAGGGTGGAGGAGAAGAAAGGGGGAGAACCTGAGGACAAGAAAAAGCACAAAGAGACATGAGGAAAGGGGAATATCCGTGAGACGCTCGCAACTCAAACACCAACGTAGATGAAGAAGGGAGATTTCACCAGTATCTTCAAAGAGGATAAGAGGAAAAGGGACTACTGGATGGGGGTAACTCAGGTGCGAAACCCTTTCTAACGAAAAAGGGCCAGAAGTAAGGAAGGAAGGAACGCACACCCCCTACCCTTGGTGGTAAGATTGGATCGTGGAGCGTAAATGGAAAAAATCAAAGGGGATGACTAGAACATGAGGAAGCACTGAGGCATAAATCAAAAATCTGCCGCTGAGAGTAAACACTTATCAAAGTAGGGAGGGGAAATCACAGCACTGGAGGGTCACGTGGGGGAGAGAGGGGAGCTACCCTAAACGGAGGGGAAGAACTAACGGCAGGGCCGCGCCGAAAAAAAAAAAAAAAAAATGATAAGAAAAGATGAAAAAAAAAAAAATCTGCGCAAGGATCGAGGGAAGGGGAAGGGGGGTGAAAAGCGAAGCGAAAGTAAACAAATCTGTCGATGGAAGTCAAGCGGTTTTGTCGCGGTAAAGGGTTGCTGAAACCAAGGAAAAGGTGAACGGAGAGGGGTGGGAAAAGAAACCCAAAGAAGAGAGGGGAAAGTAGGATCCCCTGCCGGACACGACGCAATAAACGACGCCGCCACGAGGAGAGGAGCAAGGACGTCATGCAAAAACGTCCTGAGGACTCGCAATCAACAGGCACGGGGTCGAAGTGTCGGTGCGAACGATGGGAAAGGAAGATACCGGGGGACGCACAGCGAGAGGGAGAATCTGAGAGCGAGGGAGGTATTCTAACAGTCAACAGCCAAATCGTTCATATTAACTGGGAGGAAGACTAAAAGCTGCTCTGAACGTAAGAAGGAACAGGGGGAAGCCCGAGACTACGAAACGATAGTGAAGGGGTGGCAGTTCGTGATTGAGAGCGGGGGTTCTGGGGAATCCGCGGCAAGGGGGCGAGGACGGTGCGGGGGAACGCACTGGGAAAGAAAAAAAAATGACAGGGGAGGGGGGGTGGTCATCACCAGGAGGGCAAGCGAGACGTCAACGCGAGAGTTTGTTGCCTACCACGGACTACTTTGCTGCCTACGCAGCTGGAGGTGGGGAGAAAGCGCCCCGGCGCGCCCCGAAAAACAAAAAGGTCTGGAAGGTGAAGGGGGGAGGAAAACTCTGCCAGGGAAGGTAGGACGTTCGCATAAGTCAAACGCCTACAAGTTCCAGAAAAATCGAAGAAGAGAAGGGGGGGAGTGTAAGAGGCAAACACCCGCGGACCGCCTGGGTACCATCAGGATCTGAGAAACTACCTTTTCGGGGTTGCAGACGCCTTCGGCCACAAAAACAAGGGTGAAGTTCATTCACAGGGGAAGGGGGCTGACTGGGCGACTCAAAACCACAGGCACAATTTGGAAAAGAAAGCAGGGGGGAAGAGACGAGTTCCAACTGATACGGTCGCGTGATCGAGGACGTAAACTATAGGAGCGAGGGAAAGAAAACCGGACTGCGGGCAAACTTGAAAACGGTGCTGGGGAAGATCAAGAAAAGGGGGAAAGAGGGGCGAAGGCTTTTTGGCGCTGGGGGTTGCTGACGGTTCGACGCTTTTCCTGGGGGGAGTGGTTTCAAATAAGTGGGGGCGGACAAAGCGGACTGAAAAAAAAGAACGTCAGGACGCAATACAGTAAACTCGCGATGTAAAAAAGCCAGTCAAAGGAACAAAACAACTATCGCCCAGACCGTGAGCGGAGACCGAAAAAGGGGATTCGCGGAGGAAAAAAAGGGGACCTGCAGAAAAAAAAAGCCGCCAATCTGAGGGGAGGGGTGCGATCTACCCAGATATTCCTGATGCCAAAAAGACCCCCGAGAAACGCCCTCTAAAGGAAAAAATCAGACTGAGGGGGACCTATTTGGGTGATGAAAGACAAAGAGGTCATCAAGCATCTAGAATGACGACAATAAAAAAGAGGGGGAAGAGCCAGGACGATGATTTTGCCTATCAGAAATGCCGCTAGTTGGGAAAGATATCGCAGGATGCGAACTTGC
>Ga0179593_1731582_pt1 | contig 10035 bp, 11 predicted proteins | sample CZODoug2_1_08_16_FD_185931 | JGI IMG/M metagenome (GOLD analysis project Ga0179593, IMG submission 185931) | Vadose zone soil fungal communities from Angelo Coast Range Reserve, California, USA - CZODoug2_1_08_16fungal (PacBio error correction) | ecosystem: Environmental > Terrestrial > Soil >...
GCTGACGTCTGAATAAAGAAAGAAAAAATTCGTAATTAAAGAGGGAAAAAGATGAAAAAGACTAAAATACGAAGAAACAATGCATCACGGCCAAGGCCTTGAAAAAGGAGGTCGGGCAAAGGAAGCGAAAAGAAAAAGAGGGGTTAGGAATCTCCACAAAAAAGTGGGGGGGCGCGCAACGCAGTCTGAATACTCAATGAAGGCATCCCTGGCGCGCGAGGAAAAGTCAAAGGGCCCAGCGAAGGCGCGGGTCATCAAAAAAAAAAAAGAACCCACGATCATCAGAGGATCGGCGGCAACTCCAGGCAATCCTTGCCTCGCATTAGTTTTTAGATGCGTGTCCCTTCTTTAAACGTCCTAGACTGCCAAAGGTATCGACCCAAAAAGACTATTAAAAGAAGGAGAAAGAAGAGGGGGGAAGTGGGGGGAGAGAAAAAGTGAAGACTTTCTTCCGCAAAACCGATTTATCCTCAGGGGGACCTCAACCGTGAAAAGCGGAATCCTAGCGAGGGGCAGGAAGGATTGCAAAGGGGATTAGACTAAAAGGGAAAAAAGGGAGCGCTGCGGCCTAGGGTGGACGACAAAAGTCTATCGCTGTCGTGACTCAATTCGATGCCAAACGGAAAAGATTTGGGATTGGACGCTCAGAAAGGAAGCAACAGGTCGCATAAAAAAGAACCACACAAATACGGGAAAAAGACGGCAAAAAGAGGGAAGGGCCAGGGAAGTCCCATGACGGGGGGAAGAAGGAGGTAGAAAAAGGCAAAGGATCCTTTGAAGCAAGCAACGGGTCAAATTTATGGAAGGAACTAGACAACAAGGGAAACGCTCAAAAAAGGCAGAGGGCTGGGAAAAAAAAACAACTTCGACAATATAGGGGACAGCATAACCCCACCAGAGGGGGAGGGGGAATTTCAATAAAGAGGGTCTAGTGGGGGACGTTCCCAGAAAAGGGCCCCCCCCCCCCCCCCCCCGTGAGTCAGAGGGCAGACGATTGGGGTTCGCGGGGGCGCAGCATCATCGAGAGGGGGGAATTGAAGGTATACAGAGGGGGGACAAACTTTGCCAACATGTACTGGCATTGACTGAGAAAAACAGTGAACTTCAGGGAAAGGAGGATCACTCTTGGGAAAGGTGATCATACTTAAGAATGTACGAGCCAAATAAGGAGCAGGATGAACGTGAGGTCAATCCCCTTAGGCGGGAGGGGCAACTAAGCATATCCGGGAAAAGGCACTTACCTACGGAAGAAGCGCTAAAAGAAAAAGCGATGTCCGCGAAATCTCCTAGCAAATATAAAAAGGGGGGCCCAATTTGAAGAAGGGACCGGTTTGATAGCCGACCCTCAACGGGGGGGGGGGGGGAAAACCGCCGCAGGGAAATAGCACAAAGAGGACCCAACGAGAAGGAAACAAGGACTCCGCCTTCAACAAAAACGTCTGAGTCAAAAGAGAAACCGAATAAGAACAACGCAACTCAGGAGGGGAGGGACAGCCACCGAAACCATGGCCCGTGAGTTTGGCATGTAACAACCCACTCAAATCTTGAAGAATAGCAACTTCAAAACCCAAAAACGGGGGGGAGGGACCCGGCGAAAAAAGGGAAACCTCGACGTCAAAGGCGCGAGGACTGTGGGGCAGATGCACACAAAAAAAAAAAAAAAAGTTTTCTTCCAGCACACAGCTCATTGAGTCTGCAGCTCTGGAAAAGAAAAGGAGCATGGAAAAGAAGCTCATGGGTAGTAGTCAGCAAGCATTCAACTGGTGATATTAAGAAAGGGGAATATTAATGAAACAGGGATTCGACGGAAGGTATTGTCTTCGACGCTTAGGGAAAAGAAAAGCCGTCAGGGGAGTTAAATATAGAAACTGAAGTTATTGATTGTGCTATAAACAGGGGGAAGGCCCGGGTGGAGGAAAAGCGGGTGACTCTTCGATGAGGAAAATCTTGCACACTGGAATGTAAAGTACAGCCCAAACCATGGGAAAAGAAAAAAGCAAGAGAAATAAGGGAAGGCCCCCCAAGGAAAGAAGACCTGGGTGTTCAATTGGAGCCATTAGGGACCGGCTCAGGGTTGTGGAGAAACATCTTAACGTCACCGGGGGGAAAAGGGGACGTGAGAGGGGGGGGAAATCAACACCGGTCTGAAAGGAAAAGGGGGTCATACTAGACCTCGACATCACGTAACAGACTTTTTGGTTACCACCGAGGGGGGGGGGGGCATGGTCGTGGCAAAGGTCCCAAAACTAAATGGGATCTAGCGGGACGGCTTAGTGAGAAATCTCTCGAAAACGGAGGGGCGAGGTCGGCGCTTCCTCAAAATGTGCAGCGAGGATTTCTTGCAAAGAAAGCTACCGATTTTGAAAGGGCGAACGCATGACTCAAAGTTTTGCGAAAAGGAGAAAGGCTTGGAAAGAAGGAAGGAACCGGTGGGAAGATAATCACGAAAAGTGGTCAAAAAATTTAATAAATGACAAATGATAACAACTCGTCGTAAAGGCTGCTTGTCAACCACGGAGAACGGGGGTAGACAAGTCGCCGGAAGAGGAAGGGTTACCTTTTGGGGGGGGGGGAAAGGGGAGGGTTCTATGAGTCGGGGTGGAGGATACATGTGCAAAGGATGGTCATAAAGACTTCTTGCCATAGGTAAAAAAGATCGAGAAAACCACCCGCTGGGTGCAGGAATTTCTCGCGTCAGACAGTGAGTTACGGTGTCTAGTGTAAAAGTGCGAAAAGGACATTACTGAGGGTCCGTGAAAACTAGATAGGAAAAATTGTGCCAAATACAGACCCTGGACTGCATTCACCAGGGGAAGTCCTTCGTCCGATTTAGGGGGGAAGCTCAACCAAGAGGGGAAGGAATTTCCGGAAAAATAATAACTGGGCCGCGTGAAAGGTCAACACAAAGGAAGAGTTGCCTGGGGAAAATCTTCTACCCACTTATCGCACGAAGGTCCGGGAAAAAAAACTGTGAAAGTGTAAACTTTCATTAAGCTCTTGGTGAAGAAAGGGGGGCAAACCAATGCATAGGGGTTTGGCTGGAATTGGCTAGAAAAAGACGCATGGGCAGGAAATGGGGCAGAACGAAGGTGAAGAACTAGGAGGAGGGAGTCCTTTAATTGGGGGTTTACTGTGAATGAAGAATTGTACGAGTGGGGGGCACGCATGGTGTGCAGAAAATTGAATTGGAAAAAAGTGGGCTATCACAATGTACCGTTCACAAAAGGGGACCATGGGAAGAAAAAAGGGAGACGGGAAAAGATTATCTATGGGTATGGAGGAAAGGGGCAAAATGTGAGGCAAGGAAAGGGTTGAGTTGCGCCTGAGCAGAGGCTGAGTTCAAAATCAATGGTATTCATCACCCTTCCTGGGGAACCCCCAAAAGAAGGTCCTGGTCGATCAGAGGCGTGGATTAAAAGGGGCTCTTGAAAAACAAGGTCCATGAAAAAATCTGGGGGTGCCGATGGTGGTTCGACAGTCAGTAAAAAGGATTTTTTCCTTCAAGAGTGGAGAAGAAAAAAAGGGGACTCTTTGTATCGCAGGAGGGGAACACTGAGGGGAAGGGGAGCGCAAAGAAAAGACACTCAAGAAGAAACAAAATAGGGACGCCAGAACCTCGAAAGGGTCCCTGAAACGAGTGCCTATTACGTGGAGGTTTGGGTTGATTCGTAACAAAATCGGTACGGGGTGGGAAATTTCCGAGAGATTCCGGGGGGCAAGAAGCGGTACCTGGGGATCCGTTATCAGAAATGAAACTCTTTCTTGGTAAAGATGAAGGAGGATTGACTCTACTCTACAGGGGGGGAAAAAAAGAGTCGGGTAGCCGGGATACGTCAAGGGTTGTGGGGATTTGTGAGGAAAATCAATGCCTCTGATCAAAGGTGGGAGAGGATCTCGCGTCCAGACGTTGCACTGCAGGGGGAAGGGGGCTATAACTTGAAAGAGACTGTTGCGACTGAGCGCCATTGCCGTCTCAGAAAAGAAGCCGTTTAATAAGAGGATCAAGGGTAAACGGGGGAAATCAACGAGGGGAAGAGGCGGGGAATGCAAAGTTTCACCTTTTTAGGTAAAATGAGATGATCACCTCTGGGGGGGGGAGAGACGTCCTGTACACTTCAAACTCGCGGAAAAATAGAGGATCATAGACTTTTTGGAATGTCGATAACCTGTAGGACCAGGAAAGCTCACCCGCCTAAAAAAAGTCACTGTTGAGTCCTAAGATGCGAGGTTCATGGCTTGAAACCGCGCTCGTACCAGGGAAAATGAAAAAGGATACTCTTCAGCGGACATGAAGAAAAAAGAACTTTGAATGAAGGCGTCTCAGATCTTGGGGAGAGATAGAGTCACCAAAGACTCGCAGCCTAAGTGAATCGACGGAGCCTCGAGGGGAAGGGATTACTATATGGAAAATTCGGTCTTGAAAAAAATCGGACCTGGTCGCTGAACGGCAAAAAAAGAAGGACTAAGTTGAAGTGGGGGCGCCGCCGTCAGAGACACAAAGAGGAAAAAGAAGGAGGGGGGAAACGGCGCGGCCAAAAGGAACCGGTCTGTCATTCATCTCCTTCTAAAACTCGAAAAGCAATCTGCTGTCAACTAGGATAAAAAAAGGCCCTATGAGAAAGAAAGCTCGGGGGAAATCGAAAGCCAGAGGCAGAGTACACGAGGCGCCGTCTACCGGATTAAACCACTACGCAGGGGGGGAGAAAGACGGCGCAAAAAATCTATGACTCTAAAAAGAGGTGAATTCAGCAGGGAAGACTTTTCATAAGGGATGTCAGAAATAGAAACTAAAAACCAAGAAAACTCAATCCTCCCCTTGGGGGTGATGAGAAAAAAAACGTGTCCATCCGCAGAGAAAGGAGTTGGTGGTAGGAGGGGGCCCTTCAGGACCTGTAAATGCTGAAAGAGCGATAATGTTTACTTACCTTCGTTCTAAAAGGAGACGAACACTGCTCGGTCTATCGGGAAAAAAGTTAGATCATCTGTGGTGGAAGAATGACCATCTGAAAAACTCTTGAGAAGTGTCAATTAGTAGAAAAAAGGCCTGCATATCGAAGGAGAGGAAGGAAAGTAGTGGAGACAACAAGAAGCTGTTAGCAATTTGGATAACGCCAAAAAAAAAAAAAGGGTTCGTTTGACTTCGAAAAGCCATTCAGGGGCTTGAAAAAAAGAGGTTCCGAGGCAGGAGGAAGGCCACAAAGCCCCACAAAACTTCCATAAAAAGAGAAGTGCCCTCTGGGAAAGCGACAAGTGCCGTCTCAGAAAGCTTCAATCACGGATCCTGAAAAAATCAGAAAAACATGGAGTTTTCGCCGACGACTCTAAAAAACACCATAGGTACCGTCGCCATGAAGACGTAAACTTCAGAAAAAAAAAGAGTTCCCAAAAGGCTCCGAAGGGGTAAAAACACCCAGCGAAGGAAAGGGTCTTCCTCGTGGGGAACGCGTCAGGGGGAAGGGGGGCGGCGAACTGGTTATCGTTCCGGTCTCTTGATTGGAAGGAGGGGAGAGTGCAGTTTCGCAAAGGCAGTAATAACAGCAGCTGCGGCGGATTAAGACCAAAGATTCCGTCACATGTACTTGCATGTACGGAGGGAGACATCTGCACCCGCTCGGACACTTACGGAAAAAAGTTCGCTAGAGCAATTGACACTAATTCACGAACAACAGAGTCATGAACGCAAAAGCAGCTAGTCTACCAATGAGAAAGGACAGCGATTCTGGGGGGAAGCCTGGGGGAACAGGAGTGACCTAAGAGGAAACGTTACCAAAGGAAGGGGACGAGGAGACTCCCTCAATTTAGTAGGGGAAAAGGACCTTACTCATCAAAATCTCCGAGATCATCGACTGAAGGAATAAGGAGACCATCGTGTCCAGGGGAAGAGAAAACCGGAGGGGGTGTGGGCAAACCAAAAGGACATTGGGGTACTATCCCCTGCGGCAAAAAAAACACGGTACGCCCGTCCTGAAACACACCTTCACGGCGAAAACGATGCGACATCAGGTCGAAGAAAACGCCTTGCAAAGGCTGAAATGCAAAAGAACCCTGGGGCTGCGCCACAACAGAACCATTCCTGAAAATGATCACACAGCAGGAGCAGAAAAAACGGAGCGCTTGAGAAAAAAAGGGAAGTCTCCATCATTTCGCGAGGGGGAAAGAACGTCGAGGAATAAGGGGGGGGAGGCTTTGGGAAAAAAGTCAGGGGAAAAGATCGTCCAAAAGACGTGCCGGCTGGGGACGGGACCAAGACCAGGGGAAGCCATTCCTGAAAGGGGGGTTATTCTTAAAGAAGCTGACAAGAACAAAAGGTAGGGGGAGCTTCGCGGGCCCCCTGGCTACTAATCTGAAGGAAGGAAAAAAAGCGTCCAGTAGTTGCCAAAAAGCGGGAAGGCAAGAATTAAGGGATTGGTCTTTATCCACAATGAACGAAAGGCGATCACCGTTGGTGAAGAACTATTGGGGAGCCGATAATTGTTAGGGTCCCGGACAAAGAGACATGGAAACGTCCACCGAACCCATTCTAGAACTCATCGAAAGATAAATATGAAAAAAAAGAGCCCTACAAGAAGGGGAAAAGTGTCTACCAGAAACGTACTGAGAGAGGGGGTGTGCCAGGAAAAGGCTCATGAACGAATGCACCGGGGGGAAAAATTGTTCGTCGGAGATATAATAAAGTGACGTCAAAGGGTACCGAAGTCTCGAAACCATAGGAGTACAACCGGAAGGGAATTTTCAAACTGGAAACACGCCATGTATCGATGGTCCCTCAAGAAAAAATCGAAGATAAGCGCCGCATAAAAAAAGAATCACAACAAAAACTTATTGAGGAAAATATTAGAAAACGCTTCTCTCCTTCAGGGGGGCATCTAGAGGTATTTAGGTACGACATCACTCAGAAAAGGGATTACCGGATGGATCGGTTAGACAGTAAAAGGACAGTCGGATATGGACGTTCCGCCTTTGTTGAGGGGACATATAAGGAAGAAGAAATGGTCAAAAAAAAAAAAACGTCAGACCTGAACAAGAGGTCGATGTGGGGAGGTTGAACCTGCAGGGGGACAATTCGAAATAGACGGGGTTACCTTGGGGGCAATAAAAGGGGAATTAGTTGGAGGGGAGGGGTGGGGATCAAGGGACGGGTGCTGGGAGAGTACCTCTTACTCATTAGCGAAGAAAAAAACACGAGAGGGGGAGGTCACAACTGGTGACCGAAAGAAAGTAAATTATCAGGGGTCTATTAACAGGTTTAAAAAGACACCTACCTTGACAGACGGTTTAAAAGTCCAAGAGAAGCAAAGGAGAAAATCTCGGGTCACCTGAAGGAAAAACTAAGGAACATGCTGGGAAAGAACTCGCAGCCATTTAGGGAATTCTAAAGAGAAGGTAATGCCCTGACTACTACTGTAAGTAAGGTTTCCTGAAAAAAGTTGAATAAGAATTGAAAAGCAAAAGCTTCTACAAAGGAAGTCGAGGCTCAAGGAGCTCTAGGAATTGATGAAGAAGAAAGTCTCGAATGGTTGAAAAGGGGGGGGGGACTCCTGCTGGAGGAATCATTGAAAGGAAGAGGGGGGCTTGGAGGTGGTAAGAAAACATTTTTCCGCAGTCTGTAACTTGAAGGAGTGGGGGGATTCGAACAACTCAACAGGTGAGAGCCTCCGGGGGGGGAGGCTGCCGTGTGAATTGTGGGTTAGGTTGAGCGTGGGAGGGAGGGCTAAGAGACGGCGGTTGGTAAACAAAAAGTTTTCGGTGAGATAGCAAAACCGGCCAGACCATTTCCTCTCCCTGGGATCCGGGAGTGTCTGAGGAGAGGGGGGGCACCCAAGGGAGCCATCGAAAGGAAAGTAGGGGAGTGAGGAGAGGGATTCCCGGGACCGAAAAGTTGATTTACAGCCGCTAGGACGACTAGAAAGGGTTCTGTGAGTAAAAAGTTAGGTGCCGAGAAAGACGGACTCGAACCAACTTCCTCATGACGAACATTGCGTATCATGCTCAATTACATGTTACGGCACAAGAAAAGGAAGGGGAGGCACCGCATAGCAGGGGTTCTCATCGAGGGAGGGGGAAAAGCAAAGGACGAACAGCAATTCAACGTGGAAAGCAAACCAGTTCGCCAGAAGAAAAGGGCGAGAGAAAAAAAAAGACCGTTCCTAGGAAATTGTTGAGGAGGAAAAACAGTTCCGAGAGAACGAAAGTGATGTTCCGTTTAGGGGGGGGAAAAAGACGTCTGTCACCTGATGGGCGGGTTAAGGGGGGGACGAATGACCGCGGGAGTGCGAAGACGTAGCAGGGATGGGCGGGCTCAGAAAAGAAAAAGAGGCGGACGTCAAGAGGACGGATACCCAGGGAACCAGGAAGGGATCTAAAGGCCTTCGTTTGGGGAGTTTTTTGCTCGAAAGCATGCCATGTCCTCTGAAAAAAGGGGGGGAGATTATACGGGAGTGCACAAATGAGGCGAAAGCAGAGGGGAGGGTGGGCACAAAGGAAAGATTAGTGAAACTCGGGAAAACGTGCAGCGCACGGTGATACAGAGAGCGGGGTAAAAGAACTCTATCAGCAGAGAAAAGATTTCAAGCTGAAAGATAGGGGGGACAGCGGGACCGGAAAGTCTGCGCATAGCGCCGCAAGAGCGCAAGAAGGCAAAGATCGCTCTCTCCGGGTCATGCTGTTGTAAAAAGCCTGTGGAAAGAAAGGTAAGTAAAGAATGGAAAAAGAAAAAAAAACTCAAAAAAAGGGATTGGGGCTTAGGCTAAATGCAGGGTTCAACGCGATTGAGCTCATAGTAGCCAGGTGCCCTTGGAGAGAAAAATCTAAAAAGTTCAGTAGGGGATTGGAGGGGTACCTCGTATGTCTGGAAAAAATAGAAAGGGAAAACGATACTAACTCGAGAAAAGAGGCTCCCTAACCCCACGTGACTCGAAAACGGAGAAGACAGTCAGAGGGGGGGATCAGGAAGGGGGGTATTAAGATAGGGGACCGGTACTGAGGAAGAAGATTGGACAAGAAATGAGAAATGAAGAAAAAGGGTCAGGCAAAACTCCGAACCTCTAGCAGCATCTAACCCCAAAAACAAGAGATGTCTGGAGAAGCTTCGGAAGAAAAAAGAACCCTTTCTTAAAGGAAAAAAAGGAAGAACTGCGCTACCAGAAAAAAAAAAAAACCGGTATAAGAGGGGGCAAGAAAAAGTCCAAGGCGGGGGGAAACCACAAAAAATTTCCTCAAAGATCCAACCTTGGTTTGCCCTTCTACGAAGGAGAATCCGAAAAAAAAGGGGATATCAAAAAAATAAGGCTTAAGGAGTTGAATGGAATGGGCTAAGAATATGGGACTTCATGGTCAAAACATTAATTGCGATCCAGACGCCCTAAAGAAAAAGCAATAAGCCCGTTTAGAAAGGCAAAAAAAACGCAAGGGAAACCAGGCGTTAGAAAAACGCCGGCCGTTAATGAAGGGGGAAAAAAGGCGCACCAACATCTATGACAGAACAGAGGTGTTGAAGGAGAAAAGAACGCTTATTGAAGAAAAGAAAATCGGAAAAACCCCGAGAGTTTACCAAGGAAAAGTCAAGGAAGGGGTCGGGGCGATGATTACAATGATCTCGTTATACACCGATGAAAAAAGTCGGACAAATCGCGGGGGGGGGAGACAGGTCTGAAAGTCGTGGATAAAATTCGAAAAATCCCACCTGAAGGGTGTGCAAAGGGGGAGCCCGCTGGCAAAAAACCCACGTCGAAACATGGAAGAACACAAAAAAAAGGGCCAGACCTCGAGACCCGGGACCTCGTCCATGACGGATTTGGAAAAAAAGTCTCGGAGAGGAAAACTGATCGAGGGAAAAGAGGGGTTTCGTCAAAAACGAAACCAGAGGTAACGTAGTCGCCGGAAAAAACTGCAAGAACGGGCTCGTTCCAAGTAAAAAAGCTCGAGAAAGAGGGGGAACCCAGAGAGGGTGAAAAAATACGAGGGAAAAAGGTGTAGGGCGCGACTGGGGGGGTTACAACGGGAAAAGGAACCTGCTTTAGTGAATGTCTCGACGTT
>Ga0179593_1497253_pt1 | contig 10034 bp, 12 predicted proteins | sample CZODoug2_1_08_16_FD_185931 | JGI IMG/M metagenome (GOLD analysis project Ga0179593, IMG submission 185931) | Vadose zone soil fungal communities from Angelo Coast Range Reserve, California, USA - CZODoug2_1_08_16fungal (PacBio error correction) | ecosystem: Environmental > Terrestrial > Soil >...
GCTCAAAATTGACGTATGACGGTCGAGCTGGGCGTGGCGACTGGCGGTGGTTTGCATGCAGGGTCGGCTTGCTAGGGAAAAAAATCAAGGGAAGGTTTCGAAAAGAAGGGAAGTGCGAATGGCAGGGGAGGAGCTTGAGACCGGCGACGTAAAACGAAATCGGCTTTTAGATGTCTTGCGCCTCGGGGGCGGGGATGTATGCAAGTTGGCTTGAGGGGGGGAGAATGAGAAAGATGGGGGGGAAAGGTTGGGGAGAGGGACGCTCGCTCTCGGATAAGAGATGATTTGTTGGGAGGGCTTGCTGAAGGGGCAGCAAAACGCCTATCGAAGAGGAGGGACTCCGTGAAGGAAAGGACCAAGGGAAAAAACGGTGAGAGGAGATTTCCCGCGAGATTTCTTTCTAAATATTCTATTCGTTCGATCTCGTGAACCCGGATAAGAATCTATGGCCGAATGGCCGTATGTCACTATTCTTACACCGGAAGGCAAATGGAGAGGAGGGAGCAAGAATCGGATACTTTCTTTTCGAAAAACAGACGGACGATGCCTCTTCAATTCGTCGATTGCGCACAAAACTGGTGTTGAATGAGGTGCGGCGGAGGGGCAGAGAGGTAGAAAAGGGGAGGTGGAAGAGTCTATCAAGGGACGGGGAACAGTATGCGGGGCAAGACTGCCGCCAGAGGACCTGAAGGGACAAGGGCGCTAGGGGTAAATAGGGGCTTAAGGGACAATAACCGTTCCGAAGGGAAATGGTATGGAACCATTCGGGGTAAAAGCAAAAAGTGGATTCTTTGAAAATAGCCTGAACGCGATCGGGAGTTGGCCCATGGCTTCGAGCGCGGTGATGCTGCGGAAACGGGTTTTGCCGGGTTTAAATTGAGGGAGGGGCTGAGGGGAGGGAATTTGATACAGATGTCGAAAGCTTTCTATTGATTTTGGTGCTGAGAGACCAGAAATAAGGTCCTCGACGCCTAGCTCTCGATCCGCGAATCGGGGGAAATTACAAAAGAAGAAGGAGGGAAGCCACCGAAATCGCAGTTGTAAGTTTCTCGGGGAAGCTGCAAAGTGAAAGGGGGTGTCACCCACTATCGCGCATATCCTTCGTCACGAGCGCCGTTAAATCGGTGGCTTGATTCGAATCCGGTGGAGATCGACGGCCAGGCAGAAAAAATCGGAAGGGGGGGAAACGGAGGGGAATAGGGAAGGCGGACAAAGGGACAGCAGATTAGCCGTGCCGTGGATGACGCTCACGACTTGGGAGGCGAACGATTGGGGTGCAACCGCTGCTCCATCATCGCAGGAAAGTTGGTAAAGACGAGTAAGCCATATCGGAGTGGGACGCCACCACAATCGGAAATGTGCAGGGGCCCTGGGGAAAAATCTCGCGGGTGATGAGAAGCGCGAGGGGAGGGGCTTCTGAAGGGAGAAATAATGCAGGGAAGGAGGGAATAGAGGATTTCTTTTGGTTTAGCCCAGCGAGTGGGGAAGGGGTATTGCTCAGAATTGGTTGTGTGGATCAACATTGTATGGCGGCCGAGGGGCAGTCTATATTCCATTGCGCAGACAGAGGTCGAAGGAGCGGGACGGAGGCCGGTAGGCTAAGGAGGGGCCGGCGCCCATGGGGATTTTGGAAAGGAAGAGGGGGGGAGGAAAAGACTCACAACACGAGTAAAGGAAAAAAGGTACAAAGGTCAAAAAGGAACAAACATGGGAGAAAGGGGGGGAACAAGGAGGAGAGCCTCTAACGTACTCATGCTGCGAATCGCGCTAGACTAAGTTTCTCTGCGGGGGAAAATTGGGGGGTCATTCGGCGCAAAATGAAAAAAAAAAGGGTAGGGGAAGAAGCCACTCGATAAATCGCGAACTACCAACACTGGAGAATTAAATCGGGTTTCTACGCCCTCATACAAACGCCATGCTGGACTAGACTCGATCTGGGCAAATCCTCAACGGACTGGGGGCAATCGCGAAAGGGCCAATTCCGGGGGGGTTTCGGAGGCACGAAAGTCTACGGAGAAAACTCATCCGAAGGGATTACAAATCGTGTACAGTGCTGTATAAGATGAACCCGGGACGGGCAATCGGTCGCCGCGGTCTTGCGCGGGAAACTGAAAGGAGGGGGGGAGCTGGGAAAGAAACGGCGAAGGAGTTGCCAGACGCCGCCGTCGCCGAAGAGCGTCTGGCGCGAGAAGTAGGCCTGAGGCATCAGAGCGGCGAATCCAAAAAGGATTACCGGAGAGGAAAGAAAAAAGAAAAAAGGGACGATTAAAAAACGCCTCAAACGCGTCGAACGCTCCACCGCCCGCATAAACTGGGGAGGATGTAAAACCAACTGGAGAGGGAAAAGAAAATCCGGAGAGGGAACTGGATGGGGTCTTTTCAATACGGGACGCCGAGAGGATGGCTAAAGATCAAAGTTAAACAGAAAGGGGGGGGGGAGGTCTCTACACACAAGGAAGGAAAAGAAAAGGGACTCAAAGTGAGATAGTAAAGACCTTCGAGAAAACTCAAGAAGGGGACACAAAGAAAGAGTCCATCGAAAGAGAAGGGCAAAAAAGTCCTATCTCTAATCCTCTGACACACATCGATCCGCGTTCGACGCTACCAGAAGAGACGAAAAAAGCTTGTTCTGGGCGCAGAGAGGGGGGGAAGGGAACCATTGGAAAGAGAGGCCCGGGGGGCCCTCTGTCCCACGACGAAAAACCTCTCCGCCCTTGACGAAAGTAAAGGCAATTGATTAAAAAAGAAAAAGCTACTACTGCCGTCCCTTTCGAGAGAGGCCATCGAAGAGAGGAAAACCAAATGCCAGTAAAACGGGGGGGGGTGGCGTTCTAAAAAGAAAAGAATTGGGCGCGGCATCGTCAGGGATCTTGGAGCGTCGGACTCAGCTATCAACGGGAGGATTAGCAGGAGAACTCAAATCTCCCACCCTCAAAAGAGGGGGTCAAGGTCGGTTGCTGAGTCTTATGATAAGGGGCAAGCTTTCGGAAGAAAGAAAAGACTTCGCAGGAAGCGAATGATATCGAAGGGCCGATGTTCGGGAAATAAATCTCCAGGAAATCGCCAGACCGCGCTGGCAATGCCGAGTAAAAGAGAAGCTGGACGCTGAAAGTCAAGGAAAAAAAATCATCGCTTCCAAGGAAAGAGCGCGAGTCAGCAGCTCACAAAAAGAAAGAATAAGGTCAAAACACGGAGGAGCATCGAAGAAAAATTTCAAGAAAAAAGGTACTAGTAAAAAAAAGGAAGAAGAGGCATTTTTACTGGAGAAGCAGGAATAATACAGACTGCAAAAGAATCAAAACTGAAGGCAACCTCTAAATCGTAAGAGAAATTGGGACTCCGGAAAAAAGAGAAATCCTGCCGGCCTTGCAAAACTCAGGCATCGAAAAAGGGGAGCCGCCACTTGACAAAAAAAGCTAGACACAACACGAGGAGAATATTAAGTGACTTACTGGGGAGAATGGAGGGGGAAAGGGGCTTGGGAAGACGCTCGGCTTTTTGTCTGAAGGGGAGAACTAAGCGCAAACAAGGGAAGAGATGAACCTGGGGGGGATTAGTTCCGAGCTCTGCGAATTTTGCTTAGGGAATGAGGGAAGAGAGGCCCTAAGGAAAGTGGGGAAAAAGGAAAAATTAATACGACTTTGCAAGTTGTTAAAAAAGTTCAAATGTAATAGCTATACGTGAGGAAAGTTTTGTGGGGGGGGGGAGTTGGGAAAAGCGAATTTGGCTCTGGCGGAGCGCTCTACATGGGTTAGGGGGAATTTGAAGGAGGGAGATTGAGAAGAATCTGGGGAGTTGTAAGCCTTGCGAATACCTTGCTCAGTTGCCAGCGCGCCGGTCACAGGGTCGTTACAGCGCGAATCGTGCGAGGGTCATGGGGTTAAAAAAGAAGAGGAAGAACAGCTGTTCTTATTAAGAAATTCTTCATAAAGGGGGTAACTTGTCAATAGATGGGGGCGTCAGTGGGAGGGGGGGTCTAGCTGGAATCGCGGGGGATTGATAAAGGAACGAGGAGCCAAGATCGAAGATGACAGTCCAATTCATGGGGGATTGAAAACCCAAACGTGTGGTGAAGCCAGGGCGCGACGGCGACGGGAGGGCTGTAAAAAGCCGAAATCCATTAGCAAGAGCAAAAAAAAATTCCCGGGGGAGACGGAAGGGCGGAGAGCAGGTTTTTCCCTATGCACTCGTGCTTCCGAGTGTGAAAGGGGGAATTGACGCAATCGATATTTAAAAAAGTAATGAGAAAAAAATAAGAAGGGGAGGGACTGTAGTACGAAACATAGGAGTTGGAGAAGAAGGCAGTGGGGGGGGAGCGGGAGAGAGGGTCGATAGGGGGAGTTTCTTCAGGGGGAGAAGTAGTGACCTGGAAGGCGGCGGGAGGGAAAGTGGCGCACAATCAGGTAGAACGTAGCGGAAATCGAGGGGCAATCGTATTGAAAGACAGGAATCCAGTAGCGAAGTGAAAGAAAAATGTCCACTACATAGTTTTCGCGGCGAAAAGTTGCAGGGGGGAGGGAGCTGTGAAGAGGGTTGAAAAAGATCAAGTCGGGGAACTCGCGAAAACAGGTAAACTTGGGATTGAATTCCTGGAAGGATCGACAAGACTGACGGAGAAAAGGTCTGAAAGAGGGGGGTTCGCGTCGAGAAAAAGCGACATCCGTGACCGTTGCGGATGAAAAAAGACTCGAGCGAACGTTTGGGGTGGCCCGGCAACCGTGATGAGAAAGCGATCGCAAATTCCGGGAAAGGGTGGGGAGACGTGCAAAGGGAAGGCGGAGGGACTCAAGGAATTGGCTGGCCCTTCGCGATGGACTAGGTTAGAATGGGGGAAAGCCTTCAAGAGGCAAGTCTGGAATCGCCGGGGAGGGAGCAGGGGCGTTAAGGAGATTTTATGCGTGGGGGTCTACAGAAAGGGGGGGTTGGGGGATAGGGGGGGCGCGCTGAGTTCGAATGAAGGGAGAAACCCGGAGGGCTAAGGGGAAATGAGAGGGGGGCCGGAAAGGTGATTTTTGGGGGGATACGCCGAGGATTGGCGTCGAGATCTCACAACAAAAACGAATTAGGGAAAAAATAGAGACGCCAAATTCTGTTCAAAAAAAGAAAAAAAGCCTCCGCGAACGTCGAAGAACAAAAAAAGAGCGTAGAGAGACGCGTTCTGCAGTCGCAATCTGGGAATGGGGATACTGACACAGCGCCGCAACCATGTGATCAAACCCACCACCACCCCAGGAAAGCCACGCGAGGCGAAACTAAGAAAGCAAAAGGGAAAATGCCGCCCGCGATTTCTCAGAAAAAGCTTGCTAAGAAAGGACAGTGAGGGCCTCTCGAGCAAGAGGCGCAAGTCCGGAAAAAACAGCAACAAAGTTGGTCTTTCCAAGAAGACCAGCCGATGGCTACGTCGCCAAAAAATCCGCGCCGGATGAAAAAATAAACCCCCCCCACCAACGATCATAATATGGAGAACCCGGACCGGAAAAAAAGGGACCGCGAAGTGAAATCTACCTTTAAGGGGGAAGGACGAGCGCGAAAGGGAAGGCCGCCGTCTCCAGGATTCCGGCTATAAGTAGGATGACTATTGATAGACTAAAACCGGCGAATCCAAGCCACCGAAAGGGAAAGAGCGGGAGACAGAACGGATCAGAAGACCCTCCCCCGCCCGAATTTTTCGAAACCTCGGAAACTTCACTGCTCGATGGCAAGGGGTGGCGGGTCAAAAAAAAAAAACGAGAAGGAAGGGGGAGGTCATACGAAAGGAAGAAAGACGTCTGCGCAGGCAGGTTCTGATCTAGACCTGATTGGATCGTGGGAGGATACGGGAGGCTCCCTCTCCGTTCAGTTATCAAAATAAAATACCGGTCGGACGAGGAGAAAAGACAGAGTCAGAAAAGTGACATATGACTTCACCAACTAAAGCTTCCTCATAAGCTCTATAAGCAGGTGCCTCTATGGCGTTTGAGGAGAGGCACGGATCGACAGGGTGGAAAAGGGGCTGCAGAAGGATCGGGGGGGGAACATCTCATTTTCAGAACGCGGTTTACAACAAGAAAGGCCACGATAGGAAGCCCTTTACTGGAAAAAGGGCAGGAAAATGCGCAAAAACCTCACGTGGAATTAAGGGAGGGAGAGGCCATCGAAGCACACCCAACCTCTTACGAAAAAATAGGACAAAGGGGGGGGGGGGAGGGGGCTAAATCCTCATTAATTTGCTCGTAGGGGGGACTAATGGATAGTAGGAAGACCTCAAGGTAAAAATCTCGGAGGTCAAATATGGAAAGAGCCAGTTCCAGTTCCGTGCTGGAATTTCTTGATGACACATCAGGTACCTATGGAAGAGAGCTGCTGAAAAGAGGGGGGATATTATATGAGAAAGAGTTCGATAAGGAAATCGCGGCACGACGATTAACCTCCTGCTCTGGCCACTGAAAAGCCCGGAATCATGAAAAGCCTTCCACGACCAAATGAAGCTTCGCAAATAAAGGAGAAAACAAATCAAAGAGCGCGAACAAAGAGAAGGGGACGACTGAGAATCAGGGTCAAGGTCAGGCTATTACAGAGAATTTTTACAAGCCCACTGCAAGGTCCCTCCGACGAACAAACAATAACGAAGCTAGTCGGGAAGTCGCCGGAGAAGGAAGGCTCGCATCAAAGGAGGGACGGAAGCAAAGGTTTGAACTCCGGGTCTGCCGCAAAGCCGCGCGCCGGAAAAACCGCAAAGCGACATCGCCCAGAGGACGTGAAAATAGAAAAAAAGTTGTCGAAATCGGAACAAAAAAAGGAAGAAAAGATATCGGGAAAGAGACTAGAGAGGGTTCAGCTGTTTTTCTCAGTCTCTCGGGGTTTGCGGCGACTCGGGGGGGGGTGTGGGGGGGGGGGATCTCAGAACGAGGGAAAAAAGATGGGGATTCTCCGTCGGAGGATTTTCGTTCATAGAGGGTCATATCCGGCGAGTAAAACTCAGGCTTTTAGTAATTGGGGGGGCGGTGCGCACTGAAGAGTCTTGATCGTGGAAAAGGGCTGGGAAGACTAGAATCCTATGTGAGTTTCGCTAGCAGCTTCCATGTAAAGATGATTTTGGGTGAGGGCGGGGAGTGAGATTGGCCTCGGGCGAGCTACTCAAAAAAAGTGGAGGTCCGTTCGAAAAGAAGTACGGAGTTGGAAATCGAGATAAAAGCTTCGAGATTCTCGAAAAAAGGCGAGTTCGTCGATCAAGTCGGGACCCGCGGAAAGGGGGAAGGCGCCGGCGGGGAGAAGGGGCACGAAGGAAGGGAAAAAACTTGCAGAGGGAAGGAGGCGAAAACGAGGTGATACTTAAAGCCGCTAAACATTCGACGATGAGCGCAATCTTTGCGGGAGTTCAGGCAAAGAACCGTTGGGGGGGAAAAAAAATAGGAGCCAGGGTCTGGATTGCGTGCGATGATCAAGGGGAAGGGGAGCAGAGTTCACGCGAGCCGAAAGCGTGGGACCGGGACGGAAAAAAGGCGCTAGGAGCGTAGGGGAAGAGAAAAAAACTTTCTTAAGTATGAAAAAAAAGAAAGGGGAACAGAAAAGTATCTATAGAACACTCATCGGGGCTGCTTGAGTATCTAAGGAGGGATCTGGGTTGCCGGGTCGAAGCGCGAGAGGAGTGGGTCCGTTGTTCTTGGAATGAATAGGAGGGGTCGCCGGAGTGCGTTTTTTGGGGGGAATAATTATTGGACGATGGCACCGGCTTGATATTAGGGGCGTTTCGTCAGACCGAAGACATGTTTCCTGAAGCAATCCTAAGGACTACCAAGACCTAAAAGGCTCTATTCGACGCCACCGGTGTGAAGAGATATGAAGTGAAGGGGGGGTTGGACGATGTTCGGTAAAAGGCTGGGGGGGGAAGGATCGGTCGCTCGGATGGAGCTTGCAACTCGTCGCAATTCTTCTTCGGGGGAAAAGCGCCCTGTTAAAAATTCAGGGGATGAATTCAGAAGGTGGTAGAGCCAGGGACTCAATTCAAGGAAAGGGGGGATCCGAGGACCAGAAAAGAAAGCGGTAGCCGTGGCCGGGACGCTCACTACTTCGCGCGAACGATTGGTGGGCAACCCGGAGGGCAAAATCCAAATATGAGCCAAGGTCGATTTTGAAGAGGAGAGGAGGGTTTGGGACAGGTAAAGCCAAAGGCCCTGGGAAAAGCGCAAATGACAGGATTTGCAGCTCTCTAAGTCAAGAATGGTTCTTGGGAAGAGTTTAGGAGAAATCGCCGGGATTCTGAAGGGATGGCGTGCGGTATACGCGGGGGTGGTATTGCGGTTCAGAAAAGGCGGGGGAGTAAAAAGGATAGACTTAAAGAGGAAGCAGAAACGCGTAAGTCTAGAGAAGGGTCGCAAGGGTAGGTCTAGAACGTCCGGAGGCTCCGCCGCAGCCATTGTGAAATGTGAGACCAAAGGGGGGAGAAGGAGATCAACAAAAGAGATACCGAGGTATCAAAGGGGGGAAAATGGCAGGGGGCATCGAGGGGGACGACTCCACTGCAAAAAAAAGCGCGCTATTTCAGGGAGGACCGGGGTGGGAAGTAGAGAAAACGGACAATGCAGCAAAGAAATTCCTGAGACTTCCGCCAATAAGAGAAGACGCTAAGAAAACCCTCCTGCTCTTACTTCTTCTGGAAAGACACTCTTCTAAGAAAGACACATGACTTGCCGAGAGAGGGGGGGAAATATGCTCACCACGGCAATGACGAAGCCCATTCCGGGGGATCAAACGACGCAAAAAAAAACTAAAAAGAAATAAAAAATCGGAAAGAGGGGGAGCAGCCGGTGCCGGGCAAAAGGTTCGCGCGAAGTGGGAGCGTCATCAAAAGACACTTCTCCGCGGTCGGGTAAAGGGAGCGCGAAAGGGGCAAGCCTGCCGTCTAAACGATATTTGATCAAAACGGCTAATTCCACGCCACCGGGAACGGAATGACCTACGAAAAAGACCTCTACAGGGGAAAACCTCCATCATCGAGCCGTAAAAGGTTAGAAACTGGAGGAATTCACTGCTCGATAATCCGGGGCGTAGAAGCGGAGGGGAAAGGTAGAGGTTTAGTCAAAGATTGCCGTAGACAGGATTATGCTGAGCATGGGAAGAAAAGGGGAGACTAAAAAAAGCAAGAGCCTCCTCTGTATCAAGCAGGACACTACCTTCGGCGAAAACGCAAAGGAATCGACCATATCAGGACACAAAAAGGACCATCTCCTTCCAAAACTTAAAGAGATCCTCTCTGTCCGAAAATTTGACCGGGTCTACAGAAAAAAGAAAACAGGTGGTTCTAGGGGGGTTCCGTGCGCAATCTAGATGGTTCAATCCTTTGGAAAAACACGAGAATACAGGTACCCTCGGAATCGACGAAAGGACGTCACGGAAAAAAAAGGGAGGGCTGAACGCTAAACTTAAGAAGTCGGGAAGTAAGGAGAAACCATCTAATCACTCCGCGGACCCTATCTCACCATGAAAAATGTTAGGTCCAGTCAAGGGGAGAGGACGTTAAAGGGAAAAGACAGTAATCACCCTCAAAGACTGATTAGTCAAAACATCCGAAGACTGAAAAAGGAAGGGGAAAGGGGGGCTGAAGCATTTCGTGATGCCGGAACTCGGCGCATCGATCAGCCTGGGCACTATGAAAAAGAACGAACTATGGTAGAGATAAGCTAACCAGCCAAAAGGGGGGCATGGTTAAAAAGGTGATCAAAGGCTAAAGGGGAGCGCGACGATTGCCAGGGAGGGGTCCTCAGCCAATCACATCAAACAAGCATCTCTTCCAATGGGGGCGAGGGAGGCAGAGACAACATTCTGGAGAAAAGCCTTTTTCAAAAAGGAGGCTATTACTAAAGGTTCATAAAAAGAAGGAAACAACCTTAAAAAAAAGAAGTTTTAAATTCCGCCGGAGCTGAGTAATACGAACGCAAAATCCTCGCAGACGAGAGACTAGAATCGAGACGTCAGCTCTTCCTTGTTCGCAGGAGTAGTGGAAAAAAGCGCGTCCGAACCGGAAATCGCCCAGCTCGAAAAGAAACTTTGCGAAG
>Ga0179593_1558391_pt1 | contig 10034 bp, 14 predicted proteins | sample CZODoug2_1_08_16_FD_185931 | JGI IMG/M metagenome (GOLD analysis project Ga0179593, IMG submission 185931) | Vadose zone soil fungal communities from Angelo Coast Range Reserve, California, USA - CZODoug2_1_08_16fungal (PacBio error correction) | ecosystem: Environmental > Terrestrial > Soil >...
AAAAAAAAAGTAAAGACCGAAATATCGGGCCTAAAGAGCCAGACGGGAGAGTGTCGACTAAGCCACCTTCACTACGGTAGAGGGGAAGAAAGAAGAAAGGACAGGGAAAACCTCACATCGATAACGCTGGCCGAGGTGAGGGTAGGAAATAGAACGTATTGCGAGTGACAAAAAAAGAGAGGAAGATTCTTCCTCTGGGCCGATAAGAAATTAATGAAAATGAAAAAATATAGCCATTGACCCGGAATCCTCGTCGAACTATCGAAAGGAGCAAAAAATTGGTTGAACTGCATCCAGAAAGTATAAGCCCGCTCAGACAAAAAGGGGGGGTCACAGATATCCTGAGCGACATGAGGGGCGGGGATTGGAGAAAACGTGAGCTGGCCGAATTTTAAAAAGTGAAACCATTTCGATCCCTCTCCAAAGGAGACAGCGGGAAACGGGAGAAAGGGACGGGGGGAAAGGAAAAAGAGGAAAATAAGTCTCTCTTCAATCAAAAACCGGTTCTTAAAACTTTTCCGGGAGAAATTGCAAAAGAGACGGAGAAAATCAGGAACCGGAAAGAATTCACCTTCACCAGTGGAAAAAGAAAGGTAGGAAGGAGCAAGGGGAGGATCTCAGCCGTCTAATCACCTGCGATAATCAAGCTCTCCAAAGAGAAAGCTAGGGACCAAGCCCTCGTCGCATGGCGCGCTAAAACCCACAATATCAGCAATATCTCTACAACAACAACACGTGGTATAGAGAAGGGGAAGTCCCGATGAAAAGGGGGGAGGGAAATTGCTGGGGAAGAGGGCCTAGGGTGGTTACGTCAGATGGCCATGGGCTTAGCTGGTTATTCTCGATACGGCTCGCTCAGGATCGCCGGCCTCTAAAAAAAAGGTGCCTTATTCGATCGGAGGATTGATTCAAACAAAAAGGGAAGTGGACGTAAGAAAAGGAATGAAGGGTCCGCCTTGCAAAGCGACACGTGGTCCTCACCGAGGGAGGGGGATTGGCGCCCGGAGAAATGGGGCTTCCAGAGGGGGAAAAACTGGGGACATGTGTAGCCCAAGGTGGGGCTCTTGGGAGTTCGAGAGAGAAAGGTTCCCAGTTGAACCTCTTCAGCGTCGAAAAATGGGGAGAAATTCATCGAGCGCTTGACCGGGAGAGAGGTGGACCTGTACTGCGATCTTAGGAAGAAGGGAAAGGTGCAGAGAAAAAGAGGTGAACTTCGGTCGCTCCTCGCGTAAAAACGTCAATAGGGTCATGGGAATTCAGAAAGGAGAAAGAACCAGCGACGACACTAAGCGGGTGGAAAAAAGAATAAACGCACGATTTTAGAAAAGGGGAAGACGAAACAGGGGGAAAACTCGAAGAAAGAGGGAAAGGGAAAATGGAGTCGTTGGGGGGGAGTTGAATTTTTAGCGAGGTTCCATCCGAGACTGGAAAGGGGGACCTGGTAATGAAGAAGAGAAGAATGGCGGTGTATATTTAGGGAACGTCGAACTTCGGGGGGGTAAAAACCGTCGCGCCGGAAAATAGTGGGGTGTGGCGCTACGCAAGAGGGAGACGTCAAAGGTCCGGGGGGGAGCTTTTGCATCCGCAATACAGCGTCACTTCATGGGAAGAGAAAAAGAGGATTTGCTGGATGGAAAGGGAGAGTACCGTTAATGCAACGATGGGCCGACGCTGGTCATGGTGGCGGATATCGCGGAACAAAGGTGTAGGGGGCGGTTCCATCAGTCGGGGAAGATAAGAGGGAAAAGGGCGAGATGACCAGCTGTGTGAGGCGTCCATGAGGAGAGAAGAAGTATCAAGCAGGGGAGGGAAGAAGGGTGCCGGGCCTCCGGGCTCGATGTAGTTGAAAAAACGACAAGCGGAAGTTAAGTTCGGGGTCGTCGCTTGAAGGAAGAAGGGAAAAAAAAAAGGGGGAATCAGATCTAACGCATTCGCTTAATAGTGTACGAAGGAAGGGGGGCAGACGGGAGGAGAATGGGTGCCATTGGGAACCTTGGAACAGGAGGCTTCAAAGGGGTTAGAAACCTGTCAGGGATAAGAAGACTAAAAAAGAACAACAACACGGGGGGGGAGGAGAAAAAAGGAAGAAAAGAAAAAGAATCGTCCGGGACCACCTAAGCCTCCATTGTGCCAGGATTGGGAAAGGGAAAGATCATAAATGGGGAGAGAAAATCCCGAAAAAATCATCTGCGCTAAAAGCGAAATCGGGAAGGGAAGGAAAAGAAGCCTCAAGCCGGGGGAACGAACGAAACATCATAATCAGAGTTGCGTGGGAAACACCTTCATCGCGAAAACTTGATCAGCGTGCGACCGAGGGAAAAAGAAGGGAGGGAAATGAGGAGCGCGAGTGCACACAGGCCAAGCTGGGAGAAGAGACGCGGCGAGTATCTTGAACCAGCAAGATGAAAGAAAACGAAAATGAAGGAGGGTCCTGATAGAAGGAAAAAAAATTCCAGAGGGAGGGCAATCCGAGATCTGCGCCTGAACTGGCGAACTCTAATCAAGGCGCATGAAGAAAAGGACGTTATCTCCGATAATCTGATTTAAGGGCAAAGCCCAAACGAAGACGCGGGCAACGAAAGGAGAAAAAGATGCTTAGCGCCTGAGCAGACGGACTTCTTGAAAGACATGCGAGGGGAACCGGAATAACGGACTCGCCAGAGGAGGAATGGAGACTAATTGAAAAGGCACCTGGCTGAGGAGTATTCCCCGCGGGAGACGAAAAAAAAAGGAAGGAAACGTTATCCGTTCTCGAAAGGCCTCGGTGAGGAGGAGATGATGAACGTATTGCGAGTGCACAACATAGAGGTCTGCTTCTTCGGGGGGGAGCTCTATCTCACCTTGTGGGGCAAGAAGAGACGCCAGTGGGACAAGGTGGGAAACTCAGGTCTATAACACAAATCAAACTAATTGAGCTGAAAATAAGGCGCAAAGGAAGAAAAACCGAGACAAAAACGGGATTATTCAGATTCAGAAAAAGCGACAGTAAGGTGGGGGGCTACCCGTGTCCGAGGTTTTTCCAACGGAACACTATGATCTGGGGAAGAAAGCAAACGCGACAGAATCGTGGAAGGGGGGGAAAGAGACAAGGCCAGGATCCCTCTTAAACCCGGGGAGAAGGAGAAATAAGGAAGGGGGAAAAGGACGTCAAGCGCACACCGTCTCTTACCATAAGGAAAGCCTGCGTCAGACCTTAACAATTTGGGGGAAAGAAAGGGGGGTCTATCACTCTGTTCCTGGAGGAGACGAGGGAGTAAAGGAGCGCGAAGAAATAAAGAGGAGAAAAGTCGAAATCTACTTTAAACCAGGACCAAACGGCATATCAGGGGGAGGCCTAAACAAAATATAATCACGGCAATATATAACAAACAATAGTAAGGGGATATAGGAAGGCGGGACTTTGGTGGGGAGAGCCTAGGGAAGAAATTGGCTCTGGGGCTTTGGCGCTTTGAAGAGTGGAACTTCCATTCGCAGATAAGAGAAAAGAGCTCTGGATAGGAAAGCGCGGAGGACAGTCGCGCTTGGGGCCACAAAGGGGTTCATTTCCTTAGGAGCCGCTCCGGAAGGGAAAAGAGGAAGCACAGAGAGAAAAGGGGGGCCGGCGGCAATATGGGAGAGACAGAGGGTCCTCTTGGAGAACAAGGGAAAGTGTGGATCTCGGGAAAAGAAGCTGTTCTCGGGGGGAGGACGGGCGTACAAAAAGGGGGGCAACTTTGGAAAAACCTTAGCTAGAGGGGAGCACGAAAAAGGCTAACTTCTCGAAGGTTGCGGATATCTTTAATCCAGTGTACTGGAGGGGGGAGACTGCGTCACTAGGGGCTCCGTGACAGCAAAGAGGGTTCACCTTATGGGGACAGATTAAGGAAAGACGTCAGGGGAGGAATATGACTACAGGGAAAGAAGGGATGCCCAATCCAGGACCGCGCATCAATTTTGAACTCACAATCTTCTATAGGGAAAGACGCACAAGAGTCAAGAAGAGACGGTGGGAAGAGAATGATTGGGAATTGATGGTGTTCGCGAGGTCAGCTCCGAAACGGCCACCCCGGGTGCAGGAAGGGAGACATTCCGAGAGGGGGAGTATTTTCTAATGAGGGCGTAACGTGATGTCGTAAAAAAGAGGCCGCGCGGAGAGGTTGGGGAGAGATCCTATGGATCTCTTCTGGTGTTGGAGTGGGGGGGGGAAACAGAAAAAAAAAAAGAAGCATCTTGGACTCAGTGGATCAGCTTCTTGGGGATTGATGAGACGTATAAAGATAGACGTGGATTCAATGTTTTCCCTCAAGGAAAGAAAGGCATGGTGAGGGAGAGATCAGGAGAATTCGGAAAAAAGCGGGCGGGGGAAGGGGAAAGTCCCAAAACAAGGGCGAGATAGGGACAAGCAGGGGAAGGGTTGAGACGGGGGGTTCATGCGTCATTATCCATTCTCAAGAAGGAGAGGGAAAGAAGGGAGGAAGAGGGGAATAGCAGCCGGCTATCGGGTAAGTGGTGAACTCAATCTCCTAGTGGGATGAGGGGATTTGATTGGAGACTTCCAGGAAAGGGATCAACGTTTGAGGTTCTCTGCAGATTAGCTTCTCCTGGCAAAAAATGAGGCAAAGTCTGGGAGGGGGAAAGGGGGGAAAGTACCTGCTGAGAAAAACGTCGCCCTGTTCACCGGATCGAGAGACAAACAAAAAAAGGAGGAGAGGGGGGGGGATGATCAAAAAGGGGGAAAGGTTCGACCAAAGGGGAAGGAACAGACCGTGTTCATCAAAAAAGGGTAGTTTACCATGGTTAACAAGTCATCAAGGGATAGAAGAGGGGGCAGGGCGGGAAGAGGGGAGAGGAATAAGGGAGGGGAACACTGCATAAAAAGGGAGGGAAAAAGATAAAGCCGAAAACGAACAATAAATCGGGCGAGGGGAAGTGGACAACAGGACGATCACTCTCCCGCTGCTTTCGACGGAGAAAGGATGAAGAGAAGGAAATGAAAGATCCTAAAAACGCCTACACCCTTCCAAGCTGGGGGTATAGCTCCGAGGTGAGAGATGGCTGCCAACCCGAAGGGAAAAGCAAACCTACCGAGGATATGGACCAAGAGATAAAGAAAAGAAAGCGGCTGGCCAGAAGAGGGGGAAAAGAATCCTTACGCGATAACTCGCTTTCAAAGGCCTTATGAAGGACCATGAAGAGAGCTGATTGGAGAGGCATAAGACCGAAACGCCGGATTACGAGCGCAAAATATTAAGAAAATCAGCTTCTCGAAAAAGGGCGGGAAAGAGAAAAGGGGAGGAGGTGCGCCCGGAACCCACCGTATATTTAGATAACCAGGAAAAAGAACTTGGAGAATGACCGCCGAGAGAAAAATTCAGGAACGAGCTCGAATTTCAATGTATATACGAGGGGACCGAGGGGAGGTTCCATAGGGGCAGGCACAAAGAGGAAAGAGTCCCTTCAGACCTCGAAAGATTCACGGATGAAAAAATTAAGGAAGGAAATATCACCTTGAGTTTGGATCCCGGCGCGATGAAGAAGATTTGAGAGCAACTCGGCGCCTTAGAGCGGAACGCCGCTCCGCAAAAAGGGTTAAGAGAGCCAATCGAGAAGTTCGTGAAGTAATTGGCTGCCCGACAGAAGGGAGAAGGTTTTACGTCCATTTCTTGACGGGAAGACAGGGCGAGACAATCGGAAGAGGGAAAAAGGCAGGGGGGTGAGACCTCTGAAATACCGTGTCTAGCGGGCGCAAATCTAACCGCCGGGAGGAAAACAGGGGCGCGAGGCCTCCGGCCATCATGAGGGGGCACGGCGGAAGTCGAGAACTCCCATTGGGGGGGAAACAATCGCTAATCGGAATCCTGGCTCTTTCGGTCAGCGAGCCTAGGCGCAAAGAGTCGCAGAGAGAAGGGAAGAGGGATCCAATGCCAATCATGACCATCCCGCCTCCTGCACGGCATATGGGAGAGAGACGGGAAAACATTCAGCGGGGACGAAGAGCTAGAAAAAAAGGAGGGAGGATTAAATATCTACTGAAGTAGGAGGGAGGTGGCAGGGGGAGAGAGATCCGGGATCTTACACCTCTTTTTTGGAGCGCTTGGAAAAGAGAGAAGTTCTTGCGAAAAGAGGATCGCCTGACTTCGAAAAGAGGAGGAATCGCTATATGGGGTTGGGGGGGGGGGGGGGTGTGGGGGGGGGGGGGGAAAAAAAAGAACCTTGGTTCACTTTGACCCGCGAAGAGGGGCCGTCGGCAGCAATCGCGAAACACGTTCAAGACACAAGGGAACGTAGGTCCGAGAGAAAATCGTCAGTCGGGGATCAAACAATTGCCGGGAGACTTGACCCTTCGGTAGCGTTTCACAGGGAGGGCGAAAAAGTTCAAAGTTGAAAAACTTCGGCAGAACTCTGGGCCATCGAACTCGTCACCTGCCAGTACGGATGCAGAGAGATGGAAGCCCGGTGGAAGCTTATTGGTCTAGAGCTACTGGCGCAGGGTGCAAGCAACATTTTGGAGGTTATCGACGAAGGAGGATTGCGAAAAAAGGGGGGTAATGGGACTATTGGAATTCAGAATACGGGAAGGAGGCTCCCTACGAACGCGAGACTCTATTGGGTGAACTCTAAATACGGGGGGGAAGATCTGAAAAATCACCTCACCTCCACTTAAGAGGGACGATCAGATGAGGGGGAGGGAAAGTGAGGACTTTCGCAATCCCTTTTCCTTAAAGGGCAAGAGAAGAAGTCTGGAGTTTAGGCGTTATTTACGGGGAAAGAACTGAGAACAATGGTCTCGCCGGAAAAGTTGTTGCTAATAAGCCGATGTGCAGAAGGAAAGGGCGTCGGGGGGGAGTTTTGCCTCGAGTTCTCGGCAGGCGATAAGCTAGGGGGAGGTCAATGTCATCAGCGTGATAGAGAGAGAGGGAAGATAATTTGTATCCTATCAAAATCTCAAAAATAACATGGTCATTAGAAGAGGGGGGAACAGCACTGAAAGGGGAGGGGGTCAGAGGACGGACTCTCTTCCAAGAGGAGGATGGACCACTTGGCCGGTTCGGCGGTCTCCGGCGTAGATATCCTTACTCAAATTACTAATCACGGCCGGCAGAAGAAGCCAGGGGCGCAGCTGAGAGGGGTTGACAACTGCTCCGATTATGAGCGTTCTTTTCGTCGGGAGCTAGACTTGGAAGGCCATGCCGAGCTCGTTGCGGAGTCCAGAGAAGAGGAAGACCAAGCCGTCCGTTGAAACGTCCTCAGATGAAGGGGGGGCAATTGGAAGAGGACATTGGATGCAACAAGGGAGCTGAAGGAAAGTTTGAGAAAAGGTGAATCGTGGGATCTCTCAACACACACGTTGTTAGGAAAATATAGAGGGGGGATCACGATCGAAAAGGGGAAAAAAAAATTGCCGGGGGCCTCAAGTGTGCATCAATGTAATTACAGGTTTAACCAATCAAATGGAGAAGGAGGCACTGAGGACATAGGGAAGAGGAGAGAAAGCGACAAAATCATTCAATGGAAATCAGGAGAAGCAGAAAAGAAAAAAAGAATCGGAAGTCTGGAGTGGTCAAACAACGCACAGGAACGGAGTGCGGAGGAAAAGGATTCCGTCAGGAGGGAGAAAAGGGATACCCGACCGGGCTACAACCCCCAATCCTGTTTCTAATCTCTGCGGCAGATGAAGGGAGGGAACATACCGATTGAAACAAAAACTCCTATTGACCGGGGGGAACTATAGAAGGAAAATGCAAAGAAGGGGAAAGTCATCGGAGGAAAGGTCCTCCTTAAAGGCAGGCTTCACGTCTCTGGAAGCAGAGCTTATCGCCCATGGAAAGAGATGAGTGCAAAAGGGGATGAAAAAAAGACCGACCGAGACAGCGAAAAAGAGGGCGACATGAGTCGTAGCGCACACAAAGATATTGTCCTGCCGAGGAGTGGAAAGAAGTCGCCGGGAAGTCTAATCGCTACAATCGCCATCTGTCGGAGAGGCTAGGGAGCTCAAAGGCACGGGGAAGCAGACCGGCGCCAAAGGCAAGAAAGAGAGGAAGAAAGGGCAGAGATAATCTCTTGCTCCGTTATTGCAGAGACGCACGGGAGAGTTTCACATATTGAGTCCAATAGGCCAAGGCAAGGGGGACCTGGGTCCATACAAATATCTCAATTGAAAAGGTGGGAACGCGGACGAGACGGGCAACTATTGTGGGGAAGCTGGCAACAGAAATTACGAAGGGGCTCTAGAAGACGTAAACAGTACACATGGGATGGAAAAACAGTATATCCTGCAACGCGCAGGTGCGAGGAGGAATGGGCGCGTCCTTGACGAAGTTTTCAAAAGAACAGGTTGACGAGCGCCAACGAAAGGAAAAAGGACCATAGCGTGACTAAATCACAATTCAGGAAAAGAGAAGCCAAAAGTGGAGAAAAAGCAGGGAGGCACGCCTTTTATTAAAAACGTGTCAGCGAGGGAGCGCGCCGGGAGCGGAACATAGGAAAAAGTCGAGGGCACACAAACCCCAAAATTTGTGGAAGCAGGGAGAAGGGAGAAGCGTTTCGGATGACCGGTAGAGAAGATTGAAAGACATAGAGAAGGAAATAGCCCAAATTCTCCAATATAACATATCCCACCTAGTCACGGCAGAGGAGGAGGGAGAAACGCAACAATATCATCTATCTCGAGCCCATCTAAAAATGAAAGAACAAGCCGGGTGAGGACAGAAGATGGCTGCGAAACGATATTTTTGGCTGGTGGGTAGCTCTTAGGAAGGGGGGAGAGAAGGGGGAGGGGTTTAAGGAGGATGGCGCAGTTTTTTCTTTGCGCAAACTATGAGAGAGCACGGCAGTGTCGCTCGCGGCTGCGCAAATACATCAAAGCGGAGGATTCGGGGGATGCCATTGATTTCGCAACAAATGTTTCTATGTTTTCCGGGTGAGCTCAGGGAGGCAGGATGGTTAAGGAGAAGGGGCGAGCGTGTCTACCTTTCCACAACCGCGGCTGATGGGCGGGCAGCGGACCGGGGGGTAGGGAAGAGATCACTTGCCACTGTGTCCTTTGCCGGCCAAAGGGAGTGGTAGCAGGGGAGGGAGTCGGCTAAAGAACCTTGTGAACTTGGACAAAAGTCGGGCACGGGGGGGAAAAGAGGGGCAAAATGGTCATCGGCAGGCACCTGAAAACGCATCTTGGTTGGGGGGTGGTCGTGGGCCGGGGAAGCTGGAAGAAATTGGATTGAAATGAGCTGTCTTCTAGGATACGGGGGAGGGAAGGGGAGCCAAAGATTTGGCATTGCCGTGGACGCGTTACCGGCTATTAGGGGTCATGGCAAATTGGAAGGGAAAAGGAATAATCGGGGGGGGTTCTTACTGCGACGCTCCTCGATGGGGGAAACGCGACAATAAATTGGAGAGGACGCCAATCATACGCGCAGCACGGAGCAGTCCTCGATGGGGATATGGCACTTTATAATCTTTGCTTGATATGTTCGCGAAGGAGGGGGAGAGGACCTAGAAAAATTAAGTAGAGATCTTTCTTCTCCTCGGACAATGTAGGAAGAGTAATGGGCCCGAACGGAGAACAGGGGTTAGGGGGGAAAAGTAAAAAGTCGCTTAACAATGGGGGTTGGACTAGCGCCGAATTTGACTCATCGGAGAAGGAGAGGGGGGGGCTGGGGGCTTTTTCACTCGCAATCAAATCTGATCGGTCATGGGGGAGAGAACTGTCTTGTGAAAGTCTTTCAAGCAGAGGGGAAGACGGCTCGGGCAGGGATGCATAGGGGGGAACTAAATAGATGGAAGGGGGTGAAGCCGATGAGGGGGGGGGGAAGGAGATTCGCGAAATAAATATGGGTCGGTCTGGTTTCCATAGTGTCCGGGGGGGAAAAGGAGAAACAGCCGGGGGAAAGATATACCGACTTGAGGGGTTGTAAAGGGGGAAAACAGTACGGGTCTCATTCCTTCTGACAGGATGCGAAAGTCGGCCGGAGGGAGAAAAGAAAAAGGGCTTATCTTTATGGGGGCCTACTCTGAAAGTGTATGAAATTAGGGGAGGGGGCGCTGACGGAAACAAT
>Ga0179593_1704100_pt1 | contig 10034 bp, 10 predicted proteins | sample CZODoug2_1_08_16_FD_185931 | JGI IMG/M metagenome (GOLD analysis project Ga0179593, IMG submission 185931) | Vadose zone soil fungal communities from Angelo Coast Range Reserve, California, USA - CZODoug2_1_08_16fungal (PacBio error correction) | ecosystem: Environmental > Terrestrial > Soil >...
TGAAGGCCTTGGGAACAGTCTTAAAGAGTAAAAAGAGGGGCCCACGGCGATTGTGGAGGTATCCGAGAAGGGGAGGGTTCACAAAGAAAACCCAGTAAGGGAAGAAAAGGGGACCCCGGCAACAGGGAAAAAAAGGTTGATTGGGGGGCCCCCAGATCTAGTGGAAGCCGGTTGAAAGACGATGAAAGAACCGCGAGCTGAATGGCGCGGTCGAAAGGGGGAAAAGGGGCTCCCAGACGCGCTAACAGGACTCCGGAGGGGAAGGAACCACTGGGGGGGGAAAAAGTGCCCAGAAGCCATCGAACAAAACATCACTTGAACAAAAAAGGCTCCCCTCAAAGAGTCAGAAATTTCCAAAAATCCAAGATCTCGCCGGCGCGGTCAGAATGTGGGAAAGGGCCACCTCCGGGGGGACCTGAAGTTTGCCGGCGAAAAGAAAATCCTCGGGGAATACGGGGGAAGAAAGGCAGTAGAGTTCGATTACGAGAGGACCGCGCCCCCAGGGGGGGGTCCCCGATTGTAAGAAGGGAGGACTGGAGAGGCAGTGTTCCCCCTGTTATTTCCCATAAAGACAAGAGAAGAAGGTTCCGGCGGACGGTAGTGGTTCGCCACTGAGGACCCCCGTCCACAGAAAGGGGAGGGGGGGGGGAGCCGTGCGTGAAAGGAAGGGGGGGTCCCCAAGGGAAGTGGCTGCATGTGGGGGCGGGTGGTCGGCAAAAACTCACCCGTCCCAACTGCGAAACCAAAATTTGCAAGCCCAACGAAACGGCAAGAAAGACTCGGTTGGGGCCTGCAAAAGTGACGGTCACTAGGTGACACGTAAAAAAAGGGGGGGGGTACCGGGGGAACTCTGGTGGACAACAGGGCCCACCCTTCTAAAACCGGTACCGACCACGGAAAGCCGTCCAGATCGCAGGGGGAGAAAAGGGGGGGGAGTGGTCCTGGCCGGAAAAAAAATGTTGTTAACCGGCGGCCCCATGGTGAGAGACAACTCGAGATCCTACGCCAGAAAAAGGGCCCCAGTTGGAGCATGAAATCTCCAAAACTCAAAAGGCCCTCGGAAAGGGGACCGTGTCTCAGGGGGGCCCAGATCGTCAGAAAAAATGGCCTTTCGGGGGATTGACCAGACGTATAAGACAACCCTGCCAATCTAAAAGGACCCTCCGACGAAGTCACGGGAGGGTTGTAAAAGTGTGCAAGGGGGGACCCTGAGGGGGAAAACCTTTGCCAAAATCGCGCGAAAAAAAGGGTGGGGAAGGGGAAGGGGGTGGTTCCGGGGCAAGAAGGGGGTATCAAGGTCCTGGGGAGACGCCCCAGGGGAATAAACTAGGGGAGCCTCGGGGGGAAAAGGGCATTCCGCCATAGGGGAGACAGGGGCGCTGGGCAGGGGAAGGGAAAATTTCGATACTCGTGAGGGTAAAGACCGGCTAAAAAGTGATGGGGCCTTCAAAAAATGGGGCCTGCAAGTGTCCTCAATGCAAGGTGGGACCTGTTTCAAGGGGGGCCGTGGCCGGGGGCCGTTGAAAGAAGACAAAAAACGCGCAAACTACAACGGCGGGGGGGGGACACGCCTGGGGGGAAAAACGGTTACGCATGAAAAGAGCCTCGCACCAGCACGACGGCAAGGGTTTCCTGAGATCCTACGAAAACCTCAGAGCCCGCACATCCGCATAACAGCAAGTAAAAGGCTGAAGAGAGTCGAAACCTCCGTAAAAAGTCTGGGAAAATCCAGAAATCAGAAGAAGCCTAGAAAAAAATGACTACCCTCATTCATTAGGTGGGTATCTAAAAACCCTCATGGGAAGGGAGTCCGCGTTCAACTGTAACAGTGCAACTGAAAGGAAAAAAAAAACTAACATACCCTGGGAAAACCCCTGGAGCCTAAAAACCTCGAGAGAAATTTCGGGAACAACCAAACTCCGGCAAAAGAAAGTCCCCTTCCTGCGCAGGCAAAAGAGTGGGCCTGTTGGAAGGGGTTTCGTACGGACCGAGATTTGCGTGGAACACATGCGACATGACCCAAAACCAAAGGTCATTGGGGAAGTCCCAGGGGGGAAGGCAGCGAAGAAAAAAAAAGGCTTTAAAAAAAAATGACGAGGGGGCTCCTCCTAGTAGGGAGGGCCCTAACGATAAATCAAAAAGGTAATAGTAAAGTTGGTCTGGGGTCCTGTGTGGGGGGGGGGGTTTGGACAAAAGGGGTACCGCAGGGAGAAAACCGGATCCGCTAAGGGAACAGTTGGGGGGAAAAGGAACGGGGGTTTTGTTCGGGAGGGCGTTGGAGCACACGTGGACTTAAAGGAAAAGAAGTACAGTTGCAAGAAACTGGTCAAAGGGAACGGGAGGAAAGGGAGACGTGTGACGCCCTGTAAAAACCCGGACGGGGTAACCTCATCTTCTCAAAAAAAAGTGAGAAAAGGGAAAGAGATACAATGAAATGCCTCAAGAACCCGGCAGCGGAAACACCTTCTCCGTCAAAAACCCGGACTGGGAAAAAAAAGGGGGGGGATTTCCGGTGTACTTCGGAGCCCTCCCAAAAAAGGGGGAGGGGCTCCAGCAAAAAAAGAAACAAAAAAATTCCAACAACCGCCATCGGCGCAGGGAAAAGGAAAGAGATCCTCTGCCGCGGCGTGGGGAAAAAAAAAGACAAAAGCTTGCGAACCCAAAAAAGGAAAAAACTCCAAAAAAAACTCCGGCCAAAGTTCATCAAAGGGCCCTAAACTGAGTAAGGGGTGGGAGAGACGGGTCTAAAACGGAAGGGGCCTGTAATCAGAAAAAAGTCTGCGCCTGGAAAAAAGCTTGGCAACCCGTGGAAAAGTGCAAAAAAAGGGGCACTTAAAACTGTCCGGGGGACGAACGAATCGGCCACCGGGAAAAATCTGACCCTGAAACCGGGTGGGCAGCGGTGTTGAAGTAACTAAAAGGGTGTCCTGTACCTGCTCCGGAAAAAAAGTTGGAATTGCCCAGTGTGAAAAAAAAAAAAAAAAACCACGAATTTTGTTAGTGCACAAAAAATACTCGCGACATGAGGAGAAGAACGAAGAAAATGCGGGGCAAGAAAAGGGGGGGAGGATCTCGAAGTGTTCTGTCCGAGGGGGCGAAAGGTCACGACCCGAAAAGCCCGGCCGAGGCGGAATTTAAGTAGTCGGCGCGGAAAGGAAAGAAAAAAGGAGGAGAATGATCGTAGATCGGGGGGGACCGGAAAAGGGTCCACAAGAAACGACGGGGGAGGGGGAAGGGAGACCGGCCGGGAAGGTCTGAGAACCAAACAACGTGAAAAGAAGGGGGCACAGGGCAGCCAATCCCCCGCCCAAGGCCCCTGAAACCGGAAGAAAACACCAACGGAAACTGTCTGGGGGGAGTAATCTACTGGATCGCTGAAAACAACCCTGGGGAAATGACAAAAAAAAAACAAAGTGCAGGTTCGAAAGGGGGTTGGAAAAAAAGAGCCAGACCTCGGAAAAAAAGGGAACCCGTTGCCCGTAGATAACCCAGCAAACACCAGAAAACCGGACAAAACAAGCCCGGAAAAACCATCCGCCACCGGAGTAGGGTCTATATCCTCAAAAAGATAGACCCCAGCCCCAAGCACCAGATGAAAAAGACCCACACACCAGGATTAGTGAAAAAAGGGACCAAATAAGAATGTTGACCCGTTTTGAACCGCCGGCTCCGATTGAAAAAAAAAAAGGGGTACACAGGTCGACTGGGAAAAAGACGAAACTTGTCTGCTGGGAAAAAAGCACTGTTGAAAAGAGGGGGAAGACTGGCCGGCCGCTGGGGACCCACCGGGGAAGGGGTGAAAGGAATCCGGCGTGTCGGACCCCACCCAAGCCGAGGACAAAAGCAGTAGAAAAAATTCGTCTTCCCAGCAAGAAACTCGGAAGGGGGCGAGCAGCGTTGGGGACGTGCAGTACGAATTCTTTACGCAAGTAGCCGGGGGGCCATGCCCGTCCAAGAGGCCGTTACATGAACGGGGGTTCAAAACAAAAGAACCTTACGACCAGCACCCCAAAATGGAAACCCATTACCATGGCAAGAAAGACAAAAAGGGCACGCAAAACCCCCGGGGGGGCGGCAATGCTCGCAGCTCTGGAACTGGGCAAACCCCCCGAAAACCCGAGAAACCCAAATGACCAAAGCCACGGCAAAAAAAAGGGAAAGAGAGAACAAAGAAACACTGGCGCCGAAAAACAGCCACCCCGCCTGGGGGAACAACCGGGATGGTGGCGAACACGATCCGGCCGGCCACTGCGCCCAAATAAAAAGTATAACTGCGGGAAAAGGCAACACACCGGCATAGAAAAAGCCGCACCGATACAAACCCCCCCCCCGTAAAGGAGTCTCGCCGAGGGAAAGCTCCAGAGTTCATCAAGCAGCAACGGCTGTAGGGTAAGGCAGTCCCTAAACGTGGAAAGATCGGTGTCCGGACCCCCAGCAAAAGGGCTCCAACAGGATAATTCCGCGCAAAAAGTGCAGGAGCCGTACCCGAGTAACTTGCGGTAGAGGGTGGTACAACTGATGGGGGGGTTTGGTTTGGGGGGTTAATAAGCAAAGGTCTGTTACCTAGGATATTTGACATCGGTGAAAGCGGTAAACCGGAACCTAGGATGACCTTTACCGGGTTTCTGAAAGGAATCAATGAAGTCTAACCCCCCCAAACATTACAGAGGGTTTTGTGTAAAATAACTGCGGCCCCTACGATTGGTAGGACCCCCCGAAAATGACGTCCGGGCCCCGGGACCGCCCATGAAAAGTCCCAACACCTTCAGGGGAGAAAAGGGTGCGGCCCCCAGAGGCCTGGGCTTCTGGCGACTAAAAGGCCGTCGAAGTGAAAAAAGAATCGAAAACAGGTGTAACCTCACAAACCCCCTGCATAACCGCAAATCAAAAAAATCAACAAAAAGGGGAAAGATAATAATCGTACGAGGGAGAAAACTGTTAATTCATTTCAAACAGGCCGGGTCCGCGGAAAAAAGGCGGGTTACAAGGAAGAAGAAGAATTGCCAAACCAGCATGAAGAACTCTTACAAAGGAGGGGGGTATTCCCTTCGTGTGAAACCTGCACCATGAATTCGGAAAAGGTGGGATCAACAAAAAAAGTCGAGCACCCCAAAAACCTCGCAGTCCAACCGGGGCGTGTGGGGAAGAGAACCGCGAAAACGACCGTCCCAAAACGCCTCCGTCTGGGAAGACGTTGAGAGGACATTTGGTCCCATCAAACCTAAAGCTACCGACCACTCCGCGGGGCGGAAAAAAGAATGTCCCTCGAGGTATTTAAAAAAAGGAGCAAAGGACGGAAGGTACTCCGGACCTGCACTCGGCAACACTAAAATCGGAAAAAAACGTCCCCCGGGAAGAACTAAAAAAAACTAACTAAGACGCTTATGTTGAAAGAGGGATCCGAAAGGAGCCCGCAAAGAGGGAACCAAAGCCAGGTCGATGCGGCAGAAGTTTTGGACAGGAAAAAGCCCTTTCCTCCTTCTATCATAGGCAGCCGGAGAAGGAGAGTTGAACAAAGGGCCAAGGGCCCCCCCAGGGGAGTTTGGGTGGAGGGAAGGGTGTCAGTCTCCATTGCTGTGAAAGGTTTTTTCCCGGAAGGGGACGTGAAAAAAAAAAAGTTCCCGAGGGGGGGTAATGAAACATAACATCAAAGGGGAAGTCAGCCGCAAAGGCCCGCCACGTTGGACGCCACTGGTACTCACGGAAGTTCAAGGAAACAAAGGGCCAACCCAAAAACCTGGGGGTTCAAAGTACTTTCCAAAGGGCCACCTGCAACACGGTACCCTCGTTAACAAACAATGCAAGTAGGTACCGATGGACACCCGCCCGCGCCCCGAAAGAAAGGGCGTTGAAAAGGTTGGACGATGTACCGGGGTGGCCATGAGCGCCAAAAAGCCCTCACCCCTCAGGGCGGACCAGGAGCGGGAATCACGACCACTGCAATCTAAAAGCCGGCGCACGGAAAACAGGTTCCTCTGGTGAGAGGCCGCCAGCAAAATGAAAAAGAAACAAGGCACTTTTAGGGGACCAAGGCTGCAAGACCATAAGTTAAGAGGCCCTGTGGGAAAAACCAATCTGGTGCAGAAAAAAGCGTACTTTCACGGGCTTTTGGGGAGCCTGTGGGAGCCCGGGGAGGTGGGATCGATCTCGGACTACATCCGGCAGGGGTGGGGGGAACTTGTGTGGGGGTTCAAGGCCGCCTTGGAAGGCAAACCTGGGGGGGACGCCCCAGGTAGACGCAAAAAAAAAATTGACAGAAAGACAGTAAAAAAGGGGCAAGCACCTTCAAAAAAAAACAGCGTGCGCCGGGGAGCAAAAAGGGCACCAAAAAAATTTCCCAGGGTCATACTACGACTTCCAAGAGCGCAACAAAATTGATGCCTTCCCTTTAAGAGAGGCCTGCGGTTCGTTTCAGGCTTCAAATTTCCCGGGAAAGTGTGGGCCAAACCGGGATGTCCGGTATGGAGGGACAACTGGCGTAGAAGGAGATACCCCTGAAGTCCCTCTCCACCTTTCGTGTCAAGTCATCACCGTGCCTCCGTGGGGAAGCACTTTAAAAAAATACGCCCATAGAGAGAGAAACCCGGGGAGATTGTTTCGCCTGGGAAACTTCCTCCATGATGCCTCAAGTCCAATCGACACCCTGAAACATTAAAAGGAGGCATCGAGAATAAGGAAAAGGAAAAGTGGAGGGGGAAGAAGGGAAAGAGAGGGGGAAAACGAGTCACCATAAGGCGAAACCTTCCAACGGTCTTGAGTTATACCCCGGAGAGGTCTCCAGAAATGCACCGCCACGTCCGAGACATCCCTCGAAAAACTCTAATTCAAAAGTGCAAAGCCGTCTTCCATGTCGTACAAAACGTACGAGAAGACACGCGCACCGGTCCGGGGGCCGGACCCAGGGAAAGGCGAACAAGTTTGGCCGCAGGTCCCGAGGGGCCTGGGTAAAAAACCTCCGGAAAGTACAGAAAAGGGGGGGAGTAGCCAAAAAACCCCTGCACGGAAACAGGTGCCCAGCGAGCAAAATAGGTGGATTAATCTGCGAAGGTCTAAAGCCGACGGCACTGAGAAAGGAACAATGACCGGGGTGCAAAAGAGCCTGTGTGAATCCGGAAAAGCCCCTGGAAGAGAAAGAAAACGCTTCAGTGACGTCGAAAAGGTTTCGGCTCACTCTGTACAGCACCTCATTACGGAGTAGAACGGCCGGAGATATTGCGTCTTGGGGGGTAAGAACGGGGTTGAGTCGGGTGGGGTGACCGCGAGGGAGAGCGCAAGAGACCTGCGAACCGTGAGGTGGGTTGTGACGAGCGGGGCAGTTATCACTGGAACCACAGTGGACGAAGTCCAGGGGAATCACTGGTCCAAAAAGGGGGGTGGAAGGAAAAAAAGGCAGACCTGGACCTCGCCAAAGGGGGTCCGCTGACCACCGGGGAGGCGGGTCAAGAAAGAGTCCGACGTGAGGAACGGAGGGGAAAAAGAGATGCCCTACCTCCAAAATCGGAACAAAAAGCGTCCGCAAAGCAACTCCACCTAAAAAAAAAAGGGGAAAGGTGGGTCTTCCTCGTGAAAGGAAAGTACAGTGCTCCAGAAAGAAACTCGCCGAAAAACCATCGAAACAGCCGCCAGGACGGGACGAAAAGCTCCTAAAAGGGAGAGGGCCATAGGAACCAACAAGATGGGAACAAAAAAAGGGGGGGACCGACAATGAAAAAATAGCCTAAAGGACTGAGGAGCAATCTAAGCCAAAAGCCCCCTCCAGGAAAAACAAACAAGCACAGGGAAAAAGGATCCTAAAATGGGACTTCCAGAAGGAGGTGGGTTGACTGACCACTGGGGCCTTTCATTTCGGAAGGGGCACCGGAAAGGATGCAAAAAAACCTAGCCGAGGAACAGTCCTGCACGGGGCTAACAAGTGGGGGTTCAGCACCAGGGGGGGGGGTTTTGCGTAAACACGTGGCCGTAGGGGTTCTGAGGACAGAACTCGGGGGAGAGGCAAGGGGGTCTCGCTTGAAACACCTGGGCCCTACGGACAAGACCAAAAAAGAAAAACGATCCGAGCTTTGACACTAATAGAGTTGGAGAAAAAAGGGGTAGTATCCAGAGGGATTATTTATCGAGAAAAGGTCCTACTGAGCACCCGAAGGGGTCGGGGGAAGTGCCAGTAGTTCAATCAAAAGGTCTATACGAAAGTCTTAAAGGAGGGGGCCAAATGTGAAATGGGGGGACCCGTGTGAGAGAGTTCAGGACTCCCGGGTTCCGGGAAAACTGCCCTTAGGACAGGTTTTGAATCAAGGGGAAAGCCCGTACACCTGGAAAAATGTGGACAGCCAGCCACGCAGGGCGACACCCTTCCCATGGAAAGGAGGTTGGAAAGTCGACGGAATATTGTCGAAGACTGCATCAAGATTCATCGACAAGAACGCTGTTTCGGGGGGAAGAACGGGAACCAAGGGGGGGAGCCTACAGGGGGGGGAACGAACCCCCGTAGGAAAAAGAACAGACCAACCAGGGGGCCAACGGGACGACGCCGAAAACAAGAGGACCGGAAGAAAAAAGATAAGAAAAATCCCCTAAAGGCCGCCTTACCCAGAAAAAGGTCGATCTGCAACCAGATGTGACTTTAACCTATCCGAACGAGGGACAAGGCAAAAACTTTAGGAGGGTCAAAGAGGAGGGGAGGCTTCAAAGGAACGGTGAAGACACCGTCCGCGGGGAGGCAACAGCTTCTCCCACTGTGAAAAAAAGAATGGAACTTGGGGGAGAGACGACGGGGGGGGAGTGACCAAAACCCATCCACTCCGGGAAAACCACAAAGATGCAATTCCCAACGCAAGAAGAAGGGTCGGGAAAACTTTGGAACGGGGGTTGTTGGGGTCAACCTCCCTAAAAAGGGGGTGTTATAAAGGGAGGAAAGTCCCTTCCAAAACCACCAGACCCGGTTAACGGAGGGAGGGTCTGTCTCGGGGGGAAAAACGAAAGGTCCGACAGATTAACCCGGAGCAGACAATTTCGGGGAAAAGATCCGCTCGCAGTATTTAGGAGGGCCGCCCCACAAAAAAAAAAAAAAAAGACGTCCCCCCGTCATGAAATCTTCAAAAGGGCACGCACATGAAGAAAGGGGGGGGAGACCCAGCAAAAAAAGGGCCAGCATGAATGGGGGTGGGCCGTCCGGGGGCGAAAAACAAATGTGTCAGGACGAACGGCGTAAAAGGAGGGTAAGGCCGTGAGGTAACCCACCACAAAATCCGGGGGTCGCGCAAATCGAATCGAAAAACGCGTACCTCTACGGGCAAAGCCCGGGGGGGGGACAATCCGACCGGGAAATCGTCAATCATTTCCCGACCACCCGAAGAGTAAAGGGGAGGTCCCTTGAGAACAGGAACCGGTCTTGGTAAAGGGCGCCCATGCCCGCACAAAAAAAAGAGAAAGGAAAACCAAGGAGTTAAATGTGGCCGAAGAGGCAACGTCCCGGAAAGACCCCGCCTAACTTTTGCGAAAAAAAAAATGGAAAACCAATTCTGGAACGCCGAGGGAGCTAAAAGGGGGTCGGTAAGGAGTTGACGACCAAATCTTTGGGGTTCACCAGGAAACTTTGTTCCCAGACTACGGGGATTAAAAAGTTTTTTGTGTCCCGCATTCGCCTCACCCGTCATCCCAAGGCCCCCGCTCCCGTACGGTCCTCATTTTGTTTGTCAAAAAAGGGGGCTTGGGCGCGGTCCTAGTCCCCGCGGTGTGATTGATTCTCTCCGCCAAAACGGCCCTGGGGAGATAGGGATGTGGAGAGGAAGAAGAAGAGGCACTATCATGCCGCGGGAGGGAAGTTGGGGGCGACCTAAAAAGTTGGGACCATCCTGGGGCCGTGCAACAATACGGCACGCAGAAAGTCCTGAGGGGAAAGCTGTATCATGTGAGAATAAATTGACCTTACTTAAAGCCGGGACGTACTGCCGGGGAGGCCTATGGGAAAGAGAAAACAAAAAAAGTTCCCCCGCTCCACACAGCCAGGACGGTACTAACGGAAACCATCAAAAAGA
>Ga0179593_1720479_pt1 | contig 10034 bp, 14 predicted proteins | sample CZODoug2_1_08_16_FD_185931 | JGI IMG/M metagenome (GOLD analysis project Ga0179593, IMG submission 185931) | Vadose zone soil fungal communities from Angelo Coast Range Reserve, California, USA - CZODoug2_1_08_16fungal (PacBio error correction) | ecosystem: Environmental > Terrestrial > Soil >...
GGGGGGACACACTGGGGACAACAGATACTAGGACATGGAGGAGAAGGAGTGAAAATTCTCAGAATCAGAAGTAGCGGCGACCAGAAAAGTCAGTCATCCAAAACTCTTATGGGGCAACACAGGGGGTTTCATCGAGAGAGGAAATTAACCCCTACATAAGGGGTAAATCCAGAGAAAACAGTCAACATGAAACGCGGAATCGGGAAAAAAAAATGCGAGGACGCATGGGTCGACGGTGGCGGTGTCGTGCGCGTATATCAGCTGAACTAACGGGCAGGCTAATGTCGGCACAACACCGAGGTGCACCAACAATATGCGCTAAAACATCCAACAGAAGCAAAAGAGACTGGTATGAAACCAGGAACAGTTGAAAAGACAGCTGTCACCTGATCGGGAAAACAGAAAAAAAAGAGAGGACACCTAGCTGTACGCTCGACGGGGGGGCAACACGCTTGACCAAAAGCACTCTCCGGGATCGTACGCGCCCAGAAAAGTGATGCGGTCATAAAATGGGAAAACACGCGCAGGATACTCTCACGCGACTGCTGGGGGGAGAAAAAAAGAAGCGCCTAGAAAAGGAGGAGAAAAATGAAAAAACAAATTGCGACTGACAAAAGGAGAAATACTGGCAAAACTGATGACCTCCACTGAAACAGCAATCCGCCAGACAATAACAACAGTCATTGGGGGTAAGAGTAAAGGGAAAAAAAACCGCGGGAGGAGCCCGTGTGCCGTGAAATAAATGCCCGACTGGGGGATCAAGTCACCACACCGTGACAAGCCCGGGTTGGGAACCGAAAGGAAACCGTATTACTTGCCACTGGGAGTGTGCCGAAAGAAAAGAACTTCATCAAACGGCCAGGGGTGGAATTCAGGGGAGGAGGAATTACCGAATCAGAAAACAAGGAGGGGGAAGGGGAGGGAGCAGCGACACCTGAATGTTAGGCAGCGCCTTGTCTATACAAGGGGGGGGAATCTCCTCTACCCCGACCGGGAGTCTCTCCTGCGCTAAGGGTCACCAAAGACAGGGAAAGGAAAGTTCAAAAAAAAAGAAAGCGGCAGCACGAAAAAAAAAAAGGCCATTCAATCCAAACGCATAGCGGAAAGCTAACATTTACTTCGCTGAGAGGGAAGGTCGCAGACATTCGGGAGAAAAAGAGAGGAGGGGTGCAAGCTAATTGAGCGGCCATACATACCTGGAAAAAGGAAGCATCGCTGAATAGGGTTCCCGCTGCCCAAAAGAGGAAGGGAGGGGACCTTCGATGCTAGGAGAGGAAAAGGGAGAGAAACAATTATTGGAAGGGAAGGAAACCGCGAGGAGAGAAGGAAAAAAAGAACGCTCGTAAAGCCGCAGGGGGGATTTTAAGCCAAGCTGGACGGAGAAAGGGATCGTTGTGGGACAACAACAAGGAAAAAAAGGGAAGAAAAGGGGGAAAAGGTGGGGGCACGAGTATTTGAAGAATAGAGGGGAAGAAGCCCTGCATTTTTAGAAAACTTCACCCTCCTCTCTGAGGAGGGGGGGGTCGGCGTAATAAAAAGGAGGGAAAAAAAAGAAACAACAAAAAGAGAAAGAGAGAAAGGTCGAATGTTGAGGGGAAAAGGGCCCGATGCGGAAGGAAAGGCCCAATCTGCCCAGAGAAGACTTCTTCCATAAATCGGAAGAAAGGGGAACACCAAAATCAACAATCTAGAATAAGGGGGGGAAGAAGGGTTGTGTTCCTCCACCGGGGAAGAAAAGTATCTTTCTTAAAACTTGAGAAGGTTACTATCGTATGGAAAAATGGAAGACCGGTAAGGGAACAGACTAAAGCTGGGACGAGTCGTAAGGCGGAGGAGGAGAGGGGGAAAAAAAAATTTCCTTTAATGGGGAACATCACTCTGTTTTTACAAGCAGGCTATGACCGCCCATGTAAATTTCTGAAGGGGACAAAATTTAAAGTCGAAAAAATGGTCTCGAAGAAAGAAAAAAAGTAGATCGTATTGAGAAGCGAAGGGGAAATGGGAAGGAATGAATCGGGGGGGAGGGGGGGATGAGAGGGATTGTCTTCTTGAGAAAATGGCCTTGATCACTTGCCAAAAATCAAATAAAAGGAAGGAAAGGAAGGAGAAAGAAAAAGGTCGGGTAGAGGGGAGGAAAAGGGGGACCGGATGGGCGTGCTGAGTTCAGAAGGGGAAGGAAGCGGCTCGTGAGGACGGGCGCTTCGATGCCCCAAAAAAGGCCGAGGGGTCAATTTCTAACGCAATGGGGGAAAGCCACGCGGGAAGGGAAACGAGTGTAGGTCAACTGCGTGAAGAAGGGGGGGGGAGGGGTTCGCCGCTTGGTGTTGGGAGGGGGTTTCCTGCTCGCTGGAAGCGCGGAGCAGGGGCAGGAAGGATGGGGGGGCTTTCCCGGAAAAAAACGCCGGTCACCCAGGATAGTTTGGGAGAACCCTGCGACGCCAGGGAAGGCAGCAGAAAAACGTGTATAAGGCCAGCACTGGGGGAAAAAAAAAGAAACCGTTGGGAGGAAGTTCTATACGTCGTGGGAAGAGGAAGAGTTCGCGGGCAGGCTGAAGGGAAAGTGCAGCCCCGTGCCCTTGTTTGGGAGACCCTCTATATTAAAAAGAGAAAAAATGACGAAACAAAGGATAGGATTGGGGGGGGGGGAAGGCAAGGTGCCAGAGGGAATGTAGGAATCCTTTACATCGAAAAGAACTTTTGGCGAAGGGGGTAGAAAAGGGGGGGGGCCGGCAGGCACGGACCCAAAGAAGAGAGTAAATTGCCAAGACCGTAGAGGAGAACGGAAAAAAGACAGAAGGTTGAACCGAGTCCAACCGGTTGTGACGGAAGAAAAAAAAACCCGCTGACCAGTTTGTCACCCCAGGGGAGGCAAATTGCGAGGCATGGTTACCTTGCGGTGGGAAAGAAAAGGCCGCAGGAGTCCTCGAAAGGAGAAATCTTTCCAAGTTTTTAGTAGTGATGGGCCGGGGGGAACAAGGACAAAACCATATTTAGTGGAAAAGAAAAAATGGCGGCCCGGTGGAGGGCGGTTGTTGTGGCAATGAAAGGGCCATCCCGGTTTGACCAGGGGGAAAAAAAAAGGGCCGACTGAAGAGGAAGGACAAGCAGACGAAAGGGGAGATGGATTGAAGAGACCGAGGGGAAACTCTCCCTCTCTGGCCAAAGAAGGTGCCGACCATCTCTAGGAAAAGGAGGAGGAGAAAAAGATAATTTTCTTCACCGTGCGACAAAAAAAGGGGGGGGGGAAGGTAGCTTCCAACCTTTTGAAAGACTCTTTCCAATAGGCGGCTTTATCCTTCCTCTAAAGCGAAATGAGGGACAACAAGTGAAAAACGTGCTGGCCAACAGAAGGTGCACCCCCCCCTCCCCAAAGAGAAGGTCCTCCTCGAGGAGAAAGGTCTGTTGGGTTGACAAAGAAGGGGGAAGAGGGGAACAAGAACTACCTTCAACTTGCACATTAGACCCAGAAGGGAAGGGAGAGACGTCCTCGATAGACGCCGGCAAAGAAAAAAAACCTCATTCTTCCGTGACGATCAAAACAAAAACGGGGTGAAGATTCTCGAAAGGGGGACTCGGGCGCGCAGGACCTGCGGACGGCGTTTGGGCCAAAAAAAAAATTTTTACGTTGGGGGTCCGTCTGTAACCATTAAGGGGTGCCGGCACCAGACACAAATAAAACGGGGGACCACAGTTCGGGGGAAGGACTTCACCGTCGTTGAAGAGAGGAACTTTCCACCCCCACCGGGAAAACGGAAGCGACAGGGCAGTGGCCTCGAGGAGGGAAAAGAGAAAAAGGAGTAACCAACCGGGGCCCGGGAGGGGGTCTTCACCTTAACAAAGAGGTATCATACGGTAAAGAAGAGGGGGAAAGAAAACAGTACGTTCTTCCAAGGAACGGGCAGTCTGAGGGGGCGCCTGTGTTCACCAAATGGAAAAACTCGTCGAAGGGATGACATGGGTGAACGGAGGAAGGGGACGCTGAAGTGAATTTCGAAGAGCGGCTGGCAACGATAAAAAAAACTCGGGGTATCGCCAACAAAAAGGAAAGGGTCCACCATGAGAAAAGGTTAACCTGCCAGGCCATCACACCTACCAGCCGAGGGAAAAAAAAAACCCATGCCGCGCCATTGACAAGGGAGGGGGACAAAGGCCGCGGGCCTCGCCGTAGGGAGGGAACAACTCGCTTTCATCGCAGGAACGTCGACATCGGCGCCGCACAAAAAGGCAAGAAAAAAAAAGTTAGTTGCCTCTCCTCGAAAAGGGGGGGGGTTGGATCCTCGTTCCAGATAGACCTTTTATAAAGGGGGGAAAAACAAGGCAATGTGTCACGGCAGGGGGAGAAAAAAAAAGGGGAAGAAGCCCATCAAGGGGAAGAAGAAAAGAGGACATTTCCAGGAAGGGAAGTTCTTCGCCTGAGGCAATACGAGGGGGGGCGCATACCTTCGCGAAAAAAAAAAAGAGGGAGGGTTCAGTCTAAATTTGCTGCGGACAGAAAGTTTGTTTGAAAGGAATCATCGCCCGATCGGGCCAAAAAAGGGAAACGAGCCCAAGGCACAGATGGAAAGGGGGGGAAAGAGGAGAGAAGGCCGTACGGCCTCGTCCAGCTAGAGGGAAAGAAAACCTCTTCGGCTTATACTCCTGAAGTTGGAAGAAAAAAAACGGAATCAGTTTTTAAGCCAGCAGGGGGGAAGGGGGAGCAGGGCTCTCGGTGGCGTACCACAACAAGAAAAGAAGGAAACGTTTGGGGGGGCACTAAGGAAGGGGGGAGCTGGCCGCCGCGTGCATTGGGAGGAAGGCACAGGCACCCGCGCGCTAAAAGGGAAAGGGGAGACGATAATCTACAGGTCATATCTCTCGCAAACAAAAAGAGAGGGGGGGGATATGGCCTTCGCATTGATTTTCCATTCTTACGCAAAAAAAGAAGGTCCCCAATGCGGGCCCCGGGGAAGGAGCCAAGGAGGACGAGTCACATACGGCGTGCAAAAAAAAAAAAAAAGAAATTAATTTTTTTCTCCTGGGGGACAGATATAACCATTTCTAACCCAAAAAGAGGGACTGATTCCGAGACCCAGAAAGGGGGGGGGAAAAAGAGAGGATAAAAAAGCGGTTTCCTTCCCGCAGCGAAAAAAAAAAAAAGGAAGGACGGAGCGAGCATAAGACGTCTTCGTTTAATGGACGGTTTGTTGCGCGAGGGAGAGAAAGCCATGTTTGTAAAGGGATGAAGGGGGGAAGACAAAATTTAAAAGTAGAAGGGACTGAAAAGGGAAAAAACACCACTTATATCGTACGAAAGGATGACTGTGCACGAAGCCTTGAAATTGTAAGAGAAGGGAGGAGGGGAAAGGCCGGACCTTGATGGTCTGCGGGGAAGGAAGCCGTGATCACATTGCCTTTGGTGGAAGACCTAAGGATCAAACACCAAAGAGGGGGGAGGGAGGAAATACCTTGAAAAAAAGGGGGATGGGCTTGCTGTCGACGGAAAAAAGACTTCTATGAATCTCCTTTGGAGGGAGAATGCCGGGCTTCCGTTGGGGACGAGGGGTCAATGCGGGAAAGGGGGAAGGGTATGGTCGACAGCCACGCGGGGGAGTGTCTTCAAACTGCGTGAAAAAGGGGGGGGAGGGCTGGTGTTGGAGATAACCGCGAAAAAAAAAAGAGAGTGTAAACGCCGTAGAGTGGGAAAAAGTCACGTTTATGGCTTGAAAAAAGGACCGGAACGCGTTCACCAGGATTTTTCGCCATTGTTTGGTGGGAGAAAAGAAAGGTGCCTCACCTGGGGCACAGATAAGGAAAAAAAAGGCCACTCCGTTGGGGGAGGGAAAGACGTCTTGACCGTCTAGGGGGAAAGGGCTTATACAGAAACCTGGTTGAAAACAGGGGGGTTTAACAGAGATTATTTACTTCATCGGAGCAAACCCCCCGGAAGAGGGGGGGGTGGTTGTGACCTTGGGAAAAAAAAAAACGACGGTAGTTCCGTACAGGGGAAGGGCGACGTGAGGAGGGCGGGGGCCGCTTGAAAAAAGGAATCGATTTTCCCAGGAGGGAACCAATACTTAGATGCTACGGCAACGGGAGAGGGAGATCCCTGAGTAAAAGGGGGGGGGGGGTAAAAATCTTACACTCAAAAAACCCTCTGACGGAGGGTGATCTTCACGTCAGGACTGAGAAAGGTAAGAGGTTGCGGTCCATCGCAAGGAAAAGGGGAAATTGAAAGCCAAGTTGGCAGTAGTATTGGAAGAGAAAAGAAGTTCAAAAGGGGGGAAAGGGAAAACAGCGATGGCGCCCGTTATTGTGAAGGGTTGCTGGGTGGAGGAGAAACCAGTTTAACAGCCAGGTTTGAAAAAGGAACGAATGGCTTCCGCGGGAAACGAGCACGGGCCTTTCTGGGGGGGAAAAAAAGGGAAGGGGGGAAAGGGGAACTCTACAGTCTATGCCAAAAAAGGGAACAGTTTGCCACCCTCTCTCCCCGAAGAGAAACTAGAATATTTTCTCAAAAAAAAAAGGGGGCCGAGACTGTAGCGTCCAACCTTTTGAAAAGAGACAGAAAGAAGAACGAAAGCGCTGCTGATCCTTCCCGAGGGAAAAAGACCATCGGCACCACTGGTCAAAACCCTTTGCTTGGCGGGGGAAAACACACCTAAAATGGAAAAGAAAAAGAGAGGGGGGAGGCAGCAAAGGAGGGTTTTTACCGTGAAAAGAAAGAAAGGGAAAACCAGACTACTTCCAAAACCCATTCACATTTGAAAGAAAAAAAAAAAAGAATCCGGCAACGCTAATGTCACCCGAAAACACCCAAGCCTTTAAGATCACCAGGGGGGGAGAAGCAACAACTCGAGGCAAAACGTACCTGTTTTTGATGGGGTTGGGGGCTGCAAAAAGGGAAAAAAGGGGAGAAGGTTTCCTGTAGCCTCTAAAAATGGTTGGGGAGGGGGTACTTTTGGTAGTCAAAGGAACCATTCCCTGTCCGTGCTAAAAAAGAAAAAAGCGCAGCGCAACATTTCGGGTGGGGGGGAGAAAAAAGTAAGTCACCGTCGTTGAAGAAGGAAAAGGGCAGTCACCCCACCACGAAAAAAAAAAAGCTCCGGGCGCGTGGGAAAGAAAGGAAGTAATCAGCGGTCGTAAAAAACAGGGGGAAGGGGAGAAACAGTTTTCTGTCTGAAAAAAAAGCGAACATTCTTCATCATAAAGGAAAAAAACGGCGACACGCCCAACGACTTCCCAGAGGTCCTATACCCGGGAAAAACCTCGGGCGGTCGCCGGGAGGAAACTCGTTCTCAGGGAGACGGTCGTTCCGGTCCTGGACAAAAAAGAAAACCAGCATCACCGTGAATGGGAGGCAAGGCCCGAGAAGGAAGAGGAAGGAACCACTCTCGGTTTGAGCAGAAAAAAAAAAAGAGAAACAGGGGAAAAGCCTTGCCCTCCACTCCATCGGGAAAAAAAAAAAAAATACCAGCTTTGCTGTCGAAAACATTGCCGTCGAAAAGGGAACTGATCCGTTCAAAGGAAGAAGGCTCCTTATTAACTGGGGAAAAAAAAAAGACGCGAGGAAAGGCAGGTTCCCTCTAGGACGGGAGGAGAAGAACTACCCATCCTGTCCAAGGAGGGGGGGAAAAGATAAACCCCTACCGTGAAGAATCTCTCCGCGCGAAAGGGAGGAAAAAAGGAATTGTTCACGGGAAAGGAAAGAAGAAAAAACGCAGACCATCAAGGTCGTCTAAGAGCTTAACAATTTTCTCATCCGTTACGGTAAAGAAAAAAAAAAAAGACGATCTCAGTGGTTTATTCGAAAGGGGAAAAAGAAAAAGCACGGGTGGGAAGACCTTCTAATTTGATGAGAAAAAAAAGGACCGGTAACAAACCTGGGAAACGATCTACTCCAAAAAGGGGGGGTTTGAAAAGCCCCCATTAAACGAAGGGGGGGAACTTTCGGATGAGAGGGAAGGGTTACTGCCTGCAAGAAAAAAGATTGCGGGAAGGAAACCGAAAAAAGGGGCAAGCGCAGTAAGCCCGCCGTGAGAGGAAGAAGGGGGGCCAAGCTGCTTTGAGAGGGAGAGAAAGGTTTGCGTACCACAAAGGGGGGATTGTTGACCGTTGGGGGGGGGGGAAAAAAAAATAACAGCAGCTGCTCGGGCCAAAGAATGTGTTAGCACCGGGGCGAGGCTCCGCTGCTGGTGCGGAAAGGGAATCGCGTCAATCAACTTCGACAGGAAAAAAGAAAAAAAACAAAGGGGATGGAAAGAGAGAGATATGCCTGCGAAGTGGAAAAAAGAAAAGGAGAAGAGGCGGACGCACCATCCGAGGGAGACCAAGCGCCCCTGTGCTAAAAATGCAAGAAAAGGGTCAACATACTTCGTTGCCCCCCAAACAGAGAATTGGTTACTGTTGTGGTCCGGCCACCGAAGAAAAAGAAAAACAATCAGCTTGGCTGAGACCGGCGGGCTTTACGAGCGTAGGGGGGGGACCCGACGCGGTTCCGTCCCGCAGGGAAAGAAAGCATTAAGAGCGAGCATCCGAAAAGTGAAAAGAAGGGGGTATGGTGCAGCGGGAAGGGGTTGTTGGCCGAGAGGGGGGGGGTAAGGGAGGGAGAGCAAAGGTTATACGTCTAACATAAAGGGGGGGGGGAAGAGGGAGTGGGGTCGCGAAGGAAAGGGAGGAGATCTTATTTGAGAAGGGGAATCTTTACGTCCTGGAAATAGGGGGGGGGAGGGTGGGTTAGACCTTATGGTAGGAAAGGGGGGATGGTCCGCTGTCCCTGAGTGGAGAGGTGTTTGCAACCGCATAAAAAAAAAAAAAGGATCAAACAGAAAGGTCCGAGAGGAGAGAGTAAAGAACGGTGAAAAAAAGTGACAGTATGGGAAAAAGCTCCTATTCAAAACTGACACCGAATGGGGAGAAGGAAGGGCTACTGCTAGGCCGCGGCAGGGGAGCGAATCGGTTCAAAATGGGTTTTTCGAAAAGGTGATGCACCGATGGGAAAAAAAAAAAGACAGGTTGAAACGTTGTAGAGCGGGAGGGGGGGGGGGGGAAACGCGCGAAGGGACCGATCGGAAACGAGAGGGAACAGGACGGAAAAGGAAAGGGAGAGGGCAGGAAGCTTCCAGGAAGAACCATTTCAAGAACTGAAAAGAAGGACATTGTTGGTGACCAAAACGAGGGGAAGCGCTGCCCGGTATAGGAAAGCAGGGGGAGGAAAAGCCGGTGGGCGTGTCGCCACGGAAAAGAATTGACCGTCTGATTAGAAGGGGGAAGGAACATAAACTCTGGTTGCAAAGGGGGGGGGGTACCCCGCGAGGAAGGAGGGGGGAGGGGGATGGCCACGCCTCCCGGAGCTGGAGGGCCATTCGGGGAAGGGAAAGAGGAATTTCTTTCAAAGGGACGGGGGGAAAAGGGAAAGGGGGGAGGGGGAAACCAACAACCAGAAAAGGAGCGCATATGTCGGCCACGGGAAAAAGGGTTTCCAAGGAGAGGGAAAGAAAAAAAAACCAAAAGTAAGTGCCCAATACAAGAAAGGGGAAGAACGCCGTCCTAAAACGATCAAAACCGGTAAGAAAAACTAGGAGGGCGGTTGGCGGGAAAGGGGGAAAACATTGTCTCACTGCGGACTGAAAGAGGGGAAGGGGCGGGCCGGCGTCCTATCTATGAGGAGAGAAAAATTGAATGGGTCTAATCGGAGTTATTTTGCGCGAAGGGAAAAAACAGATAGGGCTGAATCCACAGCGATGGAGAAGGGGGAGGGAGGTGTGGCGGGGGGGGGAAAAAACGCCACTCACCTGGGGGGGGACCATTGGTTACTATGGAGAAAGGGGGGAAGGGATCAAGCAGAGAAAAAAGAGGGGCTTCTGTGATTTGAAAGAAAAAAAGGTTGGAACTCTACAGGGAAAAAAAGACTGGCGGCAAAATGGGAAGGGGGAAGCTCTCTCAAAAAAAAAAAGAGAGATGGTCGGGAATGTTGTTTTGCGCCAAGAAAGGTGAAGTCCAACCTTTGGAAAAGAAGCGCTTGCAATCCCAGAACGAACGAGGGAAGAAGCTGCTTG
>Ga0179593_1369943_pt1 | contig 10033 bp, 9 predicted proteins | sample CZODoug2_1_08_16_FD_185931 | JGI IMG/M metagenome (GOLD analysis project Ga0179593, IMG submission 185931) | Vadose zone soil fungal communities from Angelo Coast Range Reserve, California, USA - CZODoug2_1_08_16fungal (PacBio error correction) | ecosystem: Environmental > Terrestrial > Soil >...
AGATAAAAACGAAACATCCCTGGGGCGAGGGTGCTCGGTCACCTTTTATATGGGAAGAATAGGGAAGGAGTGACGGGGCGCGGGGAGTTGGAATACTGCTCCTTCCACAAGGGGGACCGTACGCGCGCTCCATTGATGAGGAGAAAGGACCAGGTCGAAGAAAGTCATACGCGCAATCGGGCGGATAAAAAGATAAGTTTTCTTATATATTACACGGGAAGAGGAGTGGAAGTGCCTCAGCCATGGGAAAAATCGCGACTTAGACCCTCAGGGTCAGAAAAAAAACGCCTGAAACGTAGGGAGGAAGAAAGCGGTGTGATGACGAATCCTAATGTGGCAACAACTGATCCGCACGCAAGAAAGGTGGGGAGGGGTCGGGAAAGAAGGAATCCCAATTCATGGCGCAATAGATTGCGAAAGAGGGAGGTCGAAAGCCATCGCGTCATGAGCAAAAAAGAGAAATCATTCAGTGACGGTCGAGAACAGTATTAGGCGCGGCACATAGTCGCGGTACTGAAAGTTAACGAAAAGGAGCTATTGGGTTGGAACCATCTGTAAAGCGCAAAACGGGTGAATAGCTTAATCTGGGAAGGGAGGGTGTGAGAACTTTTCACAGAGGGGGAGTACATCTCAGCAAGTGACACAAAGAAGTTCCGCACACAGCGTGTCCCCAGTCACTAGGTAGGGCATCCAAGCCACAAGTGGTGAAATTCCTTGGTACTGAGGAGGGAAACTTTGTGGCCGTGAAAACCGTAAAACACGTAAAGCAAAAAAAGGGGGGATAGCCTTTCCCGAGAACAAGAATTCGGGTGGATTTTCGCAAGGTTTTATCACTAAGGCCAAAAGTGGGGGTGGGTTTTAATGTCAGGGAGAAAAAAGAGAGGGGGGGTCACAGGCGGGGAGTTAAAAAAGAGGAAACTTTGGTATAACCTTCAGCACGATGCCGGGACATGGCAAAAACAGTCGGGAGCGAGGAAGCACCAGCCCAATAGCAACGCCGGAAAAGGAAGGTTAGGCAGGTCATATCGTTTAGAAGAAAACTGGCAGAAACCATGTGATCGCACGGGCGGCAATAGTGAAATGGCCGTGAATTTGCGAAAGACGTGAGTCAAAGGGAGAAAACTTGCAAAGGGCCGTGATATAAACCAGGGCACCAAGAGGGGGAAATACGTGATTGGGCGGGCGAGAAAACGAGGAGCGTCGCATCGGCTCGGGATTACAAAGGGGGGGGAAAAATAAATGCAATCCGCAACGCTTCAAAAAAAGTGTTTTACCCCTCCTAAAAAGGGCGCTTCATCGCTGGGCGCATGGGGTTGATACACGAGGAACAAGGGGGGGGCCTCCGCAGCATTACTGACGCGAAGAAAAAAAAGGTCCAAAAAAAGAAAAAGGTTATGGCGAAAGCATAAGTCGAGGGCGTTGCACGCGGAATCTATAAGTGAGACCAGCGCAAAGAAAAGACGGGAGAAACCAGCCACTTGCATCCAATTCATAGAAGAAGCCGAGAAGAGACTTGCTGGCAGGGACAACTTGAATGGGAAGGCGTGCCAAATCTCTTTTGCATCGCCTAAAAGGTTTTAAGACAGTGCACGCATATATATCTTTCAGCAGGGAAGAGAACAGGGACGAAAAAGAGAGGAGCAACTTTAAGAAGAGAAAAATCGAAGGAGAGCGAGAGCACACGGAGAGGAGGAAAAAGGATAGAAAAAGAAAAGGGGGCCTCTTCCGCGACGTTCTTGACACTCTCCTGTTAAAAAGAAACCGAATTACCAAGCCAGTGAGTGCACGTAGAGCTCCCCATGATTCAAAAGACAGGAGCGAGAGCAAACGAGATTGAAAAAACAAGGCCCCAAGTACCAGGGGATTGTTCGAAACCGCCAGCAAGGGGACGTCTGCTCTGAGCGGACCTATGAATGATGGAAATTGTGTGAGGGCAGTTGAGAATCGTTAAACGAGAGGAAGGGGGTGCGATTCAATAAGACGGGACGCACTGTTGATATCGAGGCTTCCAGTACGATAACCGAAATGACAAGGAAAATACGACATGCCGGCATGAAGGCGGAGGAAAAACGAATGTCAGAACACCATTCTGGAAAAGCAAAAAGCCGTCTTCGGCGGGAAAAAGTTGCGGGGGGTGGATTCAGGCAATCCAGAAAAAAAACGGAAGAAATTGCAGGTCGTCTCTGCCCGCCAAAAAAGTTTCCATGGTGGTCCATTGTAAAGGGGGAAAAACCGGAACAGTTCGAGTAAAGTTTATCACGCCTAAATACTGATGTCTCAGCTCGAAAATGAACTGTGTCCGCCAGTCGAATCGCAAGGGAGAAACCAGGGGGCGTGTGTCAACGATCTGCAACCGACTTGAACAACGGCGGGAGACAGTGGATGGATTACCATCTCCAGAAAAGGAAGGACCAAAAAGGGAGAAGAAATCCAATGAGGGGGGGTTTCAAAGCTAAAGCTCACAACAAGAAGAAAAGGGAAGGGTGTCGGGACGAAAAAAAAACCGGGGCAAAACCGGGGACACCGACGCAGAACCTTGAACCCACTTCTGGGGTCGTTCTCGGAAATGATAGAGGTTTCTGGCGGGGCAAAGGCGAGGTACGTTTCACAACAAGTCTCAAAATCCTCCTTATCGAAAAAAAAACCTTGAAAAGACATGCAGATAGGGGAACAGGGCCGGAATTCGAGGAACTTGGCGGCGATGAAAAAAAAGAACGCTGGAAAAGGGCACGAACAAAGGAAGCTTTCGATCAAATGACCTTGCAAAAAAGGGAGGAACAGATGGCTCCAAAAGGAGGGATTCAAGGCTTTAAGGGAGTGTGAAGAATAGGGCTGACTCGTCCGAGAGCCGTCCCCCAAAAAGACTAAAAGGAAACCGGCGCAGACACGAATGAGGGAAAAGAAGATGTATCATCTCGAGCCAGGACGCGGGATCATGAGACGCATACACATGCGGAGTTCTCAAGGGGAAAGAGAGGATCGACAGCACAAGAACGCGTAAATTCCGCGACTTCTGGGGGGTTGGTTGGATAGAAAGGACGGCGAGAAACGGACGGGCGAGACGGTACACTCAGCCAGTGTAAGAACTCTCGACAACTGGGGATTTCACATTTTAGACCGCCCCGAAACCAAAACGGTGCGAAAGACAGGGGGGAACCGGCCGTGGAGCACATCACTGGAGAAAGTCTATAAGGTGCCAAGGGGGTGGAGGAAATGGGGGCGAATGGCACTCTAGGACACGACTAAGTACATCTGGGTAAGGGGGTAAAAAAAAGAAAGAAGAACTAAGCACCCGATAAGCATATTTATTTTGATAGGGCAGCGAAAGACAACAACAAACGAGGGATGTAACCAAAATACGGCTGAGGCGTGGGGCTGGGGTTTGAGATAAAGAAATGTCCGGGTGCGTGCGAACGAAATTGGAATCTCTGAAGGACCCAAAGGGGGGTCAAGAAAGCCCCATTGATGTTAGGGACAAGAAGAAAAGGTCCCAGAAGAACCGTCCAAAACGGGGAAGTGGGCGGGCGGGAAAGAAAAACTGTCGTTTTATGGAAAAAGGGAGAGGAGGGTCACCGGGAGAGACTTGAAGGGGGGAAAGGGGAGCCCTCCCAGGCTATCAACCACTCCGTAACTTCCACCCCCCATTGACAAGGAAGTAGAAGGAGTGGTGATTATCTAAGGGCCTACTTGTGGAGTGCCACCAAAGACGCCATATTGTGAATGGCAGTCAGCAGTATCGCGGTGACGGGCGGAGGATTACATAAATCTTGGAGATGCAGAAGGAATCGAGGTCAAGAGCAAAATGGGCGCCAGGTCTTCAGTGGAAAAACGTCTAGAAAAATTTCGGCGCAGGCAGCTAGTCGCGTGTCACAGGGCGAGATTCTCGGGTTGGAAGTAATTGTCCCCAGAGGGGAGAACTGAAGGGGGGAAAAGAGCTTATAGAGCCTTGGAGGACCTTTGACATCGTGGTCGGGGCTCAATCAAACAGTGGACGCGCATTTACCGGAACAAACGACCCAGGCACGAAAACGCAGTCGTCAAAGGGTTGTGCGAAAAGATACTTCGCGAACTTTTTGATAAAAGGGTAAAACAAAGAAAACGCCCTATAGCCTTCCGATAAAAAGAAGAGGGGGAAAAAAGTCGTAGACGGGGCAAGCCAAAAAAATTTGTGGGTTACGATCACGGATCGGTGCCTTGCAAAGAGGGGATCCCGTGAATAGTCTTTTGGGTGTTCCCATAAAAAAACATGCAGAAAGCAAATGCCGACATTGGCCTAAGGGAGTCGAGGACGAAAGCAAACGTCGCAAAAAGCCGAGGAAGGCGAAGATCGTTGAAACTCGACGAGAACCTGGATCCCGTCTCTCGGAAGGGGGCGGGGAAAAAGGGAAAGAAGGAAGGGCGACTCCGAAAAAAAAAGCGTGATAACTTTCCTCTGGGCCAGGTAAGGGGGGAGGAGGAAAGAACAAAAATAGGAAAAAGGGAAACTTGATTGGCGGGCGACGATTGACAGCGATTCGCATAGGTCAGTAGTGGCGACTGACCAAGAATGAAGCGAAAAAGTCTGGACTTTCCCCAGACTGAAGAGGCGATGGGGACAAAAAGGGGCAAACGCGTCAGTGGTCCTCCGCACAGCCGGAAACAAAAAAAAAAATGTTAGAAAATGGTTCAGGGAAGATAAAAGGGATCAAGAAGGCAAAAGAAGTGGAAGGATAACGATGGCCTTAACGAAAAGAAAAGTCGACTACGGGTAGAACAGGAGCGCCACCAAGGAATTCATAAAAAATTCATGGGACCGCAGGGTCGACTTTCTTAAGGTGGGAAAAAGGATTGTTACTTAGTCGAAAGGTTTAGCCGGGCCGTCTCCATGAGAAGGTTTGAAAAGGTGGAGAGGAGAGCTGAACAGGCTCTCGAAAGACGGTCTGGGAACAAGCGTGAACGAAGGGAAGAAGCGACACTCTCAGGAATCTCTCAAGAAACAAAGAAAAAAGGATAGAAAAAAAGGGGAAAGATCTGAGAAGGGTGCTTCTGAGATCGTGGCTTAAACCTATCCGGTTTCCTAAAGTTCTTGTTCCTGAAGCCCTTGCCAGCAGGTCGTCTCACCCAGGATGGACCCAAAAAAGCTGAAAAGTGAGCGCGAGAACAGATTTGTGCATACCGAAAAAGGAACAAGGGGCTTTTGTTAGAAACGCGAAAACAAAGAAAAGAGAAAGGCGGCAACACTATGAAGTGCTGATGAAGTGGTCTGGCTGGACGGGACCAGCCCTGCGTGCGCGACTTGCGCTTTTTCGAAAGGCTGAGAAGGACGAGAAGAAAATAGAAACTACTGAGAAGATGAGCGGGATACCAAATCGCCCTCTCCAAAGGAGAGCGAAGAAAAGTCGGAACACTGCTAGGGGGTCATCACAAGAAAATGCCCCGAAGACGCAGTATGACGTCGTGCGAAGGCGTTGAGGTACTGGACAATGAGGTCATTGACACACACACGACCGAGTTCTAAGAAATAGGATGTGGAAAAGACGGATAGACCCGAAAAAGCAAGGAAACTTCCAAAGATTGTGGGCCTGTAACCTGTGCTAAAAAAAGGCACAATTCGAGGAAGGGGGTAGAAAAAAGCTGATACTTAGTCGCACCGGCGCGAAGGGGGGTCGCCAGGGACTGAACGACGGGGGAACGACAAAGGTCGTCGAGTTAACAAAACTGCCCGCCAAGGAACGGCAAAGACTGGCGGCGGGGGGAGAAAAGGGCTTGATTCCGATAAGAAAAGGGAAGACCCAAAAGAAGGTGTAAGAAATTAATAGGGGTGTAGAACAAAAGAGGAAGGAGGATACTCTGCATCACGTCACGCTGCGAACTGATGCGACTAACCCAAAACATTTGGGGAAGGGGAAAAAAAGGACCGAAAACCTGCAACGAGGGGAGTTATCTGAAAAAAGGGAAAGGCTGGTAAAAAACCCGTACTAGGTTGGTTCAACGCAACAAATGAGCGGAAAAAAAAGGTCACATTCAGATGCGCACAAAGGGAACTAAAAAATACGTAGGAAGAGGGGGAAAAAATTGTCGGCGAATGGAAATGTCGCTGGAAACACTTTCTGCATTGAGGAGAAAGCGGGAAGGAAGCACCAAGCCGCGAACGCTGGAAGATATCCCCTGGAAAGGACGCGGTGAAAGGGGTGAAGGAGGAGCAAGAAAAATCAGATTAATCGGTTCAAAACTGGGTCACGGCGACAGGCTGCCCAAACAGAATATCCTTTTCAGACCGTCACCCCCGAAGTAACTTCAGAAACAATCCTGACAAGGGGGGGGCTTTGAACTCGAAAGGGGAAAAAAAACAACTAACCATGAAGAGTCCTTCTTACGCCATTCACAAATGCAGCTTGAAGTGAGAAGGAAATGAAGGAAAGGAGGTGATCATCACAACTGACTTCTTCAAAGGAGGGAAGAGTTGGGTGGGAGGAGCCTGGTTCGTGACGCAAGGCGTACAAGGAACCGGCGAGCAAGGGACTACCCTCAGGGAATGAAGGGGTTTCGCGAGACGAACGCAAAAACTTGAGGTTCAGGGGTAGACCAAAAAGAAGCGTCTGGGGAACGGGGCGCAAAAAACTGTCAAGACCGTGCGAAAATGAACTGGAGCGAATTACTTTACACCGGGGTGTGGGGAAGGCGAGAGGTGAAATTCCCAAGCAAAAACGAAGCAAAGAAGATGAGTCACGATCAAATAACAGAACAACAGATCCGCCTGAATCTTTTCGGGGACACAAGCTCTCCTCTCACCACCGGAGTAGGTAGGGAAAATAGAAAAAAAGGAAGAAAATAAAGAACGAGCGGAGATGCTCTGGTAAGTTATTTGAGGAAGGGAGGGGGGATCGTGCGCGAAAGAGTATAAGCTCTCTGAACCAAACCCGGTGTCATTAGAGGAGCCAGGGAAAAGGGACCCCCACTACGTGACCATTTGTAGAAAAAGAAAGACGCGGTGAGGAGTCGGTCGAAACTGAAAAACATTTGTTGACTGAGAGGACACTGGTCTATTGTACCGGGGAGACTAAAGGAAGGTTCAATCGAGAAAGAAAGAAATGAAAGACACAACAAGAATTCCGCCAATAGACCTGAAACGGGCATCCTAAACTTTGGCGGGAACCGGAGAAGAGGCCATATTAAGCTTTCATCCTTATCCTCTCGGGGAGGGTGGCGTAGAAGAAAGGAATAATGTTCTGAGTTCGAAAAAATAGAGGTCAAAAGGGGGGGGGAGGACGGGGGATGATTGTTACGGCGGAAAAGAGGGAAGGAGCAGCCTAGAGCGGGAAAGTCCGGACGAAGAGTCGGCTATGTGGTTGAGACGCAAATATCCATCCTCTTCCAAGGGAAAAGAGCTGAGAGAAGCTTGGGAGAACCTTTTAACGTGACGCGACGCAGAAAAATGGAAAAAAGAGTCCGCCAGCGTCCAACTCCTCCCTTATGGGCAGTCTTCCGGGTGGGGGGGAAAATTAATTGACTTCTGAAAAAGGTGGGGGAGAACCAAGTAAACGCCGGAACCGAAAGAAAAAAGAACTTGACCGCGAAAGAAATAAAAGGGAAATTGTCGGGGGAACGTTATCCTCACCGGCAAACTGGGGTTTGCATCTAGAAAAGAAAAGACAGCTGAAGTAGTGACGTCAGGAAGAGAAAGGAGCGGGGATACCAAATCACGATGCAATTGTGTCAAACTGGGTCTGCAAAGGGACAAGCCACGGGCTCATAACGCCTCCAAGCGCCGGTTCAAGTGCAATAGGTTTAACAGGGGAAAGACAGGGGGGGGAGTCAGATCGGATCTCCTGTCTGACAGATTTTAAACGACGCAATTTGCGAAGAAAAAGCAGTTGGAAAAAGCCGACTGTGCCGTGATAAGCAAATGAAAAGAAAAACATCATTGAATCCGTTCGGGGGGGGAGAGGAGAACGAAGGGAAATTAGCATCTGTCGAGTGGGGAAAAGAAGGGGCAAGAAAAAAAGAGTCTAAGGGGAATGGAGTCTCTGGGGAAAACATGAGGTGTGAAATTCCCACGCAGACAGTGGGGTACCGCCTCCGACTGAAATGACTCAGAGGGGGAGAAAAAAGGGGGGAAGGATCGCACCGAAAAATTGAGATATGACCTTTGGGGGGCAGTCTACGTAGAAGAGGAGAAATGCGCTCAGCACAACGAAGGGAGGGTTACGTCACCAAAAAGATGAGAAAGAAATTCAATAGGGACGCCCCTATCCTCTGAGTGAGGGACAGGGAGAAAAGAAGGGAATGGGGGCAAAAGGTTCGTGCCAAATCTCATTGCACTCTCTCACATAGGGGGAAGAAGGGTTTCATATGAGAGAAATGAAGAAGGCACATGAAAGACGGTTGTGGGAGTGAGAACATGTAGATGGCTCACGGAGGCAAGGGGAAGAACGGCAACTCTCAGGAGATGAGAGAACAAAAAAACTGAATTCTAAAAGGGAATGAGATCGAATGAGTCCTTCCCGCTAAAGCTTAAAAATCAGGTCCCGAAAAAAAGTCTTTCAGGAGAACCTAATTCAAAGCCGGTCCCGAACGCTCATGGCGACAGCGGGAGAAAAAAAAAGAGGGAAGCACACGAACAAGGAAGGAGGGGTGAGCGCCAGCAATTAAATGCTCGCAAAAGCGCCCTATACTTTGGGAGGATAGGGAAAGGACGACCCTTACTTGAGAGAAAGGAGAAGATTCTTTAAAGCGTCGCGTATCGTGAGAATCTGCCTTCGCGGATACGGAGAGACCTCCCGAAAAGGAAGAAGTTGAAGGCGCGGAGAAACAAAATTCATCAACGAATAGAAGCACCAAAAATAACTCCGTATAGACGGGGAACAACTGTCAAAAATATTGTTCGGAGGACATTCGGTGCAATTAGCAGAAAAAAGCACCGAATACGTAATCGGGCTGTGGAAATGACTGAGAGAAAGAAGAAGGGGAAGTTCAGAAATTTACTGGGGGGCTAATGGAAGAAACCGGACTAGAAGGTTTATCAAAACTTCAAAGCGCGCCAGAAAATCTGGTAACCCAGCAGATCCTACATTGAAAGGAAAGGAGTCGGAAGGAAAAATCTGACGCAAATTTGAACAGGCTCTTGAAAGGAGACTGGCTGTGACTTCCTCGGGAAGAAAAGAAATCCAATGTCGCAAGTCAAATCCTTACGGTTGGGGTCACAAAGCAAACTACAAGTCAGAACAGAAAGCAAGAAAGACTGCTAGGGAATCCAACCCCACCAGGGTTGGGAAAGAGGGTAGGGAGACACCGAAGAGGAAAAACAACACCTCTCTGGGGGTCTAGGAAAGATGGGTCGCGGTTTCCCGGGCGGGTGGTTTTGACACGCAACCAGGCGGAAAGGAGGAAAGAAAATCGAAAAAAGAGACTGCGATACGATGGATCTTTAAAATTGCCGAAGGAACTGAAAAAGCACGGCGATGCGAAAAAGGAGGGAAAATTTGCCTCACAGACGCGTTCGAGGCAATGATTGACCCTAAAGGGCGGATGAAGATTGCGTCTCCAAAAAAAAAAACAAAAAGGAATTCTCCCTGGAAACTAGCTGCTTACGCGAAAAAGATCGGTAGAAAGTCAAACCATAACGAGGCGCCCGTCTCAGGAAGCAGGGGGATTTACGAAATAGAACGAGGATGAGATCTACTAAGAACATGACAGGGGATTAAGGGTATGAAGCCAGAAAGAAGGGCCTGATGTTACCTTTGAAGGGAACAAGGAGGGGATCGCACACTAGCGGCGGGAGCGAAGGCGTGAAATGAGTTGGGTTATACCGGGCATTCCTGATGAGAGGGAAAACCTGCGATCGTACCTCAGGTCAATTGTATTCTCAATACGAGGGATGTAAAGTTTAACCCGAACAAGAAAGGGATGAAAATGTCAGTGCCGTGCTCGCATCAATGGGGAGCGATAGGTTAAAACCTGTGTGGGATAGGGAAGGGAAGCGCGCAAAAAGGAATTACTTCAAAATAAAATCAACCAATAAAAAACCTCAAGCGGGGGGGGGGTATGCAAAGGT
>Ga0179593_1439909_pt1 | contig 10033 bp, 13 predicted proteins | sample CZODoug2_1_08_16_FD_185931 | JGI IMG/M metagenome (GOLD analysis project Ga0179593, IMG submission 185931) | Vadose zone soil fungal communities from Angelo Coast Range Reserve, California, USA - CZODoug2_1_08_16fungal (PacBio error correction) | ecosystem: Environmental > Terrestrial > Soil >...
TAAGAGGGTATAGCAAGGAAACTTCTAGGGACGACGTGTATCAGGGGAAGAGGATGTATCGTGGGTTCACCCGATAGTCTAGAAAGGCAAGGAGGGCAGATCAGTCAACCCTGGCATTCAAAGAGACACTAGAAGGAAAAATGAATGAAAGGGGAGGAAGTGGCGGAAGAGGGTGAATTGCAAAAGTCAGGTTTGACATTCAAGGGTGTGACAAGGGGGGGGGACTGAAGGCTCCAAGGGTAAAAGAAGAAAAAACTACTCGCAAGGTGAAAAATACACGTACAAGTCATAACATAATACAGCTTACCTTTACCAGCTGCCAATCAGAGGGGAAGGGAGAGGGGGAAAAAAAGTTCATGGTGAGATCGGGAAAAAAAGCAACGTGGACGGTGCAAAGTCCACTTACGAACGGAATACGGGGGAAAAATCGAAGGGAGAAAAAAATGAGGAGCCGACACAACGAAAGGAGAGTTTCCTTAGAAAGAGAAAGGGGCTGATAAGAACGGATAAGCAACCCATGACTACTTCAAGCAGTGGGAAGGAGGGAAAAAAGCGCGTCGAGGAAACAGAGCAGAGGATAATCAGAAGTGGCGTGTACTTCCTTCCACCAAAAAAAAAATACTAAAGAAACTAGGGAGGGTGAATGATCAAGAAGGGACCTGTCGCTTATAACACATGTAAGCCCTTGGAAACCTTGAAGAAGAGAGCTATTGAAAAGGGGTGACGGAAGAGAAAAAAAGAGAGGGGGACTTGGAGGGGGAGCAAATCGATCACAAGTCTATTTTTCTGGAATAAGAGGGGGGGAGGAAGACGGAGGAAAGACGTTGAGAAACTTTGACTATCCCTCAGGAAAGGGGAAAGCCTCATGGGGGGAGAGCCCAGGAACTGAAAACAAAGAACAATCAAGAAACGGAGGGAAACTGTCAAACGAGAGCATGGTAAAATCGGGAAATACTCAGGTCCGACGGAGAGCTAGACGTAAGCAACGAGGATCAGTACTTACTGGGGAGAAACAGACGGAGGTGGTAGGTCAGGGGGGGGGACACACAAAACATATGACAACCGACTTCTCCGGTGGGGGGGGGGGGGGGGGATCGGTCCGGAGAGAATACTAAAGGGGGACACTCGCTCCGAGAGGGGAGCACCCTCTGGGAATGTTTCACAAATCCTGAAACTCTCATCGCCAGAAGGAAATGCGGTGCAATCTAGGTCATAGGACGAAAATCGAGGGGAAAAGGAGCGGAAAGTCAACGGGAGACGATTGAAAGCTTGAGGGTTTCCATTTTGAAACCTCTGACCAAGGAAGGATGCAGGGAAGTGCACTGGGGAGAGCAATGGAACGCGTAAAGGGAGGGGGAGTGGGAAGGAGGAAGAAAAAAAAAAAAACAAAAAAAATAGTAGAGACTCAATGCGGACATGGTCGGAATGTCTGCTTTATCGGACTGGAACGAAACCTCCCAAAAGGAAGGGTGGGCTTGACCGACAAGAATCCAAGGCATAAAAAAAAAAGGGGGTTTGAAAATATCAGCTCAAAAAAACGGCCAGTCTTAGAGGGAGAGATGGGTCAGTCTTTGTTGATACTTGCGCGGGGGACGACAAGGGAAAAGGTCCCGGGCGGTCAGTCTAAAAAAGTTCGGAAGAAAAGATATGCCGACCAAGGACCGGAAATCAGTAGAACGTCCTCATTTTGAGTGAGTTTCGGCGGTGAACTTCACCGCACCAAGAAATGGTGGGAGAGGGCCATGTGGGCGCTCCGACCTCAATTCATCAGCGTCAAGCGAAAGGACGGAGGTGACTTCAAAAATGAGCAAAAAAAGCCATGACGGGCAGAAATGACCGATGAAAAAAAAAAAAAGTCGGGAACCACCCCACAGATTCTAAGGGTCGACGAGACCTCCTAGTTCGATAGCTGGACCAAATCGGTCGGGCTCATTAGAACAAAAAATGACACATCGGAAAATTAACAAATTGAAATAAGGGAGAGGCGCCTGAGGGTTCAGAGGACAAGGGAAAGCGAAGTGACCACTGAGAGGGAGACTATGAAAAGCAGAAACGAGTTCTCACCGAATCCTAAGAGTGACCATATCAAAAATCTGGGGGTCGGGGGGGGACAGACGACGGGCAGAAAAGTTATGGTGCATACGAAGAAAGTGAACTGTTGGTATCCACGAGAATAATGCTTGAAGAACGAGACTGAAAGAAAACTCGGGGACCATGGGTGGAAGCATATATCCGAAAGAGGAAGGGGAACTTAAAAGGGCCCCAACGAAATAAGACGATCAACGGAAGAAAACGAATCAACTCAGTGTTCCGAAGCCCGATTGGGGAGGGGGGAAATCAGACGGAAAAAAGCCTCTCTTTTAATGATCGGAAGAAAACTTATCGGCGAGAAGAGCGGGCATGCACTCGCGATGAGCACTAGAAACATCTTTTAGCTGCTCCAAGGGGGGGTGACGAGAGGGAAGATCAGGGGAGGAGCGACTCCCTTCTGTCAAAAGGCCGGCCTTGAGGATATGGTGGCGCCTGAGAAGGATCTACGGGGACAAAGAAAGAGTGCAGGACTTCACGACTGTGGGAAGTAGAGCACCAGAAGTCACAAGATCAGGGAAAAGAGAAAAAACGGCGCGCGATAAGAAGCCTGGATAGGGAGGATTGAAGAATCAGTTTAACCAAACGGAGTGAAATCGTGGAGCCGAACAGTGATACCAAAGGGGCAAATAGAATGTCATGCTCGGTGACACATCATCGTGGCACACCTGATGTCCAGAAGGATACGAGCGGACGCGTAAGAAAGTATAGGTGATAAATCTTTGATCGGAGGCCTGTGGGTAGGGGGGAAGGGTTCTTAGGAGTAGAAGCGGTCGGAATCGATCAAGGGACCACACGATAGAAAAAAAGAAGAGCTGCCGTAAAGCGTCATCTACTCGGAAAAGAAGGGGGCAGGAGGGGGGGGGTCGCGATAAATGTCATAAACCTCACAAAACGTAGGGGAGGAGACGAGAGAATGATCGGATCGCGGCCCTGACTGATGTCAGGGGGCGTAATCTCGACGCTGTGGATCACGTCAGTGGGAGGGAAAAGGGGGTATCATAGGGGGCAACCAGATCGAAGAAAAAGAATGCCGTCCTCATTCTATAAATACCAACGAAAAATACATCGATGGCACCTATTCAATGGAGAAGGGAGTCCGTCCATAACATTCGTGACTTATGACACTCAGTTAAGTATATTTGGACGAAAGACATGCGCACTTAGTGGGGAGCAAAAAAGAACGAAAAAGGGGGAGGGGGAGGCACGAAACGGACCAATAGCACCTTTCGCGCGGAATCTTCGCTCGTTGGAGGAAGGGTGAGGAGAGAACCCAAGGGGACGTCCACCAAGCGAGGCAGGATCAAAAAAATGAGGGATCTCAGCAGCAAGAATCGGGGGCAAATGGTCCGGACAATACGAAGGATCCCGATCGAAACGGAAAGAAAAAATCGTACGCAACTATGGTCGACATCGACAGATCACCGGGGCGCGCGATCATAGGCGGGGCGAGCGAAAATAGGTTTTCATCCGAGCGCAAAAGAAACCGGAGGGGTGTTTTGGGGGGGGGGGTTGTTGGAGAGCGGCGTTCGCCAGGTTCCCGGCGGCTTCAGCAAACCGATTGGAGAAATAAAAGATTCGTGGGAAAGGTAAAGGACATCGATGGATGAGGAAAAGAGGGGAGAGAGCTACGAAAGAGTCGGGGTGGGGAGGGGTATACGGCATACACTTCGCTCCAACAGCCCGTCTCAAGGCGCGCGCGGTCGGACGGTCAAGGAGAAGGAAGAGGCCCCTTGGAAGCAAAAAAAAGTAAAGGGGCACAAAAACCCAGGGAAACGCGCAAAAAAGAGAAACCCATACGTTAAAGCGACGCTACGCGGCTGGACGATCCAGGGTTCAAGGAGGGGGGAAGGAGTGGAGAAAGGAGGGAAATTGCCCAACTGACATCAACTCCATTAGTCGGGTCAAGGAGAATACACATATGGTCAACCGGACATAACGTACATATCACGAGACGGGCAGACTCCATGAGAGCGTTGGTAACCTCCCCCGTGTTCTAGGGAAAAAGGGAGAGGGGGGGCCTTGTCGGTGTGCAGGAAGGGCGCGAAGGAAGGAAAACTCCGGCGCCGTGGTGACACGGTTACCGGTTCCATCGACGGTATGGAGGTCTCGTCTGCAAGGAGTGTAAGGGGAGTTACCGGCGACATGAAGAAGGGAGAAAGAGGATGAAAACCGGCGCCCTGACCCACGGAATTCGAGCACAGGCGCTTTGGAAATTGCGGAAGGAAGAGTCACATGTCTGGAGCTAAGAAAAAAAGGACGACACCCTGAGGATCGGCTCAGCCAGTTCTTTTCGAAAGGCGGGGAAGGAGAAAAGGGCTGATCTACAAGAAAAAAGGGTCAAAGTAAAACAGTGCCGCCCGACTCGAAGACAAAACAAGTGGAACATATCTAGTCCAAAAACATCAACGTATCTTAAAGAATATGGGAAAACAGCTTGGTTTATGGCCTCGACGGCAACGTTTAAAAAGACAACAATAAGGCGGCCCAGGCTGTGGCAAAATAAAGCCGTTCTAAACCGGCGTTTCGGCAATGACTCGGGGGTTCGTGGGACTGGGGAGGCCTCCTGCCCAGACAAGTTGGGGAGGAGGGATGCTAAAGCGAAGCCCGCAGAAGCTCCGCAGACAGAAAAAATAGTGAAGAACCGGGCACTCCATAAGAAAACAACGAAATGAAACTTGTCCGACGTTAAAATCCTCCTAAGATGGGGGGAAAAGAAAAGAACAATAGCGGGGAAAAACAAAAAGGGTGTCACCGACTTTTTCGTGATGGCGGGGAAAAAGGATCAAACAAACAAAAAAATGGAAAGGGAATAAAGAGGGGCGGCTCAGAAATTCACGTAATCGGATACATGAATCCGAACCATGGAAAGGATTTCATCGAGGGGCGAAGAAAAGAAAGCACCGAATCGACAAGCTGCAGCGGGGAGGGATTGTTCGATTTTGAAAGCAGGGCGGAGCATGGGGAAATTGATAACGTGCGAAAGGGAAAATGCAAATCAAAAAAGCGAAGGGAATGAAGAACAACCGACCAAATTGTGCAAGATCCCTAGATCATTTTTCAAGTAAAAAAGTGCCCTAAAGAACGGGAGAGCTCACTGAAACGTGATCAAAGGCCGAAGAAGGGCCATGAATGGCAGCCAGGAGATCAAATCCTCTCCGGGGGATGGTCGATCGGGAAGAACAAAAATATAGAAAACAAAAATCAAATGATACGAAGGGAAACTCTGATCTCCAGGGGCTAGTTGACAACGTTGAGGAACGTAGCTCTAAAACCGGAAAACGAACAATCGCTGACCTCCACTATGGAAAAGTTGGGTGCGGTATCAGGGGGGATAATTGGGTCTAAACCATGGTCTAGAGTTCACGTTCGAATCTTTAAGAGAAGAATGTTGTGGGACGAATCTCACCCAAGGAGGAAGGCAAAGAGCAGACGTAAGATGTAAATTCGTCATATATAAGAAAAAGATCCTTTTTGAAGTGTGAATGAGAAACTTGCAATTGGATTGGAGTCATTGGTCGCTCTGTAACAACATCAAAGTTCGCTAAGATGCAATGCAAAAGCATACTTGGAAACCTGATTTGCACGAGGGGAAAAGAATGACGGAACGACAGGCAAACAGGGAGAGGGCAGGCTTAATTCCAGGGGCGGTGGAACGGAGAGGAGAAGCTGAAACCGGAGGTATAAAGAAAACAAACGATGAGAACCATCCTTAAAAAAGAGGACAGAGAATATACAGGGCAAGACGACAGGGCATCAACATAAAGAATCACTCTCTCAAACAACAAGCTATTCTTATGAAATATCTGAGATTCTCTGGTCACGACCAACTGACTTACCGCGTATATAGCAATCTCCTGCGTTAGAGAGGTAAGTGGGAAAACAGGGACGAAGATCGGCTTTGGCGAGATCGATAAAACCGAACCCAACTGACATTCACGGGAGAAATCAGAAAAGTATGACAATTGCAAAGCCCGCCGGATCAAAAATTCTGGGAAGAGGCAAAATAAGGGGGGGGTGAGGGAGGCCTTGGGACCCGGGTACGCCAACTTTTGCAGTTTGATCCTACACAAGACTAGAGAAGCATTTGGGGAATGAGCCTTCAAAAAAATACATAAAGGCTGATTTACGGGAATGCGAAGTCACAGCATTGCAGGAGTAGGTGGTCCTGGGGGAAGTCCACAACAGAAAAAAATCAACCGTTAGGACCGGTCAAGGCTTTGAAGAAAAGCAGACAAGCGCAGGGAGACCATTAACGTCGCCGCTCAACAACGAGAATAGGCACGACAAGAAGAGGGCGTCAAAAAATGATCGAAGAAAAGGAGGGCTGTACGCAACCAATGGGTTACACAAGGCCGGGGGATCGGCGAAGCTCAGGCTGGAAAATTCAGCGACGGGCCGATAGTGTTGTCATTCACGAGAAAGAACGAGGGATTCGGAAGGGGCGTTAGCCAAGGAACAACGGGTTCATGCGTTCCAACCGGGGGCCTTTAGAAGGCATAACAGAAGGTCATTGTAAGGTGGAAGATGAAAGAGTTTATTATGACAGGTGATCAGGGAAGGAGAAAAAATGGTGTATTTTTTCTAGTCAGGACGGACGCTTCCACAAAAGGCTATCGCGGAAGGTTCGTTCACAGTGGGGGGCCAAAGTGAAATCTCAATTTTAGACTAAAAGCGGTCCACATCTAACATCCTGAAAAGAGAGAGCTGGAATCATCGGTCTGTCTGGTGGTGCGAACAAAAGTCCTAGGCGGAGGAAAAAAATGTAAGCAAGCCTGACAGTCGGGCAAATTCCTCTGACAAAAGGAGGGTACGCCTCTATTTCCTCTGTCCACCGGCTGGTGGTTCCAAAAGAACACGAGAAATGACTACTAATGTCCCGAGACGTAGACAGAAGCGGCGTTAGAGGTCGAATCCAGTGCCATCTCGAGGAGGCAGGGGAAAAGGAAAATTCATCTGGAGGCATGGGAGTCTGGAAAAGGGGAACAAGGTAACTCCTGGAACCCTTCGCGCAAGCAAAAACTGCATAAAAACCGCATTAACGAGTAAACGATGGTCTTTGTGAGGAAGAGGCCCACGAGAAAAGGAGGAATGCTCATTGCGCAAGGTCCAGGTGGTCGGATGCGGGGAAGGAAGAAAGTCTTAGACCCCTGGGCACTAGGAAAAAATCCCCCTCGGGAAAAAGGGGGTTGGACAAGAGTCTATAAAAAAACCAACCTTAGGAGAAAATAGAGATGGGGAAAAAAACAGCTGGGGTCGCGGGAAGGGCAAAGTGAACACGTCGCCCAGTGGCGGGGAGCGAAAAAAATAAATAGAAACCGGTTCGAATTGATGAATCCTCAGGTATTCGTGGAGGATTCCGCCTCCCAGCCGCGTTGGACGAGGGGACATGCAGCGTCCTCCCTCACGCAGAAGCCAGCAAAATTACGTGTTCAGCGTTTCAACAGGGTCATGAAAGGGACAACAATACGCATAAGTGGGAGGCCGGTAAAAAGGGAAAAAGAATAGAAAAGTAAAAAAGAGAACGACTCCAAGAGTCCGAGATCGCAAGGGGGACGTCGTAGCTAGCGGGAATTGGGGACGAAAAATGGAAACATAAAAACGGAAAGAACACGGTGAAGGAATCGTGAGGACGGGACTCCGTTTTCGCAGACCGATTGATCATCGGAGGGACCAAACAGGAACTAAGAGTAAAGAAGTAGCGAAGCGAAATGCACGAGCCTCCTATTCCAGCTTCGAGCGCTAGTCTCGAGTCGGGATGGGTGTACTCGAGGGAAAAGTGAAATTGAGCTTTCAAGGGCACTGCAGGGCAGGTTTACACTGGTCCTACAGAAGCGATTCCGGATGAATCTAAGATTAAAATAAAAACTCTACCAGTGGGAGGCGAAATTAGAAATGCAGAGCATCGGGACTCGTCAAGGTCCACACTAAATCTGATACGGGTCTTCAAAGGGAAATGCCAGTTGGTAAGAAGCACCGAACTGGAAATGGGAACTCCGCTAAAATGGAAGAGTCAATGTGATGGAGGAGAGGGGGCACTAGAGCGCCGCATCGGGAGTCATTCTAAAATGAAGTCGAAAACTCCAAAGGTCGATTTCCCGTGTTCTAAGATTATACGAGAAAATGATGATCTTAGAAGGACTGCTTGTACGGCTCGTTGGGCAAAGTAGGAGACGAAATTTGCTAAATCGCTGTCACATTAGAAATCTTGACAGGAAAGTTCCACTTTGCCACAGAAAAAACGCAGGAAGTCGGATGGCGCAGTGCAATAACGAAAACCGTATATTAGTATGAAATCAGTTTTACCAAAAGGCGCTCGGGGGGCCAGGATGAGACCCATCAATCAAATTTCAGCGAGTTCAACAAAAAAAGTGAAAAAGAACCGACAGAATTGGAGCGCCAAAAAAAAAAAAAAGGAATGGGGTCGGGGAGCTTGAAGTCAAGTTTTTCTCTGCGGGGTATGTGGGATCGGCAGCAGGCGGAGTCGCAAGAAAAAAAAGGGTGGAAAAAGAGATACATACTCGAAAAGACATATACCACGTAAAATACGAGCCTGACATACAGGTGCGATCACAAAGAAGAATCTAAAAACAACACGGAGAAGAGAGTAGCATGGGGTGTCGTGACGCGAGAGGAAAAAGTAAGTAATCGCTTAAAGTCAGGTTGCAAGGATGGGTGGAAGCGTGGGGGGGGTCCCCTAGATAGGGGACGTAGGCCGTGCCGATAAAAATACCGCGGAGCACTGGAAGTACAACATCTGAAAACATACCTATTCTGAGACCTCGTAAAAAGGGAGGACGAGTGGGGAAACAGAAACAAGCAAGGGTTGAAGGAGGAGGGGTGTCAAAACAAAAAGGAACGTGCCTTGTGTATCCAGCTACGCGCACCCTGGGGGCAAAGAACTTCAATAGGCACTATACCAGAAAAGGTGGAATAGAGACGGCGCATGCCTAGCCAAAAGTTCTGGGCGAACGAAACAAGAAAACAGGTCCGGCACGCTTTCTCTCCAATCGCGAAACGCAGGAGCAACACATCTTCGCCGACAAGCACAAACAAAAAGAATGCAGCCATGAAAGGCAAGAGGGCGAAGATAGGGGATGAAAAATCTAGAGAGGCAAAAGGCTAAACCGAGACGTAAAAAACTGTCTCTGTCTAAAAGAATGCGATGAGCGGTCGAGAAGAGTTTGGGTCTTCCGTACGCCTCAACAGATTTGGTCAGGGGCAGGGGGCGTTACGCCAGGGACGGAGAGGGAAAAACCTTGCAAGAAGTTAAGGGGACGTCGTTTGTCACTTTGAACTCGATTAGGGAAGAAAGAGATCTGTCGATCACATTGAAAATGTCTTGACAGCTACTAGTCAAGAACAAGCGGGAAAGGCTAAACGGGAAGGCAGCGGCAGTGAAGCCTAAATTGGATACGCACTCGCGGGAACCGACACTCCGTGAGCTAAGCTGAATAAGCGCGCTGAAAAACAGAGCTTAATGGGAGCCAAAGTCGTTTCCGAAAGAAAAGAAAAGTTGAGGGCAATGCAAGGCTACCCTGGAGGCGAGACAGACGATTGGACCATAACAGTGTTCTGTTCCGGGCTCGAGTTTCCATGCCGAAACGAAAAATTAAGACAGTCTGTTCAAAGAGCAAAAGAGCTGAGGAGGGGAGCTCTAAAACATATCGGTGGGGAAGGCGTACAGGGGGACCAGTGTCATCCGATGGAGTAAGCGGGACTGGGAATGCAAGGGAAAAAAGCAACCGGAAAAAAGGAATTAATGAAGTGCGGAGCGATCCTCCTGGAAAAAGAGGGTCTGGGGGAAACGACCATAAAAACGGATTATCTTACTCAGGGGGGGCGCAGAAGGAAGGGGGCTGCAAGGTCGGTGGATGGCAAAGGCTGACAACCGCCCAGGGGCGCTAAAGGGCAGCCCTCAGCGAGGCATCAAAGAGATGGTTTG
>Ga0179593_1480362_pt1 | contig 10033 bp, 15 predicted proteins | sample CZODoug2_1_08_16_FD_185931 | JGI IMG/M metagenome (GOLD analysis project Ga0179593, IMG submission 185931) | Vadose zone soil fungal communities from Angelo Coast Range Reserve, California, USA - CZODoug2_1_08_16fungal (PacBio error correction) | ecosystem: Environmental > Terrestrial > Soil >...
GAGTTCCTCAGCCAAACGACACTGCGGGCCAGCAAGGAGGGGAAGCTGAAGAGGTGGGGGAGAGGACAAGAGAGGTTACGCCAATGCATGGAAATCTGCGAGAGAGGCTCGCTTTAAGGTAGTGGGGGTTAAAAGGCAGAAGGGACGCCCTAAGTTGAAAAGAAAAGAAATTGGGGTTCAGGTCTCAGTTAATTCCCTAACGGGGTAGTTTGTGGAAAATTCTGGCCGAATCCGAAGAGAGTTACTGTGGTGCAGTCGCCGTGTCTGGAAGCACGAGAAAGCTCAGGGGGGGATGGAGTCGGTAGAGTACCACTAGGCCCGTTCTTGTATGTTGAAAGAAAATAAAAGGGGGTGAAATTCAGGACAGAAGCCCACAGCGAAGCCAAAACTCGGTTGATGCGATCAAGGAGAGAACGGAAATGAAGGAGCAGGGCTTGGACTGACGTCCATCAGCGGTTGGGCGAGAAAAAGAGAGTCAAGATCTGGCAGGCATAAGGAAAGCGCGTGCGAAACCCGCAAAGGGCAAGATACAGGAAAACGAGGAGCGGCAATGGTCCGATTTTTGTAAAATCCTCCTCGTACCCTGAGAAGAGGTCAGGAGCGGCTTGATAGACGAGCGGAGTTAGCAAGAACGAGTTCGACAATTTAAAGAAGAGAACCCGTCCGGAGGAAGGGGGGGTTATTAGTCTTCTCGATTAAGGCGAAGTTGTTGAAACCAACAGTCCGAATAACAGTCAGGATCATCGCTTATCTAGGGGGTCCCATCGTGGAGAAAGTGGCTTCTGAGTCAAAATATCTCAGGAACTCATAGAGACAGGACACCTCATAGACCCGAGTTGCAAAACATTGCGAGGGAGAGATGACAGGCGATTATCTAGGAGTTAAAAAAAAGGCTCAGGGATTGAGTACGTTGTTCTATACCTTTGATTTCTGCGACAAAAATAGACGGAATGCAGGAAGAGGCCGGGCCGGCGATGAGTGGAACAGGGGATGAGAGACAGAACAGTAACAAAACTCTTTGTTTCGGAACATCATAAGTGCTAAGGTCACATATGACAGAGGGTTGATCACCCCGTAAATCTCGGGTTAAAAATGTAAAAATCAGGAACAGCCACAGCAAGAAGACGGCCGCAGGGCCACGAGATAGTCTAAGGGCCTTTCACGGTCTGGGGGATCAATACCACTGTATATCTTGAAAAGGGTGCGGGAGAGTGGGGGGCCCACCATCAAGAGGCGCTAGTTGGTCGGGGGACTAATAAAATGGACCGAAGACAGGGAAAAGGGAACGTAGGAGAGAGGAAGTCAGTGGGGGAAAACCGAAAGCTTGGAAACGAGTTTCGTTGGGGCGGTGAAAGTTCCTCAAGGCAAAGGGGGGGGGAAACAGGGAAGGGGTTTGTCTGAGGGAGGAGCTGTGTCGGAGCACGTTAGACGGTTTGCCAGGACCAAAGGTCCTTTGCGGCGGTTTTCCCCGACGCGGTGAAAGAGAAGGTGGAAGTAAAAAACGTCACCTAGCAACGGAAAGATCCTCGCCGAACCGAGACCTCCTATTTCCACAAACATAAAAACACCTTTGAAAGAAAAAGACCATAATTACGAAGTAGGGAGTTGTTGGAGAAGAAAAGGAGTAAAGGACGGGAGAGATGTCGGAAAAGCAAATAAAGGAGGAAACCGGCTTAAACTAAAAAAAGGAGGGCGTACAGCATGTGTTTATTTCTTTCCTAATCCCCGGAGAAGAAACACTTTCTAAGGAGATGTGGAAAAAAAAAAAAAAAAAGCGGGAAAGCCAAGAAGATCGACCGGGGGTCGTCAAAAAGCAAGTGGCAAGAGAGAGGAATAGGCAACATCTTAACTAGACAAGCATCCCTCCCAAGGTTTCACTCGGAGAAACCCCATGAAGAAGATAAAAGGAGAGGAGTGGGCGGCAGAAGAGAGGAGAGGGAGGGGGGGAAGCCGGGAAAGGGGAGGGTCAGTAATAATTGTCGTGACTTTATATTATGTACTGCAAGCATCTTCTATGTATCAAGGCATGGGTACGAGAGAGAGAGGAATGGACCAGAAGTATAAGGGGTCCGGAACAAAGGATAGGGAACTGAAGTTGGCTCTTTTAGGCGCCATCTACTCGCTGCGTACGTCTTCCATAATCCTCGAGGGTAAAGTTCAGCAGGAAAAAAAAAGATGAAAGAAACGCTGAGTGGTAACGGTTTGAGATGTAGGGGAGTGAAAGGTGGGGGGGTATGGTAGGAAAAGAGGGGAGAAGGAGAAGAAGGGCGGTTTCGAGCCGAAAATGTTTCGAGCGCTGGGCACGATCTTGAGAAAAAATTAAGCCGACCTAAGATCGGAAAGGATCTGGCAGAGAGCGAAAGACAAGCATTTGAAGAAATCAGGGAAGATGTTGGAGAACACTCAAAAATCCCCGCGCCGGGAATCTGACTCGAAGAAAAAAAAGAGGAAAATGACGGCGCGGGGTGTTGTCAACAGTTCTACACATCGATTGCTTCAACGGCGCATGGACGCACGGCTGAAGAATGACTCTATAGAGCGGAGGCTGGAGAAAACCAGGGGGAGTGCAGCGCTCAGGAAAATGAAGATAGAAAACAAGAAAGGCCCTTCCATGCTCCGGATAAGTTCAAATACCAAACGGAAAGAAAAGAGAGTCAAAGCCGTACCACAGAGGGGGACGGAAATGTGGAACGAATCTCTGATTAGAAAAGAAGGTCCTTCTCACTGGGGACCAACACTGAATATTTTTTAGACAAGTTAGGACAAAGAGAAGAAAAGAGGAAAGAAAAAAGATGGCGGAAAAAAGGAGAGAAAAAAATGCGGGGGAAGGGAGTAGAGGGAAGGAAAAATCCTTAGATACCTACTACTTGCTGTTAAAAAAAACCAATTCTCGAAGGGGGGGGGATTCCATAAGGAATAACGACAATAGGAAAAGAGGAATGAAACGCGAAAAGAAGAGAGAGTAAAAAAGAGGAAAAAGAAGAGCAGGATGATTCATTCATGGGTGAGCATAGGGTAAAGTCAGGGGGCTGGGCTGTTGCTGGATTCTACGGGAAAAAGAGGAGGGCTCCAGGGGTATGCCTCGATCCTGGGATTGAGGGAACAGACGGTGATCGACGGGGTGCAAAGCAAGTAACCCCAGAAACAGAAAGACTCGTAAGCGGGATTTTAGGGGGAGAAAGGAAAATGAAGGAGAAAGAAGGGGGGGAAGGAGTTGGAGAAGGGAGGGGGAGAGGAGAACGGGATTGGTTGAAACCACTCCTTGTCTTATCAGCTTGAAAGATCCAAAAAAGCCCGACGAAGTGAGCCGAAAACTGAGGGGAGGTAGTGGAGAAGAAACTGGGGGCGTTTGAATAATAGCTGTCGCAAGAGGAGGAAGTGGAGTCTATCTAGTAAGAAAGTTTTGAGTTTGCCCAAGTCGAAAAGCGCCTTAAAAGCGGGTCGGGCCGGGGGCGAAAGGGAATCCCTAATCTTGGGAACTCTATTAACTTAAGAAAATCTGAATAAAGAAGATCGAAGAAAAAACCCGTTAAAAGGGCAAGACCTTGAGGGCAAACGGGAGAAAATAAGCTGAGAAAACGGGCTAACACGCGTTGAGGAGGGGACACCAGGAAAAAAGCACGAAATAACAGAAAAGCTTCCGTTATGGCTAAATTCGAAGACAAAAAATAGGATAAACTGCGGAAGGGACAGAAACAATCCCGGGGAACCGACAGTAACGAAGGACTCCAGGTTATGGGACAGCATTGACCGAGTGGGAAGTGCGCGTTGAAAAGGGACTTTGGGACCGAAGGGAGGGATGCAGGAGGGAAGGGAAGGGGGGGGGGAGGTCTCTGAATTGGGGGAAGAAATGGGGGGAGTGTCAAAGGCAAACTCAACCCCGGGGGTTCAAGACGAAAAGAAGGGAAAGAAGTCGCAGGGCCCAGAAAAGCAAAAAGCGGGGATTGGAGTTTTCCAGGGCGATGACGGTAATCTCCAGGGCAAGCCGAAGGAAGGAAAGCGATTGGGGGGACACGGGAGGAATGACAAAAAGGCAGGTCTCTAAATCGGAAATAACTCTCCTGACAATTAAGAAGAGAGATCAGGGAAGAAGGATAGACCTGGGATGAACCGGAAGGGGATTGGGGGTTATATCACCGAGGAGCTTGAGTTCAACGCGACGTCCAAAAGGGGAGAACTGGGGTATGTGATCGAAGGCTGTTAAGGTCGAGGAACCCTATCAAGCCGATTAGAAGAGCGGCGGAAAGAAAAAAACAAAGGAAAAGGAAGGGATCTCTGGAGGCTGGTAGGCTCAAACTGAAGAGTCTGAAGCGAGCACGAAGAAAAGAAGGGGCGAGAAAAAAAGGAGGAAAGAGGGTATACCGGGGGAGGGGGAGCGTTCTTGAACAAAAAATCAAGTGCCGATAGAAAGGTCGAAGGGGGGGGAAGGGGAGGGGAGCAAAAGAGTTGTACCATGAAGTTAACGGCTAATGCAGTTTACACCGGGTTCACATAGAAAAAAAAGACCCCGCGCCATGGGCTGGGAAGGAAGGGACGCAACGAAAAGGATCAAAGGATTTTCAAAGGTGTTGTCTCTAACATCACAAAGCATGTTGAGGCGGGCTAGAGGGGGGGAGTGGGGGAAGAAATGTAAAAAAAAAACGTGTTTAGGTTCAAAAAAATGCAGTCGGTGCTCGAACACTACACAGAGCTTGCTAGTGTGAAAAGAACGGACTGTATACGAACCACGAGAGATCGAGATGTACCCCAACCTGGGAATCACAGGCTGACCCATGGAGGGGCATTACCCCGATGAATTACAATTTTCGGTAACAAACCTCCGTTAAAATCTCTCCCGCACCCACCGTTCCCGCCATCCGGTCAGAGTCTAGCCGATTTGCTCTCATATGGAGGGCTGGGGAAAGAGTATTCGAGAACATCTGGAACCGTTCGTAATGAGGCAGTCGACGCACGGAAGATTTTAGCCTTATTGGAGAGGGAAAAATGGGAAACTCATATCGAGAAACAAGGGATGAGAAGATGATATTTCCACTACCTCTCAGATCCTGGACGAAGAGAGGAAAAAGATCACATAGGGAACGATAGCGAGAAATTGGGGGTACAAAAGGCGAGGAGGCGCGAAATCGAGAGAGGCGGCAAGGAGAAGAGGGAATAGCTCTGTTCAAAAAGGGTCAAAGTTCCAGGAAGAAAGGGGTCGGGGGAACGAAAAGTGGTTCAGGACTCGGTATAACAGTGCGTTTTCGGAACGGAGGTAGAGCGAAGGGTTTAGGAAGTGCGGAGGCACGGCCGTTAGGGGAAAAAGAGAGCCCTTGCTGGCTTCAAGGATGGATCTACCCCAGGTAAGGGCTTGACAAAGAAAACACAGTTTAGTGGGGTGGGGGACAGGAGAAAAAAGAAGAGGAGAAACAGATGTGTGGGGGAAGGGTAGGAAGTCCATTCCACTTAGGCATTTATCCTTTGACCGGATGGCCTGACTTCCAGGGAGGGAGTGGAGAGAAAAAGGGAATAGGGGCAGTATTCATCTTTAAGGAAGCACTAAACTAATTTTCGCCCAACGGAATACAAGAGACATGAACGAGATCAGGGCACTTGGTATTGGCGACGGTACTAAAGAGAAGCCCGAACCCCTTAAGCTTCAGCCTACTTGAATCGGAGGGAGGAGGCCTAATAGCAACGCAGGCCCATCTTCGTATCTCCTAGACGATACCGTTGTTTTTTGTAAAAGGCGACTAGAACGATTCACGGTTCTTTGGGTTTAAAACACAGGAAATCAAGAACAGACTGCTGAGACTAATCGATACCAAGCGTTACGCCCGGGGGGAGGCTATTTCTAATCAAAAGATACCGAAGGCTAGGGAAGCCCGGAGCACGAAACCATAGCTGTGATTCCCTTTCGGATTCTATACATTCTCTGAGAGGATGGTACACTTAAGGCGGAGTAGGGTGCCGGGAGGGGAAGGTGGGTCGAAGAAAAGGGGGAGGACGGTATGGGAGCACCCGAGGGAAGGAGCATTTCCGCCTTGGAAATGATTTTGGGGGTCAGGATCGGCCAAAACAGGAAAAAGTAAAAGCCAAACGAGGTTGAAGGAGGAAGGCGAACTCTGGAAATGAGGTCCGTTCTGGTGGACCGACAGGGTTGAGGAATCAGATTGAAAGCAGAGAGAGGGTTAAATTCGAACGAAAGGACGACATCCTCCGATCTTCCTCCCGGGCGTCCAACCTCCCTGATCTGAAGGGGACGCGGTGAACTGCTTTTCAAAGGAAACAAGGGGGGGAAGACGTTCAGAATTTCCCTCAGGGACCGAAGGGCGACGCCAGGAGGAGTTTCTTGTTAGAAGAAAGGATACGGGCGACGACTTCACGGAAGGATAGCGAAGTCCGGGGAGGGGACCTCCGCAACGAGGGGCACTAGTTTTGAGGCCATCCCCAATGATGTACAGGAAAAAAGGGGGGGGGGTCTCAGGATCGGGGTCTGGAGTCCGGGTCTAGTTGTTCCTCTGGCCCGTGAAAGTGCTGGAGGTGTTCCCCGACCAGGGGGGAAAGGAGCAGGGGGAGGAAGGGGAAGCAAAGCAAACGCAAGGAACAGAGCTAGCCCGCGAAGACGGGAGGCCCTATGTGAGCAACAGGACACCAGTGGGCCCTCGAAAGAGGGAGGGAGGAGGGCTGGGGTGGCGTAAGCTCGGAAAAAAGGGGAAAAGGAAGAGAGGAGGAAAGGGAAAAAAGTCAAAAGAGCCCTGGCAAAAACCGCAGAAGAAAAGAGGAAGGTGAAGTTATTTCTGTCACCCCTCCCCTCACGACGCGCTCATTCAGAAAGGGATTGAGGGGGTCACAAGGATCGACCTGGGGAGGAAAAAGAAATGAAAGGAAGAGAGGCCGAAGGGAGAAAATCGCTTTTAAAAAAAGAGTCAGCAGCAAACCCGCCCTAGAGATCGCAGAATGGGCCGTCTCCAACGATAACTGGTGCTAGAAGATATGTCAAAGCGTGCAGTTATGCGATGTGAGGTTATTCAGGAGGGAAGAAAGGGTAAAGAAAAGGGAAATAGGATGCCGAAAAAGAACGGCGGTGGGGAGATCAAGACGGGGGGGACTGCTAGAGGGAGAAGCCTTGTGGGAAAGCTATCGGGGAACACAAGAGCGGTCTAAGTACTGGAAGAAACGGGAAAGGGGGAGACCATAGAAGAGAGGAAAGGAAAGTGGAGCGGAGGGAACTTAATACCCTCAATACTTAATCGGGACGGACACCTCTGAGTTCGCGGTGTAAAGGGGGTGGGTAGGGCCCGGGGTCTTGGGAGAAAAGGTGAGAAGGGAAGGGAGGAGAAGGGAGTGTGAAAGGAAGGATGGTTGGGCGAGAGTGGCACGAACACCTCGGATGAAGAAAAAGGTATGAGATATCTTTCACTCTCACAGTCCCCTGCAGGGGACAATCACGCCGCGCTTGGGTCACCCGCAAGAGATCACCGCGAAGAATAAGAGAAAACAAAACAAAACTATGAAAAATAAGGTGCAGGGAGAGGGGGAAAAGGAATAACATCTGTCACGATCACAACTGCTGTCGTGGCTCTTGGGGGGCGCAGGCAAAGATCAAGGAGGGTTCGTCAGGAGACGGGGGAGAAGAACAAAAGATTTGTGAGTCCATCAACGGACAAATGCACCGCACCCTCCTTCTCCGGACACGGCTCAACTTGTCGGGAAAAAAAAGAAGGGCCCTGAAAAGGAAACGAGGAGGGTCCGAAATAAGATGGTCCGCTAGAGAGAGATGATTAGGGAAAAAGGCCAACGACTAAGTTCACGCTTATAGGGACGCCTCACGCAACTATTCATAATTAGGGATCCGTATCATGTCAAAAGGATGGAGGAAGTGAAAAAGCTCGCTATATAGAAACCAGTGGTTAAATGAACGCTGGTCTGTGCTTCCATCTCACCGGGGACGCAGCGTGGCATACTGAAATGAAAAAAGAAGAAAGAGGAAAAAAGAGAAAACAGGTCAAGAGGGATAAACACGCACGAAGATCGGTGGAGAGGCTTGAGGAGGGGGTTCAAATGAACTCTAGGGCGGGGCTTTTGACTTGCTTAAAAACTCTAGTGATCAACACGGTACTCCTGCCCTTCGAAGGGACACTAGGGGACTATCTTTCAGGTGGGCGGGAAAGGAGAAAGGAAAGGAGACTGAGAACTGAAGAGGTACCTCCGGGGGGGTGAAACATTAAACAGTGCCTAACTTCAGGGAAGTCGGGGAATACTCATGGGAGAAGGTCTCGGGAAAAAAGGGTGTGGAGTTCAGTCAGCCATCGAAAGGGAGCTGAGGAGCGCCTCCCAAAATATCCGCTCCTACTATGGAGGGGGCGCCACTCAAGGGGGGGAGTGGAAAGAGGGCTACCGCAGCGGGGGTAAGAAGTTGCAAGCAGAGAGCTCGCAGGTTTGGGGGGGCAGTACTCAATGCAAGGAAACCCGCTCTTGGAAAAGCCGCCAGGAAAAGGTGGGCGAATAAAGTCAGGTAACACTCAAGGTAGTCTCGCTCCTAAACCGAAAGATCTCGTAAGGAAAAATACTTGGCCCTTGGCCTTTGAGGGAAGGGAAGGAAAAAAGAACGAGAGACCGGAGACCACGCTTGTCTGGACCAGCCGTCATGAGGAATACTGAGAAGTGATGCAGTCGGTAGGGCGAAAGGGGGGAGGACAGGCGGGGACAAACTCCAAAGACGAAAAACGATACTCATCGCGGGGAGGAAACGATGACGCAGGGGTTTCGGGGGGAAACCATTGACAGGGGGCGGAGGAGCGACAGGAAGGGAGGGAGGGGAACGCCGATGGGGGGAACGGAGTGGGCTCGCTCTTAATTGAGCAGGTAACCGGATATAGGGCTGACAAGAGGGATGACCCAAAAAAAAAGAGGGTCCAGTTATCACGGCGTCAATAAGGCCCTCAAAGCGTGGGCGTTAAGGGGGACGGGAAGGGGGGCCGAAAGGGAAAGGAAAAAGAAGAGCAAGGCCCATACCTTGGAGGCACAGGTGGGGGGGGGTGTCTCTGAACAAAGTCCTGAAGTCATCGAACAAGGAACGAAGGAACAATCCAGAACTTCAGTATCGCCGATGGCGAGTCCTATTCAGGGCCCTTAAGGAAAAAGCGAGGGGCGGAGGTTTTGTTAAAGGGAGAGCACTATCTGCGTTTCAGGGAGGAAATGTAGAAGACCAATTAAGAGAAAAAGGAGGAAAAGGTGCAAGCTGGGCACTGATTAAGGTGTCTAGATGGGAGTGGGTCAAACCCAGAAACCACCGATCAATCTAGGAGAAGAGGCAGACCTCAACAGGGACTGGGAGCTTCAGGGTGATCGGCAGTGGGAGGAGAGTACGGGGGGGATGGAGAAGATTAAGGCACTCTTCTGGTCAAGAGATGGGCAGGAGGATTGAGAGGGAAGAGGGAATCTGATGAACCGGGGAAAAACCAAACAGTTAGTATTGGACGGGAGTAAAATCTTAATTTTGCGTGGCAAACCGAGAGGCCGAAAGGGCTGACCGGGACAGATACTAAGTCAAAGTTTATCATGTTCCCACCCAATCTGTAAGCAGGCACGCGAAAACAGAGAAAGATACGGTTTGTCGGTGCTTAAACAGCACTATCGTTGCTCGGGGCTAGGGAATTCTGAAGAATTAAAAAGAAAAAAAGGGGGGGGGGAAGGTTTCATAAATGGAGGGTCTCGCTCAGCTACAATATATAAAAAGATCTGAGTGTAAAAAGGGAGAAAAGGGGCAAATTAATAAGACAGGCTCCAGCAGGCGTCAAGAAAAAAAAGAAACCAATGGATGGGCATTACAGACTGAATCAGGTTCTGGTCGAGCTTCAGGGGAAAGAGATCATGAAAGGGCACCCTAAAAGGGAAGGAAGGACCGAGGGCTGATACGGGGACGATCTATACCTCGATGTTCGTGCCGACGATCTCCCACAAACTGCACGCTAAACGAGGAGACGGAGAGGGGAGCGAGACAGAGGCTGGCTTCCGGATCTTAAAACGGATTAATATTTCAGGGATCAATATG